>Ga0194063_10002924_pt1 | contig 10393 bp, 11 predicted proteins | sample SepL3720m_MetaG_FD_155459 | JGI IMG/M metagenome (GOLD analysis project Ga0194063, IMG submission 155459) | Anoxic zone freshwater microbial communities from boreal shield lake in IISD Experimental Lakes Area, Ontario, Canada - Sep2016-L373-20m | ecosystem: Environmental > Aquatic > Freshwater...
TTCCTATTGTGCGTTGACAATATTTGATTCGTTCCTTGACGGTCCCAAGCCCAATTGATAGCTTGCCCCCCGTTTGCTAACAGAGGGATGGCGACCCCAACACCGTCCTGACTCTGGTTTGAGGAAAGTTGTTTTTCTACATCGGGCCGTAGCGCAGACTGGTAGCGCGTTTGCTTGGGGTGCAAAAGGTCAGGAGTTCAAATCTCCTCGGCCCGACCATTTTAAACCTCAAAACCCGCGTATTTCCTAAGAAATATGCGGGTTTTTCTTTTTCATGGTTTTCGCGCATCACTTTGAAAAATGGCGAAATTTTACGGTCGAAAGCACACACATCCGCACACACATTTTGAGATTAAAAAGTGCGATTTCACCCGCGTCTGCTATGAAAAAACAGTAACATTTGTGCGTGGCGAAAAGGACACGGTCCAAAAAACGCACCCACAAACGCACCCACACAAAAAAGGCTGAAAAACGATGCATGCTCGCGTTGCCAGGCTGATATGGGTACAAGAGTGAAGGCATTGCGCGTTGAGTAGGGCGGGTGACTTTGGGTGGCACACACAAAGCACACACATTTTTAAGCGGTAGCAACCTTACTGCCACCACTTGAACCAGGCATACCACGAGGCCGTGACGCCTATGAAACGCGTGCCGGCCTGCAGGGCCGACATCCGATAGGCGCGCTGAACTCGATAGAACCGGGCATTCGCTTCCCACCCGCCGTGGCCGGTCTGCCAGTCGAAGTCATGTCGCAGGCAGGGCGGGAAGTACTTCGTCGGCCAGTACATCTCGGAGACACAGGTGCAGCCATCACATTTTTCAAACCAGTCCCAGGACTTGGAGTCCAAGGCTTCCCGGATCAGAACCTGAATGTCGCGGGGCACGCTTAGAACGTCAAAGGATTCGATGATACGGTGATACTCGGTCGCACGGTCCAATCCACCCCCGGTCGCCCCGCCTGTGGCCGTCTGGGCCGTCTTCCGTTTACCGGAACAGCCGCACGGCGGCTTCTTCAGCAATTCAGCACTCATCAGTCATTCTCCTTATGCCGGATGCAGGGCCGTTCCTTCAGGTTAGTCGCCAGTCTCATGATGGCATCCGATAACTTATCCAACCGTTTCCCAAACTGGCATCCCTGGCAGTAGATGATCCAGACACAGAAACAACAGACCGCGCCCAGGACGGCCACCAGTGGCCATCTCCCAATCGCATCGAGACTTTCTGAATCTGGCAGGGCGGCCGCCGTCGTCGCTCCCAACGCCGCGCCGCCTGCCACTATCGCTTCAATTTTTCCTATCATGATCATGACCTCCTAATACCTTGCCCAAAACTCAATCTTCATTCCCCGGACATACCCGTAACCGCCCGCCGTCCCCCCGCCGGGCACATTCGTCGGAACCACCCAGTACTCCATCTCAATCAGGCCGCTGTCAGGGGCAGGCGCATGCGCCGTGAGAGTCGCCATCGAAAGGTTGGTGAGGGTGGTGCTGGCTTCGAACAAACCGCTGGTCGCGCAGGTCCAGGCTTTCAGGCCACCCTCGCGCCACCGGCAGGCCATGGCGTAGGTGCCGGTCTTGGAATGGTAGGTGAACCACTGGAAAGTCACGTTAGACGAGTAACCCAAGGGTGCCGGACACGAGATCGGCCCCGCGAACTCGGTCTTTGTCTTGTCATGCTTGGTGAAGACCGCCCCGCCGTTTGAATTGGTCAGGGTCTCCGTCGGGCAGGTGGAAAGATAGTCAGCCGGGATCCAGCCGTAATGGTTCGTCACGTCACCCATTGACGCCGCCACCACGGTACCCGTCGGGGTTGCTGTCACCTTGATTCTCTCCCCGGCACGGATTGGCAGGTTGGTAAGCCAGCCCAAAGCCGGGGAATCGCTTGCCCATTCCGCGGGTGCCCCATCAATCACCCAGTGCTCTGGCTTTTGTTTTTTCCCGCCCTCCGCGAAGCAGAATAACGAGGCCAGAATCAGACCTCCAAAAATCAACGCCGTATATTTCACGTCAGTTCCCTTTCCTGATGATTTGCACCTGTCCGTTGGTCACAGTGCTGCTCAACTGCAGGGCGTCCCCGTACTCAAACGGGAAGTCAGCCTCCGGGATCCAGACGACCGTGCTGGCATTCGTCACGGCGAGACTGCCAATAAGGTAGGTGTTTCCCTGGCTCACCCGGGAGACGGTCAAGGCGGCATTCGTTGCCGTCGTGAACTTCCACAGCACGACCTCCGGTATCCACACGCTGTTGGCCTGCTGGTTCGTCACAGCGACCGTTGATCCGCTCAAAGGATAGGTTTGTGCCCAGGGCGCCGCGTAGGCCACGCCGGCAACCAAAAAAAGCCCTAAGATTGTGAAGATGTTGCGTTTCATGGTAACTCCCGGTCATCAAGGTCGCCCAATATCTCCATCAAGGACGTTAGTCGCTGTCCCAGCCACGAAAACCAACTGGGTGCTGTTCAAGATCATGAATTTCCCCGCCGCCCCCAGCCCCAGCGCCTGTCCAGCCGTCAATACGGCATCCCCCTTGTGCAAAGCCTGGGCATCGCCGGTGAACTCAAAGGCACCCATGTCCACCCGGCCCCCGGTCGGATAGATTCGCCGCTGGCCGTCGAAGTCAACGGCCCCGGCCGTCCAGAACCCGTTCGTTCCGGTATTGATGCAAGGCGAATTTGGGCGCAGCCGGTAATCACCGTTAGCCTCATCCACGAAGAGGGGATCGGCATCGACATTTCCGACCCCGTTCATCAGGTAGTAACTCCCAAGGGAGTTATAGATCGCGCTATCCCAATCGAACTCACTGTTTCCAGAGGAAATGCAATTGTAGAGGGTGCAGTAGAACACGGATCCTGCGTCGCCCGTGTTGTTCACCATGGTACAGTTGTACAAGGTGCAGAGAGTCGCGCCTGCGGTGTCGCACTGGTTGTCGACCAATAGGCAGTCAAAGAGGTTGCAGCCAAAGGCGGCTCCGCCCCCTCCATAACCCGTATTCCCCGAAAGGGTGCAATGATACAGCGTGTTTGAATAGGCCCCGCCTGCCGTGAAACCCGTGTTCCCAGCCAGTACACAATTCGAGAGTGACCCGCCGGAAACGCCGCCCACATTTACTCCATAGGCGCCCCCATTTGTCACGGTCATCCCGATCAGCCAGGCTTTCTCCGACATGAACACGCCACAAATGGTTGGTGTGCCCTGGATAATCGTGTCGCTTGGCCCGTTTACGCTCCGGACCGTAATGGCATTCGTAATGGCCACCCGACTTGTCATGTCCCCGGCAGTCCGGCTCCCGGCCGCATAGACGCCGTTCGTCACCCACACGGTTTCGCCTTCGATAGCCACATCAACCGCCGCCTGGATATCGGTGGCCGCTGTTGCCCAGGTCGTGAAAGGGCTCACGTGTGCCCCGGCAAGCGAGACATAGCGGCTGATCTTTGCCCCGTGTGCCCCAATAGATAGGCCGGAATGCGCCGCTATCGCTGCGAGCGCATTCGTGTCGAACTCCCGGAGGTTGGTCAGCCCATCACCCCGCCCAAAGAACCCGGTGCCGGTAGCCCATACGGATCCCGCCGTCACTGACTTGGTCCCATGCGACGCATTATCATCACCCACGACAATGGACTGACTATTGCTGGCCGTCCCGGCCCCCAGCAGGATCGAGGCATGGGCGACATCGGTAATCACCGCCTTCTGGCCGCCAGAGAGATTCCCCAGAAGCAGTGATCCTTTTCCAAGATTCGTCACGGCCGCCAGAGGCCCGAAGGAACCAAGGATAAATGCCCCGTCACCGTTCAGATACATCTGCCCGTCATTTTTGCCCCGGAACTGAGAACCCGGCCCGCCAATCCAGAGCCATCCGGCATTGTCACCGGCAAATTGGTAGGAGTTTCCATTGGTGACAATGGTCCCGGTGTTGTTTCCGCTCATGGGTTCATAGGTCGTGAAAGTCTGAATCACAAACCCTTGCTGAGTCGGGTTCAACCACCCGGCCAGACAAGTTCCGATTCCAGCAACTGCAATTATCCAAAGAGTAATCGTTATCTTTTTCATTCTGACTCCTGAATTCTGAATACTGACTTCTGTGAGTACAGAGGCGTCCCGCCATCACCAATCGTATCCACCGCCCTGATCTTTCCCGTTTGAACCATTCGCAGCCAAACATTTGCCTGGGTGATCAGGCTGTATACCTCCGGGGCGAACTGCACGCCCATCTCCATCCCCAGGTTGAAGATCACCATGTCCAAGGCATGCCGGAACCCGGAAACCGGCACCATTGTGATGTCGGGATCCATCACGTACCAGGGGTAGACCGCCACGGCCTCGCGGAACATGGTGACGGTTTCCGACACGATCTCGGCCAGCCGGTTGACCTTTGTCGGGTTCGCGTCCACCCAAGACCGGTACAGGTTGCCCATGTCCGTCGGCAGGGCATTCAGCACCGTCTCAACCGTCAATTCTTTCCATCCGCTCACCAGTCACCCCGTATACCAAAGTGGGGACCTGGATTTCTCCAGGCCCCCCCCTTGTTTCCCATAATCCAGCCTTACTCCACGGCGACGTTCATCCGCACGCAGGCCGTGCTGTTCGTCACCTTCACGTCTTCCGACCAGTCAAACTTCGCCACCTCGACGCGGCCGTCATCGCGCATATAGGAGCCCGGCACCATGAACTTGTTCATGAGACGGAACGTCTTCATGAAACTGGGGTCACGGCGACTCGGCGCATCCTTCCGGGCGAAGATCAGCACCGCGGTGTCCAGCAGGAAGTTAATGTCCTGCGCCTTCCCCTCCGGGTTGGCGTCATAGATCATGTAGGAGGTGCGCACACTCGGTGTCCCAATGAACATCTGACTGGCCGACTGCTCAGTCGGTACCGCCAGGCCCAGGTCGCTCTTGTTTCGTCCATTCCCCACGACGAACCGCCCGCGCACCTTGGCCTGATTCTTGAAGATCTTCCAGGCCGACGCCCCGAAGAGGATCCCAACCCCCATGAGACTGCCGTACTTGGCCGCCTTGATCACCGACAGGATGGCGTCATCCACGTCAGAGATGGGATCCGCCGCATCATTCCATGTCATCCCCGTTCCGGCCCCTACGGCCGCCAGGGCTGCGTCAATGACGGCCTTCTCATGGGACAGGGCAGCCACCTCAGCGACCGCCGTGGCGCCTTCCCGGAGCATGTTCTCCAGCCCTTCAGCCTCTAACTGCTCCAGATTATCCACCGGATAATCCAAGGCATGTGGCTCGCAGTTATAGGTGGCATCGGTCGCCTCGAACCGCAACTCCGACGCCCGACCACCCATTGTCCGCAGGGTATTGGGGAGATGAAAACGATTCTTCTCCGTGTAGGATTTAAACCGCCCCACACTCGTTGCCACTTCGATAGTCGGGGCTAGAAAATCTGCCACCGGCATAATCGCGCTTTGTGCCGCACCCTGGGCGAACTCGCGCAGGGTAGGGGACGCACTGATATCACTCAATCTGCTCATACTGTTTATTCCTTCTTTAGAAACTGCTCACTGTTTACTGCCAACTGCTCACCGGATCGTCACGCTCCCGCGACGACGATGTTTCCGATCATCGACGGACGGGCCAGCACCAACTGCCCATCAATTCCGGCCTCCTCGGCAATAGCGACCCCGATATACGTGCCCGCCGCTTCCGGCAATGCCTGAACCTTGCCGTTGTTCGCTCCTGCCTCCACCATGGCCACCAGCGTATTGCCGGGGTTACAGGTGCCCGACAGGACCAGCCGGACATTACGCCCGGGTTCAAGCGGGCGAACAGAAACGAGTTGCGGTGGCGCCACGCCTTCAATAATCACATACAAGGGTCGTTCCCCTGCGAATTTCACGAGATCAACAGCTGGCCCCCATACATCCAACATTTTGGCGAGGTATCCATTCTTCCCCGTCAGATCCCCGCCTGCCTTCATCCGAATATCCCCAACCCTCGTATTACTCTGACTCATTGCTCTGTCCTTTCTTTAAAACTATTCTGCTTACTGCAAACTGCTGCCTGCCCACTGAGTCGGCCTACTGGCCGACTACTTCCCGTTCCGCCCGCCTGAAAGCGACGATGAAAGGAATCTTCTCGGCACCTGCGATTTCATGCGCACGGTTCCTTATCTTCGTTGCTCGGCTATCAGTTTCGCTGCCTGTCGCCTGCCCTCCGTTGCTCCCGCTCGGAGGAGCGACGGAGCGAAGGAGTGCCCGGTTGTGCAGAGGTTTCCGAGTGGTCTCTTTATTCCCACCTTTGGAGGTGTCAGGGGCAGCCGCCGCGTTGCCGGCCATTTCCCGCAGATCACCGAGTGCCGCCAACGCGCCGACCCGGTTCTGAATCAACTGCTGGGCCCAGAAGGGCTTCGACCCCTCGTTGATTAAGCCCTCAAAGTCGGCCAGGTGTCGGTTCACCAACTCATCCTCAACCGTTTTCAGGTTCGCCACCAATCCGTCATGCTTTGTCTGGAGCGCCGACAGGGAGTTCTGCAACTCCGTCACTACGGTCGCCGAAATCAACCCACCCATCTTCTCCAGGATGACCGCTTCAGTCGCGTCCACCGCCAACCCCAGATGATTCACCAACTTTTCAATCACTGCTTTCATATTTGCTCCTTTGCCCTCCATGACCTTGGCGTCGGAGGATCTGTTCCGCTCAGAATGATTCGCCCTTCCATTAAATGTATTGGAATCAACGTTTTCGCCTTCGGCCCTGTTGCTCAAAGGGACCATTCCTTTGAGATTCGGGTCATTAGTCACAGCCGCATTCAGGATCCGGACCGGGCGTACCCGCCCATTTCCTAAATCAACGCAGTCCGACCGCGCCCACACCGGCGACAGGAATCGATATCGCCCGCCTTTCACGGCTTCCTCGCCCAAATCTGACCAGCGAATTTGAGCCCAAAGCCCGTTTTCTCGGTTCTCAAGGCCAAGAATCCATCCCGCAGCCTCTGACCGTTTCTCCCCATCAAGGGAGAAATGATCAAAATCAACCAACAATCCCGGGAAGTTGGGCGTGTTTGCATCTGCCGCGAAACGCGCGGCCATGGCAATGCAGGCTTCCTGGTCAATCACTTGGATTACACCGGCCCCGGCATGGGGGAATTCCCCAAAAGGGGCAATGTGGTACCACCCGTCATCGGGCAGTCGATATTCTCGATTCAGAATTAAATTATTCATGGGCCTCCAATATATGGGTGGAAATCAACGGCGTAGTGTTGTGGCTTGCACTCTTGGCCTCGTTTTTGCACCATGAACGCATGGCAACGGAACGGGTAAAAATATTTGTCAGCAGTGTCCAGAAGGAGCTCGCGGCGGAACGGCAGGCGATCAAATTCTTTGTCGCCGGTGACTCGCTGCTTAGGCGGTTTTTTGATGTCTTTCTTTTCGAGGATATCCCCGCTTCGGATCGCCGAGCCGATGAGGTCTATCTGGAGGAGGTGGACCGCTGTGACATTTATGTGGGCCTGTTCGGTGATGCCTATGGCTACGAGGGGCCGGATGGAAAGTCGCCAACTGAAGGCGAATATGATCGTGCCACCCAGAAATCAAAACTTAGGCTTATCTTCGTCAAGGGTGCCCATGATGACAATCGTCATGTGAAGATGCTTGCGCTTATACGTAAGGCCGGAGATCAACTCGTCCGCCGCCGATTTGGCAGCATTCCAGAACTGACAACTGGGCTGTACGCCAGTCTGGTTGAATATCTGATCAGCTCGGGTGCTATTCACACCGGGCCGTTTGACGCCGCCGTCTGTTCGGGCGCGACAATGACCGATATTTCTCGTGCGAAGATCACTTCGTTTCTGGAGCGTGCCCAGGCGGAACGCGATTATGCCCTTGGCCCCAGAACTCCTGTCCAAAAAGCCCTGACGCATCTCAACCTACTCGCGGGCGAGCGGCCAACTCATGCCGCTATTCTCTTATTCGGTAAGAAGCCCCAGCGCTTCATGATAACGTCAGAGGTCAAGTGCATGCATTTCCATGGCTTGGAAGTGCGTAAGCCGATACCGTCTTATCACATTTACAAGGGTGACTTGTTTGAGTTGGTGGATCAGGCGGCTGATTTTGTTATGTCCAAGCTTGCGCGGGCCGTGATTCCTCGCGACGGCAAGGTCGCAAGCGATGTAGAATACGAACTTCCCTGGAAAGCGGTGCGTGAGGCTATTGTCAATGCCGTGACCCACCGTGACTACGCCAGTAACGGTAGCGTTCAGGTCATGCTCTTTGCAGATCGTCTGGAAATTTGGAATCCAGGGGAATTACCCCCGGCATTGTCAGTTGCCAAGCTCCATCATCCTCATCCCTCCTTACCCAGGAACCCGCTCATTGCCGATCCTATGTTCTTGACCCGGTATGCCGAGAAGGCCGGCAGTGGCATCCTTGATATGCTCCAGCAATGTCAGGAAGCCGGTTTACGGGAACCCGAATTCCGCCAGGATGGTGGTTTTTTCGTTCAGACACTCTGGCGACCGAAATCAGCGGCGGCCTCGCAGGGAAACGCGCAAGTTGGGACTAAGTTGGGACCAAGTCGGGACCAAGTCACACCCCAAGTGACACCCCAAGTGACACCCCAAGTGACACCCCAAGTCGCCCGACTGCTTGTTTTACTCAAAAGGGATATGGATCGTGATGAACTGCAGAGGGCGTTAGGTCTCAAGGCCAGGAAGAGTTTCAGGCTTGTGTATCTAATGCCAGCACTCACGACGAACCTGATCGAAATGACCATCCCAGCCAAACCTACCAGCCATCTTCAGAAATACCGCCTTACAGAGAAAGGACGGGCTTGGTTGGACAATGATGCAAAGGGTTGATGCAACAGCCATAACTCAAAGACACATCAACTCGGCGACATCCCTGGCCGACCACTGCTGGTGGTTCTTATTCCCTACTTATCACCAAAATAATCGTCAAGTAATCGTCAAGTGAAAATACGTAATCGTCAAGTAGCTCGGAGTGCAGCGGATTCGACTACGTCAGTATTTAACTTCACGGTGGCGACATGTTCGAGTCGATAACCCGTTTTTTCGGATAGTTCCTCCACATCCATCCGAAACCCAGCCTTTGCCAACTCAACCGCATCCTTGACTACCCTCGACACCTCATCCGCCGCAGGCGGAGCGAACTCGAAATAGGCCAGAATCGGCTGCCCTGGGAAATATTCTCTCAGCAATGGCGTGTCGAACTGTTCCTGAAACAATCCGCTCAACAATGCCGCATCGCCCCGGGCGATTTGCAGAAAGGTATCCGAGTGCGCATTGCCGGCAAGTGTTCCGGATCCTGCTTCCGCCAGCATCGTCAACAGTCCGCCGGTGGCCGCCAAAGTAATCTGCCGGTCGATGTAGTCAATATGTTCCAGAAACGGTGGCTTATTGCCGCCACCATTCACAAACTTCACATCGCTGCCGTAGGGGAGGTAGCCCCTGCCGTCCGACATGATCTCCTGGGCGACCTTGTGGTATTCCGCTTCCTTCGTTTCCGGCGTATTTGGCGGCCCGACCAGAAATATGGATGGGATCCCGTAAACCTCCAGAAACGAATCCCAGTCTTTTTGGCTCAGATTCTTTCGGAGATACAGAACCGCCAGCATTCGGTTCAAGGGCACGGATTCAAATACCAGAAAGTTCTCAAAATCAACAGCCATCCCACGGGGAGCGCCACTTCGGGCATTCTGGTTATACTCCCATGCCCCAAATAGTCCGTCCCGAACCCAGAACCATTGTTCCACCGGCTCCAGCCGTGTCACCATGCCCGATGGCGCGAAATGTTTCTCGAGATGTGCATACCCCCGAAATAATCCAGAGAACAGAAATGACACCGCATCCCGGAAATTCTCCACCCGGTCATACGCCTCCCGGAGAAATGCCGCTTGTTCCTCTGCAAGTATCTGATCCCCGGTTTTCTTCTGGATTCGGGATTCTGACTTCTGGATTCTCGCCTCTCCCGCCTCCGGCGGACAGAGGCGAATATCCCAATCACACGCCAGCAACGCCGCCCTCCGCCTCTGAATTACGGCATGGATCATGGCGTCTGACCGCTCCATGTAATGGTAGAACCATTGCAGGTCGGCATAGGCACCACGCTCGCCAGACTCCAGGAGCGAGACCAACTTCGGCAGGCTCAACCCCCTCAGGGGATTATATTTATCCCGCCATCCTTGGCTTTTGTGATCGTAGATCTGGATTCCCATAGTCTCACCAGCAGATTCGTCCGAAACGTCCGACTTGCCGCGCCGTAGCCCAAGGCGGAGGCGGGTCCGTCCGAGTCTTATTCCGCCTATTGTCCGGCCTGAATTACTTCCGGCCTGACAATCTCCGGACTCACCGTGCGAGGCTGTTCAAGTGCCTTGCCCAGCATCTGGTTCCCGTAATAGAACCCGAGCCCAAACTTTGCCACGTCCGCA
>Ga0194063_10002925_pt1 | contig 10386 bp, 11 predicted proteins | sample SepL3720m_MetaG_FD_155459 | JGI IMG/M metagenome (GOLD analysis project Ga0194063, IMG submission 155459) | Anoxic zone freshwater microbial communities from boreal shield lake in IISD Experimental Lakes Area, Ontario, Canada - Sep2016-L373-20m | ecosystem: Environmental > Aquatic > Freshwater...
AGTCTTCCCCGCGCGTTCCCACGCGCCGGTGTTGCTGCCGTGTTCGCCGCACCGCGCGAAGCGCGCTCGCTCGTTCTCCCGGAAGTTGCACTTATGAGAGATGCGACCTTGCGTGAATCGGGGCGGTTTTTTCATTTGCCGGGGGATGCCTTTGGGGCGAGAATGCCTTTCCCTTTCCAGCCAATGACGAAACGACGATTCACAGCCACGCTTCTGGCCGGGTTAGCCCTGATCCCTCCCTGTGTCCGGGGTGAGAGCAGCGCGGATTTTCAGAAATATGCGATGGTGCTGAGGGAGAACGCCATTCTCAAGGTCGAGCCCCAGGTCGTTGCCCCCACGAATTTTCGTTCCGGTTTCAACCGGTTTCCCTGGAAGACAAACATCATGACGACGGTCTTCTGGGTGGGGGAACGGCCGACCCCCCGCAACCCCGTTCCGAATTACAAGAGCTCCTGGGATGCCAGATGGGCGGCCAATTACGGCGGCTATGACAGTCCCGAACCCGAGGCCCGGCGAAATTTTGTCCCCAAGGGATTCGTCCCGCGGCAGAACCCGTTCTACATCGCGCTCCCCTACAACGACGTCACGCACGGGACGACGAAGCCTGAGTCGCGCAAATGGATCCCGTGGTTCAAGCAGGCCTTCGAGCGTCCGGGAAAATCGGTTTGCAAGGGAAGATGGCTGGCCATCCGCTTCAGAAACCGGATCGCCTATGCCCAATGGGAGGATTGCGGGCCGTTCCGCACCGACCACTGGCAGTATGTCTTCGGTAATCAGCGGCCTCTCCCGAACCTCAACCTGGGGGCCGGGCTCGATGTCTCGCCGGCCGTGCGCGATTACCTGGGCATGGGCAGCAAGGATGTGACCGACTGGAAATTCGTGGAGGCGCGGGACGTGCCCCCCGGGCCCTGGACGAAATTCGGGGACAACAACACGTTCGTCCTCCAGCGCCGAGGAGCGGACCTTTTCGTCGTGGACCGCAACAACGCCTACGGCGCCCGCAAATAATCCGGAAAATCCGGTTGACGCCGGGCCGCAAAAGTGTTCATATGGACACTATGCACCTCACTGACAAGCAGTCGGCGGTTCTCGAGTATATCCGCGAGAGGAGGACCGAGGGGTTCGCGATGCCGACCGTGCGGGAGATCCAGCAGCGGTTCGGGTTTTCCAGCCCGTTTGCCGCGACCCGACATATCATGGCTCTCGAAAAAAAAGGGTTTGTGAACCGGGCTGGCGGGCGCGCCCGCTCGATGATCCTCAACGACCCGCATATTCCGCGCTGGCTGAATATCCCGCTGCTCGGAGCGATCCCGGCGGGCCTTCCGGTCGAGGCCGTCGAGCAACCGGACCGCTGCATCACCGTCGATGCCGACACCATCCGCCTGCCAAAAAACTCGCGCACGTTTGCCCTGGAGGTGCGAGGCGATTCCATGGTCGATGCCGGCATCCTCGACCGGGATGTCGTCATCCTCGAACTCGCCGAACCCCGTCACCGGGACATCGTCGCCGCGCTCATTGATGGCGAGACGACGCTCAAGCGGTATCTCGTCCAGGATAACCTCCCGTTCCTCCGCGCGGAAAATCCCAAATATGCGGACCTCCTCCCCGCACAGGAACTCGTGATCCAGGGAGTCTTCCGCGCCCTGATCCGCATCGCCAACAACAGCAAATGAAAACTGCCGCGCGTAAAAGAAAGCTCCAAGAAACCGGCGAAGACCTGTGGGCATGGGCGGAGCGCAGGGAGGCCCCGGCCACCATCCGTGAGGATCCACCCGACCGGCTCGCATGGTATCGCGGGCTGCTAAAAAAGATTTCCGGCGAGAAGAACGGATCGTAGCGCCGCTCAAAGCAGGGCGGCCCAGCGGGAGAAAACTTTTTCGGCCGTTTCGCGAAGCGGCGGCAGAAACCGCCGGGCATCCTGCCGGAGCTGTTCGGGATCGGTGCCGGCTCCGGCGAGGTAGTCGTCGGAACCCACGAGCATCTCCTCAAAGATTTCCGGGGTCATCTCCAGGTGGAATTGGAGCCCGTAAAGCCCGTAGCCGTAGCGGAAGAGCTGGTTCTGGGTCAGGTAAGGGTATTTATCCTCTTCGTAAGCCCCCTGGGCTCCGCCGCCGACCGCGAGCCCGTCGAACAAATCGAGCGATGCCGGAAGAACCTCGCCGGAATAGGGGCAGGCAACCTCGAGCGCGACGCGGCTCCGGCAAAGCGACTCCGCAAACAGGCCGGGCTTATCCGTCTCTCCTTGCTGGATAAATAAAACTTTTCCACGGGATTTTTTCGGGATCAAAACGGCGGACTTTGAAATATACCCCATCCTCCGATTCGGAAATAATAGCAAGCCCCGTGCCACGAAAATACACCTGAGTGGGGAGGTGGCTGCCCGGTGCCCCTTGGGCTATCGCACCTCACGAACTTTCCGTGCAGGCCGGGATGTCTCGAAGCCCTCAGATCTCTCACATCATCTCTCGGAAAGAACCGGACTTTGCGTTTCCAAAGGAGCACAGGCGAGACACCTGTGCTCCCTTCTTTGCGGCGCGGCCTTTGGCGCGGGCTCGCAGGACCGTTCAGGCGGGGCCCCCGCCCATGCACCCCGTCGGCTTATTCAGCCGCCGGATTTTTGCGCGAGCAGGGCGTTGACTTTTTCCATGACGGCAAAGGCGTCGGCTACGTAGAGGACATCGGCCTTGCCGCGGGACCACCCGCAATTGGCGTCGAGGCTGATCGCTCGCCGCTCGCCGACAAACCGCCATCCGACCGTGTGGGGTTCCTCGCCGTGACAGCACGTCGAGAGGCCCTTGGCGTGGCGCGGGGTCGAGCCGGTCTGGCCGACCTGGTTCATGTGCGTGAGGAACGTGAGCGTCGCCTGACCTTCGCCGCTCAGGTCCACGAGCGATTTCGTGCTGCCGAGCGAGGCGCGGGCGAGGCGTAGGAATCCGAGGATCAGCTTTTCCGCTTCGGGCGTCTTCACCTGGCCGTCGGGCTGCTTCTTGGTCCAGCCTGCGCCGGTCACGAACAGCAGGTCGGCATCCGGGCGGATCGTCTGCTGGTCGGCCGCCAGGGATTCGATGCCGGTCACCTTCGAGCGAAGGGCGGGCGGAGTGCAGGCGACGGCTTCGACTGCCGCAGAGCCCGGGGCTCCCTGCCATGCGGGAGCGATGCCGCTCTCGACAGCCAGAACCCACGGCCGCTGGGCCCGGGTCAGGACGGCTTCCATCCGCTGGCGGTAATACCAACGCGCGATCGCAGGCGCGCCGCCGGTTGCGGAGAGCCCTGTGACGTGGCTGTCCGCGCGACCGCCGAGCCGGTGGGCAACGCCGGCCAGAATCCGGTTCCACCGCGAGCCGGAGGGGCCGATGATGATCGTGGCGCCGGCGGCGCCGGCGAGAGCCTCGGCCGCTGCGGCATCGGTCGCGTAGCGCGGCTGCGCGAATTCCGGGCCGGTGACCGCGAGGAATTTTGCGGCGCCGCAGGCGGCGATGCCGTCCGCCGCCTTGGGATCGTCGCCCCAGAGGCCTACGGAGAACGTAGTGCCCAGCGAGTCCGCCAGTTGCTTCGTCGTGGCGAGCGCCTCGAGGGCGTTTTTCGAAAGCAGGGCTTCGGTCGGAGAAAGAAAGAGTATGGTTTCCATGGCAGTTATTTGTTGGTGATCCAGTCCGCGATTTCCGCGGCGATCTGGTCCGGCGGCATGTCCTTGACGACCTTCGTATCGCGGGCCTGTTTCGGCAGCGAGACGGATTGGAACGTCACGCCCTCCGCGCCGATTTTGGCGGGCTTCGCTTTTTGGAGCGCGGGCATGATCGTGCGCATGTTCGCCATGCCGACCTGCGGGTTGTTGCGCGGCTCGGGAAGGTTGCCGGTCGCCCATCCGAGCAGCACCGGCGGGGCCTCGCAGGCCGAGACCTGGTGGCGTCCGCCCTCGATGCGCTCGAGGATTTTCAGCGAGCCGTCGGGCTCGACGGAGATCCCGTCAACCCCCTGGAACTGGTCGGTGATCCCGAGGATCTCGCCGACGATCTGCATCGTCGCCCCGGCCCCGCGCGAGGCGGATTCCCATCCGCCGAACAAAAGCAATTTCGAGCGGTCGAGTCCGGGGATCGCCTGGATGGCTTCCGCAAGCGCGGCGGCGGTTTCGGCGGCGTCGGTGAACCCGCTGGCCGAGCTATCGAGAGCGACGAGCTCGAACGGCACCTTCTGGGCGAGCGTCATCATTGCCTGCTGGAGCTTGGCCTTCGGGCCGAGCGCGACCAGCCAGACTTTGCAGCCGGGATTTTTTGCGGCGAGATTGGCCGCCTCGTAAAGCGCGTGCCCCGCCCACGGGTCGAGCCACGCGGGCAGCATCATTTCATTTTTCAAGGCCGGGCCGGTGGGGCCGGCGACCGGCTCCAGGGTCTGGAGAGGATCGGGAACAACGCTCCCGCATACGACGATTTGATATTCAGGCATAGGTTCGATTTGAAGTTAGTTTTCCGCCGAGTGCAGACCGCCCGCACCCGCATGAAATTCGATGAGTCCCTTTTCGGAATCCTTGGGGTTTCCTTTGCAGCAATTCCAAAGACAGGCGCCGCAATAGACGCATTTTTCGCGGTCGAATGCCGGCCGTCCATTCTCGCCCGGGAAGATCGCCTGACCCGAGCACATCTCGATGCAGATCTTGCTCCCGCAGGTTTCGCAGTCGTGCGGATACAGGAACTCGACGTGGTCCGCGTATCCGGCCGGGGCCTGGACTTTGCCGCCGAGGAGCAGGGCATCCTGATGGGAGACGAGCAACTCCCCGTCGAAGGGAATCGCGGGCCAGCCAGCGCGCTCCATGAGGGCGGCGTGCGTGGAGATCCCCTTGGCCTCGGATTCCTTGCGGATGGTTTGGATTTCCTCCGGAGTGATCCGCCCGCGATAATACTCCTCCAAACTTGGCACGCGTTGGTGCGGGGGCGCGGGCTTTCCCGGCATGGAGAGAAGGCCCTTGGTCAGGCCGGTGGCCATCATGCCGATCAACCCGGGGATGATCCCGCGCTGGAATCCGTCGCGCGCGCGCTCGGCGACGCGACCGTCCTTTTCCACCCAGCTCTTGCGGCGCCGGCTGACGTAGGCGGCCTCGAGGTTTTCGGCGGTGAACGGCTGCTTGTTTTTGAGAATTTCCAGAACCCCCTCGGCGAGCATGACGCCGGTTGTCCATGCCTCATCGACGCCGGAGTTCGTGAGGACGTTCGTGCTGCCGCTGCCCTCGCCGATTCGCGCGAATCCGTTGCCGGCCAGCCGGGGTTCGCCGCGCCGCCCGGATTCCTGAAGCGATTTCGCGCCCCACGAGCGGAGGCGTCCGCCTTTGACGTGGCGCCAGATCGCGGGGTGAAGCATCCAGTGCTGGAGATACTTGTAAGCGTTGCGCGCGGGGCTGTCGAACCACGACGGGACGAAGATCCCCAGCGAGGCCACGCGGTTCGGGTGCACGTAGAAAAACCCGAAGATCTCCGGCTCGGGGTAGCCGAGAGTATGGATGACCGTGCCGGGCTCGAGGTCGCAGGACTCCGGCAGATCGACGACAAATTTCATGCCGACCGCCCAGTCGTGCGTGTGGTGTCCCTCGGGAACGCCGAACGCCTTGTCGAGCTGGCGCCCGATCGGTCCGACCGGACCGTCGGCCACCACGGTCAGCGCCGCGCGCACATCCATGCCGGGCGTGAATTCGTCAGCGGGTTTCCCCTCCTTCGTCACGCCCTGATCCACGAGCCGGACGCCGACCACTCCACCGTTCTCGACGAGGGCTTCTTCCACCGGGCTCGCTGGCCAGATCTGCACGGTGCCGGAACCCATCACCTGCTGGCCGACCCATTGGTTGAACTGCCCGATCGACAGCACGAGCCCGCCATGCTTATCGAGGAATTCCGGCGTCCACGGGAGTTCCATCGCGTCGTCCTTGACTCCAAGGATTCCGCCCATCGCGCGGATCGCGGTATCGGCGACCCGCATCAGCGCCGGACGGCAGCTCGCCCCAACCGGATCCAGTAGGTAAAGAAATTTTTCGCCCGCCACCGGCGCCGCCATCGGGATCTGCGAGGGGTCGAGATCGGGAAAGCTTTCGCGGAGCCCGCGCGCACGCGTGACCACGCCCGAAACCCCGAAGCCGAGGTCGTCCGCGCGCTCGTAGCAGAGGACCTGGAGCGGCAGGCCGGGTGCCGACGGGCTTTCGATCGCCGTCGATCCGTCCTCGTTGAGGATCGCGCGGGAGAGGGTCGTCAAAAATCCGCCCGACGCCGGACCGAATCCGACACACACGATGTCGGCATCCATGCGGGGGCGTTCGATGTCGGGATTTTCCACGCTCGTCACTGCGGTTGGCCGGGTGCCCCGGTGCCCTCCGGAGAGTCAACCCGGAGGTTGAAACTGGTAGCTGGTATTAACATGCGCGCACGTTGGCAAAGCGGGGTTTGGGAGTCAAGCGCGTGCATTTTGACTTGGCGCATGGCATCGTGCCGAACGTCAGCGGTAACAAGATGCCGATTTCCTTCCTCTGCGATTCGACCCGCACCGACATCACCCAGGCACAAAAAAATTGGGAGAAGCTGGTTGGAGCTTCTCCCAATTTGATTTTGCTATCCGTTTAAAACGGATCGCGGGTTATTTTTTCTTCTTGGCGACGGCTTTCTTCACGACCTTCTTGGCCGGAGCCTTCTTCGCTACCTTCTTGGCGACCTTCTTGGCGGGTGCCTTCTTAGCTACTACTTTTTTCTTAACGGGCATTTAATATCCCCCCTTTCTTTCCGCATCTGCGGGAAATGGTTTTGTGAACATGTTGTGAATAACTCACTGATGTTGTGAATAAGTCGCGCGGCGGATCGCGTCAACAGATTTTCACAAATTTTCTTGATTTTTTTTCGCGCGTGTTTTCGCGGGGACTTTATTGCGCGGAGAATTTCCGGCGATCGCGGCGGCCTCGCGCGCGATTTTTTCGACATCCCACATCCGTCCGGGACCTTCGTAGCCGCAGGCGAGAAGGCCCTCGTCCGGCCCGATGAATTTTGCGCCGCGCGATTTCAGGCGCGCGACATTTTCCTGCGTGGCGGGATGGATCCACATTTTTCCGTTCATCGCGGGCGCGATGAGGATCGGCGCGAGCGAGGCGAGCGCGATGGATGTGAGCGCGTCGTCGGCGATGCCGTTGGCGAGCTTCGCGATGACGTTCGCAGTGGCGGGCGCGACGAGCAGGAGGTCCGCGCGGTCGGCGAGCGCGATGTGGCCGGGCTTCCAGGATTCCTTTTCGTCGAACGTTCCGGTGGTCACCGCGTTGCGGGAGAGGGTTTGGAATGTGAGCGGCGCGACAAACTCGCTGGCGTTCGCGGTCATGATGACATGGACGTCATGGCCGGCTTGGACGAGACGGCTTGTGAGTTCTGCGGCTTTGTAGGCGGCGATCGAACCGGCGACGCCGAGGAGGATGGTTTTCATAATCCGGGAATATCGAGGCGGCGGCTGAGGTAGCGCTCTGCGCGCATAACGGCGCGGAATTTTTCGATATCCTCCTCCATCGAGCCGCTGATGAGGGTGTATCGGTAGTCGCGCCAGTGGCGCATCTCGGCGGCCGCGTTATCGAGCCGCGTGGCAATCTGCTCCTCGCTCTCGGTGCCGCGCCGGCGCAGGCGGCGGGCGAGCTCGTCGAGCCCGGGCGGCATGATGAAGACGTCGGCGAGCGCGCCGTCGATCACGGGGTCGCCGCAGTTGCGGATGCTCGCCGCGCCGGCGGTGTCGATATCGACGAGCACGTCCACGCCCTTGGAAAGATTGTCAACGACCGTGGAGCGAAGCGTGCCGTAGAACCGCCCGTGCACCTCGGCGAATTCCAGAAAATCCCCGGCGGCGGCGCGCGCCTGGAAATCGTCGTGCCCGATAAAAAAATAATCCTCGCCGTCGATCTCGCCCGGGCGCGGCGGGCGCGTCGTGCACGAGACCGCATAGACGAAGTCGGGCTTCTGGCGCAGCGAGGCCGTCAGCGTCGTCTTGCCCGCGCCGGATGGCGCGGAGAGGACGAAGAGGATTCCGGATCTTTGGATCTTATTCAATGTTGGCAAGTTGTTCGCGGATTCTTTCGAGCTCCGCCTTGGCGCCGATGATGAGCCTCGCGAGCTCCGTGTCGGAGGATTTCGAGCCGATGGTGTTGAACTCGCGGCCGAGCTCCTGGGCGAGGAATTCGAGAGTGCGCCCGACCGGTCCGTCGCTGGCAAGCTTCTCGCGGAACTGCGCGATGTGGCTCGCCGCGCGATCGAGTTCCTCCGTGATGTCGCCGCGCTCGGCGAGCAGGACGACCTCGGTGAGAAGGCGCGGGTCGTCGCCGGAAATTCCGATCCCCGCGCGCGCCACGCGCCGGAGGAGCAACTCCCGCTGCTGGAGCGTCACCCGCTTCGCCAGCGGAGAGATTTTTTTTGCGATCGTCCCGAGGCGCCCGATCGCCTTCTCCAAAACGCCCTGCAAAGTTTTGCCTTCGCGGCCGCGCGTGGCGACGAGCCCGTCGAGCGCGTGGTCGAGCGCGGCCACGACGGTTTCCTTCACGCCTTCGCCGGACGGCTCCGCCGACTGGACGACCCCCGGCGCGCGCAGGACATCGGTGATCGTGATCTCCCCGGCGAGCCGGAGCTTTTTCTGCAAAGCACGCGCCTCGCGCAAAAAGACCGCGGCGCGCGCGCTGTCGAGAATTCCTCCCGACGCGCCGCCGGCGTGCGAGAGCGAGAGGTTCACCTGCACGCGGCCGCGGGCCACGCGGGCCAGCGCCCGCTCGCGGACCACCGGCTCCAGCCAGGCGGCCCCGCGCTCGGCGTGAAAGACGATCTCGGCGGTCTTGCGGTTCACGGAAAAGCACTCCACGACGGCAGCCCATGTCTTGGTCCGCGCTTCGCCGCGCCCGTGTCCGGTCATGCTGGTCATCGGGAAAAACTAAGCGGCCGCCCGCTCATGTGTCGAGGAGGTTCATGATTTGAAATCCCGCCGCTGGAAAAATTCGCGTGCGAGAACGACGAGCGTGGCGTTGAGCGCGAGCAGCCAGGCGTAGTCCTCGATCATTCGCTCCCAGGGGATCCGGTATTCGAAGACGTGGACCCATGCGGTCATGTGCGAGGTGATGAACCACGGCTTCAGCGACTCGAAGAACGGGATATTTTTCAGGATCGAATCCATGAAGAAAAGCGAGAGCGTAGTGATCGTCGCGGCGGCGGGCTTCATGTCGAGGCACGAGAGAAAGAATCCGACCGCCGGAATCGTGAGGAGCGAGAATGAAAGCAGCAGGACTGCCAGCGCGTAGCGGGCGAGGCCGGGGCCGAAATCGTAGAGCGCGAAAACTTTTTCCATCGGCGCAAAGACGAACAGCCCGCCGGCCCCGCTGTGCAGCAGCCCGACGGCCAGCGCCGTGATCCCAATAAACCACGTCAGCGCGAAAGAATAGACGGCCACCGCGCAGAGCTTGAGCGCCAGGATCCGTCCGCGCGAGACCGGTCGGCAAAGCATCATGCGCAATGTTCCATCCTCGACTTCCTTGCCGACAACGTCGCCGGCGACGAGCGCGAGGTAGAGCGCGCCGAGAAGAAACACCGACCAGAGGAGGACAAAAAATCCAAGCGTGAGCCCGGAAAGATATTCCCCCGCCGGATAGCCCGATTCCTCGATCATGCGGACAAGCGAGCCCCGCACGCGCGGCAGGTTGAGAAGAAAAAGGATGATGACCTCGACGCCGAGAAACGCGCCGAACCCGATGTAGGTCCGCTTGCGCGCGAAGAGCTTCAGCAGCTCGCCGGAAAATTGGTGGAGGAACATCATCCTGTGGTCTCCAGATAAAAGTCTTCGAGCGTCCGGACAAGTTTCCGGAATTCGCTGACGCGGACCCCGGCCGCGACAAGTGCCGAGACGACAGCCGCTGAGCCGGGCGCGTCGGGAAGGACGAGCGAGCCATCCGGCGCGACCTCGACGCCGAGGCCGCGCAAAACGGTGGCACACTTTTCGGTATCGGGCGTTTCGATTTTCCATCGCGACCCGCCCGGCCCGGCATCCTGCCATCGCCCGCAGAACACGAGCGAGCCGCGGCGCAGGATCGCCACGCGGTCGCAGAGTTGCTCGACCTCGTGGAGGATGTGCGACGAGAGGATCACCGTCATCCCGTGCTCCGCGCGAAGCTTCAGGATCAGGGCGCGCATCTCGTGGATGCCCGCGGGGTCAAGGCCCTCGGTCGGCTCATCGAGCAGGACGAGCTCGGGATCCGGAAGCAGCGCCTGGGCGAGCGCGAGGCGCTGGCGCATCCCGTGGCTGTAGGCGCGGACGGGATCGTGGATCCGCTCCTCGAGCCCGACGAGCCGGACGACTTCCTCCATGCGCTGCCGCGAAACGCTGCCGCCGAGCGAAACAAAAAACCGC
>Ga0194063_10002927_pt1 | contig 10379 bp, 7 predicted proteins | sample SepL3720m_MetaG_FD_155459 | JGI IMG/M metagenome (GOLD analysis project Ga0194063, IMG submission 155459) | Anoxic zone freshwater microbial communities from boreal shield lake in IISD Experimental Lakes Area, Ontario, Canada - Sep2016-L373-20m | ecosystem: Environmental > Aquatic > Freshwater >...
GTAACAGATGCACCTCCAGTTTCCGCCCGTTCCAGCGCAACGCGCCCGCGCTTTGGGTAAACCGTCGGAAGTGTTCGTGGTCGTCACACAAGGTCATGAGCATTGCCATCTGGCAAAGCGATCCACCATCAAGCTGCCCGAAAAACGGCACGTCCTGGTCTCCTCATCCCAGCCGAAAAACTCTTTCGGCACTTTAGCCCCACGCGAGGGTTTGAGCAGATACACCCGGCTAATCGAACTGACCACCACCCACACCCACCACCGGTGGGACCCCTTGCCCTCCACCTTGACAAACACCTCCCACCGCGTTTCGTCCATCAAGCACTGGCCCCTCAGGGGCCTGGACCACCACCTCCTCCACGGGCAAGGTGGTGCGGGGTTGGCGACCATGCCCCCGAGTTCCGCGCTGCTGCCCACCACAACGGCGGGGTCCACGTTTGGCCAGCCACGCCTCCGAGGAACATCCCCGTTCCATTTTGCGACCAAACAGACGCTTTTGCAATTCGACGACCTTGGCTTTGAGGACCTCGATTTGGTCCTCCATCTCCTGTTGCTTAGCCAGAGCTCGCGCATGCAGGCTCTGGTAATAATGAGCCTGCTTGCGCAACTGGATGTTTTCCAGCCAAAGTTTTTTCTCAACCTCAGTCACTGGAAGGCAAGGCTACCAGGGGATGAGGAGGTACTACAGCGTAAGGTTGCGGTTCGAGCCGGCCAAGATGAGACGGTAGTTGAGGGTCCTTTCACAGACAAACCCACGCAAACTATTCAGAGGGCCTTGTTTGCGAAAGCACTCGCAACTTTTGGAGAATTGTCAGGTGGCTGGTTATGATCCGCCCGGTGACAGGAGGTACGACGGAGGTATGCTAGATGGGCTGTAGGGGGGATAGGCTGTCGTTACCAGGGAGAACGGTCTGGCTTGGGCGCATTCGGGAGCGGAGGACGACTGGGCCAGGCATTCCTACCAACCAAGGACTCGCGAATGCGCCCGGGCGGGAAGCTTCGGATAACAGGCTCCCACCTTGCCTGAAACGTGCCGGAGCGAAACCACGCATTTATAGAGCGCTTCCGGCCAACGTGTGCTAAGGTCAATCGGGATGAGTGTTTGCTTTACGGCAAGCCCGTTCTGCTTAGTCTGGAATCAAGATTATGAAAAACACTTTGGTTGTGGTTATGGACCTGGGATGCTTCAAAGCCTTCCGGCTTGAAAACAATCAGCCGCACCAGACCCCGCGCCTGGAATTGATCGAGGAATTCAACAGCCCCGATGCTCACGAGAAGCTGGTGGACAAGGTCTCGGATTTGTCCGGCCGGTTTCCCCGGGGTGCGGGCGTGCCCAATTCGACGGGGGCGATGTCCGATGGCGAGCGGCACAATATCGAGCTGGAACGGCGCAAGCGCCTGGTGCGACAGCACGCCCAGCGTTTCAATAACCTGGCCCGAACCAAGGACATCGAGCGCTGCTTCCTGGCCGCCAGTCGCGAGATCAATCACCAACTACTCGAAGAAATCGATCCCCAAGTCCGGGCCAAAATCGAAAAGAACCTGCCTGCCGATCTGACGAAATTGGATCGGGCGGAGATTCTGCGACACTTCTGATCTAAATGGGTTGCCACGGCTCCCAAAATGGGCATTGAGTCAATTCCCGCCGGGCAGGGCACCCGCCCTTTTTCATGGGTTGTGGGGCAGGTCTCCGACCTGCCGGTCCACGGAGTCTCCGACTCCGTGCAGGGCCAGATCTCCAACCAGCTTGAATGAAACAATCTGCCGCAGGAGTTAAATTGCTCTTGCCGCCGGAACGGCGGCTGTTCTAAGGTTGCCGCCATTGAATTGTAAGCAATGCAATGCTTGTTTGCGCAGAGCATCGCGAAGCACTTAGTGACAGCAAAACGTAATTAAATAGACGTGTTAATATTGACATGAAAACCATCCCGAGCTCCAAAGTTAAATTCTTCAGCGGCGAAGAGGTTCCCCTGGAATTGCACAAGGTGAGAATCGTTCAGAAGCTGAACCTGATCCCGATTGAAGAGCGCCTCAAGGCCATGACCGAAGGGGGCTGCAACACCTTCCTGCTGACGACCAAGACCGTTTTCCTCGACATGCTCACCGACAGCGGCACCAACGCGATGAGCGACAACCAGGTGGCTTCCATGCTGCGCGCCGATGACGCTTATGCCGGGTCGCAAAGTTACATGCGGCTGGAAGAAGCCATTCAGGAGGTGTTCAATTGCAAGTATTTCCTGCCGGTGCATCAGGGCCGCGCCGCCGAGAATATTATCTCGAAGGTGTTCATCAAGCCGGGTGACATCGTCCCCATGAACTACCACTTCACCACCACCAAAGCGCACATCGAGCTCAACGGTGGAACCATCTTCGAAATCTACACCGACGAAGCGCTCAAGACCAAGAGCAGCCACCCGTTCAAGGGCAACCTCAATGTCTCGAAGCTGAAGGAGCTTATTAAGAAATACGGCCCCAGCAAGGTGGCGTTTATTCGCTTGGAAGCATCAACCAATCTCATTGGCGGCCAGCCCTTCTCCATCGCGAATATGCGCGAAGTGAAAAAGGTGGCGCAAAAACACGGCATTATGATTGTGCTCGACGCCAGCCTGATTGGCGAGAATGCCTATTTCATCAAGGAGCGCGAAGCGGAGTTCAAGAATAAATCGATCAAGGAAATCCTGCATACGATGATCGGTTTGGTGGACCTGACCTACTTCTCGAGCCGCAAGGTCAGCTCCACACGGGGCGGCGGCATCTGTACCAATAACCTCGAGATTAATAACAAAATGCGAGACCTGGTGCCGCTGTTTGAAGGTTTCTACACCTACGGCGGCATGTCGATTCGCGAAGTGGAAGCCATGGCGATCGGTTTGTTTGAAACCCTCGACGAAACCATCATCTCCCAATCGCCCAACTTTATCAAATTCATGGTCAACACGCTCGATAAGTTGGGCGTGCCGGTCATTACACCGCCTGGTGGTTTGGGAGTTCATATCGACGCCGGCCAGTTCCTGTCACATGTTCCGCAGACCGAGTATCCCGCCGGGGCGCTCGCTGCGGCGTTTTTCCTGGTTTCGGGTGTTCGCGGCATGGAACGTGGAACCATCTCCAGCGTGCGCGATGCCAATGGTAAGGATGTTCTTGCAGATATTGAATTGCTCCGCCTGGCCATGCCTCGGCGCGTGTTCACTCTCTCTCAGGTCAAGTACGCCATCGACCGGCTGCATTGGTTGTATCTGAACCGCAACCTGGTTGGCGGTCTTAAATTCTACTACGAACCCCCGGTCTTGCGCTTCTTCGGCGGCAAACTCGAACCCACCACACCGTGGCCGCAAAAGCTGGTTGCCAAATTCCGGGCTGATTTTGGCGACAGCCTGTAAGATTACTCTCGGTTGGAGGCGGAAGAGCCTGGCGATGCCAGGCTCTTCCATTCGAATGACCCAACGGACTCTCTGGCGGAGCTGCTCTGCGGCAAGAGCGATGCGCGCCGCGATACCTATTCCATCTCTCCGTGAAGATTGCTCGGTGAAGTTGACCCCCTCCCTCTTGACCCGCTGATACGGGTCTGTCATGAAGCCATCGAACGAAATTTACCAAACGGCTGCCCCGCGAACGACGGTGGAAGTTCACCTGCCCGACGGTCGGATTCTCTGCGGACCTCGTAACACGCCCATCGGCTCCCTTTTCAGGGTGCTGCCCGAATGGGATTCGCACGACCCCATTGTGGGCGCCGTGGTCAACGGCGAGCTGCGCGAGTTGACGTATCCCATCGAGTTGGACTCGCGCGCCCGCCCGGTCAAAATGTCCGATCCGGACGGCTCGGGTATCTACCGCCGCTCGGTCACGTTCCTGCTTGTGGCAGCCTTCGAGGACATCTTTCCCACCGCGGACATCGCCATCGATCACTCGATGTCCTCGGGCGGTTTCTATTGTTCGGTGATCAACCGTGGGCCGCTTTCCAAGGAAGATCTCGCAGCGGTCGAATCCCGGATGAAGGAACTGGTCAAAGCCGACCTGCCGTTCGAGCGCAAGGTGGTGCCCCTGCAAGAGGCGATTGATTATTTCCAATCGAAAAATCAGCTCGAAAAGGTCCAGCTCCTGAGTTACCGCGCCAAGGCCACGCTGGGGCTCTACACACTGGGTGGCCGGTGTGATTACCATCATGGATATATGGTGCCATCCACCAGTTATTTGCGATGGTTCGCCCTGGCACCCATCGGCGATGGATTCGCCCTGCGCTTCCCCCGCCGCCAGGCTCCTAATGAGCTGCCGCCGTTGCCCGATTCCAAGAAACTGCTGGCGACCTTCCGCGAGTATAATAATTGGTTGGTGCGGCTGGGCATCGAAAATGTCGCCGCGTTGAACAACGCCATCAAGGCCAAGCGGGTAAGCGAATTGATCCTGATCTCGGAAGCGCTCCACGAACATCGGATTGCGGAAATTGCCAGCCTCGTGATGGAGCGCTCCGAGGAAGCCCGCATCGTGCTGGTCGCCGGCCCGTCGTCTTCGGGCAAGACCACCTTTTCCAAACGCCTGAGCGTTCAGCTTCTGGCCCAAGGCATCTCACCGTTTGCCCTCGAACTCGATAACTACTTCTTGAACCGCGATCAGACCCCCAAGGATGAGAAAGGGCAATACGAGTTTGAATCGCTCGAAGCGCTGGATACGGCGCGGCTGCTGGCCGACCTGACGCGGCTGGTTGCGGGAGAAGAAATCCAACTCCCGAAGTTCAACTTCCATCTCGGACAGAGCGAGCCGGGTGAGGTCGTGAAGCTCGAACGAGGCCAACTCGTGATCCTGGAAGGAATCCACGGACTCAACGCGGGCCTCCTCCCCGGTCTCTCTCGACGCCAAACGACCCGGATCTATGTGTCGTGCCTCACGCAATTGAACCTCGACCGGCACAACCGCATTTCCACCACCGATACCCGACTGTTGCGACGCATCATCCGCGACGCTCGCGACCGGGGCTACTCCGCCCAGCAAACCATCACCCGCTGGGAGTCAGTCGGGCGCGGCGAGAAAAAGCACATCTTCCCTTATCAGGAAAACGCCGATGAACTATTCAACTCCGCCCTGGTTTACGAGCTCTCAGCAATCCGCTTGGTGGCCGAGCCGCTCCTGCGGCAGGTCGTCTTCGGAACGCCGGAATATATCGAAGCCAAGCGGCTGCTGGCTTTCTTGCAGTGGTTCCTGCCGATTGGCGAGGACTTGATCCCGGACAACTCGATCTTGCGCGAGTTCATCGGCGGATCGATTCTCAAAGGCTTCAGCCTCTGGCAAAATGGCAAACGCAACGGCGAATGATCGCCTCGCCGCCTACTTGGCTTTGACGTCGTAGCAGAGCAGCGCGTCCTGGTCGCGCAGGTACAGCTTGCCGCCGCAGATGACAGGGTGCGGCCAGGCTTTGTTTTTGCTGCGGTCGGGCTGTTCAAAGCGGCCATGTTCCTGGTAGCCGGCGGGCGAGGCGTCAATAAAGGCGATCGTGCCCTTGTCCTCAGTGCGCAGGTAAAAATGGCCGTCGGCACAGAGGATCGAGCCTTTGCCGAGCTTCTCTTTTTCCTCCCATTTGGATTCGCCGGTCTTGAAGTCCTGGCACACCCAGCCTTTGCCTTCGGAGTAGCCGTAAACGCAATCGCCGACCTTGATGACCCCGCCGTGATGGTTTGCCATAACCTTGTTCGCATAGACCTCCTCGGCGGTGAACTTGCCCTCTGCCACAGTGATCTTGAAAAGGTTGCAGCCGGTGCCATAGCTCGATGTCACATAGACAAAACCGTCGCTGTAAATCGGCGTCGGGATGACCGCCGTCCGACCCGCGCGCACTGCGCGCCAGAGCACCTTGCCGTCCGCCGCCGCCACGCCGACGACGCTTTGGGCGGTGAGCTGGATGTATTGCCGCACACCGCCGATTTGCGCGATGATGATCGAGGAATAATGGGGCGCTTCAGTGAAATCCTTGCTGCGCCAGACAACAGCGCCGGTTTTCTTGTCCAACGCCACAACCGCTCCTTCGGCGCCACCGGGAGTGATGACCACGTTGTTGCCGTCGATAAGCGGGGACTCGGAGAAACCCCAGTTCGGACACTTGCCGCCAAAGTCTTTGATGTAATCTTTGCGCCAAAGCTCCTTGCCCGTAGCAACTTCGAGGCAAATCAAGTCGCCCCATTGGCCGACGGCGACGAGCAGGTCGCCCTCGACGGCAGGCGTGCTGCGCGGTCCCTCGAATGCGGGCATGCCCGGAGCGCCGGACTTGCCGAGCTTCGCCGTCCAAACCTGTTTGCCGTCCGCCGCGTTCAACGCGATGACGACACTGGAATCGCCGCTTTCGCCAATGGTATAAATGCGATTACCCACAACCGACACGGTCGAATAACCGGCCCCCAGTCCAGTCGCCTTCCACGCAAGCGGCGGACCACCCGCCGGCAGCTCCTTCAGCAGTCCGGTATCAGGCGAAATGTCATCGCGATTCGGGCCGCGAAATTGGGGCCAATCGTCCGGGGCCGCCAGGGCCACACCGGCCAGAGACAACAAGAGGGGCACGCCAATGGCGCAAAAGCGGACTTGATTTAAGTATCTGTGCATAATTGTGGACGGCATGATCGCGGAAACCATGCCGAATTGCAAACGGAATGGTGAACGGTGCGCAAACGCTCCGGTTGTTGTTGCAAAGACGAGATACCTGGGCGACAATGAATTAACTGAATTAACGAAAGGAAAAGTCTTATGGAAGCAGTAAAACATACAGATAGCGAGAAGACCCTGCGCGAGCTCGGAACGGTCGTCCGTGAAGGCGAAGAGTTGCTCTGCGCCGCAGCGGGCGAGCAGGGGGAAAAGGGCCGGGCGCTTCGAGCAAAACTCGAGTCGGCTGTCGAGAAGGCCAAGGCGCTTTACGAGCGTCTGGAAGAGAAAACCACCGCCGTTGCCAAGGCCGCCGATCAAACCGTCCGCAAGCATCCCTATCAAGCCATCGGAATTGCCTTCGGTGTCGGGCTGCTCATCGGTGCCCTGGCGGCACGGAGCCGACGAGACTGAGCGGTCCCCCATCGCCGAGGCAGCGTTTCAGGATGAACCCAAGGTTTTTGGGGTGTGCGGACTTTTCGCATCCTTTCCGCTACCCCATTGCCACGCCGGTCGCTGCCCATGCTGCAAGTCGGGTTGCGGTAAAACATTGCGTTAGCGGGTTAACCCTGCTTTAATGGCTCCCACATGATTCGCTGGTTACGCACAATTCTGAGCCGAATCAAACGGCTCTTCCGGCCGCCGCAGGCGACCGCGGATCGCTCTCGATTGGTCGGAATGTATCTGGCACAAGCCAACCGTCCGCCGGACGTCGGCGTGCGAGGTTCAGAAACCTCCGAACGGCAGGATGGAAAGTTTGCCCAGAATCGGCGAAGAGAATAAGCCTGCCCCCGCCAAGACAAAGAGCGGTCTATTGGACTGGCCGCTCTGTGCTGTGCCATATCGCTCGCCTCCAATCGAGTCGCATCCCATCGGATTAATGTCTCACTCCGAAGCGACGCTTGCGTTCGTGTTCCCGAAAGGTGCGTCAGCAAGGCATTGGCGTTAGGGCCTGCCTGCCGACAGCACTATCGACTTGATGGCCATGCTTTCTCCCGGACGCGGTTCGGACGCTGGTTCGATCGCCACGCCGATGATGAGATCGCGGTATGCGGGCGACGATGCCAGATCGAGATGGTACTTATGGAATTTACCATCGGGATTCAGCTCGATGCCCAGGCTCTTCTGGCTGCCCCAATGGTCGTCATCGAGACGCTTCCAGCAGACCCGCGCGGTCGTGGCCTTTCCAGCATAGGCAATCTCCACGTCCATGAACGGGGCCTTTTCGGCCCGCCAACATTGAGTGGGGCTTTCCAGGCGCGGTTTCTCCCCCGCGAAGGCGACCCGCCATTCGCCCTGCAGCGGGAAGCCCTGATCGGTGGCATTGCGCAATGTCCAATGCTGCCGATCTGTGGCAAAGCGCCAGGCCGGCGGGGTCTTGGTGGCCATGTCGTTGAATTGTTGGCGAATGTCCGCGAGCTTGCCGACCACAAATGCGGTGCGGTGTTCGTAAACGATGTTGTGGTCGAAGTTCTCCACGTGGATGGGCGCAACATAGGCAGTCGAACCGTCCTTGGGGTCGTCTGAGCGGGCATCGCCATAAATTCCACCATGAAACTCGCCGCCATCGGCCTTGAAAACGCCCAGGCCCCAGCCATCGTTGTCCACCAGCGCAGCCCAGCCTTCAGTAGCCACGAAGCGCGTCCAGGGCCAGGGTTTACGCCAGTCGTTGGTGACCTGGGTGCTCTGGTCCTGAGTGAAAGGCCGGCTGCCGGTGTAGGACATCAACCGACACAACTTGGAGATGGTATAGACGGCCGGCAATTCCTGGGGGCAAGGGCGGTAGGCGGTCTTGTCCAAACGCTGATTGGTGCAACGGTAGCGCATACGAATGACCGGGCCTTGCAAGGTCGTCCAGGTCTCAAAGAAGCAGTCACCCGGAACGTTGTTGTGCGGCCATTGCATGGGAATGCATTTGATGTAAAGCTCTTTGCCGTCGTTGCGGTGCGTGATGATTTTCGAAGGGTTGGCGTAGCAATCGCCAGTTTGAATTGGATTCCAGCCCAAACCGGCCCACGCCGGACTGGGCTTTTTACCAGGAACTTCAAATGGCCACGGGCCCGAGTAATGAGACATCTGGATTTGCCGGCCCAGGTCCGCACTGTTGATGATGTTGCCCGGATGCTCTTTGCTCGAGATAAAGGTGACGGCTCCTCCCAAAGCCAAATCCATGCCAATCCGAACCTCGCCGTTGTCCAGAAACGTCATCCTGGGAGCAGGCAGTGGCTCCGCAGCAAAGGTGTTGAGGGCGCAAAGGGCGACGGCCAGGGACCGGCAGAAATGAATTCGTGATCGGTTTTTCATGCAGATTGTGCTGTGACGCGTGAACAGGTTTGGTGAAGCAGTTCTAAAGTGAAGAGTTGGTTTGATTTCTTCGGCGCTATTGCATTATGGGCAATCAACCGCATTGCAAAACCTGGCGTCTCGACCCAAGTTGCTGTTTCCGCCGTTGCGGCAAGAGCGGCTGCTCGATGGTCATGGCTTATGAGAGCGAGCCGACAAGGCGGCAACCAATCCTTCCGCCGTGTGAACTTTCGCTTCGATGGCCGGCACCAATCCCAGCGCAAGGAGGGCCTTCGAGGTTTCCGGACCGATGGTCGCCGTTTTGAGCTGGGGAAACTTCTTCAACAACTCAGGTAGATTAAAGCGCGCGTGGAAATGTTCCACGGTGGAACCGCTCGTGAACACCACCCAATCCGCGCCCTTTGCCACGAGGCTGGCCGCGGCACCCGTCGTATCTTGAGTTTCGGGCACGGTCTGGTAGCAGGCGATGTCATCCACAATGGCGCCGAGGGCCTCGAGCGCCTCGGGCAATTCCCGGTTCGCGACCTCGGCGCGCAATAGGCAAATCCTCAGGTTTTCGATGGTCTCGAACTTGGTGAAAGCCTCGGCGATTTTTGATGCCAGTGCTTCGTCCGGCATCAAATCGACCTGGAGATGGAGTTCCTTGAGCTTGTTAGCCGTGGCCGGTCCGACTGCCGCAAGCCGCGCGCCGCCAAGGTCGCGCATATCGTGAAAGTGACGAAAGAAAGACTCAAAGAAGGTCGTGACGCCGTTCGGGCTGGTAAAGACAAGCCAGTCATAAGCATTGAGTTCCAACAGGGCGTCCACCAGGTCTTCCCGGCGGGTGGTTGGCTCGATCTTGATCGTCGGGATTTCCAGCACCTCGGCACCGCGTTCCTGCAACTGTCGCGCAATTTGGCCCGACTGCTCGCGCGTGCGTGTCACGACGATGCGTTGTCCAAAAAGCGGCCGGCGCTCAAACCAATTCAGCTTATCGCGGAGCTTCACCACATCGCCGATGACGGCCACGGCGGGCGAGCTGATTCTGTCCTTCGCGGCAACTTCGGCAATGGTACCGAGGGTGCCGGCGGCTGATGGCTGATGGCCACCAGTTCCCCAACCGGCCATTGCCACCGGGGTGGCGGCCGAAAGGCCGTGGCCTGCCAGTGCCTCGGCGATTTGTCCGATGTTATCCTCGTCCAGCACGATGATTTTGGTGCCGGGGGTCTTGGCGACTTGCCCCCAATCAATGGCGGAATCTCTTTGCGACGGATCTCCGTAGCCGGCGACCAGCGTAACCTGCGAGGCAAACTCGCGATGGGTGACCGGCACGCCCGCGAAATTGGGCACCGCCACAAGGGGGGAAACTCCCGGCACCACCTCGAATGGCACGCCGGCGTCTGCCAAACGCTCAGCTTCCTCGGCCCCGCGCCCAAAGAGATACGGATCCCCGCCCATAAGGTGAACTACCGCCT
>Ga0194063_10002928_pt1 | contig 10373 bp, 6 predicted proteins | sample SepL3720m_MetaG_FD_155459 | JGI IMG/M metagenome (GOLD analysis project Ga0194063, IMG submission 155459) | Anoxic zone freshwater microbial communities from boreal shield lake in IISD Experimental Lakes Area, Ontario, Canada - Sep2016-L373-20m | ecosystem: Environmental > Aquatic > Freshwater >...
AACATGCACCGCCGAAATTTGCAGCAAACCCACAAACGCAGGGTAAGGAATCGCCCCGACAAAATCGATTCGACTTAAATCGATGTCGTCTTTGACCTCCTTTAAAAACTGTTCGCGATACGTTCCACTGGCCGGTCGACTCCCGTAACTGACGCCGTCCCGACCGACTATCAAAATATGCGCTTTCGGACGCCGGCGTTGTATCTCGGCCACCGCGCGGATAAAGCTGTGATAGCCGCGATAAGGCTCAAGATTGCGATTAACGAAAGTCACCACCTCATCGCCAACGCGCAGGGTCATCCCTTTTTCCTGCAAATTGATTTCGGTATCCGCCTTGGGCGCTACGGCATCCGTATCGACCCCCTCGTGAATTACCCGGATTTTGGCTTGATAGATGGCCGGGTGCGTGGATTTCTGCCACTGCGTTGGAGAGAGCCCGGCATCGCATAGCTCAAGATTCATCAGATTGGCTAAATTCTTCGTCACCAACTTCGGCGCATCGTCCGGGTTGGCCGGGAATTCCGGATCGAATCCGACATCGAGGCCGCGCGCGTGATAATAAAACTCGAAGTAACTCAGCAGCGGCACCTCCGGCCAGACCTCCTTGACGAAAAGCGCTTCGCCCCACCCCGGATGAGCGCAAATGATCTCGGGGCGATAGCCCTGATCGCGCAGTTGCCTGGCGGCGGCAAAACAAGCCTCGCCCCGAATGATTTTGGTTTCTGTTTCCTGCACCCACGCATGGATGTTCGGCGTATTACCCCGTCTGGGGGTGTAGCGGAATACGCGAACCCCGGCAGGAGCCGGATTATCTTCGATGCACAGAGCCGATACCTCGTCGCCACGCGCCACCAGCGCTGCGGCGATATGTGCGTATTGGCCGGGGAAGTTTTGGTGAATCAGGAGAATTTTCATGGGCGACAGTTTACGCGAATTAAATCTCCAACCCCCTCAGCCTTCTGCCTGTAGGTGGGGGTTTCTCGGTTCTCCGACCAGAGCGCAGAAGTGTTGCCACCGCCACGACTTACCGCAGTCTCCCCGAGCGTGGGAGGGCTTGCACCCGCCGATTCGGAGCATCCCGCCCCTATCGACAAAACGGCTGTCACTGTCTTCTGGCTTCATGCCCGATTACCCGCATGTTTCGTTCCATGTGACCTGAACAGGTTCTCTAAAATTTAATTTTCTTCAGCAATATCGATTTTTGACATCGAAATTTTCTGGTTCAAACGACGTATATCGCGTCGCATACGCGCTGAAAGTATGTCTGCGTGAAGTACTTTAATGAGCAGTGCGGCAATAGAAACGATGAGAAGGAGCGTCGGTGGATACGCAATACCTACCCCTCTTGCCAGCTTGTCGATCAGCGTTGGCGAGAAGCCAAAGATGAGTGCGGCAATAGCCACCGTGATCCAGAAGAGACCATCACCGAGATAAAGATGATCTCGGCGAATGAGATAGAAAATGGTGAACGCCAAACCAACGCCAAGAATTCCTGTAATCATATGGTATTCGTTCATCGTTTAAAATGCCGTGGATGCCAATGAGCCAAACAGAGCAGCGTGGTTTCTAGCATGTAACGCCCCACCCTACCCCAAGAAGAGAAAATACGCGATGGACCATTCTTTCGTGGGTACATCTCTACGGATACCTCGATAAAACTAAACCCGGCACGCCTGAGTAACAACAAAACTCCCACATCCTGGTAATCGAGCAAAGTGGCTTCCTCATCGGCTAAAACAGCGCATGCGGCGGCATTGTAGTAACGAAAGCCCGAGGTCAAATCCTCGATACTAAAACCGGTCAGCATACGGAAAAACTTCCAGGCTAACTGTCGCAACAAGCTACCTCGTTGTGGATAAGCGCCAATAACGACATCGTGACAACGGCCGGCGGCCAGCAAGGCCGCAATATACGCAGGTTCATGCTGTCCGTCAGCATCCATGGTGATAACGTGACCATAGCCTTGACGCTGTGCATAACGCAGCCCCGTTTGCATGGCCCCCCAAGCACCCTGCGCAATAGGGGGGGAGAGAACCACGGCGCCCAGGCTTCTGGCAATTTCCTCGGTGTTATCTTGGCTGCTGTCATTGACGACCAGAATGTGGTGATAGCCCAGTTCCTTCAAGTTACCAATAACTTCTCCGATGCTATCGGCTTCATTTTGGGCGGGAATGACGATGAGCGGGCTTTCATGGCATACCGATTCAGGAGGGGCGTCCAGAAAAGCGCGGTATAGGGGTTTGATTCGTGTGGCCACGGCGTCAATGGAGAAGCGAATGGCGAACTGTCGCCCAGCTTCTTCTCCCCATTGCCGACATAAATCGGGGGACTCGGCCAAGCGCATCACGCAAGCGCGCCACGCGCTCACCTCTTCCGGCGGGGGGAGTAGCCCCGTTTTTCCTTCGTCGACCACCCACGACATTCCGCTCCCCGGTACTTTGCTGGCAATCACCGGTTTGCCATAGCGCATGGCTTCCATAAGAACGATACCAAAGGCTTCCGTTCGCTCCCGTGAGGGTAGGCACAAAACGTCACAGGAGGCCAAAAGGTTATTTCGGGAGGCGTCGTCGACCTCGCCCAGCAATTGAACCTGATCCCCGATATTTTCCTGTTCGATTAACGCGGCCAGTTGCAGATAGTGATCGCCGTTGCCGACGATAAGCAATTGAATTCCAGGGAGTTTAGCGACCGCTCGAATGAGGGTGTCGAATCCCTTGTAATAGGTCAATCGACCAATGGCGAGAATGCGAAATGTCTTTTCATGCCAAATCTGCGGATTAAGTGTTTTTCCCTCGGGTAAGCGATCGATATCCACTCCCAAGGGGATAACGAAGCATTTATCTCGCCAGTGCGACAGCGGCTCGCTGGCTTCCAGATAAGGCATTGAAGTAGGAATAATGACGGCACACCGCTCAAGGATGGCTTGTTCAAAAGGCCGATAAAACGGATAAGCCAGCCTTAGCGCCGGACTAATTCGGGAGGGGACGACATCCGACTGCCAATGAATCACCCAGGGAAGACGGCGAGCTGCCGGGATAGCCAAAATCCAAAAGGCGCTTGGATTGGGCAAATGCAGATGCAACACGTCCGGCTCAAGCTCACGAATCGCCCGTGCCAGAGCAAACGGAAAGCGAGGACTAATCGGAGCAAAAAAGATTTTGAACCAAACAGGCACTTGAATCAGCCATTCGGCTTCAGTGGCATTCGGCGCTCGGGCGCCTTGATGGACGATGGCAAAAGATTCGATCCCTTGCTTGCGCTGAGCACGCATCAAATCGCGCAAAAAAACTTCCATCCCTCCAGAAACCGGGGGAAAATATTTTCCAACATGGAGAACCCGCATCAAAAACTCCGGTGGATGCACCTGCCTTGGCCGTTTTGTTTTAAAACAACCTTTAGGCGAGATCGATCAAAGGGGGTGAAAAGCGGACAGGTTTTCGCTTTCATGGCAGCGAAAACCCGGCCGTGTCGATGAGCGACGACAACCCCGGTTAGCGCAAGGCGCTAATTTTTTCGCGCAGCTCTTCAAAGCGTGCGGTATGAGGAGATAAGCGCAAAGCCGATTCGATATCGGCCATGGCTTCCTGTTTTTGCTTGAGCGTATAGAAAGCAAGCGCCCTGCCAAAGAAGGCGGGAGGCGACGGTGACTGTCTTAAACTATCGTTCAGCAAATCACGCGCGCGTGCTGCCTGGCCGGTGAGGGCGAGCGAAATGCCCAGTGCCGTTCGAGCCAGGCGGCCATCCTGCAAATTCGGCAGGGCTTTCTCCAAATCTTGCGCGGCTGCTACAGGATCGCCCAGATCCAAAGTTAACATTCCCCTTTGGGCGAGCGCCGACCAATAGAGCGGCGGAGCAATATTGCGCTGAATGGCTTGCTCAAAATCGGCATGAGCCTCCCGCAGTTTTCCTTGCGCAATCCACGCCAATCCTCGCTGATAGAAAAGATTGGCATCCGGAAAACCTTTTTTCTCCGCCCATGTAAACGCATCGACAGCGGCCGGATATTTTTTCAGCAGGTAGAGAGCAGTTCCGCGATTAAATTGTCCATAACCCTCCACATCGCCCATGGCGTCGGCCGACGTGAAATCGCGCAACGCCTGTTCAGTCATGCCTTTGTCGACATAGGACTCGCCACGATTAAGATAAGGGCGCCAGCGCCCGACGGCCCGAGGATCGTCGGATAACGCAGCAATGGCATCTCCCCAGGCCGTTATCGGGGAAGCCAGGGAAAGCAGGCGATTGACGGAGCCGGCGAGCAATAAAATGGCCAAGAGTGCTCCTGTCACGATGAGGGATCTTGACGAAGCGCCATATAACAAGGCAACGATCAGCCCAGGGAGGCCGATGGCCCACAGATAGCTACGATAGAGGACAAAAGGATCCTGTACCCAAACGACAGCAAACTCCGTTCCGAACAGTAAAGCGGGCAGCAGCAGAGAAAGTCCGAGCAACGACTTTTCGTCGCGTTTCGTTAATAACAGCCAGGTTCCGGCCAGCAAAACGCCGCCGTAGGCCAGCACGCCCAGCAGGTGGGGCATCGACCAAAGGCTCAAAGGAAACGCCGGGCGCAAATCGATCGACAGCCACCCCGGCACCGGAAATAACCAACGTAAACCGTACTGAGGAAACAGATACATCTGGTTAAGAATACTCAACGGCCACGCCTGCTGGCTGACGCCCGGTGACAGAACGTCCAACTGCTTTAGAAAAGCCACGGAGAATTCGTCGAAGGCGGTGCCGATAATTCTGCCGTACAAGAGAAAGAAAATACCCACAGCGGCCAACGCCACGGCGGCAGCACCGGCGGCAAATAACGCCATTATTTTGGGCGATGGGCGTCGCATAAAGACATAGACGGCCACCGCGCACAGCGGCGTTAAAAGCGCATGCTCCTTGGAGGCAAGAGCGAATAAATACGCGAAAAGGGTGGCTACAAAAAAGCCCTTGCGCTCGGTCGACAGGGCGAGGGTAAAACACCAGAGCGCAACCACCACCCCCAGCGTAGACATCAAAATGGAGCGTTGAATCAAATAAGCAACCGCATAAACCGCGACCGGATTCAAGGCAAAAAAACCGATGGCAATCCACAAAAGGAGGTCGTTATTCCTTTCCTGATTAACCTTGTTCTTTACCTCGTTCCGGCGAATAAACGGGAGTAATGTCCGATAAAATCCGAAAAGAGCGACCGTCGTCGCTATATGCAATAAAACATTCAAAACCCGTTGTTTCCACCACCCGGTTCCCCATAAGGCTTCCGACCAAAAGAAAGAGCCGTAGGAAAGAAAGCGCTGCTTGATCGAAAATCCCTCGCCATAGGTTTGCCGAAAGTGGTGGTCGAGTAATAGCGAATCGTCAAAAACAAGATCGTTTTTTAAACCCAGTGCGTACAAAATAAAAAGGGTCGTCATGATGACCAAGACGCCCACTTCCCGCGATCTATTCATACCTTTTGACCCCTCTTTTACTTACGCCGGCCACTCGCGGCGATGCAGGTTCCCGAGGGAGTGGTAACGTTCGTCGGCAGAAACTCGTAACAGCCCGACAGGGCGTTATCGTTATCGAACGACACCGAATAGTAATCGGTCGCCGGCATGACGAAAGTCGAGAGGATCTCCATTTTCCCTGTCTGCGTGTTATAGCGGGCTTTTACCGGCAGGCCATACTGGTTGGTTCCTTCGGCGGTATCGGGCGATAGGGTCGAGGCCGGATCGCTCACGACCTTTGTGAACGTCAAGACATCGGTGTTCTGCGAGCCGTTCTGTGCGTACGAAAATGTCCACGTACCGCCGACCATCTTGCCGGTCGGTTGCGGGAGGCTGGGATCGACCGCCGCCGCCGCTTCGGCGCAGAACGACACCCCTTCGAACGACCACCCCTTGCTCGCCATTTCCGTCGGCACGTAGGCGGCGGTGCTATAGCGATGATTGGGGGTGCCCGAAAGCTGGTTGTTGTACAGGCGATAAACGGGAATCTTGCCGCTCGAACACGAGCCATCGCTGGCAACCGGCGACACGTAGAACGCATCGGCCTCATATTTCCAATACAAATCTGTTTTCAACCCGGCGCACTCCGCCGCGTTCGCGGTATAAAAATGCGATCCCCTGGCCAATCCGGTTAAATAAAAGCGACAGACCGGGCTGTAACCAGCGGTCGGTCGATTCTGCACCTTGAACGAATACCCGGTACGTACCCACCCTCCGGCGGCACCGGAATCGATGGCCGCTATCTCGTCGGGAAATACGGTCACGAAATAATGGCCGGAGTAGTAATACTCCACCGCATCCACGACCGTCGCCAGCGCAACGCCACTGCCGGACAAGCCCATAAACGCCGTAAAGCCCATAACACCCGCTTTGATTTTCATGATTTTCCCAAAAAATAGCTCAACCTGACCGATTATCCAGATGCCAAAATTTAAAGTAAAGGACAGGGTTCGGAGATTGCCGCCACGGGCGATGCTTGTAGAGTGGCGTAAACAGGGCTTCTCCGGGCATACCCTCTGTAGAACGCCTATTGGCGCGGCTTCCAGCGGTGTCAACGAACGAGGGCGCGTAAATGGGCTTCCAGCGCATGAATAGGAGCGTCATCGTTAAATAGCCGGTCGCGCCGCTGTTCAATCCGCTGCGACAACTCATTGCGCCAAGTCACATCGGACAACACTCGGGAAGCGAGAGCAAGCAACTGCTCGACCGACTCCGCCACCAGCTCGGTCATTTCCATTATTTGCAGCATCCCGGCGGTTTGCCGGCTGCGCATCGACCGACCGGGCTGGGTCGCCACCGGCACGCCCATTGAAAAAGCGTCGAGCGTCGTATTTCCCCCCGACCACTGGAGACAATCCAGCATCAAGGTACAGAGGCGGCAAACCTGCAAAAACCGCGAGCGCGGCATGAGCGGCAGAAAACATACCCGCTCGCTGGTGAGCGCGGAATCCCGCATTCGGTCACCCAAGCGTCGACGATAATCCTGCGTGGTTTCGGGCGATTCACCCTCGAACAAAACGGCCACCACTTCGGGGTTGGCCTGCAACACGGCGACCAGCAAATCGTCGTCTGCCGGTTGAATTTTGAACAAGGAATGGGGGAAAAACAGCAAATTCCCCGCCGCCGGCAACCCCAGGGATAGACGATCCCGCTCTGCCGGCCTCTCGGGAGGCGCATAACACGTTCCCAAACCGGGCAGTAGCGCCAAACGCTCGCTGTAGTGCGCCGCCGCATCGCCCGTCTCCATCGCGGCGCTGGAAAAATAAACATCGATGGTCGCGAAACCGCTCGTCACCGGATGCCCCCACGCCGCGCACTGCACCGGCGCCAAACGCAGGCCGGCCAAGGCCAAAGCCCGGTCATTCATCCCTAGCTCCGGATAAATCAGCACATCGAGTCGAGCATCGGCCATGCCTTGCGCCACAAGGGGGAGCGCGCCTTCGAGACGCGTACAACGAGCCACTTTCTGCCGAACTTCTACCGTCAGGGCATCTTCGCGGCCACCCAGAATGAAAACCTCAACCTGAAAATCTTCGCGATCCAACTGCGTCATCCAGCGCAAAAAGTAATGCCCGACGGTGCAATCGCGGATAAAACTGCTGGCAAAACCGACCTTGATCGGCCGCCCGGCCGTCGCGCGCGCTGCCATCGGCAAACGCCAGGCCGGCAAGGCCGCATCGAGAAAACGACCGATCAATTCCCCGTACTGCGCCTGCAACTCCCGGTCGTTTTCCCCCTGATAGGCCAACCCGAAGTTGTCGCGCTCGACGGCGTCGAGCAAACGGGCCGGGGGACTCTTGGCCAAGACCTCCGGAACGGCCAGCGCCCACAGGTTTTCAAGACCTTCGCTATATCGGTGGCGGGCCTGCCTCGCCTGTTCGGCCGACGACGGAATGACCGGTAACATCAATTCGGCGTCGATACGCGACCGCCAGTCGTCGGGAAAAGCCGCGTACAAAACGCGATAAATGCGCAGCGCGGCGGCTGTTTGATTCACCATCGCCAGGCCGCGCGCCAGCCGCTGCCAAAGGTGACCAAACTCGGTAAATTCGCCCCTTTCCAGCACCGTCTGAGCCTCGGCGTAGTGCCGAAGATCGAGCAATGCGCCGATCTTCCCTTCCAGAAAACGCCGATTTTCGGGCTGTAAACGCTCGCCGGCTTCCCAAAGCTTCAGTGCTTCAGGCAGGCGTCCGGCGATCCGGTACAAGTGGGCCAGATTCACCCGATAGCTAAGCTGCGTCGGCACAGCGGCAAGCGACTGCTCGGCATAGCGTTGTGCCTCATCGACGCGATTCAGCGCCAGCAACACCGTTGCCAGATTGTTTAACGCCCCAGGGTGACCCTCCCGGACGCTCAGCGCTTGCCGGAAGGCGCGCTCGGCCTCTGGCAGCGCCCGCATGTCCTGCAATAACAAGCCCAGGTTATTCCAGGCCTCAAAAAACTGCGGCTGCAAGCGCAGCGCCGTTTCAAAAGCGTCGCGCGCGCCGGGTAAATTCTGGGTGTCCACTAGCAGGTTAGCCAACGCATAACGCAACCCTGGATGATTCGGCGCCGCCGCGACAGCGGCTAAGGCAAAAATTACCCCTTGATGCTTATCTCCTTGATCTGAAAGGATTGTCCCTTTTCCATGCAAAGCCAGAGGATCATTCGGTTGAGCTAGCAACAAACGATCCAACATCGCCAGCGCATCTGCCGGTCGGTCGGAGCGCCATAAATTCATGGCGAGCGCCGCAGAATCCTGCAAACGGTCACCTTTGTGCGGCAAATTTTCTCCCGACACGTTGCCACCACGGCAACGCGGGGCCATGCCCTACCCGATAGTGAATAATCCGTGCAGGATTGCCGGCCACCACGGCAAAAGCCGGAACATCTTGGGTAACGACACTCCCGGCCCCCACCACGGCCCCTGGCCCGACACAAACGCCGGGCAGCACGGTCGCCCCGCCGCCGATCCAGGCGCCCTGCCCAATGACAATGCGCGCACCGGTAATCGGATTTTTCCAAATAATCGGATCGCCCCCATGAATCCCGTGCCCTGCGGACAGCAAACGCACGTGCGGACCGATCAACACATCGTCGGCAATCGAAAGACCGCCCTCACCGGAAAGATAAGAGCCGACATTGACCACGACCCGATCGCCCATTTCCAGGCGTGTATCGGCCTCGCCCAGCAGCAAACGCACCTGCTCCAGCAACAAAACACCATTGCCGAGAAAAATCCCGGCCTCAGGGTGAGTATTAAACGGTCGGAAAACGGTCACACTGCTACTGATGAGGCAGCCGGATCCGCAACGGTCGATGCCGGGAAAGGAAGCCACCGGCGGCGGCAGGCCCAGGGGGGATGTGTTGGACATTTTTTGGGGGCAGAGCAAAGGAAAAGCGCCGAACAACTCAAAAAATCGACAATCCTTTCTATGGAAAAGATTGTCGGAAAGTCATTTTTTCAAAAAACGCTATTCCATCAAAACATTAACCATGGGGGTAAGGTCTATCTTTGGACAATTACCAATACAGAATGTCTGCGTCTTGGATGCCGCTTCATAGGTCGTGTTACCTCCCTGTGCGGCCACTATTCTGCATCGTTTATTCGCCTTTAAAGCAGTAACTGTCGTGCCAGAAACGGTACAAATTCCCGTCGTTGTACTGGTGAAAGTTACCGCCAAGCCGGAGGATGCGGTCGCGCTCACGGTTCCCGTTTTTCCTGCCGTTATCGTCGGGGAACCGCCAAAGGTGATCGTCTGACTTTGTTTGCTATTGGCGATACTAAAGCTTCGAGTCGACTGTGGTGCCAAGCTGAAGATGCTATTACCCGCCTGGTTGGCTGCTATGGTGCAAGTGCCCGCCATGACTCCGGTAACCGTGTTGCCAGATACAGTACAAACTTCCTTGGATAAAGTGGTAAAAGTTACCGGCAACCCGGAGGATGCGATTGCGCTAACGGTTCCTGTTTTGCCAACAGTGACAGTCGGATCTTGGTTAAAGGTGATCGTTTGCTTGGCTTGCGCATCGCCATTACAGAGGACGCTAAACGACCCATTTATATCAACATCGGCCGTAGTGTATACACAAGAATTTGTTGCACGGCTAAACGTAGCCGTTGGAAGTTTGGCTGTTCCGGAAACCGAGCACTCTATATTGATCGAACCATTAAGATCAACGCCAACCGTGGCGTATACGCACCCGCTCGCTCCTTTTGTAAACGTAGCCGTTCTAACAGAAGCTACGGTGACATTGATATTCTGAGTCACTTGCGGCGCAGGGTTATAACTGCCATTGCCGGCTTGGTTGGCTGCAATAGTGCATGTGCCCGCAGCGACACCGGTAACCGTGCTGCCAGAAACGGTACAAATTCCCGTCGTGGGACTGGTGAAAGTCACCGCCAATCCGGAG
>Ga0194063_10002929_pt1 | contig 10371 bp, 8 predicted proteins | sample SepL3720m_MetaG_FD_155459 | JGI IMG/M metagenome (GOLD analysis project Ga0194063, IMG submission 155459) | Anoxic zone freshwater microbial communities from boreal shield lake in IISD Experimental Lakes Area, Ontario, Canada - Sep2016-L373-20m | ecosystem: Environmental > Aquatic > Freshwater >...
CGGTTTTTTTATTGTGCTCGTACATATCGTCAGCATTGCCGTGGTCGGCGCTGATGACGAGGATACCGCCCATCTCCTGGATAGCGGGCAACATGCGGCCAATGCACAGATCCACCGTCTCCACACCTATCTGCGTCGCCTGGTATACGCCGGTGTGGCCCACCATGTCGCCATTCGGATAGTTCAGGCGGATGAAGTGATGCTTATTGGCCCGGATAGCATCGATGACATAATCGGTGATCTCCGCGCCCTTCATCCATGGGCGCTGCTCGAAGGGGAGGATGTCGGAGGGAATCTCCACGTAGTCTTCCAGCTCTTCGCTGAATTTGCCACTACGGTTGCCATTGAAGAAATAGGTGACGTGGCCGAATTTCTGCGTCTCGCTGATCGCCAACTGCGTGATGCCCGCGTTCACCAGGTATTCGCCCATGGTACGGTCGATGGCCGGAGGAGTCACCAGATAGTTCTTCGGCAGCTTCAGGTCACCGTCGTATTGCATCATGCCGGCATATTTCACGTCGGGGCGCAAGCCACGGTCGATCTCGCTCAGATTATCTTCCTCGAAAGCACGAGTGATCTCTATCGCCCGGTCGCCGCGGAAATTGAAGAATACCACGCTGTCGCCATCAGCAATTTTGCCCACCGGCTGGCCATTCTCTGCGACGACGAAAGAAGGCAGATCCTGGTCAATGACTCCAGGCTTCTCGGTGCGGAATTTCTCGATCGCTTCATGCGCGCTGGCGAACTGGCGACCCACCCCATGCACATGCGTATCCCAGCCGCGCTGCACCATCGTCCAGTCGGCGTTATAACGGTCCATGGTGATGAACATGCGCCCGCCACCGGAGGCGATGCGGAAATCTACTCCCTCGGCGTTCAACTCCGCGAGGAATTCCTCGAAGGGATCGACGAACAGCAGTGCGGAAGTTTCGCTCACATCACGCCCGTCCAGCAGGATGTGTACACGAGCTTTTTTAATACCCTCCGCCACCGCCTGTTTCAGCATTGCTTTCAGGTGGTCTATGTGGCTATGAACATTGCCATCGGAGAACAGACCGATGAAGTGCATGGTGGATTCATGCTCACGACAATTCCCTGCCAGCATCTGCCAGACATCGCCTGCGAACATAGAGCCATTGGCGAGAGCGGCGTTGACGAGCATGGCACCCTGGTCAAAGACACGTCCGCAGCCGATGGCATTATGGCCAACTTCGCTGTTGCCCATATCATCATCGCTGGGCAGCCCTACCGCTTTGCCATGCGCCTTCAGCGTGCTATAGAGGGCATTTTCCTTCAGCCAGTTCAGCGTCGGCGTCAAGGCAGTACGCACGGCATCGCCTTCTTCGTACTTGCCGACACCCACGCCGTCCATAATAATCAGCACCACCGGCCCACGTGGCCCGGAATAATTCGTCTTCTGCAATTCGTTTTTCACCGGTAACATCCTTAAATTTTTTTTTAACTCAGCAATAAGCTTAAGCGACTCTCATTGTAAATTAGTTACCCGAAGATAGCAAGGGAGAAACTTTATGGGCTATATTCACCTGACACCCCTCATAGCACCATATTACCACGCTTCACCAGATTTTTATTCCGCGCGATTATTATCCAACGCAAATTGCAACTATTACCAGACAATTATTCGCTCGAAGCGGATAATCGAGACAGTTGAAATTATGGAGGCGAAGATGGAGAGAAAATATTACCTGGATATGGCGGAAGCTGGGATGAAGATGCCGGTGGCTGCTGACGTGATGCTGCATCAGCATGATGATGTTGATGGTATTTTGCAGGATGGTGCACGGCTGGGACAAGTTATTATCGATACAGCAGAATACTTCAAAACACCCCTGGCTATCCCGCATATGGATTTGGAGCTGGAGAAATTCGCATTGCTGACACTGCTGGACATCCCTGCAGCAGAGATTCCACAGTACCATTTTGCTATACCGCCCACTCCTGCGCAGTTCGCCATGCTGGCAGAGCGGATGCAGGGGGCATTACTACCGCGGTTGCAGGCACATATCGACTCGGTTGGCTACGTGGCGACCAATGCTCCCCACCTGTTGCCCATCGGCATGAGTATCGGCCCCTTCTCACTGATGACAAAGATGATCGCCGACCCCATCGTACCTATCGCACTGGCAGGTTCAGGGCTGACCGCTAAAGACGAGGATGAGATCGCGGTCGTTGAAGGTGTACTGGAGCTGGGCATCCAGTTCATCCTCCACTCAATTAGACTGCAGATTGCCAATGGGGCCAAAGCTATCTTCATCGCCGAACCAGCGGCCAACCGCGTATTTCTCTCTCCAAACCAGATTGATGCTGGTTCAGATATCTTCGAGCACTTCGTCATGAAGTACATGTTGCGCGTGAAGAAATTGCTTGATGAGCACGACGTCGACCTGATTTTCCACTGTTGTGGTGAATTGGAAAACTCTATGGTCACCTATTTCACACAGTTAGATCCAGCCATAATGAGCCTGGGCTCCTCGCGCAGACTCTGGGAAGATGCGGCATTGGTACCTAAAACCACCGTGCTCTACGGTAACCTGCCCTCCAAGCGCTTCTATTCCGATGCGCTTATAACCCGTATGAATATCATCCAACAGAGCAGAGAACTGATAACGCGCATGAAAGCGGTAGGCCACCCATTTATCCTCGGAACAGAATGCGACGTATTGAGCGTGCCAGGTTGCGAAACTGCAATTATGGCCAAGCTTGACGCTCTCATGACTGCCTGATAACAATTCAAGCAATCAATTGTCAATTCTTTCTGACAAGGTTGTGGATAACCTGTGGATAAATTCCAATGTATGGTTTATCCCACCTTGACTGGATCGGAAATCGGGTATAGTAACCATGGCGGTATCTTGGAGAAGTATAGCCATGGAGGTTCTTATGGAACATACAATATTAGTAGTAGATGATCAATTTTCGATGCAGGAATGGATACGGTCAATGTTACAGTCGGCAGGATACAATGTAATCACGGCTGATGATGGCACGACCGGGATTTACCTGGCACAGACGGAGCACCCCATACTCACTATGGTGGACTTTAATTTACCGCGCATGAGTGGGATGGAATTTTACCAGTGTCTGCACAACAATCCGCAAACCTCCAATATACCGGTACTGTTTATTACCAATGAGGAGACAGGTGAAGATAATTCCTGCTCATTGCGTAAGCCATTCAGTCGACTCTCATTATTGCATAAAGTTGAGCAGATGGTACCAGCCCACGTGTGAAGATTAGCGGTGAAATGAAATGCCAGCCGGGAGGTGCGGGGTAATCCTCGAACCTCCCGGCAAAGATGTGGTTCGTCCTATTAGCGAGTGCGAGTAACTGACCATATTGTATACAGTATCCCCGGCTGGCTGATCGATATTGGCGAAGATCTTACCCACTTCGCCGATCGATTTATTACACGCCGTCGCGGTGAAGAGCCAGGAGTTGATCTTCGTCAGCCCCCACTCCGGTAACCAACCCGGCATACTACTGAAGTCCGGTATGGAGAAGCTGTTGCCTGCAGACTTCGCCCATCCTGGAGTTGTCATTACATCCCAGTTCAGATAACTATTCGCCGCACTACCATTGCCATAGAAGTCTGCGCTGTAATAGGTGGCTGCAGGATACTCCGCCCAATTTATTTTGGGTCGAATATACGGGATCAGTCCCGTCACGTCATAAGTCGGTGCTGGCATTGATGCCGGTAAATGCACAATTCGATTCAACGGGGTGCTATTATACACTTGGCACACGCGGGAAAAATCGCCCTCATGCGCCTGGGCATTTATCTCATACAGGTCTCCAGGATCACGCAGCGCCGCCGGCAAATATGCATATTTGCAGTTGTTTTGTGCATCGGCAGAAGCCTGCCCCATCCGCAACCAGGAGTTATGCCGGGTGCGCAGCATTACCCCCAGATATGATACTGCAGGGCCATCTACTGTCACCGTGGCATAGTCAGTAAATGGATAAGATTGCGGGCCGTCCAGACGATAATCGCGATCAGTAAGATTGGCATAGATAGGCAGGTCACGCGCCAGACAGATATCCGTCGGCAAGCCGGTAGTATCCTGCCGCAGGCACGCAATATCATAGGTACCGGAACTGACGGTAAACTTGAAGTCCCACGGATCCACTTGTTGCCGCCGGTCAAATAACCTGCCGGTAGGGCCGACATCAATCTCCGCCAGTGGGAGCGCATCAGTGGTGCCGGACAATTTGCCGGTAATATCATAATAGACCGCATAAGCCGCAGAATTATTGGTTACAGTCACTCCGGTTACTTCGTCTTGAGTACCGTAGATGAGTTGCATATACACACCAGAGGAGTTTGGCCGTGCTATCGCTACACCAAAGCGACCTCGCACATCAGCAATCGGGGCGAAATACTCGCCAGTTTTGGCAGAATTGAGTACCTGCCAGGGAGTATCGCCATCCTGAAAGGCTATCCAGGCGGCATCAGCGGGGGCACCGGTATCAATGCATTTCACCGTAACACCGCGTGCTGCGGTGGCGGTGTCCGCACCAGTACCACCGCAACCTGCCACGGAGATAATCAACAATGCCAGCAATAAGTAGCTTATACCATGCGTTGCTAGACGAGAGATCATATGTTCTCCGGGGGGAGTGCAACAGTCTGCTTCACCCATCCTGTCCAGTCGCCGAGGAATTCGATCTCCATCGCTAAATAATGGCCCTTCTCATCCAGTACACGCTGGCGCATCCATTCTGCCAGACTGCGAATATCCGCCGATGTTGCTCCCGGCTTAGCAATGATGAAGTTGGCATGTTTCTGCGAAACTTCTGCTCCGCCAATATGCCAACCCTTGGCCCCCGCCTGATCAATCAGTTTCCCCGCCGCCTGCTGTTTGCCATCGATATACACTTCCGGATTTTTAAAGGTGCTACCTGCTGTACGACAATCCGTTGGCTGCCGAGAAGTCCGTTTCTGCTTGAGGCGCTCCATTTTATCCTGGATCTCCTGTGGAGAACCAGGGGTTAGTTGCAGACGGGAACTAATGACGATCTGCCCACTCCCCAGCAATGAACTCTCGCGGTATTTAAAGCCTAGGTTACCATGATCCTTCACCTGGACGTTACCTGCGGTATCCACCACTGTGGCTGACACCACCATTTCAGATATACTGCCGTGATCTGTACCCGCATTCATCACCAGCGCTCCGCCAATGGTGCCGGGAATACCCATGGTGGATTCCAGTCCACTCAAATCATGCGCTGCTGCAAACTTCGTCACCTGCCAGAGCAGTGCCCCGGCTCCAGCGATTATCACTTCACCCTCACGTTCAATCTGTGCAAAACCGGGCTTCAGGCGGATTACCGCGCCACGAATTCCTAAATCTGAGACGAGAATATTGCTGCCATTTCCTATCACTTTCACGGGGATATCAGCCTGACGCAATATCTGTAGCATGGTAACGAGATCATCTTCATCCACTGGAGTGAGGAAATAATCCGCCGGGCCACCGGTACGAAATGTGGTATGCGCAGACATCGACTCCTGCAGCCGAACAGTCCCGCGACATCTTTCTGCTAATTCTTGTTGTATGGTTATTAATTCCGGCACAGTTGTGGTTCTTTCTAACAATATGTTTTCGTTGTCAAACGGCATCCTCGACCGGCAATTAATTATACGGTAAACGATGAGAAATTCCTACTATCTCATGAATTGACAGCAACCAGTGCGATACCCACCTGGTTGATATCTCCGGCACCCACAAAGATGATCGCATCGCCCTCCTGCAGATACGGTACTGGTCCCAGTATTTCCCTGGAAAATGCGGAGCGAAAGATGCTGACTATGCTGTCCTTATCATAAAGGGTAATCACATGTACATCGCTATCAATTGATTCTGCCAGACTCTCATGGCTGATGCCATCCATCGGCTTTTCACGCGCGGCATAGATCGGCACCAGCACTACCAGATCAGCACCCGCCAATGCCTGGGTGAATTCATGCAGCAGGTCGCGCGTCCTGCTATACAGATGCGGCTGAAAGATCACCACTATCTTCCCGCTGAAAGCGTTGCGTGCGGCGGCCAGCATCGCGCTAATCTCCGTCGGGTGATGCGCATAGTCGTCTATTATCGCCACGCCGTTGATGGTACCCAGACGCTCAAAACGGCGCTTCATCCCGGGGAATTTCGCCAGTCCCGCTTGGATGTACTTAAATTCAATACCCAGCTCAAATGCCAGTGCCGCGGCGGCCGTCGCATTACTTACGTTATGCAATCCGGGGACAATCAATTCGATCACCCCCAGCTTCTCACCATCTTTTGTGAGTGTGAACGTAGAACCACCCGCCAGTGAAACCTCAGTGAAACGGTAATCATTCACCTCACCTGCGCCGTAAGTGACACAACGTGGTGCCAATCCTGTCATCGTGCGCAATACCGGGTCATCACCATTAATCACAGCGAATGAGCGCACCTGACGTAGGAAACGGCGGAAGCTGCCGTAGAGGTTCTCCGCCGTCATATGGAAATCCAGGTGATCAACTTCGATATTTGTCACAATAGCAGCTTCCGGGTAGAGCTGAATAAAGCTATTGTAAGCTTCGCAAGCCTCTACCACGGTCAGGTCGCCACCGTTACGCGCGTTCCCCTGCAGGGCAGTCATTTCACCCCCGAGCACGCAGGTGGGGTTAGCCGTAGCTTCCAGCAGGATCATTGTCAGCATACCGCTGGTAGTGGTTTTGCCATGCGTTCCACTCACCGCCAGGCCACGCCCGGCATTGGTCACCGCCGCCAGCACATCTGCGCGTTTGATAATCGTTAGCCCCAGCTCATTTGCACGCAGCCATTCCGGATTGTCAGGTTTGATAGCATCACTAAGCACTACAATGTCACCTGCATGAACATTCTCCGCTGCATGCCCTACCGCTATTTGCGCCCCTTCTGCAGTTAATCTCTCCAATATGGAAGATCCCTGCGAGTCCGAACCACTTACCGTAAAACCGCGCCCGAGCAAGATACTCGCCAGAGCACTCATACCGATACCGCCGACACCCACAAAGTGGTATCGACGGTGACGGTCTAGTTCTATATCGCTATTTACAGGTTGATCGGTCAAGTAATTACTCTCTTTCTTTTTCTAAACCACTTAAATCTCTCAAACCACGTAAAGTCAAATGTGTAGGGTGATGAGATATTGAGTAATAGCCCGATCATGATCATACTGGACATGATAGAAGAACCACCGCTGGAAATCAACGGTAGCGTTACCCCCATACAAGGGAGCAGGTTCATCGCTACGGCAATGTTAACCGTTGCCTGCGTTGCCAGCAAGATGACAATCCCGAATGCCAGCGTTGCGCTAAACTCATCCGGCGAATTCTTCGCAATGAAGTAACCGCGAAAAAGCATCCATAGATATGGCAGAAAGAAAAGTGGGATGATGAACAAGAATCCCAGTTCCTCGCTCATGATGGAGAAAATATAGTCATTCTGCGGTTCCGGAAGATATAGCCATTTTTGTCGGCTTTGGCAGAAGCCTACGCCGAATAACTGCCCAGAGCCAATGGCCACCAGCGAATTTTCCGGCTGGTATGCCGCAGTTTTCACCTCCGGTGGCATTTTATTATCAAACGGGTGCAACCACGCAATTATTCGATCGCCACGCTGACCAGCATACTTATGTACAACAGCAGGACTAAGCACTATCGCAAATAAAACCAAGGCCGCTACAAATGCAAGCGGTTTTGCCAGGTGTCGGAACTTCATCCCGGATAAAACAAGTAACACCCCACCTGTGAGGGCGATGATAATCATTGTACCCAGATCCTTCTGAAACGCTATGAGAAGCATGGTTATGCCCAAATATCCGAAAGGCTTTGTGATCCACGAAAAGAAATTCACATCACCACGAATACTCACAGGGTGTGCGGTTATGCATGCTGCCATCACATTAATCAGCAGGATCTTCACAAACTCCGAAGGTTGGCCTCCCAATAGCCATGCCTTATTCCCCCCAATGCTGTTGCCCCATGCCAATACTCCACCTAGAACTAAAAAACCACCTAACATAATCCACTGTGCACCTTTTCGCAGCCATAGCAAAGGCACAAAACGGGCTGCTAACATCAGAATCGCCCCAAAACCGATAGCCATTAACTGTCTATTCAGGATTTTTAGGTCATCATTTGAGGTAGCTAACGCACTGGGATAGCTGGCAGAATAGACGAACGCTACTCCCACCACCATGACGATGAGGAATGCGATGAATAACTGAATATCGAATGTTGATTTCCGCATAGCTGTGACCTGACTGCAAATGTGCAAAAATGAATTATAACACCAGGTTATCTGCACGTCTACGACTATTCACAGTATTTGCAGGAATTATCGCAAATTATTTCGTTGCACCGTAATTCCGCAGCAACGAGGCGATCTCCATTCTGCCTTGCCGTTCTGCTCTCATCAGTGCAGTCTCTCCTCTGATATCTGAAAGATTTGGGTTGGCGTAATTCTTCAGGAGTAATCTGACCATCTCCGTTTTTCCACAATCAACCGCGAGCATCAACGGGGTATATCCTCCAAAAACCACAGCATCAGGTGATACTCCGGATACCAGCAATAACCTGCTCTCTCTCTCCTTACCTCTACTTATCGCCTCATGCAGTGCTGTCCATCCTGTCAGGTCTGCGGCATTCTTATTAACCTTTGAAGCCAGTAACACTTGCATCAAACCGCATGAAGCATCCTGCACCATTTTATCCTGCGGTTTATTCCAAAGGTACCCTTCAATTCCACCAGTTGTCACCAACGATAACAGCGGTGTGCGCATACCCCATCGACCTACCGGGAGATTAACATTAGCACCTCTCTCCACCAGCATTGTCACAGTTTTGACGCGCAGATTAAATACCGCCATAGTGATTGGAGTATCACCATCACTATCCAGTTCATCAATTTTCGCACCGTCATTCAGTAGCTTGTCTATTCGTGCAATATCCCCATTAAATGCTTCGATATGAAGTGGGCTTCCAATATATTCGGAATTCATTCGACAGGGAAGAACAATCTCCGCCTCATCATTTTTCAATATCGCTTCGCCTGTCTCGGTTCGCAATATTACCTTCATCCCAAGAAACTGCGCGAGAAAACCGATGGGTATATACCCTACCCCATCGCGAACCATCAATGGTTGCTCCATATTGAACCGTTTCTCATCTATTGATGCATCTTCACGGTTAAATATCAACGTTGCTCTATGAGGAGTTCCGCTAATTATTACCATGTCGTATTGAGCGTTATAATCTAACTTACCCCCCGATCGCTCTACAAAGTACCGTAACGGCACCATAATTGTTTTCCCTGCCGTAAAGACGCGCAATTGCTGCCCCATCACATTGGATATGGAGAGCAATACAAGAAATATCAACAGTAATAAACGTCGCTTCATCATTCTGTTCCTTTTACTGCGTGATATAGGTAATCACTTCTAGCGCTTTATCCTGCTTCCCCATTTTCTCACCTAACTCAGTCAGCTTCTTTTTCAACGGTTCCTCTTCCGGTGTTCCACGCAAGATCATCCCTAGTCGCGTCGCCTCTGGATAATTCCCCGTCATAAACGAAGCAAGGGCGTAATCCATACGATCTCGCCTTAAAATAGATGCCTTTTTCTCCAATGCCTGAAGGTAAAAACCCACCGAACGGATTGCATCATCAATATTCGGCACATTACTGCTGGTAGCCATTTCAGAATACACACTGCCGGTTTGCACCAGCAACGCTTCATTATCAGGATCCAAAGCCTTTGCTATATCAATCTCAGCCATCGCCTTTTGTAGCTCGTTTTCTCGGAGCAATATCTGCGAATTCAACAGATGAGTCTCTGAACTATTCGGTGCGTAAACCAGACCTTTATTCATAAATTCACGCGCATCTCTCATCTTATTGAAGCGCAGGCACTCCCTGATCAGCACAAAAAGAATATCATTCCGATCCGCAACTCGTAACGTCATCCTACCAGAAACATACATATTATAGAACGCGCCGTCCATATCCTCCTGCTTGCCAATATCAATTATCCTCCGTTGCATATAAGTACGAGCGCGCCAGGTTGCCTCATCACCAAAACTGATAATGCCAAACTCGCCCGGCCCCTGTAATGATATCCCCTCACTATCAGCATTAAATTTATGCACCCCCATGTCTGGTTCAAATAGCATCGGCGTCATCATAACGGCACGCTCATAATTCGTTAGAACATCTACAGCAAGTACACGGGCAGCTACATTATCGGTACTATTCAATTTATCAACTTTTACCGACAGATCTTGCGCCCTCTGCATATAATATGCCGCCATAAGTTGCATCAGTGCCAATGCAACTTATGGC
>Ga0194063_10002930_pt1 | contig 10370 bp, 6 predicted proteins | sample SepL3720m_MetaG_FD_155459 | JGI IMG/M metagenome (GOLD analysis project Ga0194063, IMG submission 155459) | Anoxic zone freshwater microbial communities from boreal shield lake in IISD Experimental Lakes Area, Ontario, Canada - Sep2016-L373-20m | ecosystem: Environmental > Aquatic > Freshwater >...
GCCGAATGATTTTTAACCCAAATGCTGATTTTAGCAGGTCAAAAAAGGCAGCTGCCTCCATTGCCTCGGGTAATTCTGCGATTATACCAGCCCCAATTGATTGAAGTCTGTTATCCAATGTTATTAAGTCATAGGCCAGTTCCTCATAGGGATGGGAGGAATACAAGGCCTCCATTATTTGCCTTTCTTTCCATCCTTCAAATATCATTTCCAACTTTTGTTCTTCTTCATAGTGCCTTTTACCAGGCTGACCAACAAATGGCTTTGTTGCTTCTCCCCCTTTAAAACTGCCAGTACCCATACTACTAAAGCTACAATCGCTGTATGCACCAATGGAACCTGCTCCGGCATCGAATAAAGCTTCCCTTACATTTTCTAGATATGATACTGGAACATAGGTCTGGATTTTTTTCAAAATCCCTTTTTTGGGAGCCAATATTTGGCGGTTTATCAGTCCTAATTTATCGGCCATCCGCCCATTTACGCCCTGAATAATATTGTCTAAATTGGTATGAATGGCATAAATAGCTATATCTTTTTTAATAGCAGTGATTAATGCCTTCTCCACATAATTGTATCCATTTATTTTTTTCAATCCCTTGAAAACAATGGGATGATGCGCAATTACCATATTGGCATTTCTTGCTATAGCATCTTCTATTACAGCTTCCGTAGCATCAAGGGCTACAACGACACCGGTACAGTCCCAACCTGCTTGACCTGTAATTAGTCCAGCATTGTCATATTCCTCCTGCAAAGAAAGAGGCGCTGTAGTTTCTAATATTGCAACAATGTCCTTGATTTTCATAATTTAAAATTAATCAATTCAGCATAAGTATCCTTGCAAATTGTAAATACAATTTTTCAAAATAGTGACCATGGTACGAACTTATATTATTGGATGCAGCATTTAGTACCCAAAAGGCATCTTGTAAAAGAAAACAAATAAAAAATCCCTTACATTTATGCATAACAAAACGCAGGATATGCCCAGTTTAATTTATAAAGGAAGATTTTTTATTGCCTTACTAAGTGCCGCTTTGCTACTTCTATCAGGTTGCAAAAAAACTACGCAGCAAGTGCAACGTAATCTGGCACAGGAGTATTTCGATGCAAACGTAATCAATAAAGACATTGTAGTACACCTTGCAACCGATAATGGCAATGACCTTACCGCTCAGTATAATGGATATGTATTTAAATTAATAAAAAATACCTACCTAGATGGGCCACTGCAAGCTACTATAGGCGGTGTTACTTATACTGGTACTTGGGCATGTAATGATGACTATGGAAAGTTAACCATCCATCTTCCTGCGGTGCCCAGCCCTTTTGTATTTCTGACGAGGGAATGGCGCTTCACTAAAAAAACAGTGCCTATAATGGAATTAGCTCCTTGGGGCACTACAGATCCCATTGTACTGCACATGCAAAGGCTATAAACCATTTTTTGAAGTAATCCGTACAAATGCCAAGCCCATCCACTTGAAATAAAATAGGATATATCTCATTATGGCACAATTTTTTCTGTATAATTCAGTTATATATAAACAATATTTTTTGGACTTTATCCAAAACCCATAAACACTAAAGCACAAACAAAATGACAGCCCTTACTGTCATCAGAAACCTTATCATACTGTTCTTTTACTCATTGATAAGTATCACTGGAACTAAAGCACAACTGGTCGCCGATTTTACTGGTAACCCGTTAAGCGGATGCGCGCCACTTATCGTACATTTTACCGATCAATCGCAAGGCAATCCTACACAATGGAAATGGTATTTAGGCAATAGCACTATTTCTTTTTTGCAAAATCCTTCTGCAACTTATTTTAATCCCGGTACGTATAACATAAAACTAGTTATTCAAAATGCAGCTGGCACTGCAGATTCAATTACAAAAACGCAATTTGTAACGGTTTATAGCCAACCATCCGTAGACTTTATAGGCAACCCTTTAGCCGGATGTTATCCTTTACCCGTTCAATTTACAGATCAAAGTATTCCAGGAGATGGCAGCATCAACCTATGGCAATGGGATTTTGGCGACGGCACATTGGCTACCATACAAAACCCCACTCATACTTACACAAATGCAGGTAATTTTAATGTGAGCCTCAGGGTTAGGAATAGTGTAGGTTGTATTAAAGTACTTACCAGAAATCAGTATGTGCAAATAAGTACGGGGGTACATGCAGATTTCAGCAATGACCAACCTAGTAATTGCAGTTTACCTGCCACTATTAATTTTCAAAACCTTTCAACTGGCACTGGCGTTTTAAATTATCAATGGGATTTTGGAGATGGCGGCACTTCCACCCTAACCAATCCGAGTCACACTTATTTAGCAATTGGCTCCTTTACGATCAGATTAATAGTAACCAATGCTGCTGGATGTACGGATACGCTTACACGAAATAATGTAATCACCATTGGTATTGTTAATGCAGCATTCAGCTCACCAGATACGGTTTGTCAAAACAGCCCACTCGCTTTCACCAATACTAGCAGCCCAATTCCTAGTTCGGTGGCCTGGGATTTTGGAGACGGCTCTATTTCTGCTTTGCTGAACCCTTCCAAAACATATACAACAGCCGGCACCTATTTAGTGAGAATGATTGCCCTATTCGGTGCTTGCGCAGATACTGCCTATAAAACCATTACAGTTTTACCACAACCAACTGTTGGTTTCACTGCCAACCCTACCATTAGCTGTAGCCTTCCTTTTCTAGTTAATTTTACTAATACAAGTACGGGTGCTGTTTCTTATTTATGGAATTTTGGAGATGCGAGCAGTTCTACCTTCGCTAATCCAGTTCACACCTATACCAGTTTTGGAAACTTTACTGTTACACTTGTAGCAACTAATAGCAATGGATGCAGTAAGTCTTTAACGATTCCGTCATTGGTTCAAATCCAGGAACCACAAGCAACTATAGATAACCTTACCGATGAGGATTGTGCCCCCTTAACACATACTTTCACGGCTACTATTAATTCATTATTCCCTGTAACAAGTTATCTATGGGATTTTGGAGATGGCAATACTTCTACATTACCCAATCCAACCCATGTATTCCCTACAGGCTCCTATAATATTAAATTAATTATCACTACTGCAGGTGGATGTAGTGATACGGTATTGGTGCCTAATGGAATTATAGCCAATGAGAGACCGATAGCTAATTTCGTAGCTACTCCATTAAATGCCTGCGCAAAAATACCCATCAACTTTACCAACCTTTCTAGTGTCGGTGTCACCAGTTGGCTTTGGGATTTTGGGGATGGCATGACATCCAACGATCCCAATCCAATTCACCTATATCAAGACACTGGATTTTTTACAATACAGTTAATTGTTTGGAATAATGGATGCCCAGATACCATCAGCTTTGTAGACTATATTCATATACTTCCCCCCATTGCTAGTTTTACCGAAACTTTTGATTGTATCAATCCCAAACAGAGAATATTTACTGACCACTCTATTGGGGCAGATGAATGGCTTTGGAACTTTGGAGATGGCACCACGTCTATCATTCCAAGCCCCATTCACCTTTATGCTGATACGGGATTCTATACCATTACATTAACAGTTATCAATCATACTACCGGTTGCGATTACACGACAACACAAACTGCACATGTAATAATTGAACACGCCAATTTCACTGTAACGGATACTGTTATTTGCCGAAACAATAGCATTGGATTTACTGCTTTTGGCAGCAACACATCGCATATAGCAACCTATGCTTGGAATTTTGGAGATGGCGCCACTGGTAGTGGAATTAATACTACCCATACCTATACACTTGCAGGTACCTATGATATACGATTAATCACCCTTGATATCAATGGATGTTTGGACACTATCAGTAAACCATTGTATATCCGTGTCAATGGCCCGACTGCTGCTTTTTCACCAAGTGTGCCAGGTAGTTGCCTTTTATCAACTGTTATTTTTAACGACCAATCAATCAATGATGGAGTACATCCCATATTAACCTGGATTTGGAATTTTGGAGATGGCAGCATCGACACCTTGCATGCAGCCCCTTTTCAACATACTTATTCTACTCCGGGTGCATATACTGTATCGCTTAAATTAATTGATGGGGTTGGATGTGTAGACAGTGTTAATCACAATAGCGCTATCATTATTTCGCATCCAGTTGCTGGTTTTAATTCTACAGATACGCTTTCATGTCCTAACAGACCTGTTCAATTCAATAATACATCTACAGGCCCAGGGCTCAATTATACTTGGTATTTTGGAGATGGCAGTATTAGTCATGCAGCCAACCCAGTACACAATTACTCAATGGATGGCAACTATACTATCAAACTCGTCATTGTAGACCAATATGGTTGTACCGACTCTCTTGAAAGAAGTTCCTATGTAATTGTGATAACACCTGCAGCTAATTTTATAATGAGTGATTCCATCAGTACCTGCCCTCCTTTGATTGTAAATTTCACCAATCTATCTACTGGGTATCTAACTGTTAACTGGGATTTTGGCGATGGCAGTTTTGCTAGTATGGACAACCCTTCCCATTTTTATTCTACACCTGGCATTTTCAATGTTCGCCTAACGGTAACCGGACCAGGCGGGTGCTCAGCTGTTTTGACAAAACAAATTATCATAAGGGGACCGAGAGGAAGTTTTTCCTATAGTCCATTAACAGGTTGTGATCCCTTACAGGTGCATTTAATTGCAACTACACAGGATCGTGTTTCCTTTGTTTGGGATTTTAGTGATGGCAATATCTTAGCAACAAATGATTCTAATCTAGTACATACTTATTTATCTCCTGGAATCTATGTTCCCAAAATGATCTTAGTGGATGCTGGTGGATGTCAAATACCAATTACGGGTGTTGATACAATCAAAGTAAACGGAGTGGAAGCCAATTTCGATGCGCTTGGAACGATTCATTGCGATGCTGGCACGGTAAGTTTTACCAACAATTCACTTAGCAATGATGTCATTCAAGGATACAACTGGTATTTTGGTGATGGAGGAAGTTCCACCCTTCAAAATCCCAGTCATTTTTATCCAGCCCCTGGATTATATTATCCCAAATTGATAGTAACCACACTTACTGGTTGCATTGATTCAATTCAATATCCACAACCTGTAAAAATTGTAGCTTCCCCACAAGCAATTATCAATAATACCGCTAACGGATGTACGCCACTAACTGTAAACTTTAATGCAGCGCTATCGGTTGCAGATACTTCTGCTATCAATTGGGCTTGGAACTTTGGCAATGGCAACCAATCGCAACTGCAAATTCCTCCTGCACAATTATATGCCACTGCTGGCACCTACACTACACAACTCATTGCAACCAATAGTACAGGTTGTGCAGATACAGTTACCCAAACAATTGAAGCCTATTTGATTCCTACAGTAAGCGCTGGAGTGGACACTATGATTTGCAAAGGAACAGGCAGGAATTTAAATGCAACCGGTGCTACTAATTATACCTGGACTCCTGCTACAGGACTCAGTTGCACTAATTGTGCGAGCCCAATTGCCACTCCCGATAGTGCAATCAATTATATTGTTACTGGAGCTACCGTACATGGATGTACGAATATAGATACGGTAAACGTAAAAGTTATTTATCCATTTGTCATGAACAACAGCATTGGAGATACTTTATGTATAGGGGCCTCCGTACGATTATTTGCAACAGGAGCCAATAGTTATACCTGGAGCCCTGCAACAGGATTAAGCAATCCCAATTCAGCCAGTCCAACTGCCAGCCCCATTACTACCACCAATTATCGCGTCGTTGGAAAGGACGACAAGGGCTGCTTCAGCGATACGGGATTTGTATTGGTAAAAGTTTACCCCATACCGACTGTTGAAGCGGGCAGTAACAAAACCATCAATGCAGGACAATCGGTGAATTTATTACCTGTAATTAGTGCAGATATTACTACTATTACTTGGACACCAACAGCGAGTATCATCAGCAACAACTTTCCTGCTGTTACCGTTAAACCAGCAGCTACAACAGAATACACTATAGATGTTAGTAATCCAGGGGGTTGCAAATCCAGTGATAAAGTAACGGTGTTTGTTATTTGTAATGGAGCCAATGTATTTATTCCAAACACTTTTTCACCTAACGGTGATGGAACCAATGACATTTTTTATCCAAGAGGCACTGGCTTATTCAGTATCAAAACTATGCGGATTTTTAGTCGATGGGGCGAAGTGGTATTTGAAAAAAATAATTTTTCACCCAATGATGCAGCCGCAGGATGGAATGGCACTTTTAAGGGCAGTAAATTAACCCCAGATGTATATGTTTATACCATTGATATCATTTGCGACAATAGCGCCATCCTTAGTTTTAAAGGCAATATTGCTTTGATACAATAAAAATATTGATACCGCTAATGTAAAAAGGTATCTCCGAAGCTTTGGTTTTATGATTATAAAGGGCCGGTTGTAAGGGACCGGCCCCTTTAAAAAAACAATAATCTTGCATTCAAGTCGTTTATATTATATCCACCACGGTAAAGCATTAAAAATATGCTTGAACGCTAGCATGAAAAAACTACTACTTAAATCAACCCTTTTATTTTCATTGCTATTAGTAATTTGTTTGCCAATTCTAGCGCAGGATATTCACTTCTCCCAATTTTCAGAAACACCCCTTTTACGCAATCCTGCATTAGCAGGCATTTTTACTGGCGACATTCGAATACAAACTGTGTATAGAACACAATGGAATAGTGTAACAGTGCCCTATCAAACAGGCTCTTTAAATGGGGAGTATAAAAAACCTGTCGGGCATGGGGATGATTTCTTAACCATCGGCGGCGAAATATTATATGACAAAGCAGGCACTGTCGCATTACAAGCAACCCATATTTTACCAACTGTCAATTATCATAAATCACTTAATGCCGACAGGAATATGTATTTATCACTAGGCTTTATGGGAGGCTGGGTTCAAAGAAGTATTGATCGCAGCAAGGTTACCACCAACAGCCAATTTGATGGCACTGGATTTAATCCTGGATTGGCAGATGGAGAAAGTTTTTTGCGAAATTCATACTCCTACTTGGATGCCAGTGTAGGAATGAGTTTTAATGCACAAATAGGAGAAAACATTGACAACAATATTTTTATTGGACTGGCCTATCATCATTTTAACAAGGCTACCAAAGTGTCATTTTATGGGAACCCCAATTATGAAATGATTCCTAAATGGGTAGCAAGTGCAGGTGTGCGAATGAACATGACCGAATATGCTTTTTTTACAATTGAAGGAAATTATAGCAAGCAAGGTCCCTTTACAGAAACAATGGCTGGCGCATTGTATTCCTGGAAATTAGATGATATGGACGCACCGAAGTACATATTGCATGCAGGGGCTTATATGCGCTGGAAAGATGCCGTTATACCAATGGTCAAAATGGAAATGAGACCACTGTCCATTGCCGTTAGTTATGATGGCAACATCTCGCAATTATCAACTGCCAGTAAAGGCCGTGGTGGACTAGAAATTTCATTGACTTATAAGAAATTTATTGAAAGGGAAAACAGCAATGCAGAAGCTGTGCGATGCCCAAGATTTTAATGCGCTATTAAAATCTTTGTAGCGTACCTCAATTGGTATCAATTTGATTGTTTTATGGATTATTTGGATAAACAGCGAGCCCCCTTGATTGGGGGCTTTCTATTAGGTTTAAAAATAAGCAAATCTAGAAACAATCAAAAACCCCGTCGATTTTACTAAACAATTATTACAGAAAAATGTTAGAAGCATAAGAAAAACAAATATTTAAAACACCCCTACCATCATGACTAACAGCATTGGCCAATTAGCCCCCAATTTTACATTACACGATACAGAAAGAAAACCTGTTACGTTGAATGATCAAATAGGCAAAAATGTACTTTTATTATTTTTCCCGCAGGCCTTTACAGGTGTATGCACCAAAGAACTTTGTGCAATAAGAGATGATATCGCTCGATACAGTAATACCAACGCAACCGTATTTGGCATTTCAGTGGACTCCCCTGCTACATTGGCCAAATTCAAAGAGGAGCAAGGATACAATTTCAGTTTATTAAGTGATTTTAATAAAGAAGTTTCCACCAACTATGGCTGTTTATATGAAGCCTTTGGCTGGATGAAAGGGGTTAGTAAAAGAGCTGCCTTTCTAATTGACAAAGCAGGTGTCATTAGGTATGCAGAAGTCCTAGAAAATGCTGGCGAATTACCCAATTTTGAGGCCATCAATGCCCAAATAAGCAATTTGGCCTAATTTTTAAGCTGGCCAATATTTAATAACCACCATTTTATAGGAAAACCTTATAAAATGTTGTTTATTAATAATATTTTATTATTTTTACTTCAATTGAAAAGACTAATAACCATATCAATTGTATTATTTGGATTAACTTTTACTTCACTTGCACAAAACAAACCGGCTTCCGGCCTTGATCCTGCAGTTAAGATTTTAAAAGTTTACCCCATTCCTGCTACTACCGTAGTAAGCTTTGAATTTGAAAGAGGATATGATAAATCTTATTCCTTTCAGGTATACAATTTCATGGGCAAAAAAATAGAAGAAATCAAGGCCCCCAACCAACGCATCATTTTATCTTTAAATGATTACTACCGAGGTGTTTATATCTACCAATTGCGCGATCGCAATGGCAAGATGGTTGAATCTGGAAGATTCCAAGTAGTTAAATAATTCCTCCACTTAATTTTTCGTTTTTACATCACCTGAACAATCAAGAATTTGAGGTAATGGGTATTTTCCCAACCATAAATAACTGGATGATCTGCACTTTGGGAATTGAATATCACTTGCCGTAATTTTCTTTTTGCATCCTTTGCTGCCATCTGAATGATTTCAAGAAATAATTCAGGTTGTACCAGATTGGTACAACTAGAGGTAACCAAAAATCCTCCAGGCTTCACCAATTTCATTCCACGAAGATTTATTTCCTTGTAACCAGCAATTGCTTTTTGTATAGTTGACCTACTCTTAGTAAAAGAAGGAGGATCCAGCATCACCACATCATATTGGCGACCATCTTTCACCCATTGTTTGAGTACATCAAATGCATTTACACATTGAAAAGCACAAAGATCACTTAAGCCATTTAATGCAGCATTTTTGTTACACATATCAATGGCTTGTTGTGAAATATCTAAGCCCAACACCGATTTGGCACCATACTGTGCGGCATGTATTTCAAATGTACCCGTGTAACAGAAAGCGCCTAATACATCGGCCCCTTTAACGATATGCTGAATGGCCCTACGATTGTCTTGTTGATCTAAGAAATAACCAGTCTTCTGACCATTGGCAATATCCACATTAAACTTAATCCCATTTTCATTGATTACAATATTGCTGTCAAAAGGAGCAGATAAAAAACCTTTTTGCTGAGTCATACCTTCCAATTCCCGAATAGGCACATCATTTCTTTCATAAATGCCTTTGGGCTGAAAAATAGATTCTAATGCCTCTACAATAGCTGGTTTCCAAATATCAATACCTAGGGCTAAGGTTTGTATAACAAAATAGTCGTTGAATTTGTCTATAATTAATTGAGGAATACCATCTGCTTCCCCAAATATTAGGCGGCAATTTTCAACGTAACCAATCTTTTTCCTGTATTCCCAGGCTTCTGAAAGCCGTTTTTTAAAAAAGGCTGCGTCAATATGTTCCTCTTTATCCCGACTCAATAAACGAACCAATATCTGGCTTTGTGGGTTGATATATCCTTTTCCAATAAATTTACGATCATGGGTATATACCTCTACAATATCGCCAGCTACAAAAGGTGCCGCTTCTTTATTGTCATTTAAACGGTTTACTTCGTTGGCAAAGATCCAGGGATGCCCCATTTCTACCCTACGACTAATCTTCTTATTTAATACGACTGTTTGCATATGCGGCAAAGTTAACCGCATCCGATGTATAAAAGCGACAGTAAATCGCATTAAAACTTGTCAATTTGGCTGTAAAAGAGTACTTGGCAAACAGTTTGACAAGCTTACCTTTGCAAACTGATTTAGAAAATAGTTCAAAAGTCATACATTATCATGGAAGAAAAAGAGACCGTAAGTTCAGAAAATCAAGAGTTGAATATCAATGCTGATTCCGAATTGCCTGGCAATACAGACTTAACAAATGAAGTAGCAGAATCGGCTACAGAAAAATTACAGGCTGAGCTAGAGGAGCAGAAGGATAAATACCTCCGCTTATTTGCCGAATTTGATAATTTCAGGCGTAGAAGTGCCAAAGAAAGGTTGGATTTAATTCAAACTGCTGGTAAAGATGTCTTGGTATCTTTATTAACTGTTTTAGAT
>Ga0194063_10002931_pt1 | contig 10370 bp, 24 predicted proteins | sample SepL3720m_MetaG_FD_155459 | JGI IMG/M metagenome (GOLD analysis project Ga0194063, IMG submission 155459) | Anoxic zone freshwater microbial communities from boreal shield lake in IISD Experimental Lakes Area, Ontario, Canada - Sep2016-L373-20m | ecosystem: Environmental > Aquatic > Freshwater...
GTATTGACCCAGTACTAGCAACACGCACATTCGATCACAATCTAGAACACATGCGCTTTGAAGGCCCAATGGTTACAGCTAAGGGATATGGCACAGTAAAGCTATTAGCTAATGGATCTGTTAAGGTAAAAAAAATTGATGACAAAGGTATTACATTTGAGATGGATAACAGACATTATCGCCTGCGTCCTTTCCAAGGTAAGAAATATTTATTTGAACCCGTACTCTATTAATATGACTAAAGCACAGAAAATAATGCATCAGCAAATGATACAACGTATTCGTGAGACAACTAACTCACATGCTACTACACAAATGAAATCAGAAGCCACTACATCCAGCCCCAATCTCAATACCGCACCAGCCAGCGAAGGTAATGCTAGCCTCCAATCCAAATACAATCAATCAGTAGCGTAAAAAAATATGAGACTCATGATATTGCTATCATATTCTTATACCATAAACGTGGTATAAATCAGGGGCTTATTCAGCCCCCTCAATTGGTCCACCCATAGTCTCCATCGTGAGACTCTATGGGCTTATTCCCCTGGCCGCAGATCTTGTGCAAGATCCACTTCAGGAAGTTTCTCACATGTACATTCCGCATTATCACAGGTAGGGCAATCAAGCTCACCTTGTGAAGGTTGTGGAATAGCCGCATCAATAGCTGCTTCAGCTGCAAGGGCATCAGCCAATGCAATCTCTGCTGCTACCTTCAACCGATTGATCTTCCGATTGATAAGCCGGCGTTCACGTTTGCGCATGGTAACTGCACCGCGTTTTGCCTCAAGTGAAGCAATGTTTGTTTCTTTCTCAATAGCCTGTGCATCTTCAAGATGCTTCTTTGCAATAACAGCTTTCGCTGCCTTATCTGCTGTACGTCCCATATTTCTACCGGACCTTTCATAGATGTGTAAGTGGTTGGAATGATGTATCAACATGCTTTGCGGTATGATCAACAAAGCCTGCAGTATTCAATGAATAACAACTAAGCAATAAGCCAGTACTATCCAGCCTATTTAAGTAATACCATTCAGGATCACATTTGCCTACATACTCATCAGGCAATATGAACTTATGGAATACTCTTCGTGTACCCTCACCACAATAGCCATTCTCAACAACAGCTATAAATGTATGGGGCTTAATGCGTGGTTTAATCTGTGCAGCTAATATTGCAGCAACAAGTACTAGTATAACCAATATACCTGGCAACATGTACATGAACATATATCCTCCCGAATAATTAATGAGCGTTAGTATCTGATTTGTGATCCATATATCCTTTGTTATACCCCGCATTAAATATGAAGCCAATCAACATATGCAGATCTTTGTTGGTAGGATCAAGGGAATCTAATGCATGTGATTGCAGTATTGTACTAAGCTCTTGCAGTATTGTAGGACCATCCATCACTGATGAATGGCCATAGTTATAATTGCCAAGAAACTTTGGAACACTGCCTTTGTTAGTGGTGCCCATAATAATAGCATCGAGCACTTCAGCCTGCCTCATAGCAGCAGTCTCATGTTTAGGACAGAAGCGTATTGCAGCACTACCACAACAAGCTTGCTTTGTTGAGGCCTCATGACAAAACAAACAGTCATCTCTTTGCCACTGTGCTTTGACCGTAATGTATACCTTGTTCATAACCCTCCTAATAATAGATACGTTGGACTCTCCAACGATTGTGATAGTAGAATACATATGCTATGGAAGATACAGTAACACCATAATATGTTGTGCTGGCAGTTATTGTGCCAGTAACACCTATGCGTGTAATAGTATATGTAGCATTACCTTCACCCATAACCAAATTACCACTCTGGTTAGATACTGATGCATTATTGCCCATACGCACCAATCCTATACCAATAGCAGATCTAACTAATTGCTCAGCTTGAACTGTCTTAACTACATGCATTGCATTTTCATACATAACCATATCTACCCTGGTAAATGCTACAGTGTACATACCGAGCATCATCAACACAGATATCAAATATAGTATGTTTGCCATAGATCTCCTGAATAATAAATAATGATTAGGTATGAGAGCCCCTGCGTGGTATCCTTTGCTATTGGCATTGGTTTATTCCTTTCAGAACTCTCATCTTTCTTATACCATACGATGTACCCACTTACCATAATCTAATCGTGCCTGCACATATGCAAGATGTGGTGTATACATATCACTCATGGCACGAACAGATATCCCATAATACCATTTGTGTCCATTCTCTGCACGTAAACGATTCCATGTCCACACTGCAACAGGTGTAGTAGCAGTTGAATCTATTACAATAACATGTCGTTCATCAATAAGCTGTGTAATACACACCCAATGCTCGCCTTGACAAGTATTAAATATAACAGGGTGTCCAGCTTGTAACTCACGATATAACCAAACAGCAAACTCATCTTTACGCATCTCTTCTGATACTGTGCACGTATAGCCCTGCTTGTGCAGCACCTTCTGTATACCACGCTCATCAACACCTTCTTCAATAATACGATCTACATCCTTACAGTACGTTAATGCCAATTGCCTGATCAGTATAGTATGTCCAAAGCACTTCATAGCAGCACGCATGGCCCAGAGGCCACATGTACCATCCTCATAGTTCTGTATCATATATCCTCCTGTTAATAAAGCCCGGTTACCCGGGCACTTGGTGGTTATACAGCCATTCGTTTACAATTGCGATAACCTATTAAACGTGATCTTAACTGCCTATGTACATGTTTATCCATTAGTGGATTTAAAACAGTACGTAGATTCTTGCGAAATGGATCATAGAACACAGCGTATACTACCATATCAAGTATGATCTGATACTCTTGTATTCCTCCACCCTTATCACAAATAAATTGTACATCTATATGTCTAGACTGTATCATACGCTCTAGATCCAATATTAGATATGCAGCCTTTGCATAAGTAATATTATGACGTGTTGTCACCTGTTCTAGAGCATGCATTGCATGTGCTTGCTCTTTGGTAATCATAGTAAAATCCTCCTATCATCTTATACCAATATTGATAGGGTAAAAAAAGCAGGCCTTGGATGTGAAGGCGCCTGCTAACTATCCCCCTACCCTAATACGGGTATTCAATAGGTCATATTCGTATCCTCCTAATAACCAAGCTTCGCCTGGTGTAGCAGTGATCAAAATAAAGCGCTGGTCCCCGTGCATCCGAAGATGCAGGAGGGGACTGTATGGCCCGAAGGCGCATGCGCTAATGTCATATAGCTTTGCGGTGTCGCATTACACGAATGGTTTTAACCTCGTGTGTAACACGAAGCATTCCACTCTGTTCCGGCCTTGGTGCACCGAAGTGTAACATTCCGGGGAAGCGTTTGAATCTGTTAGCTTCACCGACATATACATCTTGTACATCATTTGTTGCATTGCGCAACTGAGCTGCTAAAACTTTACACATATATCCTCCAGATAATGTTGTTGCGTTCATAACCAAGTACATTCTTGATCATGTAGAGTCTGTATCATAATATCTTATACCATAAAAAGGCTATATCTTCAAATATAGCTTTGTAAGACTATATACCTGGATAACCGCAAACGAAATAAAAAACACATAAACATGCGTATTGGCCACAGGCCTGCGCAGGTAAATATTACCGATTCGTGCGTAGCAGAGAAAAAAATAAAAAAAGAAAAAAACAAAAACACGCAACACGCAACGCGAGTAGCGATAATAATAAATGGTGAGTGGTCATAGCGATAGGGTAAAAAAAATGCACTGGGTTGTTACGCCCAGTGCCATATCAGGAGGATATGATGTAGCGCATAGTATACAAGTGATATACTACACGAACATATTCTTTACGCCTTCTCTGTAGCAACGGGAGCTGCTGCAGGTGTGCGCTTGGTGTACTTGCGCTTAGCGGTGACTGTGTGTGCGAACTTGTTGGCCGACGCTGGTGCTGTGGCCGAATGGAGGATTGAGTCTTTTGCCATCTTGCGCACTTCACGCTGCACTAACGTCATGCCCGCGAGAAACTCTTTGCGGTATGATGCTGGTGCGTTGTGCTTCTTGAGCAATGACAGACCCATCTTGCGCATACCATCTATGCCTAACGTGGGGACAACTTGCTTCTGCATGTCCCTGTTGAGCGCATGACGATTAAACTTGCGCGTTACTTTCTTTGCAACGACCTTGCGTGTGGTCTTGCGTGCCTTCTTAGGGGCGACCTTCTTCACGGTCTTCTTGACGGCCTTACGCTTTGCCTTCTTCACAGATGGCTTACGCTTGGCTTCCGCCTTCGCCTTGTTCCAACCATCAACGAAGCCTGTGCCTACTACGTAGGTCAAGCCAAGGACAGTCTTAGCAGCGATCTTAGCAGACCGTGCAATACCAGATCCGGATGTACGTGCTTTCGCAATACGATTCGCTGATCGCATGCCTAAAGCATTGACTACCACGATCGTTCCAATTACCTTGGTCCGTGTCGATGTAGCCATGATGCGTGATCCTGCGTTGCGTATCATTGCAACACCCGAGCTGTAGATAGTGGATAAACTCATATATGTATACTCCTAATATGTGAATATAAATAGTGACGGCTTCAGATCTTCATATGATAGACCTTGGGCACCCCTTCTTATACCAAATATGGGACCCAAAATGAGCCTCAACCCTCAAGTAACCCATGGGATCCTAAGGCTAGGTACCTATAAAGAGACGACACCACCCTACCAGGATCCCACCTGTTATTTTTTCTGGTAGTATTTTTGTATAATTTTTTACGGCCTATATATGGTCGATGCCCTGTTTTTAAAAATTATAATGGGAAAAGAACTCCTGTGGAGTACAACGATTTAGACCACGGAGTGGAATAAAAGTACCGCACTCTTGAAGATTTACTTGTGACTTATAACATACCCAAGTAAGCCACGGACTATATCTTTCAATATCTAACACATTTATGTGAAAATCATCTGGATTTTTATCATCTACATGAATTGCAGTAAGTTTTTTTTCTGTTAACTGTATTCGATAATAAATAATAATACTGTCGGTTTTTCTTGAGCGAGTTTTATAAAATTCATTCATAGTCCTAACACATCCTTGATAAGTTGTTTCTTGAGATCCCCAAGTATATTAATCTCTTCCTTGAGTCTTGCATTGGCTTCAACCACGAACAACTGTAGCGCAGCAGGATCTTTAGGAATCCCTCCGTTGCCGGCATGTTCATGGACTTGTTTCATTTCTTTTTTTAGCTCCTCTATAGAGCAGGTCGCAACATCGATCTGTTTGTAGGCCATATTATTTGCAGGTTTGTTTTTCTTGGATAAATTCTCGATACTCCCGTTGATTTTTCAGGTACAACCCATGCTTGAGAGTGTCGAGTTTAGTTATTGGCCGAAAATACGGTGGAGATTTCATTTGTTCTTTGGCTGGCGCGCAGCCACTTAACAACCAGAACAACAATGAAAAAGACACTATAATTCCAACAACAATGCGGACGTGGTGTGTAAAACCCTCATGCTTTATTTCTTCTTCGAGTGTCATAACATCCTTATATAGTGATTCCTTGAAATTTACGAACAACACGAATATCGGTTGCTCCATTATCAGACAAACTTTCCATTTGCAGGTCAATGTCTGCTTTTTCATCGCCAGTGAAGATACCTTCATGTTGTTTGCCCTTTTTATCGGTCCAACCAATAGTTACATAGGTACCAATGGCTTCATCTTTATACCGTGACGGATCCATAATTGCAAAATCCGTAATAAGATCTCGGTATGTGTTTTCTAGTATTTCTACTCCAGCTGGTATTGGCATTACATTACTCCCTCAATCATAATCTTCTTCGTTGTTCCGTCTTCTTGGATTACTTCCCAGAAGTAATTGTTAGGCGGGGTCCACAGAAGAGTCTTCCAGAATCCATGTTCTTCGAAAGCTATTCGAGCGACCACTTCTTTAGGATCCTTTGAACCACAGCGGCCACAGATGTTGTCTCCCTTCCAAATAGTCCCACAGGCTTTACACTGGAAGAATCGTTGAAAGGGAGTGAACTTGATGTTCTTCATTATAACTCCTTCTCTAACCATTCCCGCACTTTGCCGGAACGGGTGCCTCTGTAAAATTCACGAAGAAAAAAGAAGGCAAGATACATAACACCGAACCCTCCCCATAGGGAGCCGTATACTAAATCTTTGTGCTTCGTTATATATCCTTTGTAAAAGGTCTCCTTGTAAATAGAGACCAAAAAACGACTGGCAAATCCAGCGATCAGCCAGCCCAATATAAATCCGATCATGCTAATTCTCCAAAAGGTTTACGTGTATTGTATTGCCCGGCGATTAGTGCCATGAGCTTTTGATCTCTGTATTCATAGTCATCGGGGATGTCCAGACAGTATATAGGCTTTTCAGTCATTGTCTCGAGTGCCATTGCTTGAAACATTTCCATACAGACTATCTCATCCGCCCATTCAATAAGAACAGGATCTACGCCTATTAAAGCAAAATCCGTATCTATCCCAGCCGCGCGAGTATTGTAGTTAAAAGGCTCAGAACTGAGCACCAGGGCCGCTGTAGGCGATCTTAGTACTCCAGCCGAGCAAAACACACAGGACTCTTTTAAAAGAACCTTGGTGCTTGTTTCTAGCATTTCCCATCCTATTCATTGTTCCCATATATTATCCTTTAAGCTGTGTTTGAATTAATTCTTTAAACTCCTCTAAAGGGTACGACGGTTCCGCTTCGATCGATTCACAATTGCTACATTTTTTGTTTGGTTCTGCATGAACACATATAATTCTTTCGAAAAGGGGATCGTAAATTACGTAGACATATTGTTCTTCCATTACTTTATCCTCTTTTGGCGATCAATCAATATGCAATTATAGGACTTCCCATTATCCATCTGGTATGATCCGTTGATGGACCAGTCAATGATGGTTAAGGTATCCTTGTTGTAAATTACTTGTGCTCCGAGCATACTATCCCGGTGAGCATACGTGGCGCGTATAACGTCGCCTAATTTTGGTCGGGCATCCTCATACTCGCTTATTTTATAGATACCAAACACCAAACCGGCACCAAGCAAAATAAACAGTAAAACAATGGACCAGCCTTTGTAATCAAACTTCATGGTCAGTGTGTCCTTAAAATATGTTAAAATTCTTACTAATGTATGAGTATGCTAAGAATCCAGCTGCGACTAGACCCACTACTACAGCTATTTCAATCAACGACGGAATATATATCATACCAATATTGAAAGCTATTATAGTAGTATTTATCCTGTTCAACATAAAACCTCCCAGAACGCACCATGAAGCAAGATGCACCCCTGATTCCATATGTCGAGTAGTCGTGTTTATCAATAAGATCATTGGAATAACAATACCAATAATAATTTCAGCCCAGAACATAAGTGGTTGAAAACTCAATGAGAAAATAGTCATGAGAACACCACGAGCAATTAGATCTTGAAAACGTACAGTACCATATACAGCTAAGATCACCACTATGTAACTTGATAATTCTTCCAGTAACTTGAAGTTCACTTTATGGCCCATCTGTCGTGCAGCAGCTATTTGGGTTACAATACTCATAGCCAATCCGGCAGCTAGGCAGGAAATGTAAAACAATACGGGAATGATATTTGAATACCAGAGTGCAGACATCTTGGAAGGCATTATAAGATATAGCGAGCCAAAAGAAGATTGATGCAGTGTGGATAATATCACGCCAGTTACAACAATGGCAGGAGAACAAAATTTTAAGAATGCCGACAGTAGTCCAGACAATCTATTTTTGAGATCCAACTTCTCCAGTAGAACAGGCAGTAACTCTAAAATAAGAATGGAGCTGTAAAGCAGAATACACCATGTAATTTCAAACATCACTGAATGTGGATTCCACATTACCAAAGGATGCCAGGCACTCAAAGGTAGTCCGAGATCTACAATCAAAAAGAATACAACAATAATATATCCTATGAAAGCTACGAGGATAGATGGCCGAACTATAGACTCAAATCGTTTGAGTTTAAATATATGCACTATGGCTGCAATGGTAAATCCGGCAGCAGCAAGTCCAATACAAATAAAATCAAAGCCAATCCAGATACCCCACGGAAAAAAATTAGTGAGGGCTGTCGTAGCACCTAGTCCATAAACAAAGCGAAGACCTGCTGCAATAATACCTATCACAACCAGTATCCACGCTGGAATTTCCCATTTCATTTAGCTTCCCTTTCTAAAGCTTCCGCTTTTAATACTTCTTGGCGTCGTGCAGTGATCCAATGAATACCAAATAATAGTACACCGGTTGCTACGGCAAATTTTGGGATCTGAGATACTACAACCCATGAAAGTTTTGGCATAGCTTCGTCAGGAACATTCGTGGGGAATCCCAATTCGGAAAAAGGTTTTGATGAGATGTATAATACCGATGTACCGCCAACTTCCTTTAATCCGTAAATATGATCGACGTACATTCCGGGATTTTCGGCAACACGTCTTTGTGCTTCCGCAATAAGAGTATCACGATCTCCATAGACTGTAGCACCGAACTGACAAGCATCTGTACAAGCAGTCCCTTCCCGTTCATAGCAAAGATTGCACTTCATGACAGCCGGGAACGTTTTATCCCATTCGTATTTCGGAATAAAGAACGGACAGGCCTGTATACAATAGCGACAACCGATGCATTTGGAGAAGTCATAGACAACTGGACCATTTTCATGCTTCGTCATCGCACCAACAAGACAAACTGAAACACAGGTAGGTTCTTTACAGTTCATACAAAGGTGACGTGCATATAAATCACCTACCTGAGTAACTGCGGTATAGTTAGTGCCGTCCAACTCGCTAGTGGGCGCTCCAAATCCGTGTGCTGCGGCACAGGCTGCAGAACATTCTCCGCATCCAACACATTTGGTTATATCTATAAGCAGTGCTTTTTCCATATCTACTTATCTTTCTTTGAAAAAAGTACCTTGATAATAACATAGCCGATGCATGCCAATACAGCAAGACCCAGCGCTATGTTCGTTACAATTAGACTGGTCATTTGACTTCAACCTTTCCATATAATCGGGCGTACAGCATACCCAATAACGTTGTTAGTGTAGTAAGGAATGCATATGTAATGCCGACTCCAATAAACACTGGAATAACTGTTGTGGTTGATATTCCGATGATCCCAAACTCAACCAGTGAAACAAATCCTAGGAGCAACACACCGAAGCTTATCCAAGCCATCCCATAAGCCGACATATACATGATGTATCCAGCGATGGTTACCGCGGCTTTTACTAACGCTCCGAGTAGTGTGGTATCTAACCAATTTTTTAATTTTTCCATAAATCTCTTATTCCCTCCTATGTGTATCAAATTCACTGTTATACAGTGTAAAATTAAGTTTTGAAAATTTACGATTGCTATACCGCCTAAGACCCATGGTCATAAAATGCTGGTTGTCATTCTTGCACACATGTACAGATCCAGCAGTAACACCGGTCATAGACCTAGGGTCATCACCGTTAAGACACCGGACTTTCCGATTGGTCCAATCTAACATTAGTTCCGCTATCCGGGTCATGCATTTCTCCTAACATTTTTTTTACCTCATCAATACGAACTTGAACATCTTGCATCTCATCCAGCAATGCCATCTTGTTATTGTAATACTTGGGCTTATCTGGGTGGTGGTTGAACATGCCAAATCGTCTGATCTTCATCAATACTTGGATCACTTCAGCACATTCTTCCGCCAGGTTATCGAAAGGATCCCCTATATGTTTAAAACGTTTGTCGCTCATAGTAGTACGTCCTTTATGTACTCGCCTGAAGCGAGAATATATTTAGAGCAATTTTTTTGTTCATCAAGTTCCTTGATCCACGCATCCCAATTAAGCGTTAGTAGTTCAATAAAAAAGGCGGAACTGCCACGTTCTACAAATCGAGATATATATTCATCTTTTAATCCACCCGTAGGATATACTAAAAGAAATGGAAGCCCTTCGGCAACAAGTGCATCTCGAACAACTTTATGGCTGCTCACCAATATGATGTCTACAGCTTGTTCACCTTCAAGAGCCATAGTCTCTTTTATATAAGCAATATAGTTTGCAGGGAAATCCGCTTTAGGAAATTTGCTGCTATCACTGTCTCGAACTTTCAGGGGTTCCGTATTATTCATATAAAACCAGGTTTTACCGGTACCTGGAAACGCTGATACTATCAATGTCATATAAACTCATCCTCTAATTTCATTTCCGCAACCACAAGGTCACGTTCTAACTTATCATACTTGGCAGTAAACTTATCACCGGCCTTTGATATTGCAGCATCTACCTGGGTAGGAGTCTTACCACGGAACTTT
>Ga0194063_10002933_pt1 | contig 10369 bp, 7 predicted proteins | sample SepL3720m_MetaG_FD_155459 | JGI IMG/M metagenome (GOLD analysis project Ga0194063, IMG submission 155459) | Anoxic zone freshwater microbial communities from boreal shield lake in IISD Experimental Lakes Area, Ontario, Canada - Sep2016-L373-20m | ecosystem: Environmental > Aquatic > Freshwater >...
CCCCCCTTCCTACCCCCCGTCACTGTTTCTGCTGTATGTGCCGTGTGCAAAATTTTCCTATTTTTGGGGTTTGAATTTATGGAGCGTATGAGCTGGTTTGTGCAACGGGCTTGGAGTTGACCAGCAGGATAACCGCTCCTCCGGCCATTCTTTTTTTATCAATTTCCACAAGCATATGTCCTAGTAAGGGATAAATTTCGCGTTGCGGCATAATAATTTAAAACGTTCAGATACCCGCTGTTCTGTGTGCGGTTGAACATAAAAGAATTTACCGAGAAATAACCGTAGAAGAGTAGCCCATTTGAACTATAAATTGCAGGAGCTTGCGAAGAGAAAGAATTCCAAGGACTATATGAACTAAAAGATGATCCATAGGTACCAAACTGATTCCATATACTACTGGTTGAGTAAGCTGAACCGTATGTGCCAAATTGGTTGCAAATTGAATTAATATCAAAACTGCTACAGGTTAAACATCCGAGATAAGTTGTATAACCAGTACCGCCCCACAAATGTTGGCTAGTATTTGTTTTTGGAAGTGTGGTGGTGGTCGTGGTCGGAACAGTGGTGGTGGTGGTCGTCGTTGCTGCCGCTGTAGTAGTTGTGGTTGACCTTGCAGTAGTTGTGGTGGCTGCTGCAGTAGTTGTGGTTGGCCTTGCAGTAGTTGTAGTGGCTGCTGTAGTTGTTGTGGTTGGCCTTGCAGTAGTTGTGGTGGCTGCTGCAGTAGTTGTGGTTGGCCTTGCAGTAGTTGTGGTGGCTGCTGCAGTAGTTGTGGTTGGCCTTGCAGTAGTTGTAGTGGCTGCTGTAGTTGTTGTGATGTTTGATGTTGTAGTCGTTGAACTGCCGAAAAGGTTGAGTGTCGTTGGGGTATTTACGCTTACGGTTTTCCCTCCCAGCGTCATTACACTGCTAGTAAGCAAGGCTGATACAATTCCGTCGCTGAAGGACAAAAGAGTGCCGTTGCTGCCGCCCTGAATCGGTACTCTTACAAGTAAATATGTATCGTAGACATTGATCATATTGCCAGTTTGCATAAAGGAATAATTGTTAGAAGTACCGGAGAAATTTATCCGCTTTATGTTTTGGTCTAGTATTACACCTGTTACACCAGGGACAATAGTAACGGTACCGTTTCCATTATTTCCGTAAACGGTCGTTCCACTGCTCCCTACTGTGAAACTGTTGTCAGTACCCAGATAGACTTTGGCCTTTGTAGTTGTTACAGCTGTTGGCGTGGTGGTTGTGGTGTTAGGGTTCAGTGCACTTGCCGTGGTTGTGCTTAACGTTGCTCCCCCCAGGGTCATTATACCTCCGGCCAATTTGGCGGTAGCTAATGACGTCCCGTTGCTGAATGAAAGTACTGTACCGTCATTGTCACCCTGAACCGGTGCACTTACAATCAGGTTGTCAGTTGTGTCGTAAATATTGATGATGTTTCCGGTCTGTCTGAATTTGTAGTTGCCTGGTGTACCTGAAAGGTTGATCCTGCCGATGTTCTGGTCAAGGGTTACGCCTGTAGTTCCGGCTACAATCGTTACGGTATTGTTTCCAGTATTACCATACAGGGTCGTTCCGCTGGTACTGATGGTGATGTTGTCGTCACTGCCAAGGAAAATCTTGGTTTTGGTGGCGGATGTCGTTAAAGAAGTGGTCGCAGATGCCGAAGAAGATTGTGCCGAGCAATTTCCCATCGCATCGCATGCAGATACATTGTAGCTGTAGAAGGTCGAGGTACGGAGGCCTGTGTGAGCGTAGTTCGTCACATTTCCTAAAGTCAAAGTTTGACCATCGCTGGTGTTCACCTTGTAGGCCGTCACTCCAACATTGTCAGTTGAAGCGTTCCATGAAAGGTTAATTTGTGAGGTGCTAACAGCTGTGGCGGTCAAACCAGTAGGCACTGTCGGGGCGGTCGTGTCAGATAATGCCGGTGTCGTAGCTGATGCAGAAGCACTCCGTGCCGAGCAGTTGCCAGCAGCATCACATGCCGATACTGAGTAGATGAAGGTAGTAGAGGGTGCATTAGTTCTCAGTGAACTCGTCACATTACCCAGCGTTGCAACCAAGCTGCTGCCACTATAAATCTTATATGATGTTACACCCACATTATCGGTGGAAGCGTTCCAAGTTAGATTGATGTGTGTGCTACTGACAGCCGTGGCTGTCAGACCGGTGGGCACGGAAGGGGGTTGTGTGTCAGGTGGTGCCTGTGTTGTAGCGGATGCGGTAGTGCTCTGAGCCGAGCAGTTACCGACGGCGTCGCACGCTGATACCGTGTAGCTGTATAAGGTCGAGGCGGCGCGTCCGACATCAACGTAACTGGTAACATTACCAAGAACGGTTACTAAACTCCCGTTTCGATAGACTTTGTATGTTGTTACCCCAACATTGTCATAAGAAGCGTTCCAAGAGAGGTTAATCTGTGAGCTGCTGATTGCAGTTGAGGATAGCCCCGTTGGCACGGTAGGTGGTTGAACCTCATGATAATTCACGTAGTCAACAATGCAGAAGTGATCAGCTATTGAGCAACCGACAGGATCGTATTCTAAAAGAAACAGCGCGTAATTTGAGTTACTTGCAGGTGGTACAGTATATGGAAGGTTGAGTGTTATGTTTGAAAAATAATTGTTAGCCGCAAGAGTATCCGATCCTCCTGAGATCAAATTGGTTCTGATAGAAGCTGTGACGTATCCGGTAACAGATCCACCAAAATAAGGGGCAGTTAGTGCCCATAATTCAATCCTCAGAGAGCCAGAATGTCCGCTATAAGAGTTGTTAGTAATCCGATCAATAGAGATGTTAACCAAGCTCCCATTGACCTGATATGATGATGAACCACTGAAAACTATGGGTGATGCCTGTGCTGAGAATGGGGCGTATGTAGTTGCAGAAACTGCCGAACTTTGAGCTGAACAGTTGCCAGCCGCGTCGCACGCTGACACGGTGTAGCTGTAAGTTGTAGATGGTGTGAGTCCGCTGTTACTATAACTGTTGATATTACCAAGCACCGTCCACAAAGTGCCGTTGCGATAGACATTATATTTGCTGACGCCCACATTGTCGGTGGAAGAATTCCAAAAGAGGTTAATCGTGCTGGTGCTAATCGCTGTGGCCGACAGTCCAGTTGGCATAGTTGGGGGTTGTGTATCAGAAAATGCCTGTGGTGTTGTAACAGACGCAGAAGTGCTCTGCACTGAACAGTTACCAGCTGCATCGCATGCCGAAACCGTGTAGCTGTAGTTAGTCCCAGCCACTAGCCCAGTATTACCATAGCTTGTCACTTTGCCAAGTGTCGTAAGCAAAGCACCGTTGCGATAGAGTTTATATGCCGTAATTCCAATGTTGTCAGTGGAAGCGTTCCAGGTTAGGTTTATCATACTTGTACTGATCGCTGTCGCTGTCAATCCGGTGGGTACTGTAGGTGCTTGCATATCCGGCGTGGATCCACTCACCATCAAAGTAACATCATCAACGTAGAAGCTTGTAACAAACGATGCATCTGTTGTCGCAGAAAATTGAAGTCTGATCGTCTGGCCTTTGAACGCAGATACGTCGTATTTTGGACTCAATACGTATCCCGACGTTGCATTTAAATTCGACAGTGTCCAATATTTGTAGGTTGTCGCACTTGGAGGGCTATATATCCTTATTTCCATTGAATCGTATGCAGTAACGCTGGACGTTTCATCAGTAGTAATCCAGTAGTTAAACTGGACATAAGCACTCTGCGCATTAGCTGGGATGGTTACGTCCTGGTAGAGCGTATCTGCACAATTGTTGTATCCGCAAAACCATGCATACCAACTATTCGTTGTGGTGGTAGGATTAAGATAAGCGGTTATAACCGGATACACGCTTGATGAGCTGTCAGTCCAAGAGGTCGGTCCATCCTCAAATCCTGAATTGAGAAGAATATTTGATAAAGTACCTACTGAACCAGATTGGGTAATGGTATACGTCTGCCCGGCTACGGTTATTGCCCCTGTGCGAGAAACTGCGTCAATATTCGCAGATACAGAATAATTTACGGTACCATTACCGATTCCACTGCTCCCTGATGTAACAGTTATCCAACTGGAATCATTTGAGGTGCTTGCTGCACTCCATGGACAACCAGCACCTGTTGTAACTGCAACACTGCCACTCGAACTGATAGAATTGAAAGATTTGCTTGTCTCGGAAATTGAATAGCTACAAGAAGTGTTTATTCCAAGAGCCATCGGTAAACTAAGGCGCGGCTTTGTGATATCGTTTCTGCTATCGGTTATCATAACGCCATTTGTAAGGCGCGCGACGGTTTGATCCAAAGTTTCATTCGGAAAGGCGGCACGCAATACTGCCACTGCCCCAGCAACATGAGGAGCTGCTTGCGAGGTACCCCCCATTGTTTTCCCAGCAGCCAAAATTTGGGAACCCGGAGCTAGCATTGTAAGAAAAGAAGTACTATTGGAAAAGCAGGTAACCTCATCAGCAAAAGGAGTGATGTCAGTACAACGCAACGGATCCCCCCAATTTTTTGTTCCCATTGTTGAGTCATATACGGCCCCTACAGAAATAACTCCAGGAATTGCTGCAGGTGCTGCCAGTGCGTTTTTGTAGCCCTCATTTCCTGCCGCAGCGACTGGAATAATACCCACTGCACGCAGGGCGTCAATCGAGCTTTGTCGTGGATCATTAATAGCTGGTGAAAAGTTCGACCCACCGCCAAAACTCATATTAATGGTGACAATGTTGTAAATGGATTTATTTGTAATAACCCAGTTTATGGCACTAAGTTGATCGCTTGTGTACGTAAACCCATCGCTACGAAAAACATCGAGTGCAATAATCTTCGTTCCAGGAGCGACGCCCAACACTATCCCAGCAACGTTCGTGCCGTGACCATTGTCATCTAACTTTCCGTCACTAGGAGCAAAATCTTGAGCGAAAGCCACTTTGCAGTTCGACGGCTCTCCTGGAGAGGTACATGAGCCGAAGGCTGACAGAGTATAGTTTACCCCTGAATCCAATACCGCTACAGCTGTTCCAGTGCCAAGATTTCCTTGTGCAGCTACTTGGGGCTGACCAATAAGAGGCAAACTTTCAGCAAGAAATTTTCGCTCCGCCGTATTCTCATAAATACCTACAACTCCGGGCTGTGCAAGCAATCTGTCCAGCGCTCCTTTGGAGTGAATGCGGATGAAACCCATAGGAAGATGGCTATAGTGTTTGAGTTCTAAGACTTCATGCAAACCAATAGTGGAAAGAATTTCTTGCTTTTGCGCTGCGTAACGGGTGGCCTTATGTTCAATAATTCGGTTGTGATGCAAAGGATATCCGGTCGTTAAGTGTAGTGCGTGTGCTTCCTCTTGAATTGCCTCGTCGTTAAAAACAACAATGACATCTTGCGTATTTCCTGAAGTCAGCTCATCAATTACCCGTTTTGGAGCATTTTTGTGTCCGTTTCCAATCCCTTGCGCTGAGACAATCTGGACTGTTGTTAGTAGTGTGATAACGACTGCGACAGACAATCGAATTATTGCCATTCTAACCGTTCCAAAGAAGTATCGATTCTTCATGGTTTCGATTCCTGTCGCATTAGATCTTCTTTTCTATCTTCTTGCACTCTTAAAACGGAGGGATGTGCCAGTAATGTTTTTAATGCTTCTGCAGAGCGAATCCGAAGAAACATTAAAGGCAGTACGTCGTAGTTTTTAAGTATTTCAACCTTCTCTGAAGGCAAAGCGGATATAACATCTGCTTTAATAGAGGTGTAGCTATCTGCTTTAAATCGAATGGTTTCGTTGTCGTCAAATAATAGTCCTCTCTCCTTATTCAATTGTGCTGCTTGTGCCTGAATCGCTGAGTTGTCGAATACAACAATCAGATCCAGTGATTCACCTGTCTCCAATTTTGCCCAAAATTCTTGTGGAGCTTTATTTATAGCAATGCCTTCTGCACACACTGCCTGTGAGCAATATGCTATGCAAAATATGACCATAAAGCATAAATTGAGCAGGGTACCAATAATTTTACATATTATTAAACAAGCCCAGGGTTGGGAAACTGACATACCGTTAACCTACCGTGTTACTTTTGATTTTAGGGGGTTCTTGGAAATTTGTTTATACACAAGCGCTTATCAGAGAATACAACAAATGTATACAAGTATTAATCTTCATTAAAATGAGCCGCCCATTTCTGAGCGGCCACTATGTCATTTATCTTGTGAGAACATATATATTACAAGTGCTAACAATTATTTGCACTCAACATGCTGAATCTATTCATTACAAGGGTCGTCTGTTCCCCAACATATAGTATATTTCACCGGGGAGCCAGTATCCAGCGGGGTTGAGTCAAGGCAGTAGGATGCGCGGATTTTGTCCTGAAGAATGCCAAGGCTCACAATCCGATCACGCAACCCCGCCTTCATTATGTCTTCTGGGCCTATACTGGTGATGATATCATCGACAAGCCCGATCATTCGGGTTGCTAGGATTTCACTTGCCTCCAACACCATTTGTTGTGTCATTGGTTCCCTGATAACTCTTTTAATGGTTTGATGATGCAAGCTCGTTACTTTAGATATTTGGTTCACCGATTTCCCAGCTGCCTTCAAGACAGCGACTTCTTGCTTCTGTGCGGTATCAATAATTTTGGGCATTAATTTTCTCCCTTAAGTGTGAACGATGTGCAATGTAAAAAGCGATTCAGGTTATCCCCTCAATTCATCCAGAAAAGCCAGCAACCGCAGCAGTATCGCTGCTTGATATTCGGCTTCCTGCCGGGTCATGTTGCCGTCAAACTCCATAATGGCGCTTCTTTCGTTCCAATCTTCGACAAGCGCTTTCCAATCCGGCCCGGAGTATCTGCCAACGTGCAACCGCAAGAGTTTTGCCTGTAGCGGTAAATCATCGGCGGTCAAGGCTATAATCTCTCCGGCTAGGTCATCACATACGCCCCTTGTCCGGAGCTGGTCATTTTCCAGCCATATTTTAAATTCAGGTCGCCGATCTGCCGGGATATCAGTCAACCGGATTTTACCGCCCAACGCTTCGGCCTGTTCTTCGGTCAAGTTCAAAACTCGCCCGGTCGGAAGGGTGACAATGTGCCCTTGGGGCGTTCTTATGGCGAAGGATTCGACAACGGAATATTTCATGTCATCACCTCAAATTCGATTCCAGTGAGGTCAAAAACTTCTTCAAAAACTTCTTCATTCCCGTTTAGGGGCATTCTATCCGTCACAACGTCACAAGTCTGTATTGGTGCGGTTTCGCGGGTTTTTTCATCCGTCACAGCATCTACGTTGTGACGTTTAGAAAAGTCGCTCAAATGCAGTGGTACCAACGGTTGTGACGTTGTGACGTTTAAAATGGGGGGAACAGGAATGTAACGAGAAAATGCTTCTTTAAATTGGTCTACTTCAAAACCTTTGGCGTTATCGGTGCCGATCCGAACGGACTTGCTGCGTATGCCATACGGTGTCAGTTTGTTGGCAAGCTGTTTTTTACTAATTGGAAACCCTCGGTTATATGTAACCCACATTTTTTCATCGTCGGCGCAAAGTTCCTTAACGAGTTCGGATGAAAATATCCGTTCAGTTTTTTTAGTCCTGAAAATTTCCTGAATATCAGCCAGTAATTCAGCGCCGATTGTTGGAGAGAGAGTTTCACCCCCGGAGAGTTTAAGCGCCGCCTCTGTCGCCGCCTTGCACCAACCGCCCCCGGCAACCATAGCAATGGCAAGTAACGGCTCCCAATTATCCTGTTGGCGGTCGTTCAGTGTATGGGGAAGGGTAGGACGTGCAACCCGGACAGCTTCGGCGTTATCTTCGGCGAAACGGGCCAGCTTTGAGGACAATTCACTAAACAGGTCGGCCCCGGCATAGCGGATACGTTCAACCTTTTCGCTTGGCAATTTGCGCCGCAATTCAAGAATAATGCTTCTATCCATCAGAGTTTCTGCTATATGTCCGATACCAGAAAGCGCCTTTGCCGCCCAAGTATTGAATTTGGTCGGTGTATGGTCATCACCTACACAACGGATTGTATAAGCAGAATCGCGGGTATGCCCCGAATTTATCAGCCCCCGGAGTTCCTCATTGTCTTTCAAAGTTGCGTCAACCTCATCAATAAGGAGTGTCGGTTTCCATAAGTCGATTGAGCGAAACAAGGCGCTTGGCGTTATGCTTGACGAAGTAAGCGGCCTCGGTGTCAGCTTGCCGATCAAGGACAGCAGCAAAGTTTTACCACAACGTTTTTCCGGTGCCGTAATAAGCGCCAGCGGTGCAACCATGACAACTTCCATCAGCCAGGACATAACAACCCATAACGCCGCAGCAACAGCGGTATGTGGTTCGCATATTATGAAACGGCGGATAGTTGCCACAAGTTCAGTTATCAGCGCCGCCCCGCCTACAGGTTCCGGCCACGGTTCAACTTCGTTGAAGGGTGTATCAGGTGCTTCCTCTTGCTTACGTGCGGCTTTAACAGCATCATCTAGTGGTTTACAGTTCACCCCCAGCGCTTTGGCTGAGTCTTTGCGTACTCGGTCATATTCTAACGGAGAGAGTTTAGCCAGCCGATCAACCGCAGCGGTCAAAGGATTATCGCTAATCGGCGAAGGGGTAAGTATAGGGTCAACCATTGCAGCCGCTTCAAGACAAGATATGACGGCCTGTATCCCTGATTCTGTGTGTAAATCGTTTATATCGGTGCCGGTGCTGCCGTCTGGAAAGGTCGGCTTTATCAGATACCCGGCAACCGCCAGCGCCGCTTCAATCGCGCTCGCTTCGCCATTGCCAACATCAGAAACAATCTCGATACGTGCAGCCGGGTAACGATTACGAAAGTATTTGGCAACAGCTGCCAGGTTCCCGCACGATAGCGCCGCAATGCCAATATTGTCGCTTGCCTTGTTGTAGGTAAGCATTGTACTGCAACCTTCACCGATACCAATTACAAGCCCGGTTCCATCTCCATCAGGTAGCTTATGGCTTGACCAGAAACCTCCTTTTTTCTGTCCACCTTTGAGAGCGGCTTTCAAGCCTTTTTCGCTAATCATCTCAATGGTGGTTATCTTTGTTCCGTCGAATACAGGTACTATCAAAACCTTGCTGCCGGTGAAGGATTCTCCCTTTACAGCCGGAGTGTAACCGATTATCTTCACCAATCCAGAAAATGTGATCTCTTTCAGGGTGTCGGTCGGTGTTACACCCTTGCGCTTGAAATAGACGCTATCCAGTACCGGCCCGGCAACCTTCCAAACTTGGCCGGCCAACTTCGCCGCCGCTGATCTTTCTTCGGCAAGCAATGCCTCTGCCTTGGCCTGTTCCTCCTTTGCCCGCTGTCTGCGTTCTGCGGCCTTTGCCGGGGTAAATGTCTGGTTACTCTTTGCCCAAAATTGCAGGGTGTCGCTGGTGACGTGGTTCCAAACTTGCCCACCTTCGCCATCAGGATAAAGCCGGATACGCCCGGCCCCGTTGCGGGTAGCCTTGCCCTCGACATCAAGAGCATGAAAACCACCGTCTGCTGGTTTGTCCTGATAGATAACGCCGATCTGTTGGCAGGCGGTTTGTGCTGCTGCGTGGAGTGAGTTCATAAGCGCCCACCGATCTGCTCAACCCTCGAAAGTTCGATCATCAAGAACAGGGTGCAATCGATAAGCGCCTGATTGATTCGGGTTTCTTCCATACGATCAAGCTTGCGTAAAAGCCCGGTAAGGTTGTCGCGCAAAGGTTTTGTAAATAGTTGAATTTCGGCTTGAAGTTTTGGCGTGAAAGTGGTATATTCACAACGTGATTTAGCTGTACCACTAACGCCCTCGTTCCCAGCGGGGGCTATTTTTTTAGGCATGGCAAGCGGCCCCCCTTGCGGAAGAATCTGAAGTAGACCGGCACAAATGCCCGAGGAAATAGCGTCTCAGTCCATCAGGTGGATAAAGTACACCGCCCCGCAGTCCGGGGAGCTTGATATACTCCGGGCCTCCACCTTCCCACCTCTTACGTTGAAACCATGCCTTTGATCTGTTCCATTCGATTGACGCTTGACCTTCAGTTCGGGGAGTGTTCGGGTTTTCGGGGATTGTTACCTGTGTTTTTGACATAAAAATCTCCATGTTTTCAGAATTTAACAGAGGCTTTGTGCCTTGTTATGATTCCTTTTTCGCATGGAGATTTAGGAAGTTGTCTCAACTTACCGGGAAGTTACAAGACAACTTACCGGGTTATTTTTGATCTGCTATTTTTTTCCTTTTGCGCATTTCTTTTCGGATAATGTCTTTCACATATGCCACCCGATAAGGATTTTTAGAGGCTTTGCTGCCGTCGGGGTTTTTCCGATAGACACCGTTTCCATTCACTTTCTCAAAATAAAAGTGATAACTTTGCTTT
>Ga0194063_10002935_pt1 | contig 10363 bp, 7 predicted proteins | sample SepL3720m_MetaG_FD_155459 | JGI IMG/M metagenome (GOLD analysis project Ga0194063, IMG submission 155459) | Anoxic zone freshwater microbial communities from boreal shield lake in IISD Experimental Lakes Area, Ontario, Canada - Sep2016-L373-20m | ecosystem: Environmental > Aquatic > Freshwater >...
CATTTACTACCATCTATTTCTTTATTAGGTAAGATGGCTGCTGTTGGACAATGATCTATACAACGGGTACAAGATCCACAATAATCTTTTGCATAAGCATCATCATACAGGAGCGGTAGGTCCACAATTAAACTGGCAATGAAAAAAAATGATCCGGCTTCTTTATTGATGAGATTTCCATTTTTACCAATCCAGCCCAATCCACTTTTTTGCGCCCAAGTTCTCTCTAATACTGGGGCACTGTCTACAAAACCCCTGCCATTGATTTCGCCAATTTGTTCTTTCAGCCTGCACAGCAAATCTTTCAATTTCGATTTGATTACTTCATGATAATCCTGACCATAAGCATATGTAGAAATTTTTGGAAGTCCCACTGGTTGCAGCGAACTAGGATAATAATTATATAAAAGAGTAATAACTGATTTAGCGCCTGGAACCAATTTGCAAGGATCTACCCTAAGATCAAAATGATTTTCCATGTACTGCATTTTTCCCTGCCTGCCTTTTTCTAGCCAGTTAGACAACCTGCGTGCATCATCTTCTAAATATTGTGCTTTGGCAATACCACAAAATTCAAACCCCATTGCATGTGCAACTTCTTTGATGAGGCGGGTATTTTTTTCTGTAACGGACATGAATAAACGCTTTGTTAATCTTCTTCTAAATGTAAATTATGAAACAATCGATGTGCTGCTGGTGCTAAAATGATGCCCACATTGGTAATGAAAACAACCCCGCTAAAGAGGGCATAGAAGGAGGAGAATAATTTGCCTGCTACTGTTTCAATGGTCACTACTGGCCCCATTCCAGCTAATATCATACTGGCATTGTGTAAGGAATCGAGCCAGCCAATATGAGCCGAATAGTGATAGCCTAGCACACCAAGCAAAAGGCAAATGCCCAAAATAATGCTGGCATAAAAAAGGTTTTTAATTATTCGGGAATAGAATACTTGCTTACTAGCCAGTTGTTCCTTTTTGTGTTCGTACATTTTTTATTTGCAAGATAATTATTTTGCAACATCCTCACTATTTATCAATGCTACTTCGCTTTAGTTAAGCCGGCCAGTAGTACAATCCAATGGGAGCAAAATTGCGACTGCTGGTTGAAAAAATGCCTCCTTTGAGTAAATAAAAGGACTGCAAAAATAGCAGTTATTATAGCCGATCACTGTAATGCAGGCAGTTTTGCTCGAATTTATATGACATAGTTGCTGCAATCTAGCATTGGATTGTTATTTGACGCATTTGTTTCAAATCACACAACATGAGTTTACAAAATTTGACTATGAAATCGCAGGAAATATTGCAGCAGGCTCAACAGCTTGCTTTCAATAGTTCTAATACTTCGATTGAAACCGAGCATTTGCTCTTGGCCTTGTTGAATGATGAGCATTCGCCCGTGGAGTTTTTGTTGAAGAAAAACAATGTCAATATTCCATTTGTAATAACCAAACTGACTGAAAGTGTCAGTAAGCTTCCAAAACAAAATACGGGGGAGCCCGCGCAGTCTACGAGTAGGGATTTGAATAATGTTTTATTGCGGTCTGCAAACTTGTTGCAGCAATTTAACGACGAGTTTGTGGCACCCGAGCATTTGTTAATTGCATTGTTACTGGGCAATGACAATACGGCTAAATTATTAAAGGATGCAGGTTTAACAGAGAAAGGGTTAGTGGCAGCTATTAAGGAATTAAGAAAGGGGAGTACCGTTTCTTCTCAAACAGCCGAAACGCAGTTCAATGCTTTAAACAAGTACGCCAAAAATTTAAATGAAATGGCAAGGGCTGGTAAGTTAGATCCTGTGATTGGAAGAGACGAAGAGATTCGACGCACTTTACATATACTTACTAGAAGAAGTAAAAACAATCCCATTTTAGTAGGAGAGCCTGGTGTAGGTAAAACGGCCATTGCCGAAGGTTTGGCAATGCGTATTGTAAATGGTGACGTACCTGAGAATTTAAAAAATAAAACCATTTTCGCTTTGGATATGGGGCAGTTGATTGCAGGAGCAAAATACAAAGGCGAATTCGAAGAACGCTTAAAGGCGGTTGTGAAAGAAGTAAGTACCAGTGATGGCGCCATCATTCTTTTCATCGACGAAATACATACACTGGTGGGTGCAGGAGGTGGCGATGGTGCCATGGATGCAGCGAATATTTTAAAGCCTGCATTGGCAAGAGGGGAATTAAGGGCCATTGGTGCTACTACCCTCAATGAATACCAGAAATTTTTTGAAAAGGACAAGGCTTTGGAAAGACGATTCCAAAAAGTAATGATTGATGAGCCTTCAGTAGAAGATGCGATCTCTATCCTAAGGGGATTGAAGGATCGGTATGAAACGCATCACCATGTTAGAATTAAAGATGAAGCCATCATAGCAGCGGTGGAATTATCGCAACGTTATATTACAGATCGGTTTTTACCCGATAAGGCGATTGATTTGATTGACGAAAGCGCGGCTAAGTTAAGATTGGAAATGAACAGTATGCCGGAGGAGTTGGATAAATTAGAAAGGCAAATTCGACAATTGGAAATTGAAAGAGAAGCCATCAAACGCGAAAATGATGAAGTGAAATTGAAAGAATTAAATACCGAAATCGCCAACCTGGCGGTGGAAAGAGATACTTACAAAGCCAAGTGGCAGCAGGAAAAGGAATTGGTAGAAAAAGTGCAAACTGCCAAGGCATTGATTGAACAATTTAAACAGGAAGCAGAACAGGCAGAAAGAAATGGTGATTATGGTAGGGTGGCAGAGATTCGCTATGGCAAAATAAAAGAGCAGGAATCCCTGATTAGCAATGTGTCTGTTCAGTTGGATGCTTCAACAGAAAAAAGACTATTAAAAGAAGAAGTAGATGCCGAGGATATAGCTGAAAATGTAGCCAAAGCTACTGGTATTCCGGTGTCGAAAATGCTACAAGGAGAAAGAGAAAAATTGCTCCATTTAGAGGATGAATTGCACAAAAGGGTAGTAGGACAGGAAGAAGCTATTACAGCAGTAGCAGATGCCATTAGAAGAAGCAGGGCGGGTTTGCAGGATCCCAAAAAGCCCATCGGTTCATTTATATTTTTAGGTACTACCGGTGTGGGTAAAACAGAATTGGCGAAAGCCCTGGCCAATTATCTTTTTGATGATGATGGCATGATGACTCGTATAGATATGAGTGAATACCAGGAGAAACATTCAGTTAGCAGATTAGTAGGGGCACCTCCAGGTTATGTAGGTTATGATGAAGGAGGACAATTGACAGAAGCAGTAAGACGAAAGCCCTATTCTGTGGTATTATTAGATGAAATAGAGAAAGCCCATCCTGATGTATTTAATATTCTGCTTCAGGTTTTAGATGATGGTCGGTTAACCGACAATAAAGGACGCGTGGTAAATTTTAAGAATACAATCATTATCATGACCAGCAACCTAGGAAGTCATATTATTCAGGAAAATTTTGAAAAAGTAACAGAAAAGAACAAAATCGAGGTGGTGGATGCTACTAAAATAGAGGTATTGGCACTTTTACGGCAAACTATCCGACCCGAATTTTTGAATAGAATTGACGAAATTATCATGTTCCAGCCCTTGATGAAATCAGAGATAAGGGGTATCATTAGCATCCAATTAACGGAATTGCAGCAATTAATTGCAAAAAATGGTGTAAATTTGCAGTTCAGTGAGTATATTTTGGACTACCTGGCCGAAAATGGCTATGATCCTCAATTTGGTGCAAGGCCCCTCAAGCGTTTGATACAAAGAGAAATTGTCAACCAATTAAGTAAAAGGCTACTGGCCGGCGATTTGGATAAAACTCAACCGGTTTTGGTCGATATTTTTGATGGCATGGTGGTTTTCCGTAACGAAAATGTGGAAAAACTCAAGCTTAAAAAATAGAAAGATTATATATCTTACTCACTTAGAATGAATGGCTAAAAAGGATTATTTAAAAAAGTCCTCGAATTAAAATAGAGGCATAAAATCATTAAAATGGCGTTTAAAAAAGATGTGGTTGAAATTATAGAACCAAAGGATATGTTTGTAGGCAGCAAGACTGCTTCCATTACTTTAGAAGAGTTTGGAGAGTACGAAAGTGAGATTTGTGCCAAGGCTAATGAAGTAGTAAAGCAGTTGATGGAAGAGTACGATGGCGATTTGCGTTTTAATTTTCGTCATTTTCCCCTAACTCATATACACCAACGCAGTTTAAAGGCAAGTGAAGCTGCAGTAGCTGCTGGTCAGGTTGGAAAATTTTGGGAAATGCACAATGTATTATTTGCTAACCGTCGCACCTTGGGTACTACCAGTTTGAAATTACATAGCCGTGAAGCCGGTGTTCAAAATAAAAAATTCCTGGATGAATTAGTAAATGCAACATACGGATGGCAAGTACAAGGTGATATTCGCGAAGGACAAAAAAGAGGGGTGAAGGAAATACCTGCATTTTTCATCAATGGGGTGGCTTATAAAGGCAAAGTGACTTTTGAGGAATTGAGCAAGGCAATTAAAGACGCTATCAAAAAAGCGAGTGCTGATAAAAAGAAAAAAGCACCTGCTAAACAGGTGAAACAAAGAGCATAAAAAAAGCCCGGCAGTAGCCGGGTTTTTTGTAAATATATTTTTCGAATGACCAGCAGCATCTCTTTTTTAAGTAATTTAGTACCTCTATAAATTGAGACACTCCGTAGAAACGGAGTGAATTTTTAACGATTGCTTGCTATATGAAAATCTTTATTTTTTTGTATTAAGACCGGTTGTTCCCGGTTTGTTTTTTTTGCAATGCCAAACGATTGATTGCTTTTAGCGATTGCCTGCTTTATGATTAATTAATTTCTAATTCAAAATTAGTGTAGGTTTTAATACCGTCCCAACCAACTTATGCCAGGGATTACCATGCCGAAAGGCAAAGTTGGTAGCTGAAAGCCTTTACCGTATTGGATTTGAGAAAAATTATTGTATGATGCCCAACCGTTCTACAGACATATTATTTCAATTGATTCACTCCCTTGAAAAGGCTGAAAAAAGGCATTTTAAACTCTATATCAAACGTAATTCTGCCCGGCAAGACCTTAAAATAGTGCAGCTTTTTGATGCCTTGGAGAAGATGCAAGACTATGACGAAAAAATACTTTTGAAGAAATTAGCAACTGTTGAAAAACCACAGCTGGCTAATTTAAAAGCCCATTTATACAAGCAACTCTTGGCCAGTTTGCGCCTACTTAAAAGTGCAGATAGCATCGATTTGCAATTGCATGAACAATTGGATTATGCCAGAATTTTATATAATAAAGGCCTTTATCTGCAAAGTCTTAAAATCTTAGAAAAAGTAAAAGACCTTGCATTGGAATACAATCAGGAAAGTTTTTTAATACAGGTAATTTCATTGGAGAAAAAAATTGAAACGCTTCATATAACTCGAAGCGATATCAATAAGGCTTCCATACTTACACAAGAAGCATTGGTTATTAATGAAAGGCGATTAATGCGTACTAGATTTAGTAATCTGGCACTTCAATTATACAATTGGTATGTTAAGCATGGCCATGCTAGAAATGAAAAAGATGAAAACGGGGTAAAGGCTTTCTTTCAGAAAAATCTTCCACCAGATGCCGAAAGCAATACGGGGTTTTACGAACAACTATACTTCTATCAAAGTTATTGCTGGTATGCATTTATTCGGCAAGATTTTCTTATGTACTACCGGTATAGTTTGAAATGGGTAAGGTTATTTCAAAAACATCCTAAGATGGTGGAGGTTGAAACGGGACATTTTATAAAGGGGATGCACAATTTACTTACTGCCAATTTTGACTTAAGAAATTTTAGCAAATTCGATTATTACTTAAAGAAGTTCGAAGCTTTTGCCACCACCAAGGAAGCGAATTATCATGATAATTTTCGGATGCAAGCATTCATGTATGTCACCAGTGCAAAAGTAAATAATCACCTTATGAAGGGGAGTTTTGATGAAGGCGTTAAGTTGATACCTGAAATCGAAAATGGGTTGAAAGAATTTGAGTTATATATTGATCGGCATCGAGTATTGGTTATACAATATAAAACTGCGATGCTTTGCTTTGGTAATAAAGACTACAATAGCTGTATCGACTACCTACAAAAAATAATCAATGGTCCGGTTGACCTTCGTATTGATTTGCAGTGCTATGCTCGATTATTGCATTTAATGGCTCATTACGAACTAGGCAATGATGTGATTATTGAATCCTTGATTAAATCGGTATTTAGATTTATGAGCCGCATGGAAAATTTGACCGTGGTAGAAGAAGAGATGTTTAGTTTTCTTCGCAAAAACTTTCACTTACCTACCAATAAATTGAAGCCTTCTCTAGAATTATTTCTCCAAAAAATTAAACATTTTGAAAAGAATAGGTTTGAAACCAGAACATTTGCATACCTAGATATTATTAGTTGGGTAGAGAGTAAGGTGTATGACAAACCAATGGGTGCAATTGTAAGAGAAAAATACCTCAATAGCAAACATCGCTAACAGTTGCAAAGGCCTTTCAATACTGGTTCTACAAGAAAAATGCAGCTGTATTTTTCTTGGTACTAGCCAATTGTTTCTCTTTCATTTTATCGCTTTTCTAACAATATCTTATTGTACATTTGCCGTTCAAATTAATACTAGAATATGATTGGTAAGTTGAAGGAAGCGGTGGAGTTTTTACAGGCTCAATATGCTACATCTCCTGAATTGGGAATTGTGCTTGGCACAGGCTTGGGCAATTTTGTCAACGAAATAAAGGTAGAACTAGAAATCCCCTATAGTGCCATACCTAATTTCCCGGTCAGTACAGTAGAAGGGCATAGTGGGAAATTGATTTTCGGTGAAGTGGCCGGAAAAAAAATTGTGGCGATGGCTGGCCGTTTTCATTATTATGAAGGGTATGATGCAGCTCAGGTGGTATTTCCCATTAGGGTCATGAAACTACTAGGCATTCGTACGCTTTTACTAAGTAATGCTGCAGGCGGAGTTAATCCATCTTTTAAGGTAGGCGATCTAATGATTATAAAAGACCACATAAGCTTATTTACGCCTAATCCACTGATTGGAAAAAATAAGAAAGAACTAGGTCCACGCTTTCCAGATATGAGTGAGCCTTATAGCCTCGCATTGATTGCTACCGCTAAAAGAATAGCAGCTCAACATGCAATTGATGTGCAAGAAGGAGTATATGTAGCAGTTACTGGTCCTACATTCGAAACACATGCTGAATACCGTATGTTGCATGTATTGGGTGCTGATGTGGTAGGTATGAGTACTGTACAGGAATGCATTGCTGCCGTTCATATGGGGCTAGCTGTTTTTGCCATGAGTGTGGTAACCGATGTTGGATTAGGAGAGAGCAATACAGTCATTACCCATGAGGAAGTACTGGCTGCTGCGAAATCAGCAGAACCCAAATTTTGTTTATTATTCAAAGAACTGATTGCAAATATTTAAGAATAATGAATAGATATTTATTAGCATTGAGTACACTGTTTTTTTTTCTAGGTCAGGATATCCTGGCTCAGGAGAAAATTGAAATGCTAAGAAAATCAGCAGAACAAAAAGGCGTTGTCACAAGTGGGAATAATCCTGCTGCCATTGGTTCGAATAAAGCTGCTAATACTAAACCCAAAGACAGTCTTGGATTTGAACACCGTGATGATTTGAAGGACTCCATTAATATCAGTTATAAATACCTTGATTCTATTAGAAGTAATTCATTGGACTTTTCCATCAATGATTTTGATAAATATTTTTCTATTCCATCTTCCTATCAATATTTGGGCAATAATGGCGCTGCCGCTTATTCTTTAATTTTTACTCCGAATCTAAAACCAGGATGGGATGCAGGGTTTCATGCCTATGATGTGTATCGGTATAAATTAGAGGATACCCGCTTTTATAAAACAACAAGGCCATTTACACAAATGAATTATCAATTGGCCAGTGGAAAGGAGCAAATGATAAAAATATTCCACACCCAGAACCCTCGTCCTAATTGGAATTTCGGATTCGATTATCGCTTGATTTCGGCACCCGGCTTTTTCGTAACGCAAAATACCAACCACAATAGTTACCGCTTGTTTAACAACTATCAGGGTAAGAAAAAAAGATACGCAGCTCAGTTTATACTGATGGGTAATACCATTAGGGCTTCCGAAAATGGAGGTATTAGGAATGATAGTCTATTACTAGATCCTCATAATAAAAAACGCTTCAGCATACCCGTACAATTGGGTGGCGCGAGTTTGTTTCAGCCCAATCCATTTAAATCAAGTATTAGTACGGGTAATATTTACCGCGATTTCAATTTCTTTCTTAGGCAATCTTATGATATTGGTAAAAGAGATTCTGTAGAAATAAATGATTCAACCACCGAATATCTATTTTATCCCAAACTGCGTTTGCAACATAGTTTTACTTACAGTACTTATAGTTACAATTTCAAAGACGATAAAGCAGATTCTGTTATTTATCAAAATTGGTATGATACCGTATTTAATAAAGCTACCGTGGCTTTTTCAGTAAAAGAAAAATGGACTGTATTGAGTAATGATTTTTCATTAATACAATTTCCAGATACAAAAAATGCGGCGCAGTTTTTTTTGGCTGGCATTACACACCAACGATTAGCTGCAGTATTTAATGCAAGTGATACAATCAATAGAGAAAAAACTTATTATAATATTTTAGTACATGCCGAGTATCGGAATAAGACAAGAAATAAATTATGGGATGTACTGGCAAAAGGAGAGCTGTATTTGAATGGCCTCAATAGTGGAGATTACAGCGCACAGCTTAGTTTGGGTAGGGTATTGAATAAGCGACTTGGAGATCTGCGCCTTTTCTTTTCGAATGTAAACCGAACCCCCTCTTTTGTATTTGACAATAGCAGTACTTTTAATTTTCACAATACCAACCCTTTTAAAAAGGAGAATATAACTCGCTTTGGCGCCCTGGCATCAAATCCTTATTTTAATCTAGGGTTCACCAATTATTTAATTACCAACTATACTTATTTCACTGGGTTTTATAAAACCGCTCAAAGCAGCAAGTTGATCAATCTGCTGCAGTTAAGTGCTTCCAAAAAAATAAAATTAAATGCTAAATGGAATTGGTATACCGAGTGGGTGATTCAGCAAACGGATGGAAGTGCACCTGTAAAAGTTCCGCTCTTATTTACGCGTAACCGACTCGCTTTTGAAGGGGTCTTTTATAAAAATTTAAATCTTAGCACTGGAATTGAAGTAAGGTATTATACGCCATACGAGGCATATAATTATTCTCCTGTAATGGGACAGTTTACTCCACAGGATAGTTTTAAATTAAAAAATCTTCCCGATATAAGTGCCTTCTTTCACTTTAGAATTAAATCATTCACTGGCTATATACGTGCTGAAAATTTGAATACAGTAAGCTTTGCAAATGGATTCGGATTTGTTAATAATAATTTCGCAGCAGCTCATTATCCTACACAAGGACTTATGATACGATTCGGAATTAAATGGGGGTTCGTTAATTAATAGTAATTTTTACTATTTATTTTTAACAACAAAATTTCTGATAATGAAAAGGGTGCTTAAAAAATTAATTTATTTTATCGGATATTTATTTAGCAAAAAAAAATGTTGTTCATGAAAAATATAACTATCTCAGTGCTGTTTTGTTTGTTTTCATTTTTAGCGACTGCTCAATTACTGCCAGGAATGGTAGTGCCTGATATTAGTCTGCCTGATACCAATGATAGTGTTGTTACGCTTTCTTCCTTTAGAGGCAAAGTAGTGCTTATTGATTTTTGGGCAAGTTGGTGTGGGCCTTGCAGAGCGGCCAATCCTGGGGTGGTCAAATTATACAAGAAATACAAGGATCAAGGATTTGAAGTATTTGGAGTATCTGTTGATAAGAAAAAAGCTGAATGGGTAAAGGCCATCAAAAAAGACAAAATCACTTATCAACAAGTAAATGATAAGGGTGGCTGGGAGAGTAAAACGCTGGCCAATTATTTTGTAAATGAAATTCCTACTTCCTTTCTAATAGATAAAGCGGGTAGGCTGGTAGCAGTAGACCTTACAGGTAAAGGGCTTAAGAAATTGGTGGCGCAATTATTGGAATCCAATTAAAAAATTACAGGACTGCCGCTGTGCCTGCAATTAATTTATCCAGATTTGCTTCCTTAAAATACTGGGTAATTATTTTGCCTGCATCTTTTAATATAGAAGGTAAATCTGCTTGCTTTTTGCCTGCCAATTGGTAGGCTTTTTTATATGCCTGTTCATCCGAAATAGAACTATTTATTTGAATGGCTTCCTTGATGGCAATAACTCTTAATCCTGTATCTTTTAAATTGCCTAAACTAGCAAT
>Ga0194063_10002936_pt1 | contig 10361 bp, 8 predicted proteins | sample SepL3720m_MetaG_FD_155459 | JGI IMG/M metagenome (GOLD analysis project Ga0194063, IMG submission 155459) | Anoxic zone freshwater microbial communities from boreal shield lake in IISD Experimental Lakes Area, Ontario, Canada - Sep2016-L373-20m | ecosystem: Environmental > Aquatic > Freshwater >...
AAAGTCCATCCACTGGAATAATTCCGCTGCCGATACTAATTGCCTAATAGCGCCCGATTCAACCAATATGCCGTTGCTCAATTTGTTCTGCAAATCAACACCAAACTGTCGCGCCATGTCATCAGTAACCGTCGGCAGGACGTCCTGAACTGCGATGTTTATCCTATTCTCACCTACAGGATGCAGACCTATTGATAGCAGATCTTGGCGCAAAACGTTAATATTACAATTGCCACCTGATTGTGAGCTAACAACCTCTAGCGACCCTTTATTAGCCCGCAAGCTAGCGTCTCTAGGGGGTATATTGCAGGAATCACCAAATTGGCCATCTAGGTAATTATCTACGGCAACCTCATTACGAGTATATGTAGGACCGGCATTAGGCGCATTGATAAACCCTGACCATAATATAGATGTCGGAATAATTCGCAAATACCACGGATATTCAATAACATTGATGCGCGATTCATTGCTAATACCCAACCCGATGTCAGATGATGTTGGTCGTAATAAAGGCTCGGCTGATTGTCCGAAATATACTGATATCGTGGCATTAGTATAGGCATCGTCTAGTTTTTTAATGGCATCAGATTTTTGCCAGCCACCAACATTAACACCGTCAACATATGCCAGTAGCGCTAATTTGTCCGCAGGGTAGATGAACTGGAAAATAACCGTCAGGACAGCTAAAACTACACCAACGCTCATTAGTATCTTGCGCCAATTGAATAACGCTCTGCCCAATCTGTTTTTTATTTTTACTATCATTAGATCTATTATAGACTAAATTCCAGAGGTTGCTAAAGTTTTAACTACAGACTAAACAAAAAGCCCCCAGTGTTTATAACTGAGGGCATTTTCGTTACTAATCATTAAATATTTGAAATAAATTCGACAATCGATGATGTCATATAATCTATCATCTCATCAGTCATACCAGGGTACAAACCAATCCACAGACTATCATTCATGATTTTGTCTGTGTTTGGCAATTCACCTACCACACGATAATCCACGTCTTTAACTAGTTCATCAAAACACGGATGTCGCAAGATGTTGCCAGCAAATAGATTCCTGGTCTGGATATTCCTGGATTCCAGGAATTTTGCCAGGTCATTGCGACCAAAATCTACACCATCACGCCTGGTCATCAAATAACCAAACCAACTAGGATCAGACCCTGCCGTTGCAGTTGGTAAAATAATCCTGTTGGCGACAGATTGTAGCCCAGTAGTAATTCGGTCAAAGTTTGCTTTGCGCTTGTCAACAAAACTTGATAGTTTGTCCAGCTGCGCGCAACCGATGGCCGCCTGCATGTCCGTCGCTTTAAGATTATAACCAAAATGGCCATAGACGTACTTGTGGTCATAACCATATGGCAAAGACCCATGCTGCACCGAAAAGCGCTTTTTGCAGGTATCATCACAGCCGCTATCACACCAACAATCACGACCCCAATCACGCATAGATAACATAATGCGCTTTAGAACCCTATTATTAGTGTAAACTGCCCCGCCTTCGCCCATTGTCATATGGTGCGGAGGGTAAAAACTAGATGTGCCAATGTCTCCCCAAGTACCTGTAAATCGCCCATCAAATCTCGATCCTAACGCGTCACAATTATCCTCAATCAGCCACAAACCATGTGACGAACAGAATTCTTTGACTACCTGGACATTGAAAGGATTACCTAAAGTGTGAGCGATCATGACAGCTTTAGTCTTGTCCGACAGCGCCGTTTCTAGCATCGAGACATCAACATTAAAAGTCTCAACCTCGATGTCAATAAACACAGGAACTGCACCAAATTGCACAATCGGCGCAATCGTCGTAGGGAATCCAGCAGCGATAGTGATTACTTCATCACCACGTTTAATAGCTCTATCACCCAAAGTCGGCGACGTTAATGCCATGAATGCTAACAAATTTGCCGATGATCCTGAATTAACCAATAAGGCGTATCGCACGCCCAAATATGCCGCGAAATTCTCTTCGAATTCTTTGGAATATTTACCGTAAGTCAACCAGAAATCTAATGACGAATCTACTAAATTTACCATCTCATTCTGGTCAAAGACTCTTGCGGCATAGCTAACTCTACTACAACCTGGTTCAAATAACTCTGATTGCTCTGACTTGGTAGCCTCAAAATAATCTGCGACCAAACCTAATATTTGTTCTCTCAAGAACACACTCTTTTCTGACTTTCCCAATTACTCCACCTCTTTTTCAAATTTTTAATGATTTAAACGAACTTCTCGAGAACGAGAAATCCGCTCAACCAAGATTATGCAGATTATAATATAAGATTGTCTAGTAGTCAATCCTGCGCAAAATTATAAGCCCCTGCGCCATAAAAAGCCGGGGCTTAAATCACATCAATTATATCATCAACAAATTAAAAGTTAATTCGTTTTTCTTCAACTACCAACGGTCTGTTCATAACTCGAATGTTGATATTCAATATGTATTCGCCAATTAGACCTAGAAATATTAATTGGATTGAGCCCATAAAGAATACGCCGACTGCAATCGGCACTGTGCCGATAGGAAAACTATCCCAGAATAACAATTTCAATACCAGATAGGCCAGACCGATTACAAAACTCAGGCCCGCGATAATAAAGCCTACTAATGTAGCCAAGCGTATAGCAACCTTGGAGTATGACGTAATACCCAGCATCCCGATGTCGTATAGTGAAAAGAAATTATTCTTACTCTTGCCATGTAGGCGTTTCGCTTGTTCATAATTAATCTCTTTACGCTCATAACCAACTTCGGAAATGATACCGCGGAAATATGGCATTGGGTCGTTCAATTCACGCATAACTTCAATAAACTTTTTGTCATACAGACCAAAACCTGTAAAATGTTCAATTTGCTCGGTTGATGCAACTTTTTTAATCAATTTGTAATAAATTGAGCGCATTAGATACATGAATTTGCTCTCGCGACTGGTGTTTTTGATACCAATTACAATTTTGTAACCATTCTCCCATTCGGCTACAAATTTATGAATCATATCAATTGGATCCTGAAAATCAGCACACATTATAATCGTACAATCACCTGTCGTTTGTAACATGCCGTAATAAGGTGATTTTAACTGGCCAAAGTTTTTGGCGTTGAATATAGCTTTGACCTTTTTATCTTTCTTGCATAATCCAGCCAGCTTCTCGCGAGTTTTGTCTTTGGAATAATTGTCTATAAATACAATCTCATAATTATAATTTTTTAAGTTCTTGGCAAATTCATCAACAATCGCCGCGTACAATAAATCGACATTTTCTTCCTCGTTATAGGTTGGCACCATTATGCTAACTGTTTTCATATTATATTACCTCTTTCCTGTAAGTTTAGTTATCATTTTATTTATACCTTTCGCAAAGTCTACCTTTGGCGCCCAACTAGTTTCACGCTTTAATTTGCTGTTATCGGGTTTCATACCGATTGGGCCTGATCCCAGGTAGGGAATTGACCCAAAATTTAAAATACTCTTTGATTTTGCCTCTCGATACATTATCTCAACAAAATCTCTCAATATTCTAGTCTCGTCACCACTAAAATTATAAGCCCCATCCGAACACTTATCTGTGATTAATTTTACCATACCATCAACTGCATCATCGATATATAAAAAATTCCAATCATGTGTCCCAGCCGTTAAATCAATCTCGTTATTATCTAACATACTACCCAAAACTGAACAAACCATGGTATTTTCATAGTCTCCTGGCCCATACAAACTAAATATTCTGGCCTCTTTGAAAGATACGCCTAGCTTTTCTGCCAAACCCATACCGTCTTGAAAGAATCGATATTTTTGTCGCCCATATTCTGTAGTCGGATTACATTCAACCATTTCGTCAATCTCTTTATCGTAAACACCGTATTCGGCCTGAGACCCAGTTGTCATGTAGACGTGGCAACCCAAGTCCTTAGCAGCCTGAACCGTTTTTAATGAGTTTAGATAATTACCAACCTGTAATTCATGCCCATCGCGATCTGCACCCCTAACACCTTCCCATGCCAAATGACAAAATATGTCACATTCATTAACAATCAGGGCCGATAATCTATCAATATCAAACATATCTAACTCGATAATCTCTAAATTCTTTGCGACATCTAGTTTATCTTTGTTCTTTGAATTAGGCCTAATAACCGCATAGACATAAAAACCCAAATCGACTAATTTTCTAACTAAATTTCTACCAATAAAGCCCGTCGCACCAGTGACTACAACCTTCTTCATAATATAGCCGTAACTTTATTTAACAGAGCTTTATCTAATAATGGTTCTTGTTCACTGGCAGGTCGCCCAAATACCAACTTGGGATATACATATGTCATATCTGGTAAATCTATATCTACCAATGCCGGTTCGCTGCTAGAAATCACACCAGATATTTCATCTAAGTCTTTTAGATTATTAACTTTTACGCTGGCCAGGCCATAAGCCTTGGCTATTTTGACAAAATCCGGTGACCTATAGCCTTGCTTGGCATCAGTCATAGCAAAATTAGATTCAAAATACATTTCCTGGAATTGCTTTATCATACCTAGTGACTTATTATTCATGACAAATATCTTGATTGGCATCTTATAATCAACAATTGCCTGAAGTTCTTGTATATTCATTTGGAATCCGCCATCACCGGCAAAACAGTAGACCGGTTTTTTGGTAGCAATAAAAGCACCAATAGCAGCTGGTAGTGAATAGCCCATAGCACCATGGCCTCCTGAAAATAATATCCTCTGTTCAGCCTGGGTTTTGAATGATTGAGCCACCCATACCTGATTTTGACCAACATCAGTCGTGACAGTTGCCCCTACGGGCAGCATCTTGCTGATATGGTTAATGTAGTCATTCGGTAATAGATTATCTATGCCAGCCAACAAATCCTTAATTTTATGACATTTATCAATCCAGTTTGTCCTATTAGAGACGTCAAACGAATAATTGTTAAAATATCGCAAAAACCGGGAAAGGTCGGCCTGTATTTTAGTCTCTTCTTGCTTTATGTTATTAGACAACTCGTGAGAATCTATATCAATACGAATCAGCCGCGCATTTGGAGCAAAGGCATTTATATCCGTACCGGTCTGTCTCTTGTCCAGTCGCGAACCAATACTAATTATCAAGTCACTAGCACTGGTTATAATATTAGCGCAGCGATTACCGTAGGCACCAATAAAACCAAAATTTAATTTATCATCAGTTCCCAATAGATCAACGCTGATCATACTGGTAACAACCGGTATTTGTAACCTTTGCACTAATCCCAAAAAGTCTTTTCTACAATTAGCAATATTAATGCCGTTACCCGCAATAATAACCGGGCTTTTGGCAGCCTTTAGCTGATTAACCATCAATTCACAATATTCATCATATTTTTCCTGATTAGCTTCAGATTTTATGGCAACCTTTTTAATTGGTTTGACATTTATCTCACTGCGCAATACATCAATAGGAATATCTATCAAAGTTGGCCCTGGTCGACCACTAACCGCATGTACATATGCCTTTTCTAATTCTTCGGGTATTTTTGTAGCATCTGTAATATATATACAATATTTCGTAATTGGACGGACAACGCTAACAATATCAGTTTCTTGAAAACCTTGTTGTCTAATCCCATCTACAACCTTAGCCTCATTCGTATTAACCTGTCCAGTTATACAAATCAAAGGGATTGAATCAAAATACGCATTACCTATACCAGTTATTAAATTCGTGGCACCTGGGCCACTGGTTGCATAAACAACTCCAGGCATGCCGCTAGACTGCGCGTACCCACAAGCCGCAAAAGCTGCGCCTTGCTCGTGGTATAACAGATACTGATTAACATCCTGATCTTTGTCAATCGACTCCATCAAATAAGTTATCATGCCACCCGGATAACCAAAGACATCATGAACGCCTTGGGCTTTCAAAAACTGTACTATGTAATCAGAAACTCGCATTTTCATATATTAATACCTGGAGATTGTTTACTTAAAATATTCTCTGATTTGTTTGTCGGTTATCTCAACTACATTTTTATCATTACTAAATACCTTGGACCATTCAACAATTTTAACCATTGCATCGTCAATACTCCATTTTGGCCGCCAGTCCAATTCAGTTTTAGCTTTGGAACAATCCAGTTTCAGGAAATTTGCTTCATGTGGGCCACCATCATATTTATCGACCCATTTTACACTGCCCCATGTTTTGCAAAACGAATCAACCAATTTACCAGTAGTAACACAGGAATTATCATCAGGCCCAAAGTTATAATTGCTGGCGTATTTTCTATCTTCGTATTGTTTTTGGACTATTAATAAATAGCCGCCCAGACATTCTAAAACGTGTTGATATGGTCTGGTGGAATGTGGGTTGCGAACAGTAATATCATCACCAGCCATAGCAGACCTAATACAATCAGGTATGATTCTATCATTTGCAAAATCACCGCCGCCGACAACATTACCACTCCTGGCTGTTGATATAGCGATATCAGAATCTTGAAAGAATGAATTGAGATAACTGTACGTGACTAATTCACTGCAAGATTTGGAATTCGAATATGGGTCATATCCACACAATCTCTCGTCTTCACGATAGCCCCATACCCATTCATTATTCTGATAGACTTTATCGGTGGTGACATTTAAAAACGATTTAACACTATCACATCCCCTGACGGCTTCCAATATATTAACTGTGCCCATAACGTTTGTTTCATAGGTGTAGACTGGATCTTTATATGAATCCCTAACTATTGGTTGCGCAGCCATATGAATCACTATTTCGGGCTGAAATTCGCTAACTGCAGTCTCTAATTTTTTCAAATCACGAATATCACCTGTCACTGATTTTATCTTTTTTCCCAAACCTAATAATGAAAACAGATTGGGCTTGGTAGGTGGATCTAGTGAATAACCCATAACATCAGCGCCAGCCAATGACAGAGCCTCGCACAGCCAACTACCCTTGAAACCGGTATGGCCAGTAATAAAAACTTTTTTGCCTTTGTAAAAATCCAACATCTTCTACCAAACTTTCCAAGGTGCCTTGCCAGATTCTAGCAATTCATCTAGATATAGCTTGTCACGCAATGTATCCATACACTGCCAAAAACCATCATATTTATAAGCCACCAATTGGCCTTCGGTCGCCACGGATTCTAGTGGTCCTTTTTCAAACACAGTCGCATCGCCTTCTATATAATCAAATATTTTTGGCTCTAGTACCATATAACCACCGTTTATCCAGCCGCCATCTTCTTTTCTCTTTTCGACAAATTCACGAATAGTATTGTCTGATTCATCAATATCTAACGCGCCGAAACGACCACCCGGCTGAATAGCAGTGATAGTGGCCAATTTGCCATTGTCTTTATGAAATTTAACTAGCTTTTTAATATCAACATCACAGACGCCATCCCCATAAGTCAACATAAAAGGCTTGTCCCCGACAAAATCTTGGATCCGCTTTACCCGGCCGCCGGTCATAGTATTCAAACCGGTATCAACTAATGTAACTTTCCAAGGTTCAGCAACGTTACTGTGAATGACCATCTCATTATGACCGGTAAAATCAAATGTTATATCCGAACGATGTAGATAATAATTAGCAAAGAATTCTTTGATTATATGCTGTTTGTAACCCAAACAAATAACAAATTCGTGAAATCCCTGAGCAGAATATGATTTCATAATATGCCACAAGATTGGCATCCCGCCTATCTCGATCATTGGCTTTGGTTTTAAATGTGATTCCTCACTGATCCTAGTACCATATCCACCAGCTAAAATTACTACCTTCATATTATTTATCCTCCTTTATTTTAAAGCTAAAATTCTTGTGCCCGAACCAGCTGATTGCGGTCGTCATCATTATATTCAAGATTCCTGCTAAATATTGGTTAATCCCCAACCATCCAACTATCACCTTCAAAAATAACAATCCCACACAAAAACTAACTAGGTACACTAATGCAAATCTAGTGATCTCGCTGAGTGCCTTGCTACTACTGCGAAAAGTAAAAAATCGGTTCCACAAATAGCTATTTACTACACCAACAACCGTTGCGATCGTAAAAGCCACCAGATAATCAAAACCTAAATATATAAACAGGGCATATGTGCCATAACCGACTGCCGTGTTGATACCGCCAACCATCAAGAATCGGAACTCTTGCCGCCCCAATAGCCGAGTTATCATAGATTTAATCACTATTTATCCTTTAGGTTGACTTTGATCAAACCTAATTTCCATAGCAATAGGATAAAGACGATAACGGTTGCGCCAAATACGAACGGTACTACAAATGGATCTAGTTTCATGGATATTATTGATATGATGCCTAGAACCAGGCTAATCGCATATAAGATACAAGTCGTCTGTTTATGGCTAAGGCCACGGTTTAGAATACGATGGTGCAAATGTAGCTTATCAGCCGCGAATGGGCTCTTGCCCGACATTAATCGGCGAACAATAGCAAAACCTGTATCAAATATCGGTACCGCCAGAACCAATATTGGTATCAACATTGAAAAAGCCGCTGCGATTTTAACCATACCTAATATTGATAGTACCGCCAGGCTATAGCCTAGGAAATTAGACCCGGCATCACCCATAAATATCTTGCGACGCGGACTGTCCGAAAAATTATATGGCAGGAAGGCAAATGCTGCGGCACCGAGCGTAAAACTTAGCACTGCTGCTTCTGGTCGGCCGCTTAGCAGTGCAACCGCACCCAAAGTCCAAGCCGCAATGCCCGTGACACCACCTGCTAGCCCATCCAGGCCATCAATAAAGTTAATTGCGTTCGTAATACCAACTATCCATATGAATGTGAATGGCAGCGATAGAAACCCTAGATAATACAGACCGTCATTACCCGCACCTAGGTTACCAACAAACTCAATCCTTACGCCCGCAGATATGACAATCAGCGCTGCTAATATCTGGCCAAATATTTTAGTAATAGGCGGCAGGTCAAAAATGTCGTCCAACAGCCCAACCGCAGTTATAATCGTGCCACCAATCAAAAACCCGATAATCTCGGGTGAAGCATTGTTGAAAAATAACACAGCAATCAAAAATCCTAGGAATATCGCAACACCACCGCTAGAAGGAATGATGTTTTTATGAACTTTACGTTCACCAGGTACGGCAACCGCACCTACGCGTTGAGACAGTTTGCGCACTAACGGCATGGCGACAAATGTTATCGCAGCGGCTAGCAAAGGTAGAATAATTATCTTCCAATCAAATATCATTAAACCTATTTTAGCACAATTTTATATACTTACCGCTTATTAATTGCGTCCCTATACCACTTGGCCGTATCATTTACCCATTTTTTAATCTGAAAGTTTTCGGCAACAAATTTGCTGGCGTTATTACCCAATTCGGCCGCCAATTTTTTATTACCAACTAAACGTTCAATTGAATTGGCCAGTGACTCTGGCCACATGTCAGCACTAATTAGACCGGTTTTGCCATCTGTAACAATTTCGCGCATACTGCCGACTGGTGTAACAACAACTGGCAGACTTTGTGACATCGCTTCAACTACCGCTAGCCCAAAACCCTCAAACAATGATGATTGAACATATATATCAACACTACGTAGAAACTCATATGAATCAACAAAACCGACGAAATCAACCCTATCCCCAATATGTAGCGCATTAGCAATATTCCGCAGTTTGTCCAATTCTTCACCCTCACCGGCAATCTTTAGACGCAAGTTTTTATCATCTAGCGCGGCAAAAGCCTGGACCAATAGGTCATAGCCTTTGACTGGATGTAGGCGACCGATACTGCCAATCACAGTGCCTGTATGTTTAATAGGTTTTGGCGATGGGAAATCTATACCGTTATATACAACTGTGATTTTATCAGCCGGCACACCGTTTTTGACCATAGTATCACGCAGGTAATTTGAAACGGCGATATATTTGTGTGTCGGAAACCTGGTTAATCGTTCAATCAATCCGTACGCTGTGCGCGCAACTGGATTAGAGTAATCTCCTGCCTGATTGGAATGGACCGTGACTAGATTCGGTATGCGATATAACAACGACACAGCCCTAGCATAGGCATTCGCGACTGTAGCCTGCGATACTAACAGATTGAATTTGTTAAATTTTAGATATTGACCTATCCTCATAATATTTGCAGGATTTATACGACTACCACTAAAAATCGTAACCGCGTGCCCTGCCGCCCCTAACCTATCCGTCAGCTCCCATTGGCCCAATGATAATAATTCTAATTTAATATCGCTGTTCTTTAGATTCGCAAACAAATCCAACAGATATTTTTCAATGCCACCGAACAACCGCCCGCCACTGTATATAAT
>Ga0194063_10002937_pt1 | contig 10359 bp, 11 predicted proteins | sample SepL3720m_MetaG_FD_155459 | JGI IMG/M metagenome (GOLD analysis project Ga0194063, IMG submission 155459) | Anoxic zone freshwater microbial communities from boreal shield lake in IISD Experimental Lakes Area, Ontario, Canada - Sep2016-L373-20m | ecosystem: Environmental > Aquatic > Freshwater...
CACACCCTTCTGATTGCCGCGGCCTTGCTTGTCGGAAGCATTTTTCTCGGGCGCTTTGTTCCACGCCTGTGGGCAGGATCGGTCGTCCTTGGGGGAGCCTTTGCGGCGGCAGCAGCGTTCGGAGTGCTGGCCGGCGGAGAGCCCTGGGAGTGGCGGGGAGGAATTTTGGTCGGCGGTGAGCCTCTGCATTTCCGGCTCGACGCGATCAGCGCGGTTTTTCTGGCTCTGCTCGCCGTCGTGGGAGCGACAGGAACGATCTATGCGGGCGAATACTGGCCAGACGCCAAACATCCCCGCTCAGCTCGCGAGGGCCGCTTCTGGTGGAGCACCATGCTGCTTTGCATCGGGGCGGTTCTCCTGTCGGCAAATGGATTGCAGTTCCTCATCGGTTGGGAGCTGTTTGCCGTAAGCGCCTATTTCCTCATTACGCTTGATCGCCAAAAGGGCGAGGTCCGTGCAGCTGGCTGGCTCTACATCGCCGCCTCGCACACGTCCACGCTTTGCCTTTTTGCCCTCTTTGCGGCCTTGGCGACCAGCACGGGCAGCTGGGAGCTTGGCCCGTTTAACGACCGGCCAGAGCTGGCCCCACTCTTCTGGCTCGCCCTATTTGCCTTCGGATTGAAGGCAGGCCTGTTCCCCCTGCACATCTGGCTGCCATCGGCTCATGCCAACGCGCCAAGCCACGTCTCGGCCCTTCTCTCTGGGGTGGCTTTGAAAATGGGAATTTATGGCATCGTGAGGTTCAGCGGATGGCTTCCTGTGCCCTCTGGCGCCGGATGGACAGTGGCGACACTCGGAGTGCTGAGCGCCGTGCTTGGTGTGGCTTTCGCGCTCGGGCAGCACGACATCAAGCGGCTTCTGGCCTACCACAGCGTGGAAAACATCGGAATCATCCTGATCGGGGTCGGATTCGCGATGGTCGCCATCGATCACGGCCATGCGGCTTGGGGGAGGCTGGCTTTGGCGGGGGGGCTGCTCCATGTCTGGAATCACGGCCTCTTCAAATCCCTGCTCTTTTTTGGCGCGGGCTCCGTCCTCCATGCGACCGGCACGCGAGAAATGAGCCGCTTGGGCGGGCTCTGGCGGGCGATGCCCTGGACCGCCGGGCTGTTCGCCCTTGGTGCGGCGGCTATCTCAGGGCTGCCCCCGCTCAATGGATTTGTGAGCGAATGGCTTCTTTATCTCGGCCTTTTTGATGCGGCGCTCACGCGTGGCCCCTCGGCGTGGGCGGCGATTCCAGCGGCGATTTTCCTCGGAATGACCGGAGCTCTGGCCCTGGCCTGCTTCGTCAAAGTCTGCGGGGTGGTTTTTCTCGGAGCCCCTCGCTCGCAGGCTGCAGGGCATGCGCACGAGTGCGGGCTGCCCATGCGCGGTGCGATGGGAGTTTTAGCGGCGGCCTGCGTGGCCATTGGATTGGCTCCCTCACTCTTCTGGCCGGCTATCGCTCGGGCGGTTGGAACGTGGCAACCGGCCTGGGCCGGCACGGAGATGCCTGCCCCGCTGAATATCCTCGGCCATTTCGATCTCGCGCTGGCAGCGTGCCTCTCGCTCGCGGCCTGGGGGCTTTGGAAGATGGCACAAAGACGAGGCATCGTCCGCGCACTCACTTGGGATTGCGCCTACGCAGCGCCCACCGCCCGCATGCAATATACTGCAGGATCGTTTGCCGGAACCCTTACCGAATGGTTCGCATGGATCTTGCGCCCCGCAAAGCACGGATCCTTGCCAAAAAATCTTTTCCCGAAAAGGGCCGCTTGGAACGAGCATACACCCGAAACAGTGCTCGAACATGTTATCAAGCCAGCCAGCGCTATCGTCATGAAGCTGGTCACGGCAACGAGGCGGATCCAACACGGAACCGCCCAAGCCTATCTTCTTTATTTGCTGATCGGCTTGGCGGCCCTGGCAGCGCTGGCCTTTTTTGGAGAAAGCTCATGTTTATAAACCTTGTTCAGCTAGCCGAGTCTTTTGGCGTCTCGGAAAAAGTGATTGAAGGCTGGATCCGCCACGAGGGCCTGCCACACACGCCGGACCGGGGGCGGATGATCTTTGACCGCGCGCAGGTTGCCCAGTGGGCCGCGACGCGAGGGCTGGCGACAAAGGCGGGATTCCTCGCACCGGAGGCCACAACCTTGATGGGCGGACTCCGTTTGGAGCCTCTCCTGCGCGCAGGGGGCATCTGGCGAGACGTGCCTGCCAACGGAATTTCCGCTGTCGTGGAGAGGGTCGTCATCTCGCTGCCAGGGATCGCCCCGGCCGTAGGAAAAATGCTCACACAACGATTCGGTGCCAAAGGCGGGCTGACGATCGCTCCGGTCGGCGGAGGTTTTGCCCTGCCACATCCTGCCACCCGAATCTCCCTCGGGCGCGAATCCGGGACCATCGCATTGCTCATGCTTCGCGAACCGCTGGCATTCACCGAACCGCAAGTGGATGACGTCCCCGTGACCCGGCTGCTATTTTTCCTCGCCCCCTCAGCCCGGGCACACCTCGAATTGCTGGGCCGGCTGAGCCGCTCGCTGGCTTGCCCCTCGCTGCTCGCACTCGTCTCCGGGGGAGCCAGCGATGAAGAGATTTATCGCGCGTTCGAAGCTTTTGATTCTCAGGGCAATGGCGGAGGGAATGCCTGATGGCCGGAGGAATATGATGATCGACACAATTCTTCGATTAGCTCTCTGGATCGTGCTGGCCCCGTTGCTGCCGGGGCTTATTACCAAGGTCAAAGCCTGGGTTGCCGGCCGCCGTGGCCCGCCCGTGCTCCAGCTTTATTACGACATCATCCGCCTCTGGCAAAAAGGCATTGTCCTGAGCACGCTGGCATCTCCAGCCTTTGTGGCGGCTCCCGCAGTGGCGTGGGCCGCCATTGCGGCGGCCGCCTTCCTCTTGCCGCTTGGCCCTGCAGGCGCGGGATTAAGCTTTCGCGGAGACGCCCTGCTCCTCGTCTATCTGCTGGCGCTGGCAAGGTTCTGCAGCGCATGGGCAGCCATGGAGACGGGCTCGGCTTTTGAAGGCATGGGCGCCGCCCGGGAGGTGAGCTATGCCGTCCTCGCCGAGGCCGCGCTATTTGCCGCCATGCTCTCACTCAGCGTCCAGACCGGAAGCATTTCGTTAGCTGAGATGCTGGCCCCCACGCCAGGCCCAGGTACGACGCTGCTCGCCGCGGGGCTGTTCATTGTGTTGCTTGCGGAAAATTGCCGTGTTCCCTTTGATGATCCCAGCACGCATTTGGAGCTTACCATGGTCCACGAGGGGATGGTCCTCGACCACAGCGGCCCTCCGTTGGCAGCGATCCTTCACGGCGCTTCCATGAAGCTTCTGCTCTTTGCTGTTCTCCTTACGGCCTCCGTGCTCCCGCTGGCAGGCCTCCCGCCGCTTGCAGCTGCGGCGGCCCTGGCAGGAGGAGTGCTCCTCGTGGCGCTAGGAGTAGGGCTGACGGAATCCCTGCTCGCACGATTTTCCTTCCGGAAGGTGCCGCTCCTGCTGACGATGGCATTCCTTCTGTGCCTCTTTTCGCTATTGGTCGTGTGGAAAGAAGGTGCGGTATGATTTCGACCCTGAACCTTTTGGTTGGTCTGGCCATGGGGCTGAATCTGGTCGCGCTCGGCAGCAGCAGGCTCCCCTCTCTCATCCGGACGGTCGCCACGCAAGGAGTCGCGCTCGGCCTGATGCCCCTTCTTTTGGAAAGCCAGCACTTGGATTGGAGAATCGTTCTGGTTGCCGTCGCCACCATTGCTGGAAAAGGCTTTGTGATCCCAGGCCTCCTGACGCGAGCGATGCGGGCGGCGAATATCGAACGCGAAATCCAACCCTTCATCGGGCTGCTGCCCTCGCTGCTGCTCGGTGCTGGCGGAACGATCGCTGCGGTGGCCTTGGCCGGGTCGCTGCCGCTGCTTCCAGAACATGCGGGCCTGCTCTTGGTTCCGGGTGCCCTGGCCTCCGTGCTCACCGGATTTATTTTGCTCATCGGACGCTCAAAGGCGATTTCGCAGGTCTGCGGCTATCTGGTCCTCGAAAACGGAATTTACCTTTTCGGGCTGCTGCTCATCAAAGCCACCCCTTTGCTGGTCGAAGCCGGAGTGCTCCTCGATCTTACGGTCGGCATCTTCGTGCTTGGGATCATCATTGACCGAATCCAGAGAACCTTTGATTCGCTCGACACCCGCAAGCTGACCGCCCTCCACGAATGAACTCGCTCCTCCTGATTATCATTCCCTTGGCGGGGGCAGTCCTCGCGGCGCTGTGGCCGGATAACCGGACCCGGCCATGGCTCCTTCCCGCCGTCGGGCTCATCCATACGGCGCTTTGCTTCCGGCTTCTTGTTGTGCCGCCGCCCGTTGGCCCGGAGAGCTGGCTGGGATTTGACCCGTTGGCTGCGGCGGTTCTGCCTGCCGTCTCCTTGCTTTACCTTGTCTGCACGGTCTATGCGGTCCCTTATCTTGGATCCCGCCAAGAGCGTCCAAACCGGGTTTTTGTCGCCTCGCTGCTGGCGGTCCTAGGGCTCCTGAGCGCTGGCCACCAATCGAGGCATCTCGGACTTTTGTGGATCGCAACCGAGGCGGTGACCCTCGCTGCGGTTCCGCTGCTTCACTTTAACAACACGCCCCGCGCGTTTGAGGCCACTTGGAAATATCTCCTAGTCGGGGGCACGGGCATCGCGCTCTCGCTTCTCGGTTCGTTCTGCCTCGGCTATGCCTCTCTGTACGGTGGAGGCGAGGGCAATTTGACCTTTGTTGCGCTCATCGCGCAAGGGGCCGGCCTGTCGCGTCCATGGGTCCTTGCCGCATGGGTGCTTTTGCTGGTTGGCTATGGAACGAAAATGGGGCTGGCTCCGATGCACACATGGAAGCCCGACGCCTACGGCGAGGCCTCAGGAATTGTGGGAGCAATCCTTGCGGGAGGGGTCACAAGCGTGGCGTTCACTGCGATTTTGCGGATCCGTTCCGTGGTGGATTCGGCAGGGGAGAGCCAGATGGCCGCGCGCACTCTGCTGGCCATCGGCCTGTTCTCGATGGCGATAGCGACTGTGTTCCTTCTCGGCACGAGGAACTACAAACGCATGCTGGCGTATTCGAGCATCGAGCACATGGGCATCCTCAGCATCGGGGCCAGCTTTGGGGCTCTCGGAGTCTGGGCTGCCCTCTTTCATGTTTGGAGCAACAGCTTGACCAAAGGCGCCCTGTTTCTTTGCGCGGGCAACATCCGGCGCGCCGCAGGTTCTCCCTCGCTGGCCGATGTGCGCGGCATGGCCCATATCGTGCCCCGCTCGGCGGCACTCTTTGTCACGGGGCTGTTCGCCATCACGGCTTGCCCGCCATTCGGGCCGTTCTTTAGCGAGCTGAAGATTCTCGGCGCAGCAATTCAAACCGGACATGCAGGGGCTGCCGCGGCATTTCTTGTCTGCCTGCTTTTCGCCTTTTTCGGACTTTCTCGCGTTGTTTTTTCCGTGGTGGATGGCCGGCCTCGCCCGCAGCCAAAAACCGTCGGGAAGAATTTTCGGGAGACCTTTGGGTTTATTGCGCCTCCGTTCGTGCTCCTCGTGATCTCCCTATTTCTCGGGTTATTCACGCCCTTCATCTTACAAAACACGTGGACGGCTGCGGTCGCGCAGCTGTTCCCAAATCCATGAGCGCTTCCACGCCATTCGCCTTGATGCCCAATTCTTCCAGCATTCCATGGGCGGAAATCCCAAGCTGGCCGGCGGAGGAATTTGTGACGACCACATCCAAGGAGCTGAGCCGTCAGGCCCGGCTCTGCTCATTGTTTGCCATGCCGGAAGAGAGCGAAACCTGCCTGGTTGCCGTGCTCGCCTTTGATCGAGATAATACTCTGGCCGTCGGGCGCTGCTTGCCGTTCTCCGGCCAATTCCCCTCGCTCACCGTGCATCACCCGCAGGCCCATCTTTTTGAACGCGAGATCTGGGAGCAATACGCCCTCAGGCCGCTCGGACATCCGTGGCTCAAACCAGTCAGAAAAGGATGCGGCGGAGCGCCCTCAAATAGAGAGTTTTTCCGGGTTGAGGGCAGCGAGGTTCACGAGGTCGCCGTCGGCCCGGTCCATGCCGGGATCATCGAGCCCGGGCATTTCCGGTTTCAATGCGCGGGCGAAGAGGTTCTTCACCTTGAAATCGCCCTCGGCTACCAACATCGCGGAATTGAAGAAGCGCTGCTCGGCGGCCCTCACCGGGCGACGCGATCCCAAATCGAAACGATCTCAGGAGATGCCTCCATCGCCCATGTCTCGGCATATGCCACGGTGCTCGAATCGTTGGCAGGAACAGAGGCTCCCCTGCGCGCCCAGTGGCTGCGCGCGATTGCGCTTGAGCTCGAACGCCTCGCGAACCACACCGGAGATATCGGCGCCCTGGCCGGCGACGTGGCATTCCTTCCCACATCCTCGGCCAACGGAAAAATCCGGGGCGACTTCCTCAGCCTCACCGCCATGATCTGCGGCAACCGGTTTGGACGTGGCCTCGTGGTGCCGGGGGGATGCCGTCACGATCTGGAGCTGGAACGTGCTGGCAAATTGCGCCGCAGATTGCAGGCGGTTCTGGCAGATGAGGAACAGGCGGGTGCCTGGTTCTGGGACGCGGCATCTGTGCGCGCCCGCCTTGAGGGCACCGGCACCGTTTTGCCCGCTCAGGCTACGGAAATTGGAATGGTTGGCCCGGCTGCGCGCGCCTGCGGGATCGTTCGCGATGTCCGCTACGACCACCCAGCCGCATGGTTCCGATTCGCCCAGCTGCCAGTAGCAGTTTGGCCGAGCGGAGATGTTTTTGCACGCGCCCGTGTGCGCTCGCTGGAAATCCAGCGCTCAGGTGACTTTCTCATGGAACAGCTTGCGGCCCCGCCCGACGGCCCGATCTGCGAGGAAATGCCTGAAGCCACTCCTGACACCCTAGCCGTGTCTTTGGTGGAAGGATGGCGTGGCGAAGTTTGCCATGTTGCCATAACCGGCGAAACCGGCCGTTTCCGACGTTACAAAATCACCGACCCATCCTTTCATAACTGGTACGGCTTGGCCCTCTCGCTGCGCGGAGCCGCAATCTCGGATTTCCCCATCTGCAATAAAAGCTTCAGCCTTTCGTATTGCGGCTTCGACCTCTGACCATGTTTATTCTTGATACCCTCACCCACCGGCTGAAGCGCGGATGCGAGACCATGGCCTATCCCAAAGGCCCTGCCCCAAAGCTGCCGGACCGCCACGGAGGAGCGCTCAAAGTCGAGCCCTCACTGTGCCCGGATGGTTGCGCGGCCTGTATTCCTGTTTGCCCGACCGAAGCCGTAGCCCGCCCCTCCGCAATGCCCGTCTCGCTAGACCTCGGACGATGCATCTTCTGCTCGGCTTGTGTCGATATTTGCCCCACGCGAGCGATCGCCCATACCGGCGACCACCGGCTAGCAGCGAGTCACCGTGACGATCTTTTGCTTGGAGGAACCACCCGTAAGGAACTTCGTCTGGCCAACGCCCTCAACGAGAAGCTTCTCAAGCTGTTCGGACGTTCGCTCAAGCTCCGGCAGGTCAGCGCGGGAGGATGCTCGGCCTGCGAGGCCGACATCAATGTGCTTGGCACCATCGGGTGGGACCTCAGCCGGTTCGGCATCCAGTTCGTCGCATCCCCCCGTCACGCCGATGGATTGCTCATCACGGGTCCCGTCACAAAAAACATGGAGCTGGCACTGAGCAAAACCTACGACGCCGTCCCGACACCAAAAATTGTGATTGTCGTCGGCGCTTGCGCGATTTCGGGCGGCCCATTTGTCGGACATGCTGAGGCGAACAACGGAGCAGGCGCTCTCCTGCCCGTGGATCTCTACATTCCCGGCTGCCCACCCCATCCGATCACGATCCTCGATGGCCTTCTCCGATTGCTCGGCCGTCTTGAAAAGGAACGCCCTAGCAGCCTTTACTCAGCGTCCGATGGCAGCACGGCCACGCATTCGATCTCCACATCGAATCCCAACAGCTGAGCCCCGATCGTTGCACGCGCCGGAAGCGATTCCCCGAAATACCGCGCATAGACGTCGTTCATTTCCTTGAACGTCTCGGGAGTCAGGCTCGACAGGTAGACCCTGCAGCTCGTCACATCCGCGAAAGACGCCCCCGAGGCGTCAAGAATCCTGCCAACATTTTCCAAAACGAGCTCGGTTTGCCGACCTACCGACGCCCGCTCGATCTTCCCCGTTGCAGGATCGAACGGCGTCATGCCCGAAACAAAAAGAAACCGGCCCTCGGCAAGAACCCCCAGAGAATACGGCCCAAGGGCAGGAGGGCCATCCGGAACATTGCGAATAAGAGTTTTCATCCCAGACATCCAAGCCGGGTGCGTGCTGGAACAAAAGATTTCATTCAACAGCCAGTCTGGATTTTGCTAAGATCGTCGGCCTATGAATCCTTCCACTCGGGTCGTAAAAACCAAAGTTCCTTTGCGCGTGGTCGCCGTCGCGATTTTTATCGCGCTGGCCGTCGTCGGATTTATTCTTGTTGCCGTCTGGCAGAGCGGGGCAGGGATTACCGCAGCACGGATGTCCGGGACCATCGTCTCCAAGGAATTCCGACCATTCGATCAGAAGGAACGCCAGATTACGTTAAACCGAACAGGAGCCCTGTCGGAAGGTCTCGTCGATGGCGATTACATCATCCATGTCGAAGTTCCGCAGAAAACCGGAAAGCCAAAGATCTTCGACGTCTGGCTGCCCACCAAGAAGGCCTATGAAGAGACAAAGATCGGAGACAGCTTCGACGTCGGGCCGTATCTCGTTCCTTCAAAACCAGGCTCGTAATTCGATGGCGCAGTAATTTCCCCGGCAACAAAAGCCTTGTCGCTATTGGGAAGAAAAAAACTCCTCCGGGAAACAAACCTCAGCTAGAATCATGCAGCAACTTTTGCCTATTATTGCAGCATTTCCAAGCATATCGTTCCAACATGAGAATCAGCGTTGACATTGAAGAGGATATTTTAAAGGAGGCTATGGCCCTGACAGGGGAGAAGAACAAGAGCCCGGCACTGGCCAAAGCCGTTACAGAATTTGTCCGGCGGCAGCGGGCCAAGGAGTTCGGCCGCTTGATCCGTGAAGGGGCGTTCGACTACCCCGAACCTGTCGTTGGGGCCGACAAAATCGCCAACCCCATCCCGGCTTTGAGCAAGAACTGACATGGTTCTTGTGGATTCTTCCGTCTGGATCGAGGCGCTCCGCCGAAATGGACGCCTTGAGATCAAGCTGGCTGTTGAGGGGTTGCTGGATGTCTATGAGGCCCAGTGGTGCACGCCGGTGCGCCTGGAGGTGCTCGGCGGGGCTCGCCCGGATGAGCGCAGCCGACTCGGGCACCATTTTTCCGTGATCCCCTACCGTGCATGCGACGAGCAAGACTGGGATCGTGCAATCTCGCTGGCATGGACGCTCCGCGACAAAGGGCTCACCGTTCCCTGGCTCGATGTCGTCATCGCCGCCCTCGCCCTGCATGACGGCATCCGCCTTTTTGCCATCGACGATCATTTCAAAAAAATCAGCGGCCTCACCGGTCTCACTCTCTACTCCCCCGGCTACGGCGGAATGTTCCATGAGGAGTGATTCAAAAGAAACTTCTCGCCAGCATGAAAATGCGAGGGCCTTTCTTCTGGCACTTCCCGCTCGCCGGACGGCTCGATGCGCAAGAGGAATAAAGAAATTCTTCCGTTTGATTTGAACATTTTTTTCCTGCTCCTGTCTCACATTTCAGCCTCCACAGGTAAATACAAAGTAAAACATTTTAACTATCCTCTATGAGTATTAACACATCGGAATTGACCCAGAAAGTTCAAGAAGCCCGCCATTGGGTGGAACCATTGCAAAACGAGGTTGGAAAAGTGGTCATCGGTCAGCGGAACCTTGTGCACCGCTTGCTGGTCGGCCTTTTAACCAACGGCCATGTCCTCTTGGAGGGCGTTCCCGGCCTCGCGAAAACGCTGACCGTGCGCACGTTGGCCAACTCGATTCATACGGGTTTTCAACGGCTGCAATTCACTCCGGACCTGCTGCCCGCCGACCTGATCGGAACGCTCATTTACAACCCAAGAGAGAGCGTGTTCACCACAAAGCTTGGTCCGATATTTTCCAACCTCATCCTGGCCGATGAAATCAACCGCGCCCCAGCGAAAGTCCAGAGCGCCTTGCTCGAAGCAATGCAAGAGCGGCAGGTCACAATCAGCGAGCAGACGTTCAAGCTGCCGGACCCATTTCTCGTTCTGGCCACACAAAACCCGATCGAGCAGGAGGGAACCTACCAGCTGCCTGAAGCTCAGCTCGACCGGTTCATGCTGAAAGTTCACGTCGGCTACCCCACTCGCGAAGAGGAACGGGCAATTCTTGATGCCATGTCGAC
>Ga0194063_10002938_pt1 | contig 10358 bp, 15 predicted proteins | sample SepL3720m_MetaG_FD_155459 | JGI IMG/M metagenome (GOLD analysis project Ga0194063, IMG submission 155459) | Anoxic zone freshwater microbial communities from boreal shield lake in IISD Experimental Lakes Area, Ontario, Canada - Sep2016-L373-20m | ecosystem: Environmental > Aquatic > Freshwater...
GGGATCTTGCGACCGCGGGCGAGGATGGCAGCACGGAAGTCGGCGGCAGTTTCCTCGACTTCGGATTGAAGCCATTCGCGCTGGTCGTCGGTGAGGCTGGTTCCGGGCGTGCCTGCGCTTTTGAACTTTCCTGCGGCAAAGACTTCGACTTTCAACCCGGCTTGCTCGAAGGCGGCAGAGGAGTCCACGACCGGCAGGATCACACCGATAGAACCGACTCGTGCGCTTGGGGTCGAGTAGATGGCATCAGCTTGGCTCGCGACCCAGTAGGCGGCAGAGCACATCTGGCCCGCGCTGAACGCGTAAACGTATTTCACCTTGCTCGCCTCGGCCACAGCCTGCGCGAGCTCCGGCGTGCCGTTCACCGAACCGCCCGGAGAATCGATATCAAGGAAGATGGCTTCAATGTCAGGACGGGCCGCCGCCTCTTGAACCGCGTTGATGAGCTCGCCGGTATTGCATGCGCCGAGGATGATTCGGTCAAAGATGTCGGGATTGCGCAGCATGGGGCCGGCAATGGAAATGATTCCCACGCCGTCTTCCACGCAAAGGCATGGCGACTCGGGGCGGTTGGGGAGCTCAGGCGAGTCGAAAAACGACCGTGTAGCGGCGACCATTGCTCCGAGAGCCTCAGGCGCAATCAGCCAGGGCTGTTTTTGGAGAAGCGTGATGTTCACGACCGGTTGCGGGATGTCAACGAGGTGCTACCGTTTCGTCATGGATTGCCTCATTCCTTCAGAAGTGCAGTGTCCGCATTGCTGGGAGCCGTTCACGGTCGAGATCGATACCACTCAAGGCAGCTACGAGACGGTGGAGGATTGCAGCGTTTGCTGCCGTCCGATGACGCTGAGGGTCGCCTGCGACTCTGGCGAAGTGACATCTATCGATGCTTCGCCTTAGATTCGCTGGATGGATACCGACGAACTCACCGAGATGGCCTACGAGAGCATCGGGCTTGCGGGCGAAGCGAGCCTCTGCCTTCGAGCCGAACTCGGATCCGCTTGCTCAGAATTCCTCAACGAGGACGATTATTTGCGCGAAATGCTGGCCTATGTGAAGGGGATCGAGCGAGCCCCGCAAGATTACATGGACGAGTGGGACATCGAAGATGATGCCGGCGCATTCGAACAGGGGCTGCCAATTCTTCGGAAACATATCGAAAAGACGCTTGCCGTTCCGCTCTCTGAACGGGGTGCCCCTGCATTCTGATCACCCCGGCTGCCGCGCCACTGAAATCGGTGGCGGGTCTTCGATTTCTCCAACTGCTGGCGTGGCAGAAATTCCGCCGCTTGGCCGCCATAGCATTTCCAGCGGGATTTGATACTCGGCGGCCAATTCCACCAGGAACTTGGCATTGCGGGCGCGAACACGCATTTCCTCTTCAAAATCGAGCCCGAGTTCGCCGAAACTTTGAGCGAGTGTTTTGAGTCCCATTTCAACATCCGCCCGGTTCTGTTGGGCTTCGCGCCCCGCATCCACGGTCACACGGCGGGGAGTGGTCGAAGAAATTCGCCACCATTGAGGCTGGGCGGAGAGTTCGCTCCTTGCGATGGCGTCACCGATCACATACGCCCAGACCGGTTCGATTAGCCGGTTGATCAGGATCAACTGGCGATACGAGAACCTGCGGTCTGCTTTTGCTACGACCAAGCGCACTCCCGCTCCACCGATGCTGCTGGAGTCGGCCGCGAATTCGTAGGGCAACACGCCGAGTGCGGAATCACGTCTCAAGTGCTGAAGAAATCCTGTGAACGTGGGCGACGGCCGGTTGGATTGGAAGCTGTCCAGAGATTCGTCTGGCTTGAGGGCGATGAGCTTGCCGCCGATAATCTTCTGGAGCTGGGCGGCATCGCTCGCCTGCGGCTGGCTCGATGTGCCAATGGAAAAATCTCCGGAGTCGTCGATTTCGCCTCGGGCGGTTTTGAGAATTCGGGAAACGTCTGCATTGTCCTTCACCGCATGTTTTTCAAGCGCAAGGAGCTCCATTTCATCGAGCATGTGGTTGATCGAGTGCTGGATCATGGGTGCATTGCGCACCGCGCTCGCAGACTCGGGCTCGAAGATATGGAGCATGGATGCAGCCGGAATGTCTTTCGTGTCGGAATCCTCGATCAGCCGGTAAAAAATCGGTGATCCGTCCGATGCGAGCCCGATCCCATCGCACGTCTCGTCTGTGCTGTCTCCGATCCGGTGCGTTTCGATGAGCTGGATGCGGGGCATGCCGTTCCGGTCACGAGTCTTCAAAACGAAGAATTCGCCGTCCACATCCATCCCCCGGCAGACGAGCGATTGGCATTCCTCGAAAGAAAAACGGTTCGTCACTTCACATTGGACCGACCACCGGCGGAAGATTTCTTCGGCGCGGCGGTTCCATTCGGGATCGGACGATTGTGCCTGGGGACGGATGCCATCGCCAGTCGAGTAAATCGCCATGTTCGACACCATCTCACGCACGAAGCCGGAATTGCGGTGGAGGTAACGCGACCGGCGCACGAGTTCCTTGCGCACCAATGGTGTGAGGTCGAGTTTCGCATCGCGGGGGGCTGAGCCAGGCACTCGGCCACGGGAAGGCGACCAGTTCGCCGCATCGTACGGGGAGGTGGATGACCAGGCTTTCGGCAGAAATGCAGCAGGGATGACGAATCGGGCGAGTTTGGGGATCAGATTCATCGCGGGAAAAACTCAACCGTGGATTGGGCGACCCGGCGACGCTGACCGTATGTTTCAGGGGCCAGCTTGCGCAGCGCTTCCTGATAGGCTGCAATCACGGTGTGGACCTCATCCAACCGGCGCTTGGTCACCGCCGAACCGGAGTCCGACCACGAGGAGAGAGTCTTTTTCAGCTCCTCCTTGTGGATCGAAAGGATTTCCTCCACCTCGGCACGGGTGAATCCGATGGAATAGTCAATGGCCGCCATGACGGGCGTGAGGTGTCAACGGGGTGACGAATGCGAACGATCAGGTTGTTTTTAACGACTGTGCAAATTCGGACAGCGCAGCATTCCTGTTCAACCAACCCTTAAGAAACTTCGCTTTCTGCCCGCGGGCGATGCTGCGGTAAAATGTGGCGCGGCGTGCGATCAGTGTATCTGCGAGAGCCGAGGCATCTGTACTTGTCGCGGCCCTGAGCGTGACCGGGCCGATGAACCCATCCGCCTTTACCCCGAGAATTTCCTGAAGCCATTCTGCCGCCCGAGTTTTCCCGTTGTTTACAGCGATATCGAAAACCACTTCGCCAATGGGAATCGGCAATTCGTGAGCGCGAACAGGCAGCCAGTAGTCCCGATGGTAAACCGCCGCTGCATCCTGCACGGTAAGGGATTGGATGTTCAGATTGGGATGGGACCTTTGGTCGATGCCGAACTTGGTCAGACCGCCTGGATCATCGGGATCGTTTTCGGCAACGGGATTCCCTTTTCGGTCAAATACCGTTTCCCACTCGAGAACGAAGGCAAGCGCCCGCCGAAATCTTGGGCTGTCGATGGATGCTTCCGTCTTCATTTTGAGGGCTCAACCGGTTCTGCACGGCGGGCTTGGATTTCGTCCACCCGTCCGTGCAATTCGTCTCGAAGGCTCTCGATTTCTTCCATCGAAGCCGGCGATGCCTGAAGAAACCGGAGGATGAATCGAAGAATTGCCCACACGGCGAGCAATGAAGCTGTGACTTTTCCGCTGATGCTATCGGGCAGCAAATTCGAAAGCTCCGCCATCGCATTGATGGCCGCCCCCGCGATAAGGAGCACTTCAACTTTTGAGATTTTCATTTCGCACCACCTTTCAGCCGGATGCCGATCAGTACGATCTCGACAATCGCCCGGATGATTTGGGTGGCGATCTCTTGTCGGCCCTCGGGGATCAGCGCCTTTGTACGCTCCAGAACATATGCGAGTTTTTCTGGCCCGCTCAGGCTGCCGTCGGCAAACTTGGCGACCTCAAAACCAGAAACGAGGGTTTCAATGGTCGCCCAGATGCGGCGAAGTGTCGCCATGTCGAGGCGGGCGAGAGTAGCAAATGCGAATTGAAGGATGGTTTTCATTTCCTTCCCGCCGCCTTGTCAATTACGGAGCCGATGAGACCGCCGAGCGTGTCGGTCACGGTTCGCCCAAGATCCAGAATGCTCCAGACCCGGATCGCTTCTTTGGGGCCAGTCGAATTGTCGAGCTTGCGGATGGTGATCGTGGCTCCGCTGGCAGACACGATCTGAATTTCATCGGCATTTGAACTGCTCCAAATCGAGGTGAGTGGCGGCCCTCCCGCAGGATTTACGCGTTCATGGATTGCCGTGGCACATCCACCGGTGACAAGACAGACCGCAGTGATGAGCAACCGTTTCATTCCTCGCTCTCCTTCTGTGCGCGACGCGTTTCGAATTCGGAGGTGACATCTTCATCCACTCCGTCGCGGATGCGGACCGCTTTGCGACCATCTCCAAGATCGATCCAGCGTTGGACGATCACATCGCTGTATGCGGGGGAAATTTCCAATCCGTAAACCCGGCGACCGAGTTGCTCCCCGGCGATTAGCTGGCTCCCGCTTCCGCTGAACGGTTCGAAGCAAAGCCCGCCCTTGTTCGTGTGCTGGCGCATCGGAACGGCGAAGCACTCGAGCGGCTTGGGCGTGGGATGGTCGGGCCGTTCATCATTGTTGAGCCCTTCAATCTCCCACACGCTCCGCTCGTAGTCGGCAGTTTCGCGGGGAGGTTTATTCCCCTTGATCCAGCCGAAGAAACACGGTTCGTGCGCCCACAAATACCAGGATCGCGTGAGGATCGGTCGATTGGGTTTCGCCCAAATGATCTGCTGATGGACAAATGCCCCATTCTTTTCCCACGCATCCTCGACCATTCGCTGACGGCGACTGGCATGCCAGCAATACCAAGCGGCTTTGGGATCGATGGCCTCGGCAATGGCAACCTTGATGAATCGCTCGTAGAGCTCGCTATTCTGCGCGGCATCGGCTTCATCCCAGGTCGCCCCGTAGGTTTCTGACCAGTCGGTGTTGGTCTTTGGGCGGGTGCCGGGGTGGTTCGTGCCGTCATAGCCGACCAGATAGGGCGGATCGGTGGCGAAGAGGATCGCCCGCTCGCCGTTCATCACGCGTCGGACATCGTCAGGATTTGTGGAATCGCCGCAGAGCAGCCGATGGTTGCCGAGTTTATAGAGGTCGCCCGGCTTTGTGATCGGAGTGACCGGTGGAGGCATGACAGTGCTTGCCTCGCCCTCGGTCGTGTTGAGGCGTTTGAGCAACTCGTCGAGGGAATCTTCGTCGAACCCGGTCAGATCGAGGTCGATCTTTCCGTCCAATTCCTTGATGAGTGCTTTGAGTTCTTCGTTATCGTTTTCGGCGAGCTCCGCGATTTTATTGTCAGCGAGCATATCCGCCCACTCTGCTGCCTCGTTATCGTATTCTTGAAAGTCGACAGGCACTCGCTCGCATTCGAGCAGCTTTGCCGAGTCGAGCCGCCCATGCCCCTTGATCACGAACCCTGAACGCTTGGACACGACGATTGGGTTTCGCCAGCCCTGGGCTTTGATGATTTTTGCCAGCAGCTTGATTTGAGATTCTGGGTGACAGTTTGGATTTCTCGGGTTGGGAACCAGCTTTTCGGTTTCGACCAACTCGGTGTGTGCGCAGAAAACGGCGGGATCGCTCATGCCCGCTCGAAGGGTGTCAACGGGGGGCCTTCTATTGACATGCGGGTCGGAGCATGCCCCAAGACATTGATCCATCAGTATTCGAGAAGGTTCTCGATCTGGAATTCGGGAACATCCTGAAAAAAGTGAAGGCCGGCAAAACGCTCACCGTGGCCGAACGGGCGCGGGTCCAGGCTCGTGCTGCCGGATGTACGGATTCGGTCGCCTATGCGAAGACTGTCGTGGAACTGGCGAACCTTCTCGGCGTCACCCGCCGCACCATCGGATCGTGGCAGAAACTGGAGGGGGCACCGAAACCGCTCTCGAATGGGTTGTTCCCGGTGTCCGAATGGCGGGAGTTCGTGCGCGTGCGTGGTCTGAAAACAAACGTGCCGGTGACGACGAATGAAGAGGCATTAAAAGCCCGAAAACTGCTGGCCGAGGTCGAGGAACGTGAATTGAAGGTCGGAATCAGGAAGGGGGAGTTTGTTCTCCTTGAGGAAGTGCGCCGTTCGTGGCTCACGCAGGTAGGCAAAGCAGTGGCATTGCTCCGAGCAAAATTCGAAAGCGAGCTCCCACCGATCCTCTCCGGCAAAGATGCCCAGGGAATTCGGGAGGAGTGCGCCCGAGCGATTGACGAGGTCTGCCGAACATTACACACGCAGGAGGGCGCGGCACCGTGAAACGGTCCGGAGAATCCAAACTGGAAAAGCGGTTCGCATTCCTGTGGCGCTCGCTTGGTGGTCCTGCCCTTGAGCGGGAGTTCAAGTTTCACGAAACACGGAAATGGCGAGCGGATTTCGCGCACATGCCATCGCGCACGCTGATTGAAATCGAGGGCGGCATTTGGATCCGGGGGAGGCACACCTCGCCGCGTGGATTCGCAGCCGATGCTGAAAAATATCTCGAAGCCACGCTCGCCGGGTGGCGCGTGCTGCGCTTAGTCGACCAGCAAATCAAGGTGCCGACGATTGAGCGGATAATTGCCCTGTGTGCGGGATTATGAGCGAGCATTCCTTACAAACAGACTCGATCTGGCGGGAGGCGTGGCGACCACCCGACCGGCAGCCGGTGTGGCAGTGGGCCGAGCAACATATCGCCTCGATTCCGTATTCCCCTATGCCGGGGCGTTTTCGCATTGAGAACTCGCCGCAGATACAAGAAGTGCTCGAAGCTATTGTCGATCCGAAGGTGCGGCTGGTTTCCATCATCGCAAGTGTTCAATCGAGCAAGACCACGGCACCGGAGGTCGCGCTCTGCTACATCATTGCGAACCTGCCGGGCCCCACTCTCTGGCTCGACCAAACCGACGAGGATGCCAAAGACCAAAGCGAGTCCCGGCTCCAGAAGATGTTTGACGAGTGCGATCCCGTTCGCGCCCTTTTCCCATCGAATCCGCACAAGAAGCGCAACACGACGGTCCATTTTTCCAACGGCATGACGCTCTGGATCGCCGGGGCGCACAACAAGAGCAACCTCCAGCGCCGCTCCATTCGATGGCTCATTGGAGATGAGACGTGGAGATGGCCTCCCGGACACATGGCTGAGGCCGAGGCCCGCGTGACAGCATTCGGCTGGCTCGGAAAATGCATCTTCATTAGCCAGGGAGGGGAAGAGGACGACGACACTCATCGGAAATTTGAGACGACTGACCAGCGGGTGTGGACGTTCGAGTGTCCCCATTGCGATCATCGGCAGGCATTTCATTGGGAAAATGTCGAGTGGGCCAAGGACTGCAAGGACGAGAACGAGCAATACGATTTCGCCCAGGTACGGGAATCGACGGTCCTGAATTGTGCATCCTGCCGCCAAGACATTCCGGATTCCGACGAAAACCGTCGCCGCTTGAACGCTTCGGGACGATTCGTGCCACAGAACCTACGAGCCGCCCGTGAAAATGTCGGATTTCATTGGAACGCGATAGCGACCATGTCTTGGGGGCAGTTGGCAGAGCTTTATCTCCGAGCCAAGCAGGCTGCCAAGAAAGGCGACACCAGCCTGCTGCAGCAGTTCTACCAGAAACGCCTCGGGCTGCCGTGGCGCGAATACGTGGAGGATTTCAAACTTGAGATTACCCGTTCCGGCTACCGGATGGGCGATTTATGGGAGGACGAAGCCGGAGTAGAACCCACAGGACGCATTGTGCCTCCGCCCTTTGAATGCGATGCCAAGATCGTACCTCTGCGAATAATCACCGTGGACTGCCAGATGGATCACTTTTTCCTCGTCGTTCGCTCATGGTCAGCGGAGGGATCTTCCCGATTGCTTTGGTGCGAGAGAATTATTTCCTGGGAGGATATTGACGCCATCCAGAAGCGGTTTGCCGTCCATTCGAACTTGGTGTTCGTGGACGCCGGGCATGCCGCATACGAAGTTTATCGGCAATGCTCAACCCGCGGGTGGGTGGCGCTTATCGGCGACCGCCGGGCCACGTTTGTCCACAAGGTCCGGGGTGGGAACCCGATCCAACGGTTCTACTCGCCGCGCCGCCGGGTGGTGATCGCCCATGGGCGTTCGTGCAACGTCCATTACTGGAGCAACCTCAATATCAAAGACACGCTCGCCCGGCTCCGGCGCAACCAAAATCCGGCCAACGGCGTGACATGGGAGGTGCCCGACGATGTCACGGACGATTACCTCGCTCAGATGGAGAGCGAGCACCGGACGAAGGAAAATGGCAAATGGATCTGGCTCCAGATCGGAAATCGACCGAACCATTACTTCGATTGCGAAGGCATGCAGACGGCTGCCGCTACAATGCTCAAAATCATCGGACGGGAGGCGATAGAATTAACGCCTGCCGTGCAAACGGAGCTTACGGAGTAAAAGGTGTGCCTTTCGCTTGAAAGAGCAGCATGTCGAGAACCTTTGCCTTTGTGTAGCGGCGATCCGTGTCATTGGTAGTGTCGAAATCGAGCGTTTTGATTTCGTTCGCCCATTTATCCACGACGCTCTGATTCGCATTGTAACATTCTTTCACAAAGTTCAGCGCATTGCTGTTGAAGCTCCGAAATCCGCATGAGGCAACGCTGCCGGAATTCTTTCCGTAGAGCATGCGCAGGGTGTCGGTTGCCCGAGTGTCGAAGGCTGGGCAACAGCCAAAGACTCCCATCATTATCTTGGTCACAAGCGTCAGCGTATGCTGGTCGTTGTCTGCGACAAGGTCCGCAATCCGTTTGTAAGCTTCGATCAGCAAATCGATGTTGGAGACGCTGTAGCTGTCACAGTCGATTGTCCACAAGGCATCAAGGTCGCCCGATCCGATCAGATCCACCACAGGGACGAAGTGTCTCATGCTTTTTTCCCGGAGCAGGCGGCTGGATGCACGAAGCATTCCCCAGCTTGCGAGATAGCTCATGAGCTGCAGACAGCTGGTTTGCTTATTCTGTTCGAGCGAAATTATGTGACTGTTTCCGCTCATCGAACGAAAATAGTCGTAGCAGTAATCAAAAGAGGCATAGCGAGAATTAGGCTTTCTCTGCAAAAAATAAGCCTCGATGAGGGAATTGGGATTACACATGACGGCTATGCTAGGCTGTCTTGGCGATTGCTCAAAACAACTCGCCGGGCCGGGTGATTTTGAGTGCCTCACGCACGGCGGCCAGAAGCTCTCGCCCGGACAATTCGACTGGAGTATCCGCGCCGATCTGGATTTCGATTTGAGGATTGATGCCTCCGCGGTATTCGATCCGAGCTCCCGTCGTGCCGAACCCGCCCATGATTCCAAATTCCTCTCCGATGCGGCGTAGCAGATGGGCGTCGTCCAGACGATTCGCTCCCGCCCACCGCACTGCCGCGCCTTCTGTGGAATGGAGGGCTCGAACGAGTGCCTCCTCATGCTGTGGCGACAGTCTCATGCGAGTATGTCCTCCCACCGTGCGAGCCTGCGACTCGGCATGCGCATATCCTCGGGGCTGAAAAGGTATCGCTTCCCAATTCTGAGAAACGAGACTTTGCCGTCGCGGATGTAGCGGAACATGGTGCGCCTCGAGCAACGAAGGACCACCGCCGCTTCCGCCAAGGTCAGGTACGTTGGGAATTTTTCCGCGACCGGATCACGCCTCGTCTTAGCTGGCAGACTGGGGAGATTGTGCGAGAAGCGCGATTTCTTCGCATTCATGATTGGGTGCCTTCGAGCAATTCCGCGATTTGCTCGGGCGTCAGTTCGGCGGGTTTGCCGTGACGTTCCCAAGTTGCGGGTCTGCGGCCAAACCCGAGCTGCACCGATAAGCTCGCCTTCGGCATCTCTATCCCGTGAGCGCGAAAGATCCGCTCAGCCTCCTCGTGCTTCACTCCCGCCGCACCGAGAGCCTTGGCAACTGCGCATGCCGAGAATCCGTGGATCTTGTTCTTTCGCGGTTTGGCTGCTGCGGGTGCTTCATCGGTGATAACCTCGGGTGGCCGGTTGGCTTCGAGAATAGTCACGTTCGATGCGAGGTCCGGCATCGGGATGAAATCCTTCACCTTGGCGTACCGCCCGCGCCCCTCGAATGTGACCTTTCCGAATTCGAGTTTGCCGGTGCAGCCGGCAAGGGTGTCGATGTTGGCGATCTTGTCGATCACCGGTTTTCGCCGTGCTTCCGTGTATCGGAAATGTGTTGCGCCGCGTGGCGGCTTGTTGTTTTCGAGAATGGCCTTCGTCGTCGCGTTGGCCGGAATGCTGATGTTCATGGCTTATTGTTCCTTTCTATTTTTGGTTTGGTTTTGTCCTGCGTAGTAAGCTGC
>Ga0194063_10002939_pt1 | contig 10357 bp, 10 predicted proteins | sample SepL3720m_MetaG_FD_155459 | JGI IMG/M metagenome (GOLD analysis project Ga0194063, IMG submission 155459) | Anoxic zone freshwater microbial communities from boreal shield lake in IISD Experimental Lakes Area, Ontario, Canada - Sep2016-L373-20m | ecosystem: Environmental > Aquatic > Freshwater...
CGTCGCAATCACCGCCACCGCCACCGCCAACGCCGGCGCCGGCGCTCGCCGCTCCGCAGCCACCCGCGCCGTGGGTGGCACCGCCGCCCAGTCCCGGCGGGACAGCACCTGCAGGCACGGGAAACGCAGGTAGCAGCCGGCCGGCGGTCGAACCGAAGATAGCTCCGCCACCAGACGTAGCTCCCGAGTCGCAGCCGCAACCGCAGCGGCGTCGCGCCGAGCAGACCGCTGCAGACAGCGCGGTTCAGCCGTCCGCGCAATCGCCCGACAAGAACGACAAGCGGGACGCCGGCGGCGGACGAGGCAAGAAGAACAGCAGGTAACGACTCCGACGATTGCGTTTCGCGGGCGTCGCTACCTTATGTATGGTGACGTGGTTCGCAGCGAAGGATCGGGATGTGAGGGCAACCGAGTGGGGATAAGGCGCGGGGTCAGCCGAGTCGTGCGTACCCCTGCGTTCGGAATCGTCGTTCTGACGCCGGTCGTACTGGCCGGCGCAGCCGCGGCGACGCCCGCCCGCCTCGCGCAGCCCGTCAACCGTGACGATGGGACTCAGGTCGCCGCCGCCGCGCCGGCCGTGGATACCACGGGCGCGGCGGTGGTCGCGATGGCAAAGCCTCCGGCGGACTTCCGCTTCGGCGCCAACACGCTGTCACCTCCCCCGCCTGCCGCGGTGATCAGCTCAGTCGGCGGCATGCGGGTTCCGGCCGTCGCGCTGGCGGCCTACCGCAAGGCCGAGCAGACCATGGCGGTCGCCTCGCCCGGTTGCGGGGTGAGCTGGAACCTGCTGGCCGGCATCGGCCGGATCGAGTCGTCGCACGCCAATGGCGGTGCGACCGACGAACGCGGCACGGCGGCGCGACCCATCTACGGGCCCACACTCGACGGCAGCCTGCCGGGCAACGAGATCATCGTGCAGAGCAACGCCGGCGGTCGCCCGGTGTACGCGCGGGCGATGGGTCCGATGCAGTTCCTGCCCGGCACCTGGTCCCGGTTCGCCTCCGACGGCGACGGCGACGGCAAGGCCGATCCGCAGAACCTCTTCGACGCCGCCCTGGGCACCGCCCGGTACCTGTGCAGCGGCGGGCTCAACCTGCGCAATCAGGCCCAGGTGCTGACCGCGATCCTGCGCTACAACAACTCAATGGCCTACGCCCAGAACGTGCTCGGGTGGGCCGCCGCCTACGCCACCGGCGTCGCGCCGGTGGATCTGCCGCCGATCGTCGGTCCGGCGCCGGCGCTGGGTGATTCCCACCTCGAGCGCCCCGAGGGCCTCGGCCCCGGCATAACCGGTCCGCCGTCGGGCGACCCGTTGGCGCAGCTGGCGATGAATATGGGCAACAGCCAGACCGCCGGCCAGATGCTGCCCGGTCCGCTACCCGGCCCCGCCGTCGAAGGCCTGGGACCCGCGCATGGGTGCGAGGTGATCTGCATGGCCTCTCAGCTGGCGCCGTCGCAGGCTGCGATCCCCAACAACCTGCCGCCGTGGATGCAGCCGATGGCCCCGCCGCCTTGGATGGCGCCGCAGGGCCCGCTGCCCGGGACGGCTCCGGTCGGAGTGGGCCCGCTGCCGGGGGCGGCTCCGCTGCCCGGCCCGGCACCGGCCGACGCCGGGAGCCCGCTGCCCGGTATGCCGCCGGCCCAGGCTGCGCTTCCCGGTATGCCCGGTGCCGCTCCCGGACCGCTGCCCGGTGTGCCCGCGGCCGAGGCTCCGCCGGTCCCCGCGGCCGAGGCTCCGCCGTGGATGGCCCCGCCGCCGGCTGTGCCGGGCCCCGGCCCGGCTCCCGCTCCTGCTGCCGAGGCTCCGATCATCACGCCGGCGCCCGCGCCGGGCCCCGGTCCTGCCCCCGGCCCCGCCTGACCGCGCAGGCTGTTCAAGTCCGCCCCAGCCGTCCGCCTAGAGTGGGCAGCGATGAGCACTGAACTAGAGAACGCCGTCCGCGCCGCGCTGGGCAAGGTCATCGACCCCGAGCTGCGCCGGCCGATCACCGAACTCAACATGGTCAAGAGCGTTACGGTGGCGCAGGACGGGGCCACCCACGTCGGGATCTACCTGACCACCTCCGCCTGCCCCAAGAAGACCGAGATCACCGAGCGCGTCACCGCCGCCGTGGCCGACGTGCCGGGCACCGGAACCGTCACCGTGGATCTGGACGTGATGAACGACGAGCAGCGCACCGAATTGCGCAAACAGCTGCGCGGTGACGCCGCGGAACCGGTCATCCCCTTCGCCCAGCCCGGCTCGCTCACCCGCGTTTACGCGGTGGCCTCCGGCAAGGGTGGAGTTGGAAAGTCCAGTGTGACAGTGAATCTCGCAGCCGCACTTGCCGCGCGCGGGTTGTCCGTCGGGCTGCTGGACGCTGACATCTACGGCCACTCGGTGCCGCGGATGATGGGTACCGACGACCGGCCCACCCAGGTGGAATCGATGATCCTGCCGCCGGTCGCCCATGACGTGAAGGTCATCTCGATCGCGCAGTTCACCCAGGGAAACACCCCGGTTGTGTGGCGCGGTCCGATGCTGCACCGTGCGCTGCAGCAGTTCCTCGCCGACGTGTATTGGGGTGACCTCGACGTGCTGCTGCTCGACCTGCCGCCCGGCACGGGGGACGTGGCGATCTCGGTGGCCCAACTGCTGCCCGGTGCCGAAATCGTGGTGGTGACCACCCCGCAGAATGCGGCCGCCGAGGTCGCCGAACGAGCCGGGGCGATCGCTCTGCAGACGCGCCAGCGCATTGTCGGCGTGGTGGAGAACATGTCGGGGCTGTTGATGCCCGACGGTTCGACATGGGAGATCTTCGGCGAGGGCGGAGGACGCCAGGTGGCTGAGCGCTTGAGCCGGGCGGTCGGCGCGGATGTGCCGCTACTGGGCCAGGTTCCGCTGGACCCGGCGCTGGTTATCGCCGGCGATTCAGGCGTGCCGTTGGTCTTGTCGGCGCCTGAATCGGCGGCCGGCCGGGAGTTACGCTCTATCGCCGACAAGCTTGCCTCGCGGCGACGGGGGCTGGCCGGGATGTCGCTCGGGCTGGACCCGGCAGGCCGCTGACGGTGACGACGCGACGCCGGGTCAGGTCCCGTCGGCGTCGAACGGAGCCGGACCGCCCGACGGGCCGGTCGCCTCGGGCGGCGTAGCGCTCTTCGGCTTGACCGTCTCAATTTCCCGGTCGCTACGCTCCGGCGCTCCGGCCGGCCCTTCGAAGTCGCCGGTGAGCCACGAATCATCCCCGTCCAGAAGATGTTTGGTGATCGCGGCCTTCGGCGTCATCCCCCGCAGTTTCTGGATTTCACCCAACGGCTTGCGCAGATCCTCGAACTCCGGCCCGAGTTCCTCGCGCAGTTCGCGGGTCGCGCCGCTCAGGTAGTCGCGGGCCTGCCGGATCGCGCCGGCGGTCCAGGCGATGGCACCGGGCAGCCGTTCCGGTCCCAGCACCACCAGGCCCACTACGACCAGCATGAGCATCTCGGCCCACCCGATGTTGGCGAACATGGGGCTAGTTGTCCGGTTTGTCCGGCGCGGGGTTCACCATCAACGTCACCTTGCGTCCCTCGCGCATGACCTCGATCGGCGAGTCCTGCCCGAGGGGCAACTGACGAACCGCGACGACGAACTCGTCGGCGTCGGCGACGGTGCGGTTGCCCACCTTCACGACGACGTCGTTCTCCTTGATGCCGGCCTTGTCGGCGGGACCCCCGGCGGTCACGTTGGCGATCTGAGCACCGGAGGCCAGGTCGTTGTTGACCGACCGGGCGGTGAGGCCCAGCGTCGGGTGCGGAACCTTGCCGTCCTTGATCAACGACTCGACGGTTGCCTTCACCTCGTTGACCGGGATGGCGAAGCCCAGACCACTTGCGCTGTCCGACAACGACTTTCCAGCGGTGTTGATGCCGATTACCTGGGAACCCATATTGATCAACGGGCCCCCGGAGTTGCCGTGGTTGATCGACGCGTCGGTCTGCACACCGTCGATGACCGTGTCGGTGTCCGATCCCTCACCGGACAGGGGCACCGGGCGGTTCAGTGCGCTGATGATGCCGTGGGTGACCGTGCTGCGCAGGCCCAGGGGCGCACCGACCGCGACCACCTCCTCGCCCACCGTCAGTTTCTCCGAGTCGCCGAGTTGAGCGACCGTGAGGTTGTCGACGTTGTCGACCTTGAGCACGGCCAGGTCGGTCTTGGGATCCCGGCCGACGAGGTTGGCCGGCACCTCCTTGCCGTCGTTGAACACGACGGTCATCTTGAACTTGCCGGGCATCGCGGCCGCCTCGGAGATGACGTGGTTGTTGGTGACGATGTAGCCGCGGCCGTCGACCACCACACCGGAACCCTGCGAACCCTCCTCGGCGCTCTTGGCTTCGATGGTGACCACGGAATCGGAAACGGAGGCAGCGACTTTCGCGAATCGGCCGGCAGGCACCTCGCCATCGTCGGACGTGGACAACGTCACCTTGGAGGTGGTGAACGCCTCGACCACTTCGGCGGTCTTGCGCCCCACCCAGCCGCCGACCACACCGATCAACAGCGCGGTCAGGGCGAGCGTGGCCAGCGCCGGGTAGGAGACCCTGCCGCCGAAGAGCACCTCGCGCAGACCCAGCTTGCCCGGCGGCGGCCCCTCGATGATTTGGACCGGGGTATCCAGCGCCGGAGTGCCCAGAGCCACGCCGGCGGCCGGATCGCGCCACGGGTCCTCGATCAGTTCAGAATCATCGACCTCGGCTTCCAGCGCACCGGCATCGGCCGGGTGGCGCTGCAGCGAATCGCCGCCGGGGAACGGGCGGCTGAAGGCTTCCTGCAGCACCGGGTCCGCGGGCTTGGCGCTTGGACTGAAGTCATCGGCACGCCGGAAGCGGGACGGGCGCAGTTCTTCGGCGACGAAGGACCCGTCGACGCCGGTGGGGCGTCCGAAGGTGCGAGTGGCTTCGGAATCCACCGGGGGGCGCGAAACGGGTCGCGGCGCGAGACGGCGCACGTCGCCGTTGTCCTCATCGAAGCTCAAGTCAACCTCTATCCAGACGCTCAGCAGCAGGCCAGGGGCGCTGCTCGGTATCGGCCCTCACCCTACCGGCGCTTGCGCCGGCCGCGCGGCGTGCCGTCACCCGGCTGGTCGCCGTCCGGCCGGGGGGTCGGTTCCTCCGGCGTGGACTCCGGGATCTGGGACAGCAGGCCCATCAGGGTGCTGGGCATCGTCACCGGCCGCGATTCGCGCAGCGCCGCGCGGGCCTGACCCTGGGCGTCCACCTCGGCGGCGCACTGCTGGCACAGCGTGAGGTGGCTGCCGGCACGCAGGTGCGCCTTCATGGGCAGTTCGCCGTCCACGTACGCGGCGACGGCCTCAATGGAAAGGTGATCGGTGGAACTGAACTGACGCGGGGCGCTCAAGGCGGCATCGTCCACCGAGACGAAGTTCGACGGGAGCCAGGACAACGCGCGACGGAACACATCGCCCGGATCAGCCACCGTCGGTGCTCCTCTCCCACTCCGCAGCCAGTGCTCGGACTCGACCCTGCCGCGTACAGCGCTCACAACGAATCTAGCGCGAAGAGGACGAGATGACATGCCACGACAGACCGACGCGGTGTGCGTCAGGCCGGCTCCGCCTCGGTGCGACCGTGGGCGGCGAGGTAATCCCGCAATGCCTGCCGCCCGCGATGGATGCGGCTTCGGACGGTACCGAGCTTGACGCCGAGCGTGGCGCCGATCTCCTCGTAGGACAGGCCCTCGATGTCGCAGAGGACCACCGCCGCGCGGAACTCCGGCGGCAGTGAGTCAAGCGCCGCCTGCAGGTCTGCCCCGAGCCGGGAGTCGTGGTAGATCTGCTCGGGGTTGGGCCCTTCTGCGGGGACCCGGTCGTAGTCCTCGGGCAGGGCTTCCATCCGGATGCGCGCGCGCCGGCGGACCATGTCCAGGAACAGGTTCGTGGTGATGCGGTGCAGCCAGCCCTCGAAAGTGCCCGGTTGATAGTTCTGCACCGAGCGGAACACCCGGATGAAAGTCTCCTGGGTCAGGTCCTCGGCGTCGTGCTGGCTACCCGAGAGCCGGTAGGCCAGTCGGTACACCCGGTCGGCGTGCTGGCGAACCAATTCGTCCCAGGACGGCATCGCCGCCCGGTCCCCGGTCGCATCGAACACTGCAGTGCCCTGCAGTTCGTCGGACGGCTCAACCCAGTCGGCGTCGCCGACCGGCCCAACATGCGACATGGTGAGCGGGGCCGTCAGAGTTGTGTTCGTCGGATCCTCCTGAAGTCGGTACGCCGGTGCAGGCGTGTCAACGCTCATAACATGACCGTCCCCCGGGGTATTCCCCGTCCAGCCGCTGGGGCTTTTCATGCACGTGAGCATTCCGCATCGCGTTGTGCAACCCCTGTGAGCAAACTAAATGTTGACTGAGAGCCAAAGCCATAATGGCTTTTCAACAGGCAATATGTAATATTTCGGTCATTTATGAGCAATTTCCTTAGACTATCTCATCGGAGTGTCGACCGGAGCGCGCGAAGCCACGGTCCGGCCTGGCGCGTCTACCCACGCAGCGGCGCGGGTGATCTACGCTGCAGAGCATGTCCACCAGCGACCAAGCGGTGCCCTCGGACTCAAGGGACAGCCGGGCCGACCGGATCCTCGCGCACTCCGAAGGGTCGATTTCCGAGGACGCGATCGTCACAGCGGCCCGCGAGCGGGCCGTGGACGCCGGGGCAGGAGCGGTGACCCCGGCCGTCGGAGCGCTGTTGAGCCTGCTCACCCGGCTTTCCGGGGGCAAAGCGGTCGTCGAGGTGGGCACCGGGGCCGGCGTGAGCGGGCTGTGGCTGCTCTCGGGCATGCGCGACGACGGCGTGCTGACCACCATCGACATCGAGCCAGAGCACCAGCGGCTGGCCAAGCGGGCGTTCTCCGAGGCCGGCATCGGCCCGAGTCGGACCCGGCTGATCGGTGGCCGGGCCCAGGACGTGCTCACCCGCCTCGCCGACGGCTCCTACGATCTTGTGTTCATCGACGCCGCGGCCGCCGACCAACCGGACTTCGTCGTCGAAGGGATCCGGCTGCTGCGGCCGGGCGGGGTGATCGTCGTCCACCACGCCGCCCTCGACGGGCGGGCCGGCGACCCTGCCGCCCACGACGCGGAGGTGACCGCCGTGCGCGAGGCCGCGCGGTTGATCGCCGAGGATGAGCGGTTCACCCCGGTCCAGGTGCCACTCGGCGACGGCGTTCTGATCGCGGCCCGGGACTGAAAGTGTTGACAGCCGAAGGGAATCGGAATCCGTTATGGAGTTGATGACGGGCTTCGGCCTCGCCAGCGCGGCGGGCCTGAATGCCTACATACCGCTGCTTTCGATGGGCCTGCTGGGCCGCTTCACCAATCTGATCCACCTCCCACCTGGTTGGTCGTGGCTGGAGAACGGCTGGGTGATCGGCGTTGTGGCGATCCTGCTGATCGTGGAGATCTTCGCCGACAAGATCCCGGCCCTGGATTCCGTCAACGACACGGTGCAGACCTTCGTGCGGCCCACCTCCGGTGGAATCGTGTTCGGGTCCGGGACGGCCGCGCAGACGGCGGCAGTCACCGACCCCGTCGAGTTCGCCCGGACCGGCCAATGGGTTCCGGTGGCGATCGGGGTGGTGACCGCGCTGGTGGTGCACTTGACCAAGACCGCGGTGCGACCCGCCGCTAACGTGGCGACCGCAGGCGTGGCCGCACCGGTGCTGAGCACGATCGAGGACTTCACCAGCGTGGGCCTGACGTTCGTCGCGATTCTGGTCCCGGCACTGGTGCTGGTGGTACTGATCGCCATGCTGTGGGGCGCGATCTGGTTGTGGCGCCGCATGCATCGCAACAAGCGTGCAGCGGCGGCAGTCACGCCGCTGGGTCGACTAGATCCAGACACCCTTACCGACGGCCACCACGCCCCCTGAGCTGATCGCGAACCGGTCGCGATCCTTTTCGAGGTCCACGCCCACCATCTCGCCGGGCCCGACCACGACGTTCTTGTCCAGGATCGCCCGGCGTACCACCGCGCCCCGGCCGACCCGGACGCCGGGCATCAGGACACTACCCTCGACGATCGCGCCGTCGTCGACCACGACATTGCTGGACAGCACCGAGTTGCGGACCGAAGCCGCCGAGATGATGCTGCCCGCGCCCACCACCGACTCCTGCGCCGAGCCGCCGTTGACGAACTTGGCCGGCGCGAGGTTCTCCGACTCGCCGCGGATCGGCCAGCGCTTGTTATAGAGGTTGAACACCGGATGGACCGAGACCAGATCCATGTGGGCGTCGTAGAACGCGTCGAGCGTTCCGACGTCGCGCCAGTAGCCTTGGTCGCGCTCGGTCGCCCCGGGCACCTCGTTGTCGTTGAAGTCATAGACCGCCGCCATCCCATCCGCGACGAGGTTCGGGATGATGTTGCCGCCCATATCGTGATCGGAGGTGTCGTCGTCGGCGTCGGCACGGATCGCGTCGATGAGCACCTTGGTGGTGAAGATGTAGTTGCCCATCGACACGAACGTCTGCTCCGGGTTGTCCGCGCAAGCGGGCGGCTCCGCTGGTTTTTCCACGAAGCTGCGGATGCGCCCGGACTCGTCGGCGTCGATGCAGCCGAACGCGCCGGCTTCAGCGCGCGGAACCCGGATGCCGGCCACCGTTGCGCCGGCACCACTTTCGATGTGAAACCTCACCATCTGCTCGGGGTCCATGCGGTACACGTGGTCGGCGCCGAACACCACGATGTAGTCGGGATCCTCGTCATAGATCAAGTTCAGCGACTGATAGATGGCATCGGCGGAACCGGTGTACCAACGCGGCCCGAGGCGCTGCTGGGCGGGAACCGGCGTGATGTACTCCCCCGCCAGGCCACTGAGGCGCCAGTTCTGCGAAATGTGGCGATCCAGCGAATGCGACTTGTACTGGGTCAGCACACAGATTCTCAGATAGCGGGCGTTGACGAGGTTCGACAGCACAAAGTCGATCAGCCGATAGGCGCCGCCGAAGGGAACAGCCGGCTTGGCCCGGTCCGCGGTGAGCGGGTAGAGCCGTTTTCCCTCGCCTCCGGCCAGGACGATGCCAAGTACGTGTGGCAACTCCCTCATGGAAGTAAACCTAACCACGCTGCACGGGAAGGGCTAGGGCATTGCCGCGTTTCGGCGCGCTCAGCCGGCCGATTTCACTACGGTCAGCGGTATGCGCGTGGCGATGATGACTCGGGAGTATCCGCCCGAGGTCTACGGCGGGGCCGGTGTGCATGTCACCGAACTCGTGGCACAACTACGTCGGCTCTGTGAGGTCGACGTGCACTGCATGGGTGCACCGCGGGAGACGGCCTGCGCGCATCAGCCCGACCCGGCGCTGGCCGACGCCAACCAGGCTCTCTCGACGCTGTCGACCGACCTGCGGATGGCGGATGCGGCAGCCGGGGCGACAGTGGTGCATTCACACACCTGGTACACCGGCATGGCAGGACACCTCGCCGCACTGCTGCATGGCATCCCACACGTGTTGACCGCGCACTCGCTGGAACCCATGCGGCCGTGGAAGGCCGAGCAACTCGGCGGCGGATACCGGGTGTCGCTGTGGGTGGAGCGCACCGCGATAGAGGCGGCCGATGCGGTGATCGCGGTGAGCTCAGGCATGCGCCGCGACGTGCTGGCGGCCTATCCGGCACTGGATCCGGGCCGGGTGCACGTGGTCAAGAACGGTATCGACACCGGCGTGTGGTACCCGGCACCGCCGAACCCCGAGGAGTCGGTGCTCGCCGAACTGGGTGTCGACACCTCCCGGCCAATGGTGGCCTTCGTCGGCCGGATCACCCGCCAGAAGGGCGTGCCGCACCTGATCGCGGCGGCCCACCGGTTCCATCCGGATGTCCAACTGGTGCTGTGCGCCGGCGCTCCCGACACCCCCGAGATCGGTGCCGAGGTCAAGGCGGCCGTCGATGCGCTGGCCGCCGAACGCAGCGGGGTGTTCTGGGTCCGGGACTTCCTACCGGTCCACGAGATCCGCGAAATACTTTCCGCTGCAACGGCTTTCGTCTGCCCATCAGTCTACGAACCACTGGGAATCGTCAATCTCGAGGCCATGGCATGCGGGACGGCCGTCGTGGCTTCCGACGTGGGCGGCATTCCCGAGGTGGTCGATGACGGGGTGACCGGAACCCTCGTGCACTACGACGCCGAGGAGCCGCGGGCCTTCGAGGCCGGGCTGGCCGAGGCCGTCAACGCATTGGTGGACGACCCGGCGAAGGCCGACGAATTCGGCGCGGCCGGCCGTCGGCGATGCATCGACGAATTCTCCTGGGCGCGGATCGCCGACCAGACACTGGAGATCTACCGCAAGGTCGCACGCTAGAACAGATACCGGCGGCGCGAAACCCGC
>Ga0194063_10002940_pt1 | contig 10356 bp, 12 predicted proteins | sample SepL3720m_MetaG_FD_155459 | JGI IMG/M metagenome (GOLD analysis project Ga0194063, IMG submission 155459) | Anoxic zone freshwater microbial communities from boreal shield lake in IISD Experimental Lakes Area, Ontario, Canada - Sep2016-L373-20m | ecosystem: Environmental > Aquatic > Freshwater...
GCACAATACTCGACATACTAAATCCCATGCCCCGAACACTTCAAGAATCTCCTGAAGCCTTACAGCTCGATTTATTTCGGGATTAAAGTGAAACTTTTAGCGGACAGCAGTGATTATTGATAATATCATAATAACTTCAATTTATCAATACTTATTATATATCAAATATGGTGACTATTCAGATAAAAGAAAATGATATTGATCTATTTAATGAATCAAAAGAAAATAATACATTAAATAATGTCGTGAATTTAATTTTTGATAATTTGTCAAAATCCTCACAAGAAGAAATTAATAATAAAGGGATTTTAATGAATAATATTGAAAAAGAATTAGTATTTATCGTACCGGATAGCTCTACGACACTTCAAGGTGAGTTGGATGAAGTATTTTCTAAATTTATTTTTAAAATTGTATAAATGCCAAAGGTAAACTATTTTATTAATAAAGCCAACTATTTGAAATTTCAAAATGGTGAGCTGACTGGTGACTTTTTAACCGCTAAAAATGATTTTTTACAAATGCTTACAGGAAAATTTGATATTAGTAAAATTATGAAGGATATTGTTTTCAAAGAGAATCTCGAATTATCAACTAATTACAGCAAAACATTTATGTTAAATATCAATAACGCTTCTGCTGAATTACAAAGCTTGCTAGATAATCATCCATTATTTGTAATTTACTTAATTGATTAAAAATTTCAATTAACTGTCGTAATACATAATATTTATTTGTTTTTCAGTCCTCAAGATTTTATTAATATCATTTTCATATCGATTGTTTTACAAAAGCTTAACTGACATCATATTTTGAATTCACAATAAAATAGAAAAATCCAAAAAATATTTTTTTTCTCTTATTAGTTTGATATAATAATCAAGTTCTTTTAGAAGATTATTAATATTCCAGCATATATCTATCCAAAACAGTAGCTCTCAAACGTGAACTTGAGCTAAAAAATTCTTGGTCGAAGAAAAAGCAAGTTCTAGATAGAATTTTCAAGCCTAGTGGCCCTGTAGTATAACGGTTAGTACATCGGGTTTTTCACCTTCCATAATTTTTCAAATTATTCCAGGTGATCACCCGCAATTTTATTTTTAAAATGGAGGGTGACATCCCGACGATCGAAGATAATGTTCTTTGTTTATTTTATAAAAAGCCTTAAATTTGATTTTGTTTATGTAGGTTTTACTGATAATATTGAGAAGCGGTTGCTAGAACATAATAATAAAAAAACAAAATCAACAAAAGCATATGCACCATTAAAATTAATATATTTTGAAGCTTATCTATCAAAAACAGTTGCTCTCAAACGTGAACTTGAGCTAAAAAACTCCTGGTCGAAGAAAAAGCAAGTTCTAGATAGAATTTTCAAGCCTAGTGGCCCTGTAGTATAACGGTTAGTACATCGGGTTTTCATCCCGACGATCGGAGTCCGATTCTCCGCAGGGTCACATTTTTAACTTCCCTACACATTATTATTCCCTCAATTATTATTAAGTTAGTACATCGGGTTTTTCACCTTCCATAATTTTTCAAATTACTCCAGGTGATCACCCGCAATTTTATTTTTTAAAATGGAGGGTGACATCCCGACGATCGGAGTCCGATTCTCCGCAGGGTCACATTTTTAACTTCCCTACACATTATTATTCCCTCAATTATTATTAAGTTAGTACATCGGGTTTTTCACCTTCCATAATTTTTCCCTTGACTCTGTCATTTGTAAAGCATAATATATGAACATCTATTCATATATATTTTTACATAAATGGAATTCAATAATCTTCTGAAATTAATTGCCGATGAAAATCGTTCCAAGATCATTTTGCTATTAAAACATGGCGAAGTTTGTGTCTGTAACTTAGCAGAACAGTTAGCAATCGAGCAGTCATTACTATCACATCATCTCCAAAAATTAAAACAGGCTGATTTAGTAATTGAACGTAAAGTAGGGCGCTGGGTTCATTATTCACTCAATCAAATCCGATTTTTAGAATTAGAACAGGAATTTCAAAACAATTTTAGTATGCAAGGAATTAGGGAAAAACCTTGTGATCTGCATAATCAAGGCTGCAAATAATTTATTTTAAATTTGAATTAAAATGGTAAAAACAATATATATTTACGATCCCCCGATGTGTTGCTCTAGTGGTGTCTGCGGACCCAATCCTGATCCAATCTTAATTTCATTTCAGGATACAATTACCAAACTAAAAGCAGAAGGAATTATTATCGAACGTTATGTAATTACTCAAGCACCGGAAAAATTCAAAGAAAATCCTCAAGTAATGGCAATTATTCAAAAAGAACAATTATCAGTACTTCCTATCACTTTTTGTAATAATGAAGTTGTCTTGAAAGGTAAATATCCTACTTATGATGAATGTAAAAAATTTATTACTGAAACAAAAAATGCAGACTAAATTTTATTTTTTCTCAGGTAAAGGAGGTGTCGGTAAAACTACCATGTCGGTAGCTACCGCAATTCACTATGCCAATCAAGGCTTGAAAATATTAATTATTACTACTGATCCGGCATCCAATCTGGCTGATGTTTTTGAGCAAAAAATCGGTGCTGAAGTAGTTATGATTGAGAAAGTGCCAAATTTATCTGCGCTGGAACTGGATCCGGATAAAGCAATTGCTGATTATAAGACAAAGACATTGGCACCATTACGGGGATTATTGCCTGAGGCAAGTTTTAAGGTTTTGGAAGAACAGCTCAATTCACCTTGCACAGCGGAGATGGCTACATTTGAAAGGTTTACCGATTTCGTACAAGAAAATACTTTAGATGTAATAATTTTTGATACTGCACCGACTGGTCATACCTTAAGATTATTACAGTTACCAGTCGAATGGAGCAATGTGATCGAAAAAGCATCCAAAGAGGGCAGTAGCGGTCAAACTTGCATCGGTCCGGCAGCAGCGTTGGCTCAATCAAAAGACAAATTTGATAAGGCATTGGCGATCATGCGTGATCAAACTCGGACAAGTTTTGTCTTTGTGATGAAAGCAGAAGCCACTTCAATATTTGAGGTGAGCCGTACTCTAAAAGAGCTTGCTCTGGTCGGGATTCGCTCTACCAAATTGATCGTGAATGGACTATTGCCAAAAGAATATTGTGACAATACATTATTATTGAAACGCTTTTCCAAACAACAGCAATTCTTATTGCAGATTAAAAATACTTTTGACTGTGAGACTAAGCTCATCAAACTTCACGAATCAGAAATCGTTGGTTTGGAAAAGCTTAATCTGATTGCAAAACAGCTTTTTGAAAATCCTGTTTTATTAAAAACACATCAGATAGAAAATGCTGATTTTGACGCTGCTAAAATCGAGCAAATCATTCCCAAACTTAGTGATATGATATTTGATCGTTTGATTCCGGAAAAAAATGGTACCAGAAAGATTTTTTTTGCTGGAAAAGGTGGTGTAGGAAAAAGCTCAGTGGCAGCAGCGACAGCACTTTGGTTATCAGAAAAAGGCTATAAAACGCTCCTTTTGACCACAGATCCAGCGTCACATCTGGCTCAAATATTTGAGCAGGATATTTCTGATAAACCTACACTGCTCAACCATTCTAAAAAGCTATACATCACATATATTGATACCAAAAAAGCTACTCAGGCATATAAAGAAAAGGTCCTCACTGAAGCAAATGGCAAATACGACACTCAAAGACTTTTGGCGATCAAAGAAGAGCTGGATTCTCCTTGTACTGAAGAAATGGCTACTTTCGAGAAATTTATTGATTACGCATCCAATACTGATTATCAAATTGTAGTTTTCGATACAGCTCCGACAGGTCATACACTTCGCTTATTAGAATTACCGATTGAATGGAATAAGCAATTGGAGATTAAAACTTTTACTACTTTGGAAGAATCAGCTGTAGATCAGAACACAAAATCAAAGTTCAAAGCAGTAATAGCTATGTTACAAGATCCAGCTCAAACGACTTTCTGTTTTGTGATGTATCCTGAAAGGACTCCTTTAGAAGAAGCAAGTAGAGCGGTAGAAGAACTTAGTAGTATCGGCATTCCGGTAGAATTGATTATTGCGAATCTGATAATTCCACAAGCATTCGCCACCAATTCTTTCTTAAAAAGTCGTTTAGAAATGCAGAAAAAATATTTAATACTAATGAATGAACGCTTTGCTGTACCGATTCTTCATTTGCCACTAATGGCAAATGATATTATTGGGATTGAAAATATTCGTGAAGCAGGTAAACTATTATTAGGAAATTAAATTTAAAATTTTTGTAAATGAATAGTGATATCAAAAACCTTATCGAAAATTTTGGTGAGCAATTGATTGAAGCAATTCCTGAATTTAAAGATCTCCAATTCGCTTTTGCTGAACTTAATAATGATATCAAGTCCAGACAATTACTAGATGAAATCAATACACGAAAAGATACTATTGCTATTCTAAAATCACAAAATCTCCCGGTTTCTCAGGTACAAAATGACGAATTAGCTTTATTAATGAGTAAAATGCGTGAGAATGAATGGATAATGAAATATTTAAGGAGTCGAAATCTCGCACGGAAAAAAGCTGTCGAAATTGGTAATAGCCTCGAATCAATAGTAGGAGTTGATTTTGCTCCCGGGAAGGTTTGCCAATAGAAAATTTGAGATTCACATCCCAGATGCCTAGATTCTTAAATTCTTATCTTCTAACTCGTAAATCTGTTAATATTTATTTCTTTCATCTTTTAACTTCTATTAATGATCTCACAATCTCCAAATTCCCAGCAAGATCAAGTGATCGCTTGGCTTTTACAAAGTGATCCCTGGGTAGAATATTGTACGAGGATTGATCTCTTACATGAAAAAGCAGAATTGTTAACTGATTTGAAAGAAAAAATAATTACCGATATCAGAATTCAAAAGCTAATTCAGGAATTATTACTCTGGCCGGGTCAGCCTTTAAGTAGTCATCGCAGTGCTGCCCAGCTATTTCATAAACTTTCATTTTTAGCTGATATCGGATTTACTAAGGATGATCCGGTCATTCAGAAAATTGTAATTTTGGTTAGGCAACAACCATCGAGAGAAGGCCTTTTTCAGCTTAAAGCTAATATACCAGAACATTATGGTGGCAATGGTAAAGATACCTGGGCCTGGTCGCTCTGTGATGCCCCTTTGGTTTTATATTCTTTGCTGAAATTGGGTTTTCGAGATGCAAACATCATTCAGGGCGTTCAATATATTTTGAGTCTAATCAAAGAAAATGGCTGGCCTTGTAAAGTGTCGGATTCACTGGGGAAATTTCGTGGTCCTGGAAAAAAGGCAGATCCTTGTCCCTTTGCCACATTAGCTGTGCTTAAAATGTTGACACAATTTCCTGAAGCGCAAAATAGTGAGGCAGTAAAAATCGGTATTGAAACGCTCCTGAATTTATGGGATCACAGTCAGACGCTTCATCCCTATATGTTTTTTATGGGAACGGATTTTAGAAAACTTAAAGCACCATTATTCTGGTATGATATTTTAAATGTCGCTGATGTTTTATCTCAATTACCAGTTAAGATTTCTGATCAGAGATTGCAGAATTTACTTCAGGTGATTACCTTAAAAAATCAGGATGGTCAATACACTCCGGAATCAGTATACCGCGAGTTTAAAGATTTTGAGTTCGGACAAAAGAAACAACCCTCACCCTGGATTACTTTCAATGTGATGCGGATAAAGAGCAGAATAAAGGGAAAATAGTAACAAATATCTATTAAACTAATAGTTTATGCTGAATTATATTGGTATTATTAATATCATTTTTTTTATTGCTACGGTTGCTATCCTCATCCGTAAAAATCCCTGGTTTACGATAAAGAAACATACACTGAGTGACTTAGCGAGATCAGAAAAAACAGGAAAGCTTTTTAATCTGACATTACTGATTTTTTCAGTAAATCAGGTAATTTTTGCAGTTGCAGTTTATCTGAAATTAGCTGACCAGGTAAGTCATTTTGTTTTACCATTATTTATTATTGGTGGAATTTTTCTTGGCTTTGCCAGTTTTTTTACTACCCATAAATATCCACTGATTCATACAATTACAGCGATTCTTTGTACGGCTTGTGTCGGTACAGCTGTCATTCTACTTGCCATCGCTTTATTGAAGATAAACTATTTCTGGGGTTTACTAATTATTGGCGCTACAGCATCCTTACCTTTGATATATATTAACAAGCGCTTTTTACCTGGTGGTATTTTCGAAATTCCTATTTTTAGTGTAATTGCGCTCTGGAATTTTATTTTTTCTTTATTGCTTTTTGGTTACATAAAATAATTCTTGCTAAAGAGCGATTGGTCAATTGTTCACATTTTTTTATAAAGTTCAGAATTAGCTATTCCTGCCTGATTGATTTAAAATATCATAACTAATTCATTTGTTGATGCAATGAAACGTACTTTACAGCAAAAGATTCCTCAACTTATCGCCCTCACATTTTTGCTTGTGGGAATTTTAAATATTATTTCCGCAATTTGGCTTAGGGAATCTGGGAAGTTAATACTGATTGAAGATTCGATTCCTCTGGAAATGATCCACGCCTCAAGACTTTTTACATTACTGACCGGCTTTGCCTTGCTTTATGTAGCGCGCGGTCTTTGGGAAGCAAAAAAGCGTGCCTGGGTTGTCAGCATTGTAATTCTAATGATCTCAATAGTAATTTATCTTTTTAAAGGCTTTGTTTTTCATGAGGTGCTTTTGTTGATTCTGATGTTAGTTTTATTAGTAACTTCTCGTTCTTATTTTGTTGTGCAAGCCGAGTTTGCCAGTATTATTTCCAGGTTTAAATTAGTTGGAGTGATTCTGGGAATTTTATTTATTTATTCTTTTTTTGGATTTTTTCTCTTTCAAGGAGAATTTAGTCATACTGTAAAAATTAATAATATTGTCAGTGATTATTTTTATAGCATTTTGGGAATTGGCAAAGAGACACTAGTAGCAAAGACACATCGCGCTCGTATTTTCGAAGAATCAATTACCATTGCAGGAGTCACAGCAGTTATTCTTTCGTTGGATGTATTATTTTATCCGCTAGTTTCCAAAAAAATTATCACGAAACAGGAGCAGGAGCAGTTACGTAAACTTGTGTTAAGCACTGATGTCACTTCTGATGGCTATTTTGCTCTATTAAATGACAAGGAATATTTTGAAAATGCTAATCAGGATTGTTTTTTGGGTTATAAAATAAAAAATCGTAATGCTACTGTGCTTGGTGGTCCAATTGGTAATGCTGCTAATTTTTTAAATTGTCTTAAAGAATTTGTCCAGGAAATGAAACTTCGTGGCCTGAGCATTTCTTTTTATAATGTCAATCATGCAGATTTGAATTTATTTAAACAAGCTGGGTTTAAAAGTATTAAAATTGCGGAAGAAGCTATTATTAATACGGAAAAATTTAGTTTAGCTGGCCATGACATGGCAGATATTCGTTATGGTGTCAGAAAACTGGAAAAATTGGGAATTAAATTTGAATGGTATAATACAGCTAATATCCCCTGGCGCAGACTGTCGCAAATTGATGAATTACACAAACTTTGGTTAGCTGAGAAAAAATTACCAGCAATGACTTTTTCCACCAATTTTTATCCTTTTCCAGTCGAAGAAAATGTGGATATCCTAGCAGTTTTTCAAAATGATAATCAGCTCCTTGCTGCTTTCAGTTTTTTTCCTTATCAACGATGCCGCTCTCGCGTGCTTGATCAAATGTTACGTTCCGAGAAAATACCAAATGGTTTGATTGAAGGTGCTATCGCAGAGGCAATTAATCATTTTAAATCTTTGGGAATTGCTAAGCTTAGTCTCGGTAATGCACCGCTTTCTAATATTGATGTAAAACTAGAAGGTATTTCAGAAAAAAGTTTACATTATATTTTTAATAATTTTAATCGACTTTATCAGTTTAAATCATTGTATCGTTTTAAATCCAAATTTAAGCCCAGTTGGCAACATAAATTTCTTTGTTACAAAAGTAATCTGGAATTACCCAAGGTATTGATTTCCCTAATTCAATGTCAGAGTTCGTAAAATGCATTTCGTAGTTTGCATTTCGCATTCGAGATTCGAGTTTCGCCTTCTGCTGTGCTAAAATAAAACAACTTTATCCAAACATTTTTTCTGATGCTATTATCCTAATTTTAATATGTAAAACTCCGGCAGTATTGGGATAATGATCTCATAAAGTTTAGCAATTTTTAATAATTACTACTTTGGAAACTACAAAAATAGCTTTATTCAAAGGCAAAAAAATTAGAAAATTACTTTATAAAGATGAGTGGTGGTTTTCTATCATAGATGTTGTTGCCGTGCTCGCGGAAACTCCAGTGCCTAAAACATATTGGGCTAAAATGAAAGACAGAGATCAGGAAATGTCTCAACCATTCCCATTTTGGGAACAGTTGAAAATGTCAGCTAAGGACGGAAAAGTTCGTTCTACAGATTGTGCTGATACAGAAGGGATTTTTCGAATTATTCAGTCTATTCCTTCTCCAAAAGCTGAACCTTTTAAAAAGTGGTTAGCTAAAGTAGGCTATGAACGCATTCAAGAAATTGAAAATCCTGAACTCGCTACTAAACGCACAAGAATATTATATAAACTCAAAGGGTATTCTGATGATTGGATAGAAAAAAGGATGCGGGGTATCGCAATACGTGAAGAGCTTACAGATAAATGGCAAAAGCGTGGAGCTAAAGAGCAAAAAGAGTATGAAATATTAACTGCGGAAATTTCTAAAGCTACTTTTGGAGTGACTCCTAGCGAATATAAAAAATTGAAAGGTTTGAAAAGAGAAAATTTACGTGATCATATGGATGATTTTGAGCTTATTTTTACAATGTTGGGTGAAAGATCAACGACTGAGATTCATAAAATTGAAAATTCTTATGGGACTTTAAAATTAAAACACGATGCACATAGAGGAGGAAGAATTGCAGGAATTGCTAAAGAACAATTAGAAAAAGAAATTGGACGCACAGTGGTTTCGAGAAAAAATTTCTTACAAAATAAAAAGAATAAAAAATTATTAAAATGATTTATTAAGGTGTATTTCGCATTCGAGATTTGCCTTTCGCCATTCGAGTTTAATCTTCCGTTGTGCTAGAATAATACAACTTTATCCAAGTTTTTTTTCCTGATGCAGACACAAATTATTTCCGGAAATGAGATTGCCAAGCAGATTTTGCAAGATTTAAAAATCGCAGTAAGCAAACTTACAGTCAAACCACTATTGAAGATCATCCTGGTCGGTAATGATCCTGCTAGTCAAATGTATGTGAAAATGAAGAGAAAACGCGGTGAGGAAATTGGGATTGTTGTTGATATTATAAATTTAAATGAAGCAACTACGACTGCAGAACTTTTGAGCTTGATTTCAGAATTGAATCTTGATCCGAAAGTGACCGGATTATTTGTGCAACTCCCGTTACCTAGTTCGATAAAGGAAGAAGAAATAATTGCAGCGATCGCTCCGGAAAAAGATGTCGATGGTATGAGTCCAGTTAGCCTTGGTAATCTCTGGCATAATAATAAAAGTTTTGCTTCAGCTACACCTTTGGCAATTATTACCTGCCTTGATTATTGCAGTAAATTAACGGGAATTTCACTTTCCGGAAAGCATGCGGTAATAATTAATCGTTCCAATATTATTGGTAAGCCATTGGGTGCGTTACTTTTACAAAAAGATTTAACTGTAACATATTGTCATAGCAAAACAACTAATCTGGAGTTTTTTACCAAAGCGGCAGATATTTTGATTAGTGCGACAGGGAAGGCAGGTATGATTAAAGGAAATATGCTTAAACCTGGAGCAATTGTGATTGATGCCGGAACCTCAGTTTCAGCTGATGGTAATGTGCATGGTGATGTCGACTGGGAAAGCGTTCAGGGAATTGCCAGTTTCGTCACTCCAGTCCCCGGTGGCGTAGGTCCACTGACAATCACGATGCTGTTGAAAAATACGGTAGTAGCTGGTGCTAGGAATGAGTAGCAAGTATCAGGTATTAATTAGTAGCTGGTAGCTGGTAGCTAAGTAGCTCGCTCCGCCTGACCTTAGGCAGGTAGCTAATTTAGAACGATATACTAACTTTAGTATCACTACTGTTTACTAACTACAGTCTACGGCATCATTAAAGTTTCGAAATTCGTTTTTCTAAATTCATAGATTCTTTAATTCTTAACTTTTTCTTTTCTCTTAATTTCTATCGGCGTTGTTGCATAAATGGTAAAAATAGAAAGGTAATAGTAAAATAGTTTTGCACAATAACTATCACCTTTCTGCCCAATGATAAAACAAATAAAGAAAAATCGCAAAATAGTAAACTGGAGTAAAT
>Ga0194063_10002941_pt1 | contig 10349 bp, 8 predicted proteins | sample SepL3720m_MetaG_FD_155459 | JGI IMG/M metagenome (GOLD analysis project Ga0194063, IMG submission 155459) | Anoxic zone freshwater microbial communities from boreal shield lake in IISD Experimental Lakes Area, Ontario, Canada - Sep2016-L373-20m | ecosystem: Environmental > Aquatic > Freshwater >...
CTCGGTGATCAACTCCCGCTCGAATTGGGCGACCGCGGCCAGAATGTTCAACTGGAGGTGGGCCGCTGGATTGGCGTTCGACGTGTCGATGCCCTGGCTGGGGCACACCAAGGCGACGCGATTGGTTTGAAGTTCGGCGATGACTTGCGCCAGATGACTGAGGGAACGTGCAATCCTATCCAGCTTGAAGGCTAAGATAATGTCCACCTTCCCCCGACGAACCTTCTGCATGAGATCGTTCAGTCCCTGCCGATCCTGCTTGGCACCGCAGGCGGTGTCCCGGTACCACTCCACGTTGCCCCACCCCCTGCGGTTGCAGTAGTCCCGCAACTCAGTCTCCTGACTGTCGTGGATTTGGTGGTCAGTGCTAACGCGAAGGTAGGCGGCGATTCTCGGTTCCATGATTTAGAATCGGCTGAAAATCATCCTTCGATTGCCCCAGAAAATCCCGTGGAAAATCCACACGCTGAACACAGCAGGAAAACCCGCTGGCAAACTTCAGGTTTTCAGCGGCCCGTGTCCGGGCGGATTGACCATCCCGAGTGGGATAGACTGGGTGTATGCACAGCCAATCATTCCCCAGCGTTCACGATTGCACTGACACACCCTAGGATACCAGGGTCAATGTCGAATGCTTCAGGCGCATCTACAGGGACTATAATCAAAACGATTGCTGACAACTGATTGTAACACTCATCATCCTCGCGCGTTTGTTGATCGAGCAATGCCTTCAGGAAATAGGTCTGTTTACTGGGAACGCAGTTGAATCCTGATAGGACGAGAACCTTAGGCATTTGTTGGAATCCGTTTGTCGCGAGAAAGGAGCGGATAAATGTTGGTCTATCCGCATAGCCCTCACGAATAATAGTGTTTTCCCGCTGATGACGATGAATATCCTCCAATGAAGCCATGGACGGCACGTCCAATTTCTCGTAAGTCAGTTGAAGTGTGTCGAGTTCGTCGAACACATAACTCTTGCACGAATCGGGCGTGCCGATAACCGCGATACATTGAAACGTCGCGGATGAAAGATGGAATTTTAGCATGGCTGTAGAGAGTTAGGGTGTCAATATCCGACAACAAGCCGCATGTAGCGACACGGGCCGTTCATGGTGGCCGTTGCTGTGCGACAGTTGTTGGCGTCCAGTCCCGAGGTCGTCACGCCTGCCGTGCTCCAGTTACTCAGATCGGTGCTGGTCTGCACTGCGTATGTGACCCCTGCGCTTCCGGCATAGTATGTGAGGCTCATCTGGTTGCCAGCGATTACCGGGCTGGGCATGCTTCCGCGCAGGTTCTGGGCTGGATCAAGGTTGAGGGCATAGGCCATAAGCAGGGTCACACCGTCGCCGTTAGTGTCGGATTGCAGGTTGGCATTGTATGGCAGGCCTTGGCCAAGCAGCCAACCGACGGCAGGAGATGGCGCGCCCATGTTGACAGTTTTGATGCCATTCCAGGTTGGCGAGGTGAACCCTGTGGTACCATTGAAGTAATAAATTGTGAGGCCAGCCTTTGCTCCCCAAAATGCGTTTGCGCCTATTGCTGGAGCATTGCCCAGGAAATACACATTTGCCAATTCTGGGCATGAGTAGAACGCGTGGTTCCCGATGCTGGTCATTCCAGAAGGGATCGTCACGCTAGACAGGCTGGTGCAGTACTCGAATGAACCGTCACCGAGGCTGCGCACACCCTTGGGAATTGTCGCCGAGGTTAGACCAGCGCAATCTGAAAACGCGTGGTCTCCGATCTGGGTTACGCTGCCGGGAATCGTGACGCTGGTGAGATTCCAGCAATATCTGAAAGCGTCCTGTCCGATGCTGGTGACACTGTTGGGAATGGAGACGCTCGCTAACTCCCAGCAATCCGAGAACGTTCCCAAACCATTTAAGAGCTCACCATCAAGTGCAGTCACCCCACTCGGAATCCTAATGCTAGTCAAACTCGTGCATCCAGCAAAAATTATACTGCCGTATGAGGTGATGCCAGCCGGGATATTCATGTTCGCAAGACTCGTGCAGCCGTAACACGAGATACCGCCAATTGAGGTGACGCTGTTTGGAAGCGTCACACTGGTCAAACTTGTGCAGCCATCATCGCAATAGAAATTGCCGATTGATGTAACACTGTCTGGAATCCTTAAACTGGTAAGACTTGTGCAGCCGGGCAAACTGATGTCGCCAATTGAGGTTACGCTGTTTGGGATCGTCAAATTGATCAGACTCGTGCAGCCGGGCAAACTGATGTCGCCGATTGAGGTTACGCTGTTTGGGATCGTCAAATTGATCAGACTCGTACAACCTGGCAAACTGATGTCGCCGATTAAGGTGACACTGTTTGAGATCGTCACACTAGTAAGGCTAGGACTATCCGAAGAGAGATAGTCGATGCTAATTACACTCTTTCGGAACGTGAGGCTGGTCAAGCTAGTGCATCCCGAGAATAGGCCATATCCGAGATTAATAACGCCGCTTCCTAAGGAGAATACATCGTTACCGATCGTGACGCTGGTCAGACTCGTGCAGCCTTGGAAGGCGCTTTGCCCGATGCTGATGTCGCTACCAGGGATAGTGATGTTAGTCAAGCTCGGACAGCAGGCAAACGCAGCATGCCCGACAATTGTGACGCTACCCGGGATAGCAACGCTTGCGAGGCCAGTACAGCCATAAAACGCGCTGTCTCCAATCGTGGTGATCCCCTCGGGGATACTGACGTTAGTAGGACTTGTGTGGCCAGAGAACGCGCTCGCGGCGATACTGGTCACAGCTCTGCCGTAGATGAGCGGAGGAACCTGAACAGCTCCGACGCCGTTAGAAGAATAAGCGATGATCGTCATGGAGGCTCCGTTGTCGGTATAGGTGAAATTTCCGAATTGACCAGTGTATGGGGCGTTTGCAGAAGGGAGCCGATACACCGTTACAGAATATGTCGTGGTGGTAGTTGCATCCTGTGCCGTTACCTCGACGCTTATTGTGTTGGGACCCACAGCCAAAGGAATCCCTGGACTGGCTGATCCCGATGCCACAGTGGTTCCGTTCACTTTAACGGTGGCGGCGAGGTCTGTGACTGTGGGCGTTACTGTTAGCGATGTAGTGGCATTGGCTACATTGGCCCCGTAAGAAGCCAATGTCGGATCAAAAGTAGGACTCAAGGTTCCTGCATTCAACATGAGACCAGAAAGCGTGGAGACCACAGAGAGTGGGATATTGATCGTATAGGTCTTGGTGGTCGTTCCATCTGGCGCAGTTACGCGTACGGTGACCATATTGGCACCAGCTGTCAAAGAGATTGCTTGGCTTGCATTGCCTGATGTCACAGCGATCCCGTTAACACTGATTGTAGCGAGGCTTATTAACGTGGTCGGTGTAACCGTGACAGATAATACGGCAGAAGCAACACTCGCGCTATATGAGGTAATTGTGGGATCGAACGAAGGGTCCAATGTCCCAGAACTGAGAGCTATAGAGGACAGATCACACGAATTCTGCACTGCCGCCAGCGCAAGATCGTGGTAGCCACCCGCTGACACAGCTACTGCCGTCTCGCCCACAAGCCTTCCACTTTGAGTGACCAATGACGGAACTGTACTGTAGTTTGGAAACGCACCGTACTGGTTGGAACCCCAAGAGGCAATGGTACCATCCGAGCACAATACCGAACTATGGGAAGCTTTCGCCGACACCGCAATAACCGACTTGCCTGCCAGCACTCCGCTTTGCACCGCAGCCACCGGCGCAAAGGCGGAAGAAGGGCTGCTGGTGCCTAGCTGGCCGGAGAAGTTGTCCCCCCATCCCGCAATCGTTCCATCAGAACAAAGCGCCAGACTGTAGCTACCACCTGCCGCCACTGCCACCACTGTTTTGCCTTCCAGCGCTCCATTTTGAATCACCGCCACCGGGACACTGCTGGAAGTCGTACTGTTGTTTCCTAGTTGATAGGAAGAATTGCCTCCCCATGAAGCAATGGTCCCATCTGAACACAGCGCAAGACTGTGGCCTCCACCCGCAGAGATAGCAACTGCGATCTTCCCCGCGAGCACTCCACTTTGGTAAACCAATACCGGCACGCTGCTATTGGCCGTGCTGTTGTTGCCAAGCGCCCCGCCGTTTCCACCCCAGGCTGCGACTGTCCCATCTGAACACAGGGCGAGACTATGAGAGTATGCAGCCGAAATTGCCACCACGGTTTTGCCCACTAGCGCCCCGCTACTGGAAACCAATACCGGGACACTGCTACTACTTGTTGTTCCGTCGCCAAGTTGGCCAGCGGCATTCCAACCCCACGCTGCGACTGTCCCATCCGAGCACAATGCTAAGCTATGATAGGCACCAGCCGAAATCGCCACTACGGTTTTGCCCGCTAGCACACCGCTACGGGAAACCAATACCGGGACATTACTGTCAGTATTGGTTGCGTTGCCGAGTTGGCCATAGCCAGGGTCGAGTCCGCCGGAACCGTTGTATCCCCAGGAAGCAATGGTTCCATCCGAGCACAGGGCGAGACTGTGGGAATATCCTGCCGACACTTGGATGACGATCTTCCCAGCGAGCACGCCGCTTCGGTCTACTCCAACTGGGGTAATGCTGGACGTCGCGCTGTTGTTGCCGAGAGCGCCATGGCCATTGCTTCCCCAATTGGATAGATCCTGATAGGCCCACTGTAGGACCAGATCGTTTCCCGTGCCACCATAGTAATTTGCTACGAACTTGTAGGTGATGCCATTGTAGGACAGATTGACCGTCTGCCCCTGAGTCAGGTTGCTGAACTGTCCTGTGATGAATCCTAGGCCCGTGTTCTTAACGACAGTGAGGTTTGCTCCTGTGGGCGGGGTGAAACCGAGGGAAATGGATACATCGTTTCCCGTGGCGCTGTAGGAGGGAGCTGTGACCGGGACGGTGCTCGGCGCTGTGAAGTTCGCGTTGACCGTACTGGGTAGGGCGGGAAGCACCATTGCAAGCTGGACTGCAATAATGAAGTAGACTGTACGCTGTGGAATCATGACATTTGCGGATTGCGGGACGGACTACTTCTCAGACCACCGCTTTAGGTCGCGTTTGAGGAGATTGCATTGGACACAGCGTTTCAGAATGAATTTGTGGATCATGGCAGTGTGTTAGAATTTGGGTAAAAATCTAGGGTGCCAGGAATAGGCTCTGGGAGAATTCCGCGCCTGGATCGCCAGATGTGGCGAACGATCCGCCACCGGGGGGACAACTGAAAACCTCGCTGTCCGGGGACATTCCATCGCCAGAGTCAATTTTCGCGTGGGCGTGGGCGGAGATTGAGCGAAGGACGAGAAAGAAGGGGGATTTGGTGCGTGCACTCATAGCTGGAATGACAGGAATGCCATTCCAGGTGGACGGGGAGTTCGAAAGTCGTAACAGGACGACCGCGACGGCCTTTAGCCGTCCCCGAGAGGGCAGCCTGGACATGCGCCACCGCCTCCCCGGCCCTTGGGTCGGTTTGGCGGCATCGTTGCGGTCGATGCCGACCGCCTGTTACGAGGATTTCGATGTCCTCATCCGTTGGAACGGACGTGTAGAGTCAATCCCTGTTGCATCGTTAGGACAAGGAAAAAAGACGCGCCCTGAGCTTTTAGTAGGTAGCGCATCATTTCGATCCTGTCGCTTTAAACGTCGTTCTGCGGCGGTGGTTCTGGACAAATCCTGTCCCGATCTTCCTCCATTGTCAGTGGCGGGAGGCCCAGGGACCTCCTTGCCGCATTCATTTCCCCGGCGAACATGCGAAACATTCCTGCCGCCTTGGGATCGCCACTACGGAGTTCTTCTTCTAACTGTTCATGGAGTTTCCGCACATTGTCCCTCACTCTCTCGATTGGATCATTCATTGATGTTGATGGTCAGTCTCGATCAAGAATGTGCTGGAATCGGGGTAATGGGTCAAAACTACGTGATTTTTCTGCAAAAGGCAGAATTCCCAAGCCTCATGCGCGACTGAGGATATCGTCAATCTCCTCACCTGTCAGCAATGACAGGGACGACTCCATGGGCAGGTCCGCCATGGCAATCGCACGAGCTGCCTCGATCCGGTTGTAAACCGTCTTTTTGAATTCCACGACGCCGGTATCCGGCTCCCACAAAACCCATGCCGCCCGCTGTTCTGCATCATAGTGCGGTCGCCCCACCGCTCCCACGGTGACAGCACAGGCCAACCCTGCCGGAATCTTCACCCGCGTCTGATCCAGCCATTCCAAGGCATTGTCATCCTCGGCGAAAATCCCCTGAACGTGAGTGTGCCCGAAAAATCCGACCTTGGCTGTCTGCTTCCGTAGGATCTCCAGCGTCAATTCCGCACTCTTTGTATTCACAATGTAATTAAATGCCTCCGGTTCATCCAGACTGCCATGTGCCACAATCCCACCGGGGATCTTCATGCGGAATGGCAGGGATTTGAGCCACTTCGCCTGATCGGCATCCAGCGACCTTGCCGCCAGTGCCAAGCCAGCCTGATATTCAGAAGTCTTCCAATGGGGGGAACTGAAGGTGCATCCACATTTCCGAACCTTGTCGATTGCCTCATCGTGATTCCCCATGACGCAGGCCGCTCCGAGCTTCCGAACCATGGCCACACATTCCGCCGGTGAGGCTCCATAGCCAACGATGTCCCCCAGAACGACGATGCTCCCGGCCCCACTCCACTCTACCTCGGCCAAGACAGCCTCCAGTGCTGGAAGATTGGAATGGATGTCAGCAAGAATGGCTACGGTTGGCATGGCTCCATTCTGAACCTCCTGTCAAGCTGCCGGAATGGCTCATGTTCACCTGATCTCCCGCGGCATTGCCACAATCTTGCACTCGGGATTCTGTTGCTCAAAAATCCGACGAGCCAAAGTGCTGTCGGTGGCTTGAACGACAGTATGTTGAGTGGTGGAATTGGGAGAGTTCTTCAGGACAAATGAGATTTCAAAGGAGCGGGAGGAGCGCATGGTGGTAGTGGATTGACTCTAGGTCGCTCTAGCATTTGCCCCATGAATGCACTGGTTGAATCGGTTGGTGGAAACTGTCACAATTCCGACGGTCGAGAAATTTGCTACGGACGACACCTTATCCTTTACGAAGTAAAGGTAAGACGAGCGGCAAGATCATGTCCCTTTGCCATAATGCCACATTGATGGATTGGCCAAGATGATTGTGACGATTACCCCAACCTCACCCAAGACTAGTGCAAGAATGGCCCAAGACGAGTGCAAGACCGTTCTTGCCATACCAGTCCTGGGGAATGCCATTGCAGAACCAAGGTCGCGCCCACCCAACCCAGGGTAATGCTTAGAGCCCAGGATATTGACCCTGCCCAATGATTAATCCAGTTGACGTTGTAACCAGTGCAGACTGGATGCACGGGAGTATGACATTACAGAACCCCGGCCACCCCGGACACCTCGGGCAGGTGTTTCCGATTTTCCATGTTGTCTAACATAGTGTGCCTGATGAGCGGTGAATAACATTACAGAACCCCGGCCACCTCAGGCACGCCGGGCAGGTGTATCCTATTCTGCATTCTGTCTAACATAGTGTTTTTGGTGAGCGGTGGATGTCCAACCACCTTCCGGCAGGAACTATGCCGGAACTCACAGCAGGAAGCATGACACCACAGCGACGAATCACATTAGGAATGGAACCCCGCCTCTCAGGCATTCTGAGGCGGAATTACATTCAGGTATTGCCCAGCCATCTCATGAATGATGCGCGACGCTAGCGAATCGCATGACTAGGCACCGGTGTATGGTGTAGTGTGTTGTTTCTGGTGTTGTTCTCCTTTCTTCCAGGGCTGATGGCCCTCAGATTAGTAACTAGTGATGCGTTTGCATCTGGGAGAAAATCCTGGGGGAGATGAATCGGAGATCAGAGCAGAGGGCCTGAGAAACTATGTGTTATCCAGCCCATCAACCGCTCCACGCTGCGATGCGATTGCACGCCCTCGGGCCTGCGAGGCATGTTCTTCGGTCAGTAGTCCTCTGGCATCAGGATTGTTGTGATAGAGCGATCCGCTTCTGTGATGATCCAGAACTTCGCTCCACTCTCCGATCTGTAAACTGACAGGAGTCGTGTGCCATCGACCAGGGCTTGTTCATTCGCCTCCCAATCCTCTTTGCACACGTCTCCCCAGTCCCCACGGATGTGACGCGACAGGGCCTCATCAATGTCCCGTTGATTTGTCTGGCTGAGTGCATTAGGAGTGGCGCATAGGCGACCGAGTTGGAATTTTGGGTCGTATGATCCGGGTGGCATGTTGATTGGTGCAGTGTAGGTTATTGAGATTGGTCGTTCGGAATGTCATGGGTGGCGGTTCCAGATTCAGGGTTGGGTGCATCTTCAAGGATCGCAGCATGGGCATGGAGTGCTATGGGATTTCTGATGGCACGAGCGACAGCCTCAGCCCCCTTGCGGTAAACTGTGACGACGAGCAATTCGCCATTCACCCTGACCGACCAGTAGCGGGTGACATAGCCATCGCCTTTGCGGTAGCGGGCGACTTCGACAGTCATTGGATGGTGCAGTTGCGGAATTGGTGACTCGACTCAGGTTCAGTCGTCAAAATTGTCATCGAACATGAGTTTCCTGAGGATGCCCTTCCGGCCCTTCTTTGGCTTCCCCTTCCCCTTGCCGGACTGTTGTTGCTCAGGTTCGGCAGGCTGGTCGGGTGCAGGGGATTCCTCATTGGCGGGCACCTCAGCGGCAGGTTCCACGGTGACAGGTTCACTGGCGGCGGGTTCACCGCTGGCAGGTTCCTCGCTGTCAGGTTCCACCGTGGATTCGGGTTCCTGACCGGCAGGCTCCACCGTGACAGGATCGTCGGTGGGTTCGCCGGTGGATTGGCTGGCAGGTTCCACAATGACAGGTTCCTCGCTGACAGGTTGACCGCTGGTAGGTTCACCGCTGGCAGGTTCCACGGGTGGTTCGGCCTGGGTAACCTCGGTTCCAGAAGCGAAATTCTGGGGTGTTTCCGCCGGTTGATCCGTCGCCGGGGGTGCCACACTCCGAATGGTTTTCATGGTTCGCCACAGCAATTCGCCGTCTGCGGCCCTCACCTGCACCTCATGATTCCAGGTGGTGCGGACGGTTGCCTCGATTTCGATGCCCTTGCGGAGGGTGAGAACTTTGTCGCCTGATTTGAATGGATTGACCATGGAAGAAGTATTTGTTCTCCCCCGACGATGTTGGCGACTCGCCCTGATGATTTTTCACGAAACCCGCTTTCTAACTTGACCTGCCCGTCAGGATTGTGTCAGATGGTCCTGACGAGAGAAATCCTAGAATCCTCACGCTGATTACCTTATCAGAATACACTCAATATGAGCTTGCTCCGTGAAATACAAAACACCGCTATCGACGGCACTTCTGATCTAGAAACACTTCTCAGAAAATGTCGCGTTCTTGCTGCACGTCTTCAGAATCAAGAGTTCAAGGTTTGGGTGCAGTCTGAGTTGGATGGATACAGAAATGAGGTAGATATTCCAGATTACAGACACTTCCGCTGTCATGCTTACGGACACTTTGCTGGATGTTTTGGCCGGCAACTTAAGAACGCGCAGATTCCCCCGACATGCATCCCGAAAGAACTCCGCGAACAACTAACTTCTGTCGATATGAGAGAAGGCGTAAGCGCACTTGTGGATCTTACTCGTGATTGTGAGACGGGATTGCTTCACATGAACTGGCCTGCCGATACTTATCCTCTTTTCGGCGATAAAATTTATGAGGACATGAACTTGATGCAAGCGTGGATTGCTATCCCTAAAAGTTCTGTTGTTGGAATACTAAGCACCGTTCGCAATCGGATTTTGAATTTCGCTCTTGAGATCGAAGCTACGAATCCCGAGGCAGGCGAAGCTATGCTGAATGTGCGCCCGATACCTGAGGAACACGTCTCGCAAATCTTCAACAATTACATCTACGGAAGTGTAGGCAGCGTGGCATCCGGTCACGGAATAACCCAGACAGCTCACCAGAATATCAACGCTGCTGACTTCGACTCATTGGCCTCTTTTCTGCGCGACGTCGGATTTAATGAACCGGATATTAGTGAACTTAGGCAGGCGGTAGATTCTGAGCGCACCCCCACAAAGGAGAGCTTCGGCCCTAAGGTTGCAGGTTGGATCGGAAAGGCTGTCGGCAAGGTGGCCCAAGGGGGAATGAATATTTCGACATCCGTTGCATCAAGCGTACTGTTCGAGGCGATAAAGAACTACTACGGACTATAACCTGGATCGAATCGGGGCACGGGGAGTGATCGCTATTGTGTCAGTTACGCCGCATCGGCATCCCCCGCTCACACGCAATGCCACCGCCCCGCCACCCTCGGGCGGCTTCACGTCCGGCGCTGGCGGATCAAGC
>Ga0194063_10002942_pt1 | contig 10345 bp, 10 predicted proteins | sample SepL3720m_MetaG_FD_155459 | JGI IMG/M metagenome (GOLD analysis project Ga0194063, IMG submission 155459) | Anoxic zone freshwater microbial communities from boreal shield lake in IISD Experimental Lakes Area, Ontario, Canada - Sep2016-L373-20m | ecosystem: Environmental > Aquatic > Freshwater...
TTGGAAAGTCATGACCCTGAACCTTGATCGGCTCCTTGGCAGCAAGCCATTGCTGGCCCCCATTGGCGTAATTGCCGATAAGTTCCTTCTTCTTGGTATCCACAGATATGACGGGAAGCCCATGTTTCATGGACTTGCTCACCGCTGCATTGATGTGGCGAAACTGAGCGTCACGGTCAGGATGGTGGGCACCTTCCTCGGTCTTCCTATTGGAGCGTTGGCTGACCGGCACCGCAAATCATGAAAATGAAATGCCCGAAAACGGTCGGTGGCGGCCGTCGGGTTACGACACAACCAGAAGTAGTTTCTCGTTCTGCATTCCGGTCATCCGGATGACGCAACAATCAGCAACGGCCACTCAATTTCCTACTCCTATTTCCAGTATTCTCGCAACTGCAACTTTCCTTGTCCAAAAAGGACTTCGGATCACCGCTTCCTCAAGCAGTCGCTGCCGGTTTTGGGCCTTGAACCGCAGTTCACGACCGGTGCTGACGACTCAATGCAGGCGAGGCTCAACTTCCGCTGACGAACCTAGAGTTTTACACGGCGATTGCGCTGGGTTCAGGCAGCATGGGTAGCCAAAGATCGTGCTCTCGCGCGCAGTCCTGTGCATCTTTATAGCCGGCGTCTGCGTGGCGCATTACTCCTGTAGCTGGATCGTTCCAGAATATTCTTTGTAGCTTTTCTGCGGCTTGGGGCGTGCCGTCAGCGACTACCGCTATTCCGGCGTGCTGGGAAAACCCCATCCCGACACCACCTCCATGATGGAAAGACACCCAAGTCGCACCGCAGGCCGCGTTCAGGAGAGCGTTGAGAATCGGCCAGTCTGATACGGCATCCGAGCCGTCGAGCATGCCTTCTGTCTCGCGTGTCGGCGAAGCCACAGAGCCAGAATCCATATGGTCGCGCCCAATAACGACTGGAGCACGCAGTTCACCTGAAGCGACCATTTCGTTGATCGCCAGGGCGGCCCGATGACGTTGACCTAGCCCGATCCAACAAATACGGGCTGGTAACCCCTGAAACTTGATATGGGCCCGTGCCTTGTCAAGCCAGTTATGCAAAATAGCGTCATCCGGCATGAGCTCACGCATCCTGGCATCGGTGCGGTAGATGTCCTCCGGGTCGCCCGACAAGGCAACCCAGCGAAAAGGCCCTCGGCCGACGCAGAAGAGTGGGCGAACATAGGCTTCAACAAAACCTGGAAAATCAAATGCGTTGGCAACGCCTGCGTCTTTCGCCATCGCGCGAATATTGTTGCCGTAATCGAGCACAATGGCTCCTTTCGCCTTGAATCTCAACATGGTCCGCACTTGAACAGCCATCGAGAGTTTGGCAGCATTGGCAGTCCCTTCTGGGTCGCTCTTCTGACGTTCAAGCCAGTCTACAACGCTCCATTTCATCGGCAGATACCCGTGCACCGGGTCATGGGCAGACGTTTGATCGGTCACCACATCAGGCACAATCCCACGGTCAAAAATTGCCTGAAACACCTCGGCTGCATTGCCAAGAAGGCCAACAGACACAGGGTTGCCGCTACTACGCGCCTGCTCGACCATTGCCAGTGCCTCATCCAGGCTTTCGGTGGTGCGGTCCAAGTAGCCAGTTCGCAGACGGTAATCAATACGACTAGGCTGGCACTCAACGATGATGATGGAGGCACCTGCCATCGTGGCAGCAAGTGGTTGCGCCCCGCCCATGCCGCCAAGTCCCCCAGACAGAAACCATCGACCGGCAAGATTTCCACCAAAGTGTTGACGTCCAATTTCACAGAATGTTTCGTAAGTGCCCTGCACGATACCCTGGCTTCCAATATAGATCCAGGAACCAGCTGTCATCTGGCCAAACATCATCAACCCCTTGCGATCCAACTCGTTGAAGTGTGTCCAGTTGGCCCAGTTCGGCACCAGATTACCATTAGCGATCAGTACCCGAGGCGCACCCGCGTGTGTGCGAAACACACCGACTGGCTTGCCTGACTGCACCAACAGTGTCTGGTCGTCATCCAACGTCTTTAATACTTCAACAATTTTGTCAAAGCACTCCCAGTTGCGGGCAGCGCGCCCAATTCCGCCATAAACCACTAGATCTTGTGGGCGCTCGGCCACGTCGGGATCCAAGTTGTTCATCAGAAGACGCAGGGGTGCTTCGGTTTGCCAACTCCGTGCGGTAAGTTGCGCGCCGTGCGGTGCGCGCATGACCCTCTCACTGTTCTTCATAATCATGGTGTGCTCCAGTTCCTTTCAATCGAGGCAGAGGCTCAGATTATTCTTGCACTGCGCAAGGCAGAGATCTGTGCACCATCGAGCCCCAATTTGTCACGCAGTACCGCATCGGTCTGCTCACCAAGCGTAGGTGAACGTAGGCCGGAACGAATTTTCGAATTTGAAAACCGAACAGGCTGCGGCACATGAGAAATTGCGCCCAATTTGCTATTGACACCCGGTTGAACAGTGCCCCGTGCAGCGACATGCGTGCTCTGCAAGACATCGTCGATAGACCACACTGGCCCTGCTGGAACACCCTGCGCGCGCATGGCGTCGAGTGCTTGATTTTGTGTCAAATGCGCGGCCCAGCGGCTGATGATCTCTCGTAGTTCCTGGTCGTTGGCATTGCGCATGTCGTTGGTGAGAAATCGCAAGTCCTGTGCTAGTTCGGGTTGTCCAATAGCGCGACAAATGCTTCGAAAGATACCGTCCGAAAACCCAACTATGACTATGTCGCCGTTGGTCGTAGAAAAACTGTCAACAGGATAGGTTTCGGGGTGTCGGTTCCCGACCCGTCCGGACGGCCGACTGGTGTACAAGCGTCGTGACAAAGAGGTGATCAACATTGAGAATACAGAGTCAAGCATAGCGACTTCAAGGTGGCGGCCTTTGCCTGTGCGTTCGCGGTCGTATAGAGCCGCCGCGATGCCCCAGGCTGCAAAGATTCCAGTAGCCACATCCGCCACGCTTTCTCCGACAGCGCCAGCGCGCCCACCGCGCTCGCCTGTGACACTCATCAAACCGCTCATGGCTTGGATGACAAGGTCAAAAGCGGGCCAATCTGCGTAGGGCCCCTGCTGGCCAAATCCAGATATGGAGGCATAAATCAGCCTTGGGTTATCGGCCTGCATTTCCGTCACCCCTAAGCCTAGACGCTCCATTACGCCAGGTCTGAAGTTCTCAACCAACACATCAGCCGTTCGTGACAGGTCCCTAATAATTGCAATTCCCTCAGGAGTTTTGAGGTTGATTGTGACGCTTTTTTTGCCTCGGTTCAGCAGGGCAAAATATGTACTCTCCCCGTTAACATAAGGTGCGAAGTGGCGGCCCTCTTCTCCAAAATCGGGCATCTCGATTTTGACAATTTCCGCACCAAGGTCGGCCATCATGGCAGTGCAAAACGGACCTGACATCACGCGTGTCAGGTCCAAAACTTGCAAGCCCCTAAAGAGCTGGTCAGGCAGTTCCATCATGTGCAGTGATCCTCGTGGCGTATCAAAATGACCTTGCCTGTGGTTTGACGATCGCCCAACGCAGTGAGTGCTTGCGGTAGGCGACTGAATGAATAGCGCTCTGCGACATGAGGGCGCAAGGCGCCCGAATCAATCAACAAGGCGAGTTCGGTGTTGATGTGTTTCAATAACTGGCCATCCCGGTCATGGTCCCAATAGACGCCGATGGCACTGGCACGCTTTAGCAACAACCAGTTGGCCGGTATTTGGGCGATTGCACCTGATGAAAACCCCACGATCAACAAACGTCCACCCCAAGCAAGGCGTCTCAAAACAATTTTCGTCATGTCGCCACCGACCGGGTCGACGATGACATCAATCCCTTTTTCACCAGCCAGCGATTTGAGGCGCTCGCCCCAATCATCGCAGCGATAGTCAATGGTCTCGTCCGCACCATGAACTCTGGCGATCTCGCACTTGGCGTCGCCACCCGCTAAGGCGATCACCTTCGCGCCAAAGTGATGGGCGATCTCAACCATTGCAAGACCAACGCCGCCAGCCGCCGCTAGGATGAGAACTGTCTCCCCCGGGTGGATCCGCGTGCTAACCGTCAATGCGAAGTACGCAGTGGTGTAGGCGACCGGTAAGGCAGCGGCTTCCGCAAAACCCATGCTCGCCGGTATTGCCATACCCATATCTGCGCGCATTACGGCCATGTCGGTGAAACCGCCCCAAAGCACCTTGCCCGCAACCCGCATCCCGGTCGTGAACGCGCACGGGCCACCCACTGCCACCACGGTTCCGGCAATCTCCTGGCCAGGCACAAATGGCCTGCTCGGACGAATTTGGTACTGATCTTGGATCATCAAGAGATCCGAAAAATTGAGCGCGGAGGCCTCAACCTGAACCAGCACTTCACCCGGGCCGGGACAGGGGATTGGCAGTTGGACGAGCGTTAGATTGTTCACACCGGGTGTCGGTGAATGCCAAGCGCAAACCATCGTGTCTAGTAGTTTCATGGTATTCGGCCCAGCTCAGCAGTTTGACATGTCGACACTACACGAGCGGGGGCTCATTCGACCCCATAGATGCGTGCGCGCACCTGAGAACTGACCTTCAGCAAGCTCTCGGCATAGCTGGCAACGGTTAGTGCGTCCAGACGATTAATTGGCGCCGCAATGGCGATAGAACCCAGTGCCTGTCCAAGGGGCGTGAGTACCGGTACGGCAACCCCTCCCACGCCGGCGTAGGTTTCCTGCCTTGACACGACATAGCCCTGGTCACGAATAGCGGCAATGTCCTTGACTAAGTTCTCTACTGTAATTTTTACCGCCGGGTTCAGGGCCGTCAAGTCACCATCCAGCACTGATTTCACCGTCGACTCGGGCAGAAATGCCAAAACGGCCTTGCCCGTTGCGCCCGAATGCAATGGCAGCGCGGTTCCAATGTTCTCGAACACCCTCAGCCCTCCATGGCGACTGGGAATCTGAGCAAGGCAGACCACGCGAGCGCGAGCTTGGTCATAGCCGGTAAGTATCACTGTCTCGGCAGTGAGTTGGGCCAACTCTTCTAGAACGTCCAGACAAAGCTCGACCAAATTAAATTGGGCCTGCGCGCGCGCGCCCAATTCAATTGCAGCAAAACCCAAACCGTATCGCCCGCGCTGCTCCTGGTACAGAAGGTAGCCGCGCGCGCTCAAGAATCGCACCAACCTGCCCAAAGTCGAACGTGCCAATCCGGTTGCCTGGGTTAGTTCAGTCTGGGTCCACGTCGGAGATTGGTCAGTAAACAAGTCAAGGATTTGAAAGGCTTTCAAGAGCAGCCCTACGCCTTGCGGGGCAGGAGAAACTTGCTTCTTAGTCCCTCCTACGGCTTTAGCGTTGGGTGTTTTCATGCTCAATATGTGATCGATATGTTCACATTATGGCATTATTCTGATAAGATTAAACCAATGCCGCGCTGGGCAGTCCAGCGAATTCATGTGGCCTTCAAGGCCCATTTGAGGGGAAGCGATGAGCGCTCTTATGAAAGTCATATTGGCCACGTCCTTCGGAGCCGCGATGGCCTTCGGCGTGCAAGCCCAAGGAATGAAAACGGTGGCCATTTCCACCATTGTTGAAGTGCCTGCACTCAACGAGACGCGCGAAGGCGTGATCAAGGCATTGGCTGAGCGTGGCTATGTGGACGGCAAGAACATCGCAATCAAATACCAAAATGCCAATGGAAACATGCCAACGCAACAACAAATCGCGAAAAAGTTCGTGGGTGATGGGGTGGACGTGATTGTGGCCATCACAACCCCCACGGCGCAAACAATGCTGACAGCCACCAAGGACATTCCTATCGTTTTCGCTACAGTTACCGACCCAATAAAGGCCAAGTTGATCACGGAGTACGGCCAGTCCAAAACAAATATCACCGGTGTATCCGACGCGGCACCACTTCCTGCACAGCTGCAACTCTTCAAAGAGTTGGTGCCTGGCTTGAAGCGCCTGGGCTTCGTCTACAACCCGGGCCTAGATAGCTCGCTATCGACATTGGAGGGACTGCGCAAGATAGGTAGCCCGATGGGCCTCACAATTATCGAGTCCCCCGCCCCAACAACCAATGAGGTCATATTGGCCGCGAAAAAACTAGTCGGCAAGGTCGATGCAATTTATGTGCCGAACGACACGACAGTGGTCTCGGCTCTTGAATCTATTATCAAGGTGGGTCAAGAAACCAAGACACCAATATTCACGGGCGAAACCGGTGGCGTAAGCCGCGGCGCGATCGGTTCTGTAGGCCTTAACTATGTAGATATTGGCCATATCGCCGGCGGTATGGCTGCAGATATTTTGGGTGGGAAAAAGCCAGGTGATATTGACTCGGTCCTAGGCTACGCGAAGCTCCCCAACTTTATCGTCTCGATAAACAAAAGCGCGGCTGCCGCGATGGGTGTCACGGTACCCGATGCGATTCTCAAACGTGCTACTCAGATAATTCCCTAAAGCTTTGTCTAGGCGCAGACGCGAGGCCGCGCGAAAACCTATTCGGCACCATTGAGCACATCCACCCTGCGCACCAGCGTGGGCCAGTCTGTGTCACCGTTGTTCGTTTTAAGGTGAGTCACCTATGTCACTGTACGAGTTTCTTGGAACCATTGAGGTCGGATTTGTCTTTGGCCTGGTAGCTCTGGGGGCCTACCTGAGTTTTCGCATTCTAGATTTTCCGGATTTGACTGTTGAAGGTAGTTTTCCCTTCGGAGCGGCGGTCGCGGCGGTCTTGATTGTAAATGGCGGATGGAACCCTTGGCTAGCCACATTGGCTGCTGCGGTAGCGGGATGCGGCGCCGGATTTATCACGGCCTGGCTCAATGTCCGTTTCAAAATATTGCATATTCTTGCTGGCATCCTGGTTGCAATATCGCTTTACTCCATAAATCTGCGAGTCATGGCGGGTCCCAACAAGCCGATGTTGAACGTCAAAACCGTGTTTACCACTTTCGAGGGCATGGGATACCCCTCGTACATGATCACGCCGATTTTTCTGGGGCTGGTGGTGTTTTTGGTCAAGTTAGGACTGGACCTATTTTTGGCGACCGGCACCGGCATGGCCATGCGCGCCGCTGGAGCCAATCCTGCAATGGCGGCGGCTAACGGTATCAATGTGGGACGCATGAAGTTGCTGGGGATCAGTCTAGCCAATGGTCTAACGGGCCTAGCCGGGGCACTGTTTGGTCAGCTTTTCGGGGCGGCTGATGCCTACATGGGCATAGGCGTGATCATCATCGGCTTGGCTGCAGTGATAGTCGGCATGTCGCTGCTGCCATCACGTGCCATTTGGCAGGCAACACTCGCCTGTCTGATAGGAGCTTTGATCTATCGGTTTTCTGTCGCGCTGGCATTGAATGCTGAATTCATTGGCCTTCATGCGTCCGACGTACAGTTGGTGACAGCGCTGCTGGTGGCGATCACCCTGATTGTGCAATCGTCCCGCTCGGGAAAATTCTTGAAGTAGAGGGATGGGCAATGATCCACTTGAGGAATATTCATGTCATTTTCAATCGCGGTACGCCGCTTGAGGCAATCGCCTTACGGGGGGTCAATCTCAGAGTAGTTGAAGGTGAATTTTTGACGATTATTGGCTCCAACGGGGCCGGTAAGTCGACCTCTTTGAATGTGATCGCTGGCCTGATTGAACCCAGTCAAGGCGAAGTAGAAGTGGACGGCAAAGACATCACTGGCTGGCCGATACATCAACGGGCACGACTGATTTCGCGGGTATTCCAGGACCCGAAAATGGGCACCTGTGAAGACTTGACGATTCTGGAGAACTTCGCCCTTGCATATGGTCGAACCGAGTCGCGCGGCCTGCGGTTTGCAATCAGTGAAGAGATTCGCGAAAGGACTCGGTTGCGCCTTGCTTTGCTCAATTTGGGCCTTGAAAAGCGCCTTGATGACAAAGTCGGCTTACTGTCCGGTGGTCAACGCCAAGCCGTTAGCCTACTGATGGCAACAGCCGGCGACACCCGGGTGCTGTTACTCGACGAGCACACGGCCGCATTGGATCCAAAAACAGCAGCGTTTGTGAATGAGCTCACGCGCCAGATCGTGACCGAGTTGAAATTGACTGCCATGATGGTGACCCATTCCATGGCGCAGGCTCTGCAATATGGAGACAGGACTTTGATGTTCCATCGCGGCAAGATCATCTTTGATGTGGTCGGCGAGCGCCGCGCTGCGATGAAGGTGCTAGACCTACTTGACCTGTTCAAGCGCGACGGTGGGGAGGAACTCAGTGACGACGCGCTGCTCCTTGGTTAGCCCAAAACCATGATCCCATGACGGCGCATCTTTGGACCAATAATGACGCACCACTCTGCAACCTACGGTGATCGCGGCGAGATCATATCCCTGCGGCGCGATAGGCACATGGACTATTGCCCGATCCAGTGCCCGGGGAGAACAAGATCCGTCATTAATGCGCGATATTGTCAAGCCCAAGCCTACTGGTGGCGCACTTGATGAACTCAAGCTTTCGTTAGGTGCGACTCGCACAAATTTGCCACTCTAAAGGGAAACTCCATGTGGATCAAACACGTCACTTATGAAGATGCCCGTGGTCGTCTGCGCGACCTATACGACCGAGTTAAAGGGGCAGACAACAACGTCGACAACATTATGCTGGCCCATAGCCTGCGCCCGCACAGCATGGAGGGCCATATGGCTCTCTACAAATATGTGTTGCACCACGCTTCGAACACAACCCCAAAGTGGTTCTTGGAGACTATCGGTGTCTATGTCAGCCAGCTTAATGTCTGCGCGTATTGTGTAGAGCACCACTTTGCTGGTCTGAAGCGGTTGCTCCGAGATGACGCGCGTGCTACGCGAATTCGCGCAGCACTTGAGTCAGATGCACCGCACTCCGCAGAGTTTAATCCAGTTCAACAGGCGGCTCTGGCATACGCAAGAGCCCTGACGGTGGGATTGGCCGAATCCCCAGCTTTGTTTGACATGGTTGTAGCCATGCGCAAAGCAGGTTGGGATGATGGCGGTATTCTTGAGGTCAATCAGGTGGCAGCATACTTCAACTATGCCAACCGTACCGTGCTTGGCCTCGGTGTCAATACGCAGGGTGATGTTCTTGGTCTATCACCGGGGAATTCTGACAACCCCGACGACTGGTCTCACAAGTAGTTGATAGCACTTATGGCTCACGCTACCATTCCCTCCCCGCGAATTCAGCGCATGGCAAGCGAGAGTGCGGGTGCGATTCCTTCGGCCAGTTCTTCGACGAAGCCATTGCGCAGTCTTCATCTCAATGAGGCACCATTTTCGCCGGCCGCCAAGGTGCTCTGGGCAATGCAAAAGGCGGCCGTTGATCTCAACCGCTACCCAGATCACGAAGGACGTCGCCTGTGTGAAGCACTGAGCATGCTAAATGGCGTTGGCGCTGAGCGTATAGTCGTTGGAGCAGGCTCCAACGAATTGCTCTTTGCCAGCGCTGCCGTAGCGTTGGAGCCAGGTTGCGAAGTGGTTGCACCTAGTCCTAGTTTTCCGACCTATGCGACGGGCGCCGCGCTTGCCGGGGCAAGTTATGTCGGTGTGCCACTAATGGCTGATGGCCTGGTTGATGTTGATGCAATTTTGTCATCGATAACCTCCCAGACACGGCTTGTCTATGTATCTTCGCCACATAACCCTACTGGTGGCATGCTCAGTCAGGAACGCCTCGACCACTTGATTCGGCATATGCCCACCTCCGTTCTGCTGCATTTGGACGAGGCCTACTACGAGTTTGGTCGTCATGCTGGTGGCCCTGAAACCTTGCCGCTACTGGAGCAATGCAAGGGCCCCTGGATTAGCACGCGCAGTTTCTCGAAAGCCTATGGCTTAGCGGGTGCTCGAGTCGGCTATGGCATTGCCCAAGACAAGACTTTGGCGGAGGTCTACAGAGGGGTTCGTCCGGCCTATTCAGTGAATGCCGTTGCCCTCGCTGGTGCGCTAGCGGCGTTGGAGGAAAAGGAATACTTGGCGCATTTGCTTGAGCACAATGCATATCAACGAGCCCGGCTTGCAGCGGCTCTTATGCCGCTCGGGTTTATTCCCTTGCCGAGTGCCGCCAATTTTCTAACAGTCATTACACCAGTCCCGGCGCAGGCGTTGGCATCGGCGTTGCGTGCGCAAAATGTTCTGATACTGGCCATGCTTTGGCCCGGTGCTCCCGGCGCCTTGAGGATCACGATTGGATCGGCTGACGACACGGCGGCTGTCATTGAAGAACTTGTTGCAGCACTTCAATCACTGGGGGTAAATTCCCCGCCCCTTGGGGCGTAACGGTATTCTTGGGAGATGAGCGACTACATACACAAGAGCCACAACGTGACGGTGCTGATGTACCACCTGGTGTTTCCAGCGAAGTACA
>Ga0194063_10002943_pt1 | contig 10344 bp, 6 predicted proteins | sample SepL3720m_MetaG_FD_155459 | JGI IMG/M metagenome (GOLD analysis project Ga0194063, IMG submission 155459) | Anoxic zone freshwater microbial communities from boreal shield lake in IISD Experimental Lakes Area, Ontario, Canada - Sep2016-L373-20m | ecosystem: Environmental > Aquatic > Freshwater >...
GGGGTCGCTGTGGCGGTCGGGGTCAGGGTCGCAGTTGGGACTACGGTAGGCGCCGTGGAACCATCTGGTGTCGGCGTGGAGTACGGCGTGGCCGATGGCTCTGGTGTTTGCGAAGGCAAAGGAGTCGTGAAATCAGGATCAATCAAAAGAAGTGCGTCTGTCCTCGTTAATTCCTTGAAGTATTTTATGGCAGTGGAAGTCTCAGAAGCGCTGATATCGATGTCGCGTGCGACGATGTTCCACCCTTTCGTGGCATTCCAGACGCCGTTGTTTGCGATGCGCACGGAAAAATCCGCGTTCGCCTTTGTGTCGGTCAATGGATTCGCCAAATTGAAATAGACATTCCACTTTCCAGAAGCAAGGGTCGAAGGGATTGTGAAGTATAAATCCCGATTCATCACGCCGTTTTCACGGTACCATCTGCGCGGATCGTCATTTACTGGTGCCGTGTAGGTCGTCGTTCCATTATACAAGACAACTTCAAAATCTCGCGCATTGATTAGATTGCCGAACCCCTCATTTTTGAAATTAAAGTTCAAATGCAGGATACCGCCCTTTTTCACTTCCGTGTTGAGCGATAAGTCAGAAAGAATAAAACGATAGCCAAGCTGCGCCGTGATGTAATCAAAGGTGTTTACGCCATCGAATGTAGTCGATTTCCACTTGCTGATGACCGATGGATGATAATCCAAATTCACGACCTGAGCGTGCAGTTTGTTCAATTCAAGGATTGCATTATCTGGGTTCGAATTATTGCCAAGGTAGCAAGTTTCTCCGCCAAACGGAACATATTTATTTTGTTGATTGACCCAATTCAGCTCCGCGTTCCTGCTAAATCCCTTTTCCACATAAGTACCATACTCATCTGCCGTGCTAAGGAGCGCATCGTCGTGATAGCCCGTGCGGGATAAGTTTGAACCATTAAACGCAGTCTCTTCGGTGATTATGTTGCCGCCCGCCTCGCCAGCAAAAATGTCTCGGATAAACATCGGCCGTCTGACTTGGATCGATCTGCTTTTCGGCACTGCGTTCATGAGCGCAAACAGGACTGCTTTCCGCGCCTCTAAAGACGGCGGATTACCGTAATAAGAGGAATGCCACTCCCCCCAAGGACCCAAGAACCCAGCCTGCACGCAGTACAGGACGTCTTCGTAATCAAAAAAGATGCTTTTCAACTGAGCGATATGCCCCGTGATGATGCTCAAATCCTTCGGCTCACAATCTTCCAACCCCTTGAAATCGTACGCGGCGCGAAACATCAATTGAATGCCATTCTTTCTCGCTTCATCAAATGCACCTCGAATTTCATCCAGCTTCGCGACACTAATCGGCGTCGTCAAAAACGCCTTCAAATCAACTTCCAGCAGGACAACACTGATGCCTTTTCCCTTCAATAGATCAAAGCCCCAAATGTCCGTCGATTTGTATGGGCGATACCAGCCACGTTCAGGATTTACGAAACTTTCTGTCTCTTCCGAAAACGTGATTTGACGCATGGCGTCAAACGCAGGCGCCGTCATGGCTGTTGATGCCGCAGCTGCAACTACGCTAGTTCCAAACGTCACGTTTAAAATTAAAAAGATAACAATTAGAATGCGAATACTCGTAGCAATGTGATTGCTACGGTCATTTGTCCAATAAAAAGGCACAAAAAAACCTCCTACGTACAAGCCAAAGGAGGTCCTGAGTTTCAGTATTCCTCTTGGCAACCCGACTGTCGTAGCTTTCGCCTTAGACTCGTGGCTTTGCGTCCATACCTTTCGGTATGTTTGCCATTTTTCAAGATCGATGTGTCATGTGTTCTGAAGTACTATATTAATGTTACCACTCTCATTCTAAATGTCAATACAATTCTTTTGAAATCTTTGTGCATACCCGCACTTCTTGCAGAGTTCTTCCGTTGCCGTCCGATTAGAAAATCCTTCGTACAACTTGCGAGCCCTCTCAGACCGAAGAATCTCGTCAATAGGTTGTTTGAACAGATTTCCCAGTGCGATGTTTCCATCGTAATCCAGGCAACAAGGAACCACAGTGCCGTCCACCAAGATCCCAAACTGGTCGCGAAGCCCGTAGCAAAATGCGTCGCGATGTGTTTCGCTTTGCGAGAGATCAGGCCAGTTGAATTTGTTTGCAAAAGACAAATAGACGTTTGGTGCAATCTTTTTGTCTTCGCCCTCGTCTTGCGCGTTCCAGTTCCGATACTCAATGATGAACCGACCTGCGACCTCCTTTGTGAACCGTTCAATCTCCGCAATGTAATCCTTGTATTCAGCAGACCCAATATCCTGACTATGCAGCGAAAAGCTGACTTTTCTGAGTGCTGGTGCTTGCAGCAAAACATGACTCGCTTGCGCGATCAATGTGCCGTTGGTCGTGAGGTTGACTTGCATGCCGTTGGCGTGGCAGATTGCAAAGAATTCTGCTAAATCAGGATGCAACAGCGGTTCCCCCATCAGATGAAAGTAGACGTGTTTTGTCAAATGTCGTATCGAAGTGATGGCGTGCGTAAATGCCGGGACGCTCATAAATTGCGGTGCGCGTTTTGTTTTGGGACAAAAATCGCACGAAAGATTGCAAATATTCGTAATTTCAAGATAGACCTTTTTGATCAAATTGCTTTCACAACCTTGACAGGACTGGTGTAACCGCCAATTTTGCAACTCAACATATAAACCGTTCCTTTATGAACCTTTGGCACCTTAATCGAAAACGATCCCGTCGTTGCATTCGCTTTGGCCGAATAGGTTTTCGAAACAGTTTTAACATAGACCGTCGCATTTTTAGTCGCTTTCCCTTTGATTGCAGTGGCATTCGCTTTGACTTGAAAAGCGATTGGCGCGGCGGGAATGACGTAAATTGTTTTGGATGTACTCGTCAAGTTGTTTGCTTTCACGCGCGCAGAAACTTTCGTCCCAACTTTGAGAACGGAAGGAATCGCGATCTTCCAAATTCCAGCTTTTACAGATGTCGTATAGGTCTTTGAACCCACTGAAAGCAAGATTTGACCAGCAGAAACAGATTTGCCCGAAATCAATTTTGATGTATTTGTCACGACTTGAATTGATGGTGCGACCAATGGTTTCGGGGTTGTGGATGGGGTTGGTGTTAGCGTCGGCGTCGGCGTTGGGGTTGGCGTAAGCGTAGGCATAGACGTTGGTGTTGCCGTTGGTGTTGGCGTCGGCGTAGGAGTTGAAATTGGGGTTGGTGTTAGCGTTGGAGCTATGCTTGGCGTTGGAGTTGGCGTTGGCGATTGTGTAGGCGTTATAACAACATCAGTTCTTTTAACCGAAATATTGTCCAGATAGATTGCCAAATTGTTGCCGTTTCCGCGAATCGCTAGGTATTTTTTTGTGCTAGGCACATTAGAATAAGTCTTCACTACTTTAATCCATCCATCCGGCAGCAACTCATTCGTGTTGCTCGTTAGATAACTTGGCGAGTCCTCTCCCCACTGTCCTTTTGCCAAATAAATGATTGAACCGCTTCCATTCGCAGTAGTCCCGCCTCGCACGTAGTATGTCAATACATAGGTGCCTCCACCCACAAGCTCGTAATCCTGGCTACACATAGTATCTGAAATTTGTCCGCCAGGAACGAGTAATACATTTTGACCGTCTTTTGCAGAAAACCCAAGATTCTGAAGTTCTGGATTCACTACATAGCATAGATCCCGCCAATTTCCCCAGTATTCCATTCCATTATTGGCCGTAGATTCAAAACTATTATTCTCAACGCCTGAAGGGTCAGGAGTAGGAATCGGCGGCAATACAACATCGTTATAATTGTTGTACAAGGCCAAAATCGCTTTATATTTCGGTGTGTTTAAGTCGGTAGGGTCTTCCGTCAAGCCCCATGCACCGTAAATTGAATAACCACCAGAAACGGTGAAGTAGCAGAAAAGCCCTGCGCCCAAATCCATCCAGTTGTTTTTCAAGTCGCGAATCAAAATGTCAGTCATCCCAGCATCACGATGCGCCGCAAGACGAATGTCTAAGTTCGTAGCAACCTGGCCCTGGTGATGAGGTCCGCCTTCATAAGCTACGAGCCCACCTTTCAAGTTAAAGGTCATCATCATTTTCATCATTGCTTTTTTCCAAGCAACAGACTTATCCGAATTCTTAATAAATTCATCTTGAATGACTTTGATTGAGGTGCAATTTTCAGGCAATGGTTCTTGAAAATAAGGTGCAACTGCAACCGCATAAATCAGCTCATTGACATTGCCGTATTTGGTCTTAATCAGTTTCAGCATTTCCTGCACTTGAGAAGTTGAGGCTGTTTGCCATGCCAACACGACGCGCACATTGTTGTTCATGTCCGCCTGTCCGTATACGTCTCTGAAAATGGAAGCAACCATCGAAGACTGCTTTGCATATTTTAAAAAATAGGAGTTCGCTTCTGCGTCCTGTCCGGCTAATGCGTTGTTGAATTGCGCCTGTGCAAACTGCCAGTTCCAGACTTCATTGCTGAGTTCGACATATAAATTGATTCCTGGGTTCAGGTTAGTCTTAAATAATGCAGCTAGTTTCTGAATATAGTCTTGCGAAGCCCCATACGGAACATTGATCCACGCATCTTTTCCAGTGAGATTGCTCAACGCGATGATGTATTCATAAGCGCCCCCCATCGCTCGCCCAAAAGTTGCAGCTTGTGAGGCATGATTTGGCAGTTTGCGATCAGTCCATTCTATAGGCGTCGCATTATAATAAGGAGCAACTCCAGAAGCTTCCTGCCCGTTTGTCGAAAGAAAATCCATGTAGCGCAAAGTAGAAAATGGTTGGATGAGAGTTAAAAATTCTTTTGTAAACAAGTCAAGTTCTGTATACCCTGGTCGCAATAATTTCACATTGCGCACGCCACCATTTGTGTTCGTAAATGACATCATCATCGAAGTGGATTCCGGAAATATGAGATCTGCCGTAACGATCCCGTCGATGTAGGTGCGATTCGCCAACGTAAACGAGCATGCAACTGGAGAAACAACAACAGCCGCATTAGCACATGCGAAACTCAGTTTATAGGTTCCTGCCGTGTTTTTTTGACTAGACATCAACACAATCGCGCTATCCTGCGTTGGCCAACCCAGACTATCCACCGCGGCATTCTCATTCCACGGGGATGCTACAGGGCCCCACTTACGAGAGGTTTTAAATACATCCGCAAACATCTTTGCGCTGGCCCAGTCTGCAAGCCCTTCAATATTTCCGCCAAGGTTTGATGCAACGGTTCGTAAGTTTGATGTCGCTAAGACATGTGAACTTTGGACGTTGTACAATCCAATCGAAAATGCCAAAACCATGATGACTGCAATCGTTTTTTTAAGAATAGCTTTATAGTTCATTGAAAATACCTCCATTGATATCGATAACAATACTTTCTTTCAAATTAATTTTATCAGAAGAAATGACAAAAAACAAAGTAATTACTATGAAATCGGACAAGATGAGCAATGTTTTTGAGCAATAAATGCGTAGTATAATTTCACAAATCGACTTATAATATAGTGGTAATTTCGAGTTTTTCGAAAGTACTTACGAATGACTGGAGGAGTTTACATGAAATATTCTGTATTTACCGTCTCAATGCCAGAATTTGATTTTGAGCAAACAACCAAGCTATTGTCGTCACTCGGCTATGATGGCGTCGAATGGCGCGTCGGGAAAGCCGCAGGTGCGCAAGAGCCAGAGGATTATACCTTTGAAAACAGATATTGGACGCACAATCACGCGACCCTTGCGTTGGACGATGTTGCGCTTGAGGCACAGAAAGCGAAAGCCCTCTGTGATCAGTATGGCTTGGCTTTTGTTTCGATTTCATCGAATTTGAACGTCTCGCAATATGCAGAAATTGAATCGGTCGCAAAGGCGGCAGCATCCATTGGCTGTCCACTCGTCAGGATTTGGGCTCCGGCCTATGACGGCTCAATAAACTACAATGAAGTATTGGCTCAGTGCATCGAAGATACCAAAAAAATCTTACCTTTGGCGCAGAAATATCATGTGAAATTCTTGTTTGAAATCCACATGGGGTTGATTATTCCAAGTGCGAGTGCGGCCTATCGACTGGTTTCAAACTTCGACCCAGCGCTCGTAGGCGTCATCTATGATCCAGGCAACAACGTGTATGAAGGATTGGAAAACATGAAAATGGGAATCGAAATCCTTGGGCCCTATTTGGCACACGTGCACGTCAAAAATGGCAAGTGGGCACAAGATGCATCAGAACCAGATGGGACTGCGCACTTCTCCCCCACTCTTGCTGAATTAGACCAAGGATATTTTGATCTCAAGAAACTCCTTGCAACATTGAAAGAAAAGGACTATCAAGGCTTTTTGTCTGTGGAAGATTTTACGAACCGGATGACAACCGAAGAAAAGATGACCCACGCGATCGAATTTATGAGGAGAGTGAATTAAATGGCAAACTTTATTTACACTGGATTTGCAGATGAAATTTCCAGCGATTTAACTGTGCAATTAGAAAACTTGCGCAGGAACAACATGCGTTTTATCGAAATGAGAGCAGTGAACGACAAATCAATTCTTGACCATTCCATCGCTGAGGTGAAGGAAATCAAGCAACAACTCGACGCGTACGGAGTCAAACTTTCGGCCGTCGGTTCCTATCTGGGGAAACAACCAATCAATGAACCGTTTACCCATGCGGAAAAATTCAAGTACACTTTGGAAATTGCTGATATCTTAGAAGCAAAAAACATTCGTATCTTCAGTTTCTACATTCCGAAAGGCGAAGCCCCTGCCGATTACAAAGATGAAGTCATGAGCCGCCTTTCCTATTTCGCCGAGAATATCAAAGACACAGGAATCAAATTGTTGCATGAAAACGAAGCCGGTATTTATGGAGATTCCGCAGAACGTTGCCTCGAGATTGCGAAGGCGTTTTATAGCGACAGCTTCGCTCTCATTTTCGATCCTGCCAATTTTGTACATGATGATTTTGAACCGTTTCCACATGCGTGGAACCTTTTAAAGGAATATGTTGAATACATGCACATCAAAGACATGCTCTCTGAAAATCATGAAATGAGACCCGCTGGCTACGGTGACGGCAAGATTTTCGAAATCCTCTCTGATCTCAACCAACGTGATGCGGACGTCTTCCTATCCATCGAACCGCATCTGGCCAATTTCTCAGGATTTGCTTCACTCGAACGCAACCGCATTTCATTGCCAGCCGGCAACAACATTGAGAAGTTCGATTTGGCGAAAGCTTCGCTGGATGAGGTCCTTAAAAACGTCTCAAAAACATAAAACGGACTGACGCCCCAAATTTCCTACCACAAACCGGACTGACGCGGCATATTTCCTACCACTCTAGCTGTGAAACCTGATGACAAGTATATATTTTATACAAAATCGAAATTGAAAAGAAGTTTTAGTATAAAAACGACTATAATAAGCCTTATTTTTGACCATTCGAAGCCAATTTGAAGCAAAATGGTCTTTCTGTGGTAGGAAATACGTGCCGTCAGTCCGAAATGATCCCGAAAACTCTTTAGCGGGTTTTTAAGCGAAATTAAAGCTGATTGACCAGACTTTTAAAGACTTCGCCGCGCTCTTCAAAGTTCGTAAACATATCAAAGCTCGTGCTCGCTGGCGAAAGTATGACGATGTCGCCGGGTTCAGAGATTTTATTCGCTGTCTGCACGAGATCTTCGTAGGTGTTGCAGCGGAATATCTCAATTTCTTGCCCTTCGCCTGACTCATTGATGTATTGGTTCAGAGATTCATAAATTTTATCAGCCGTTGCGCCGACCAATACGACCTTCTTACAGCAGGACACAATGGTCTCTCCAAAGCCATCATAAGGAATGCCCTTGTCTTTCCCGCCGGCAAGCAAGATGACTTTCTGATGGAAGGAATGGAGTCCTGCAGCGGTACGGGATGGGCTGCTTGCGATGGAGTCGTTGTAATACTTCACACCGTTCAATTCTCTCACAAACTCGATACGGTGTTCTACCCCTTGGAATGTTTTTGCCACTTTAATTACGGATTCAACAGAAACATAACCTGCCGTTGCGGCAATCGCCGCCAAATAATTCTCAACATTGTGCACGCCAGGAATCGCAATATCGGATGCTTTCATGATGCGATACCCTTCATAGACGAGCCAGCCGTCTTCAAACCAGACGCCCTTGTCAATCTTGTTGACGCGCGCAAACCAAACAAGTTCGGTCATGGAGGTACTGATTTCATTCTTCATTTCCCGCGTATCTGGACAATCAAAATTCAGGACAATCCTGCATTTGTGGTTGCAGTCCGGGGTTTGATTTTGGAAGATGTTCTTCTTTGCTTCTACATATTCATTGTAAGATTTGTGATAATCCAAGTGGTTTGGCGAGATGTTGGTAATGACGGACACGCACGGACTTTTCTTCATAGTCATCAATTGAAAACTGCTCAGTTCAAGAATGACCTTGTCTTCAGGCGAAATTTGTTCGATTTTGTCGAGCAATGGTGTGCCAATGTTGCCGCCCATCCAACACTTATAGCCTTCTGTTTCGAGCATTTTTGCGATTAGCGTTGTGGTAGTGGTTTTACCATCGCTACCAGTGACCCCAAATATTTGTGCTGGGCATAGTTTCATAAAGACTTCCATTTCAGAAGTCAAGATTGCGCCTTGGTCAACTGCCTCGACGAGTGCAGGCACATCTGGCCTCATGCCTGGGGTTCGAAAGATAAAATCAAATCCTTGTTGCAAGCCATCCAGATATTGTGGACCCGTGCAGAACTCAATTTCGATATCGTCAAATTCAGCAATTTTCTTCGCGATCTTTTCGCCTTCTGCCGCATCAAATACGGTAATCTTAGCTCCCATGCCGTAAAGGAATCGAACCAGCGGCGTATGACTGATGCCGATTCCCATGATTGCAATCGTGCACCCTCTTAAGTTATTGCGAAAATTCTCAAATTTCGTGTTTGTCACTGCTTTTGCCATCATGATCACTGCTTTCTTTATAAAATATAAAAATACAACACACCCGGTATATGTACCGAGTGTGTGTGTGGTGGTGCGAGAAAAGGGATTTGAACCCTCACGTCCTTGCGAACACTAGAACCTGAATCTAGCGCGTCTGCCATTCCGCCACCCTCGCATATCACGCGTTTCGCGTCATACGCATTTTACAACACATTCGGTATAAGTTCAAGTCATTTACAGTGTAAATTCCTTAAAATTCATAATCAACAGCACTTCGATCCGAGCGAATTTCACCGATGAATTGTGCAACCAATTTATGCGCAGGATGTTCCACATAAGCATGTAACCCTGCCCAATCATCAAATTCAGAAGAAAGCACTAAATCGAAATTACTTGTGTCAGGATTGCCGTTGATACCGACCTCTGCTTTGCGCAAAGTAGGAACCGTGCCGAGTAGTCCTTCCAATAATGCCTTTCCTTTGATAGCTGCCTGTGCTTTTGACCCGTGTTGGGGTGTCTCGTCAAGCAATTTCCACACAACGATGTGCTTAATCATAGCCTCTAACCTCCAAAATATTCTCTCGCCAGTTTTTCAAACGATGGCAAGGCATTTACAATCACATCTTTACTCACACAATAGGCCAATCTAAAATATCCCTTTCGACCAAACCCGCCACCTGGGGCAGCGATAATCTGATAATTCTCTAGTGCATTCTTGACGAAGACGGTCTCATCTGGAATTGGAGATTTCACAAACAAATAAAACGCACCATCAGGTCGATTGCATGTGAAACCAAGTTTGGTCAGTCCGTTATATAAAATATCGCGTTTTTCACGATAAGCCTCGACATCAACGCTTTCATCAATTAACGCAGTGATCAGACGTTGCGCGATCGCGGGCGCATTGACGTAACCAAGCGTGCGGTTGCAAAATAAAATTGCATCCATGAGCACATCCACTTGCTGAATCTTTGGATTGAGGGCGATATACCCGATGCGTTCCCCCGGGAGTGCCAGCGACTTGCTAAACGAATTCACAATAATGGAGTTTTGAAAGATTTGAAACACACTGGGAATCTCAACACCGTACGAAATTTTGACATACGGCTCATCGGAAAGGATGTAAATCTCCGTGCCATACTCGATTTGCTTTTGCACGAGCATGTCGTTAATTTCAGAAAGCTTCTCTTTCGAGTACACAACTCCAGTCGGATTGTTCGGCGAATTAATCAAAATCGCCTTTGTCTTCGGATTGATTTTGGAAGCGAGCAGTGCGACATCGATGTCAAATGCGTCATTCGTCTCGACAATCACTGGAACCCCATTGAAATTTTGAATATAGAATAAATATTCAACGAAATATGGTGCAAAAATAATGACCTCTTCTTCTGGGTTCAGAAGTGA
>Ga0194063_10002944_pt1 | contig 10341 bp, 10 predicted proteins | sample SepL3720m_MetaG_FD_155459 | JGI IMG/M metagenome (GOLD analysis project Ga0194063, IMG submission 155459) | Anoxic zone freshwater microbial communities from boreal shield lake in IISD Experimental Lakes Area, Ontario, Canada - Sep2016-L373-20m | ecosystem: Environmental > Aquatic > Freshwater...
CAAATGATTGCCTTGTTGTAAGCAAAGAGGCAGCGCCAATTGCTCCAACAACTGAAAGGCAAAATGCTACGGCAAGAAATCTTGTTTTCATGGTCATTTGAATCTTCGCTCAATGTAACTGGTTCGCATCAGTCAGGGAAGATTATGAATTGATATAACTGCTTGGGCGATTTCTCCCAAAGCTCACAACTGCTTCTAATCACCTCCACATCTCCAAAGCCATAACCGCTAGCAGCGCCTTTTTCTTGCGCACCAAGACGCGTTGCTCATCGCCCTATAAGTTGTATCCAGAGTCAAGGTTGGCATCACTGCCCCCCGATCCTCAGATCAATCCCGATTTGGGGCGATTGAGAAGTGGCAACCCTGATTGCTGGTTGGTTCGTGGCCGAGCCAACGCCAACCCGATTGCTCACCTTCAAGAGATCGACGGGGAGATAAAAATGTGAACTTCAGATAAGTTGAATGATCAATAGTCGTCGCCGTACTTAACAGTTGAGTCGGCATTCATTAATTCCACAGTGGTCTGGTAACCCTTGGAAACGGTTAATTCGTGCTGAGCGCCAATGTCCTGCAATGCAGCGACATCAAATTGAGGTGCCGTGATCCAACTGAATCCTTTGCCAAAAGTGTTGTCAGGATTCACGATATACCAATGGCAAGCAGTATCGGGAACTGAAACAGAACATTTGGTCCAGTCGTTGTCCCATTGGGGCACCTGAACAAAGACGAGCGCTGCAAACAAAAAGCTGAGAAGACCTTTGATCACAATGTCGTTACGAACTGAAATGATCATACATGGTTTTGCCGCTTTCTGCGTCAAAACCATCGAAATGGATGTTCGAGGGAGCGACCTATGGAGGTTGGATCCTCGATTCGCTGGTCAGGTGCTCGCCTAAATCATGGCAGGGTGGGTGCTGAAAAGGTGTTCTGCTCGACCGTCCTTTTGCGCCTGGGTCTGGAGGGACTTGACGGCATCGCGCACCTCAGGGGGATAATCCCAAGTGGTTCGTGACCGTGACCGTAGAACCCACCCATCAGGGGTACGAACACCAAGAAGGAGTTCAGACTCAGAGAAAAACACTCTGGAGGTCGGCATCAATCATTTGGCGCTCCTGCTCCAGATGCTTGAGATTTCGATTGTGGTGCCCCCTCTCGCCAAAACTGCTGCTCGTATTCCTTGCACTGCCAGGTTGGATCATCAGTCCCTATGCAGCATCCGCCCAAAATCACCTCTCCTTTCTCCATGGATTGCTCTAGTTCTTTTGAAAAAGGAGGTTTTCCATAAAGGATCTTAGCGACGATTGAATTTTCACACTTGGGGCATTTTCTTGGTCGCTTTTGGCATTCTATCCTCTTCATGATATTAGAGGTTTTGCCTTTTCTTATGATTGATTGAAGCCACCTGATGTTAAGGCATCGACCACTGCTGCCTGAATTTTGTCGCCAAGATCTTCCCTCGCCCATTCTTCGGAAATCATCTCTGTTTGTTGAAGGACCAGCTCGATCGCGGCTGGTTCTTGATCTGGCGGATACTTATAGCGTTTTAGAAGTGCCTTGATCATCGTTCGCAGTTTCGCCCGAACATTTTCCTTGTATTGCCAGTCGATACTGAGATTGCCCCGTAGTTTCTCTGCCAGTTCTCGTGCCATCTTCATCAACACCTCATCGCCCATCAGATCCTGTGCTGATTGGTTGTTCGCCAAGGCATCGTAGAAAGCAACCTCAGCAACTGAAAGTCCCATCGCATCCACTCTCTCTGCCTCATCACGGAACTGCTTTGCCATCGCAATCAGTTCTTCGATCACCTGTGCCGCCTCGATCGAGCGGTTAACATATTTCTTCAATGCTGCCTGCAGAAGATCGCTAAATCGATTCTGCTTGACCACGTTGGTCTTGAATTTGGTTTGAACCTCTTCTCGCAGCAACCTCTGAAGGAGTTCTACCGCCAGGTTCTTCTGAGGGATCTTGCTGACTTCTGCCAAGAACTGATCCGACAAAATGCTGATATCTGGTCTTTGAAGTCCTGCGACCTTGAAAACATCCGTGATTCCATCTGCAATCAGGGCATCAGAGAGCAGTTGCCGCAACTCATAATCTACATTTTTACGAGCACGACCATCTCCACCCTTTTCGTCACCCTTGATCAGTGGTGCTCGGATCGCATGAAGAAAGGTCACCTCATCATTGAGTGCCATCGCTTGATCAAGCGTTCCGCACAACGCAAACGCTTTCGTGATTGCCAGCACGGTGTCGCAATATCGCTGCTTGCCATCCGGTAGTTCCAGGATGTGATCCAGACAGTTGGGCAACAGTGCCATCGCTGCTTTGGGTTCCCTGAACCCGCTCCAGTCGATGGGGTGAAGCATGTCACGGGCAACCTGGATTTTCTCCTTGAGGATCCGAAGCGCCTCATTGGTATCAATGGTCGGTTGTCCTTTGCCCTTCGATGCCGTGTAGGTCGCCAGTGCTTCTTTGAGTTGAGGGGCGATGCCGATGTAATCGACCACCAGACCACCAGGTTTGTCCTTGAACACCCTGTTCACACGGGCAATCGCCTGTGCCAGGTTCGCCCCCTTCATCGGTTTATCCACATACATCGTCGCCAGACAGGGAGCATCAAATCCCGTCAACCACATATCCCGAACGATCACGATCTTCAGCGGATCGGCAGGATCCTTGAACCTTCTCTCGAGATCCTTCTTTTGCTGCTTCGTGGTGTGGTGCGGTTGAAGGTACTGCTCATCCGATGCCGATGCCGTCATCACCACCTTGATCGCACCTTTGCTCGGATCGTCATCGTGCCAGTCAGGGCGCAAGGTCACGATGGCGTCATAGAGGCGAGCACAGATGTCTCGACTCATCGCCACTACCATTGCCTTGCCTGGTTGAGTGCGGGAGCGTTGCTCAAAATGGGCGATGTGATCCGCTGCCACCTGCTTGAGGCGTGGTTCTGCGCCCACCAGTGCCTCTAGTGCTGCCCACCTGCTCTTTGCCCTTTCCGCCGCAGGGATATCGTCTTCATCAGCGAAGAGATCATCCACCTGCTCATCCACCTGGGGGAGCAAGGGTTCCTTGAGTGCCAGTTTTGCCAGGCGCGATTCAAAGTAGATCGGCACCGTGGCACCATCTTCCACTGCCTGTTGAATGTCGTAGATGGAGATGTAGTGCCCAAAGACCGCCTGGGTATCACGGTCGTCCTGGGAGATCGGTGTTCCCGTGAAAGCAAGGAAGGTCGCCTGGGGGAGGGCATCACGCAGTGCCTTCGCCAACCCATATTTGATCTCCCCTGTCTTGGTGTCGAAGCGACCCTTGAACCCGTATTGGGTGCGGTGCGCCTCATCGCAGATCACCACGATGTTATGGCGCTCGCTCAGGGCAGGGAACTTGTCCTCATCTGGTTCGGTGGCGAACTTCTGAATGGTGGTGAAGATGATGCCGCCGCTGGGTCGGTTGCCCAGTAGATCCCTGAGTTCTTGTCTGGAATTTGCCTGCTTGGGGGATTCGCCCAGAAGATCGCCTGCTCCAGCAAAGACCCCGAACAGTTGACCATCCAGGTCTTGGCGGTCGGTCACGATCACCAGAGTGGGGTTCTCCATGCGGGGATCGGTGAGCAACTTGCCCGAAAGACACGCCATTTCGATGCTCTTGCCAGCGCCCTGGGTGTGCCAGACCACTCCACCCTTCTTGTCGCCATCGGGTCTGCTTGCCTCGACGACCCGTTCGACCGCTTCCCTCACGGCGTGGAACTGGTGGTAGGCGGCGATCTTCTTGATGATCTGCCCGTCTTCCTCAAAGAGGCAAAAAGAACGAACGAACTCCAGCAGGCGCCCTTTGTCGAAGATCCCACGTACCAGGGTCTCTAAGTCACGGTGATTGCCCAGCGGATCAACCTCGTTGTTGACTCCCTCGATGGTGCGCCACCGCTGGAACCGTTCCTGATCAGCACTCAAGGACCCCAACCGTGCCTGGATGCCATCGCTGATCACCAGCAGCACATTGGATGTGAACAGATCGGGGATGTCTTGCTTGTAGGTCTGGAGTTGGTTGAACGCTGCCCAGATGTCTGCCTTGTGATCGGCGGGGTTCTTCAGTTCGATCACCGCCAGCGGCAGACCGTTGACGTAGACCACCAGATCAGGGCGGCGGTTGTACCTGGTGCCCTGGATCGTCAACTGGTTCACCACTAACCAGTCATTGACGGCGGGATCGTCGAATCCGATCACCTTGAGACGGATCCCCACCTGCTGATTCCCATCCATGTAGGTGATGGGCAAACCGTGGGTCATCCAGCGGTGGAAGTTGCGGTTCGATGCCAGCAGACCAGGCACATTGGGGTTTGCCAGTTGGAGCACCGCTGACTCGATGGTGCTCGCTGGAACTTCTGGATTCAGGCGTTGGAGTGATGAGCGCAGACGACCCGTGAGGATCACCTGCCTGAAATCGGTGCGTTCGGGTGTAGTGCCGTCGGGTGCGAGATCTGGAGCAAAGGCATAGGCGTATCCCAGTTCCTTGAACCACTCAAGGCACTGCTGCTCCAGATGGTCTTCTGTGATCAGAGCCATGGGAGGAGACCAAAGAATCTGCAGATGGCCTTCGGCGTGCGGGAGATCAGTGACCCAGGGAAAGCCTTCACTGCGAGGCGGCTTGCGGCAGAGGATTCATACATCGGCAACACTCCAGGCGGACAGCTGCTGCTGCAGGCGAGGCAGATCTGTTTGCACGATCTCCCAGATCACCGAAAGGCTGAGGCCGAAGTATTCATGGGCGATCCGATTGCGCAAACCATTGATCGCAATCCAGTCGATGTCTGGATGATTCTCTTTGATCGAAGCAGGCAAGCATCGGGCCGCTTCACCAATGACCAACATGTTGTGAACAACGGCATCCACCGTGCGGGTATCAGATTGGAAGTCTGTAAATGTCATCGCGTCGACATAGCTAGCAATCTTCTCGATGGCTTCCTGCATATCGGCAACGAACAGCGACCAATCACGGCGCGACATGAATCAGCGAGGCAAGGATGGAGTCGCGGCGATTGGGCTTGATACCGTCTGCGGCGAGAAGATCTACGCGCTTGCCGAGCAGTGCCTCCAGACGGTCGGCGAGATGCATGAAGCCAAATCCCATGGGCCTACTGAAGTTCACCAGAAGGTCGATGTCGCTTTGGGGGGTCTGCTCGTCGCGGGCATAGGAGCCGAAGAGTTCAAGGCTGGCGATAGGGAACTCCTTGGCCAAGTCAGCGTAATTCTCGCTGAGGACGGCAATAATCTGAGACTTTGTCAGTAGATTGCTCGCACTTGAAACTGACATGACCAACATTAGGATTTTTTCATTCTAGCCTATCTTGGGCTATGCGCAGGTCGCTTTCCAAGTCCTTGTGCTGTCACCACGTGACGGGTGAGCTCGGCTATCGGGCCCTGGCTCAGCCAGACGGTGTCAGCCTCCAGGGCACATCGAGCGTCACTTGGCCGTCGGCAGCCTGGAACAGGATGACCTGATCGCAGGCCTGCTGTTCCAGATGGTCTTCTGTGATGAGTGCCATCAGACGCCAACCTCCTCAAGCATCTTCTCGGCATCAGGGATGCGGAGTTCGCCGGAGATGAGTTTGGGGAGGAGGGCATCTCGGGCATACGCCAAAGATCTGCTTTCGATTCTCTGCGCCAAAGTTTTCCTAAGTAGAGGTTCGACAACATCCGAGAATGCTGATCTGACCTTTTGAGATCCGATACAGCAATCAAGAGAGAGGAAGTCGCTTGGTCGGATCCGTTGATGACTGTTAGAGGTTCCACCAGCAAGACCTGTCATCACCTCAATAATGGAATCACTACTGGCAAGGCAGTAAGCAAATGCTCGCCCTACATCGGTCGATGCCCGACAAACTAGGAACTCAGTTGAACAGATCGACCTCCTTGCCGAAGAAGAGAACGGGATCCAAACCCTAGGGGTTGATGGATTTAGTTTGGAGATAAGGAGATCATCATCGCCAACTAGAAACTTTTGACTTTTTATTGACGAACCCAGTTCTTTCGCGGGATTCTTTCCAGAATCAAAGGCGGGAATGCTGTAATGGTCGAACGTCTCATCGGGTGTAACTGAAGGGTCTATCGAACCCTTTTGAATTTTGAATATTTGATCAATTTTGGCAACACCCCACGCCCTCGGAATCTCCCCCAGTTCCGAATCCTCAAATGAATCTGGGAACAGGTTGCTGATTTCTGCTGGCAATCCAGTTGGTCGGCCTTCTGCCTTCGCTCTGACTGGATCGAAATCCACAAACCACGACTTGAAGAGCGCCTTTGCCATCGCCTCCAGGGTTTCGTTGGTCTTGTGGTTCAGTTCGATCTTGTCGTCAAGGGTGCCGAGGATATGGGCGATTGCTTTTTGATCAAGGAAAGATGGAAAGGCGAGATCAATCTTTCTTAGAACGCTTTGCTTTATGCCCACAACAGTGGTTCCAGTTGCTCTTGCCTCTAGATCTTCTTGAAATGGTCTGGAAAGCAGCAGGTATTTTAGAAAGGTGTTGTCTACAAGACCTTTCTTGCCACTTAGCGTGATTACTCTTTGCGCCAATGCGACTTTTCCCTTGGGGAGTTGAGCGACTTCGCCAAGAGGTGCCTCGGTCGTTATGACAACATCTCCTGCCTCGGGTATGCCACGCCTCATCCACTCCTCATAGGCATCGGCAGCAATAAACTCACTGGGGGTTTCTATCCTCCCGCCCTTAATGACTTTTGCCGTTATGAGGGGAATTCCAGCAGTCGTTTTTTCTGGCGTTTTGCCTCGATAGTCAATGATCGACTCCATCCACTCTTCAAGTGGGGCGCATTGAAGTTCACTCATATCCCAACCTCCTCAGGTTCTCGGCAATCTGCTGATCCAACTTCGCTCCCTCTTCCTGCTGCTGCCTGAGCAACCCTGTTAGGCGTTTCATCTTCTCGTCAAATGCCTCACCATCATCTTCAACATCCGCTGCTCCCACATAGCGCCCAGGCGTCAGCACAAAACCGTTCTTTTCAATCTCCCATAACTTGGCGTTGTAGCAGAATCCAGCGACATCTTCATAAGGATCAGACACCTCGCCATCACCACGCCAGGCGTGAACGGTATCTCCAATCTTGGCAATATCCTCATCGGTCAACACCCGCTCAACCCTGTTCTTCATCGTGCCCATCTGGCGGGCATCAATAAACAGCGTTTCTCCACGACGATCACGACCACGCTGGGTCTTGTCATTCGTCAGGAACCACAGGCAGACAGGAATCTGAGTGTTGAGGAATAACTGCCCAGGCAGCGCAACCATCACCTCAACCACATCACCACGAACCATTGCCTCTCGGATCTGCCCCTCACCGCTTTGGTTGGAACTCATTGATCCATTTGCCAGCACTACGCCTACTTCACCACCAGGGCGTAGTTTCCAGAGCATATGTTGTAACCACGCATAGTTCGCATTACCTACAGGTGGCCTGCCATACACCCAGCGTGGATCACTCTCGTATTTCTCCCCGCCCCAATCTGAAATGTTGAATGGTGGGTTGGCGAGGATGTAGTCGAATTTCTGATCGGGGAACTGGTCTCTGGCAAAGGTGTCGGCAGGTTCTTGACCAAGATCAGCAGCAAACCCCCGAATCGCCAGGTTCATCGCAGCCAGGCGCCAGGTGGTGGGATTGCTCTCCTGCCCATAGATCGAGGCATCATCCCGCTTGCCCCCGTGTGCCTGGATGAACTTCTCGCTCTGAACGAACATTCCCCCTGAACCACAGCAGGGGTCATAGATCCGACCTTTGTGGGGTGCCAGCACAGCAACCAGCGTTTTAACGACATGGGCAGGCGTATAGAACTGACCGCCCTTCTTGCCTTCGGCGCTGGCGAACTGACCGAGGAAGTATTCGTAGACCTCCCCCAGCACATCACCTGAACGCTGTTCGTCGGCAAATCCAATGGTGGAGATCAGATCCACCAGTTCACCCAGTCGCCCTGGTTCCAGTTGGGCGGCACCAAACCGCTTATCCAACTTGCCCCTCAAGGGAAGGTTCTCGTTTTCGATGGCAACCAGTGCCTTGTCGATCAGTTGACCTATATCAGGTTGCTTTGCCCGTGCCCGCAACGATTCCCAGCGAGCATCAGCAGGCACCCAGAACACGTTCTCCTGGGTGTAGTAGTCACGATCCTCCAGTGCTGCCTGGTGCTCCGCAGGGTCATCACCCACGTAGTTGTCAGAGTCAGGGTCACTGACCATCAGCAGCACCTTCCCTTGCTGGGCGGCAAAAGTGTCTGAGATGTATTTGAGGAAGATCAGACCCAGAACCAGATGCTTGTATTCCGCCGCATCCATCTGGGCACGAAGTTTGTCGGCACTCGCCCAGAGCACGGCCTTGAAATCCTTGGCGGGTGCCTCCTTCTTCGCCCTGCCTCGACCCCGCTTCGGCGCTGGTTCCTCTTCTGACCTCAGCGATGCCAGCAGGTCATCGAGACCGCCCAGGTCTTCCCCCAGATCCTCTTCGTCGTCCACCTGGGGAGTAGCGAACCCTGCTGAGTCGGTCACTGGGACTGGTCACTTCCGCCCATTCTGCCCTCTGGGACTGGGTTCTGCCCGTTATGCAGTGGCCGCCTACAACCCCGTCGCTCTAGGATGGCCACTTGCTCAACTGCCACAGATGGCACCAGTCCCTCCCCGCTGCGTCAACTGCCAGAACTTCAGTGGTTGCAAGGGGAGTCCTGGGGTTTGCAGGGTCTGGCAGGCGTTGATCCCTTCTCAGGCGGCATCTCTATCCCACTGTGAGCATTGGACGGCACCATCGCTCGAGTAGTGCCCCAACCATTTCCCTCCTAAGGCGTTTCCTTCCCCTTCGACCAGATCCGCTCCAGGGTCTTGCGGAATGCGTCCTCACTCAAAGGTTTCGCCAGTTCCCGCTTCCAAATGACGTTGCTGATCCACCAGATCTGAAGACCGCCAAAGACCAGGGCGACAAGACCGAGTTGAACGTAGCCCCAGTTCATGTGCTCCATCTTGACCACCTCCTCCAGCGCCATTTAACCGCCACAGCTTCACGTGCTGTTGTTGGAACGCTTGCCAATTGATTCCAGTGGTTTGATTGGAATCGTTTTCATCCGCTTCAACTTCTTGTCAACGTCCCGCCTCGGAGTCAGGCCATCGGTCTGGCGGAGCTGCCGCCCATCGCCCCCGAGCTCCACGATCGGCAACCCGTACCCAACCCCCCTGGAGTCTCCATCCGAGGGGAGACTGCAAGCTTGTTTCAGCGGGTTCTTCCCCCAGGGGATGGCTCGCTTTCACCTCAACCAAGCGAACCCATGACCACCACCCATCACCTGTTCATCAGCGCAGCCGGTTGCGGCTGCGGCTGTTCCACCGTTGCCTCCCGCTCCAGCGCCCTGCGCTGTTCCTGCGGTTGTCGTTGCGATTCAACCTGTGGTTGTGCCACCGGAGCGACCTGTGGCTGCGGCTGCGGAAACACCCAGCGCTGAGGCGCCGGTTCGCGAGGGCAGGGTGGCTGGAAGCGGACGCCCTGCCCCTGCCTGGCGCTGCCTCTGCCTGCCACATCTATCAAGGGGCGACATGCCATCAAGGAATGGCGAGGGCCTTGGGCGAAAACAACCGATCGAAGCTGAAGTACGCCGGTTTGTTCAGGCCGTCGTGCTGCAACATTCGCCGCAGCGTGATGATCTCCTTGCTCTGGCTCAGGATGATGCCGCCCGCCAGCCGCCGGATCGTTGGATTGGTGCTTTTGCTCCATGCATCGTGCGCCATGAGCAACGCCCCGCCGTGGTGCTGGAGCATCCCTTCGAGGAACCAGGTGATCCTGGTGTCCCGGCTGGGCAGCTCACCCATCATCCGCATCGCCGCCATCTCGGCCTCGCCCATCCGGGTCAGGCCCGCCAGCGCATTGGGATCACCGCCCGGCGCCAGGCTCACCGGGTAACTCGGGGCGGCGGGGTACCAGGCCCGCCGCCATTGGCCCATGGCCTTGATCTCCTGGGCTTGGTCCCGCCAGATCTCCTTGGCCAGGGCCCCCACACCCGGTTCGCCGCTATCAAACACCAGCTCAGCCATCCTCAGGGCTCCGCTGTGGTGCTGCACCATCGCGTCGATCCAGCGCAGGTCGTAGGTCTCGCCCGCAGGCCCCACCTCGTGGCTGTGCCCGCCGCCGGCTGGGGTTGGGCTGCCGTGGTGATGGTGCGTGTGGTCGGGGATGTCCTGGGCTCTGGCCGCGGGGAGCTGCCCCATTCCGGCGAAGGCCACCGGTGCCAGGCTCAGGATCACGGCCACCAGGGATGGGACAGAACGCATCAGGGCGGCCGGCGCAGGGGATCTTCCTAGGC
>Ga0194063_10002947_pt1 | contig 10323 bp, 8 predicted proteins | sample SepL3720m_MetaG_FD_155459 | JGI IMG/M metagenome (GOLD analysis project Ga0194063, IMG submission 155459) | Anoxic zone freshwater microbial communities from boreal shield lake in IISD Experimental Lakes Area, Ontario, Canada - Sep2016-L373-20m | ecosystem: Environmental > Aquatic > Freshwater >...
CCGATCGGGGGGTCAGGCGTTGGAGCGGGGCCGTTTGCCTGGCGGTATAGGGAAATCCGTCAGTATCGATGATTGATTTTCCCCCCATGATGCCGTTCGACCCGGCCAGCTTTCCCATGGTGACTTCGCTGTGAGATGTCGGCTTGAAGTAATCTGCGATGCTTTTTCGTTGTGACTCATTGGTTGCACCCAGAATCCACATTAGCAAGAAGAAGGCCATCATGGCTGTCATCATGTCAGCCAGCGCGATCTTCCAGGCACCACCGTGGGCCCCAGCGTGCCCAGGCTGGATCTTCTTGATAATGATGATGGGCGCCAGTGCCGCCGGTGCGGTCAGCGAGTCGCTTGGTGCCGCGACCTCGCCTGTGGTCGTTACCTCGGTCGAGGTTGGTCGGGATTCTTCCGAATCAGCCATCGTCACTTACCGCGTAAACCGTCAAAGACTTCGGCAAAACTTGGCTGGTTGTGATGGCTGATGCCGACGCGCGCGGCCTCGAGAATCAGTGGCATCGGATGCCCGTGCATGGTTCCGATGATGATTTGTTTTACCACGCCATAAATCGCAGCTTCATCTTCGATGATTTGACTGAGACGCTTGGCCCAGGGTTCCACCAGACCATACGCCAGGAAAACCCCCAAAAAGGTACCCACTAGAGCCGCACCAACCAGTCCACCCAAGATGGCAGGAGGCTGATCAATGGCGGCCATCGTTTTCACCACGCCCAGCACGCAGGCCACAATGCCCAGAGCTGGTAATGCGCCAGCCAGCGTTGCTAAAGCATCGGCATTTTTGAGTTCTTCATGGTGATGTGTCTTGATCGAGTTATCCATGACCTCCTCAACCGCATAGGGACTCAAAGTGCCTTGGGATACGACCATCAAGCGGACCGTGTCGGTGATGAGGTGCAATAACGCGTGGTCTTTGAGGAGTTTGGGGTACTCGCTGAAGATGGCGCTTGAATCAGGAGTCTCGATGTGCGCCTCGAGTGCCACGGCACCTTCACTCTTGAGGGTTTTCATCACCTTCGAAACGCAGAATATGACGTTCAGATAATCTTGTTTCTTGTACTTTGGACCCGAAAACGTTTTGCCAATCCCGCCCAGGGCCCCTTTGATAACCTGCACGCTATTGCCAATCAGCAAGCCACCCACCCCGGCGCCCACGATCACCAGGCCCTCGATTGGCGCAGCGTGAATAATGGGTGCCATCGAGCCACCGCCCAAGATGTAGCCGCCAAAAACACAGCCAAACAAAATTACCAAACCTATGATGCCGAACATGATGGATCCAAAATGGTGTGACGAAGGTCTAGATCAGACTTGGTAGCACTGGCCTGCAGGCGTGTGGCAATGGTGCCGGTTCAATGAAGGCCAGCGATGGTCTGTTGTGGAAGCAGTAGCGGATATTCCTGCCACGCTTGGCGAATATCACTCATCAGGCCATGAACTTCTATGACCGCTTGCAGATCATTTTGTGCGTTTGCATAAAGCAAGCGACGCGTTATATAGCTGTATAGCTCATTCAGGTTCTGCGCCAGTTCGCCACCTTTTTCAAAGTCAAGCGAGCTTTGCAGACCAACGACGATGCGACTTGCGCGTGAAAGGCATTTGCATTTTTCCTGAATCGCTCCGCGCTGCAGATGACCCTGCGCAGCCGCCAGGCTTTCGATTAGCCCGTCGAAAAGAATTTGAATCAGGTCAACACGGTTGGCAACGGCCGCTTGTGATGCCAAATTGTCAGCACCATAGGATTCCATAGCTTTAAAGAGAACGCGCATGATTTTGAGCTCCTGCTGAATTTCTGTACATGACAGGATTCGGACCGACCGCAGGAAACTTGAGTCAACTCACCCAAACAAGGGGAAAACTTGGTGTCAGTTCTTCAACACGCTTGACTTGGAAGTCGGTATTTCGTTGATTTGCAGATTGCTACGAAGTTTTTTGACCGTAGCAGACAGGAGCTGACTAACCCTGGATTCGGTAACACCAAGGGTCTCTCCAATTTCCTTGAGGTTGAGTTCATCAACATAGTAAAGAGACATCAGCAGATGTTCTCGCTCAGGCAACTCTTCAATGGCGTTGGTGACCGCTTGCATGAACTCTTTATGCTCGAAGATGACCTCGGGTTGCCTTGAAACATCATCGGCGATGCCCATTACTTCATCAGCCATCACCTCCATCGAAAAAGTTTCGAAACGCTTGGCCTTACCCCTTTTCTTTTGGAAAACTTCCAGGTCATCGCCCATATGCGCAGCCAGTTCGCTCTGGGTGGGAGTGCGTCCGAGCACTGAAGAGAGATGAATTTTTGCCTGGTTTTCAGACTTGTTAAAGGCCGTCGCTGAACGTGGAAGAAATGACAGTTGCCTGACCTCATCAAGGATTGACCCGCGGATCCGGCTCAGCGCAAAGTTCTCAAAGTCGATTCCCTTGGCGGGGATATAGGCTCTTGCCGCTTCCAGCAAGCCAATCATTCCAACTTGTATCAGTTCGTCAAGCTCCATAAAGGGCGGAATCCTGACCTTCAGATGCAACGCAACGCGTTTGACCATCCCCAGGTGTGCCAACACCAGTGCTTCACTGTTGTTGTGAACCTCTTCATAAAGACGAGTTGACATGACCATGACGCGCTCTAGGCCCTGAACCTCACCAGCCGCTCAACAAAAAACTGCATTCCACCAGACAGCTGATTGATATCCGCTAAAGCGCAACTCGAATCGGCGAGCCGATTGAAGTCACGTGCCGCGCCACTTCGAGGGGCAAACTCCATGACTGGTTCGTACCGCTTGTGTGCAGCCAGTATCAGCTCATCGTTCTCTATCGACCCCAAATACCGTGTGGTGTAGTTAAGAAACTGTGCACAAACATTGTTGACGCGTTTGAATAATCCCTGCCCTTCTGACTGACTCGTCACTGAGTTGGGTATCAGGTATATTTCATTCAGTTCATAGTTCTGAATAAGCACTTTGATTGTTCCGTATGCATCCGCAATGGAGGATGGGTCATCGCGCACCACAATGTAGCGGCGTTGGCAGGCAGCCATGAATGACAGTACGGACGGTGAAATTCCGGCAGCCATGTCAACTATCAGAAAGTCAAGGTCATCTTCCAGGGCGCTAAAAGCCTGAACGATTCTCGATGCCTGCAACTCCGACAGCGCAGCCATTTCCATCGCCCCCGAAGAACCTGGGATCAGCAACACGCCATGGCGTGAAGTTACGGTAATGTCCTGCAGACTTTTTTGGCCGCTCAAAAAATGGCCCAGATTGTAGGGACAGGCACAGCCCATCGCGATTTGGGCATTGGCCAAACCCAAATCAGCATCGAACAGCATGACGCGATAACCTTTGAGCCGCAGCGCAATAGCCAGGTTAACTGCGATCGTGGTCTTGCCTACTCCACCTTTGCCACTGGCTATGCCTATGACTTCTGTGCGCAAAGGCTTTTTCATTGGTCTAACTTTGGTTTAATTCAGTTGAATGGTCCACGAATACCTCTTGCGGTGCTCGCCTTGAAGACTCTCTTGGACGGCGCTACCTCGACCTGAAGCTCAACGTTGACGGGCATTGGTAGAGGAGCCACATGCGCGATATTTGCGATAGCCTTGCAAAGCAACGAATTGGTGGTTAGATCGTGCTTCAAGTTGGTAATGTGATCACCATCACTTCCTGCAGATATCCTCGTGGAATTATGGCACATAAACTCCAGCAGAGGCCATGGTTGCGAAGACTCATCAAGCTTGCTGACCATCAAAGAATGCCACTCAACTGAAGAGGTTTGGAGTACGCGCCGTAATGCTGCCGATGATGAGTCGGCGGGCATGATGGCGTGACAAATACAATTTGGGCATATGCCCAGGACTTCGGAAACTCGAGCGCCCATCTGGACCCCGGGGGTGTCAATCAAGATCAAACTGCGCTGGGATAACTCATTTAACAGCAGCCTCAACGTGGCTGGGTCATCGGCGCGAAAACAATCCAACCCTATCTGGGCCGATAGCATCTGGGTTTGGCTCCATGCGCCATAGCGCAGATCCTGATAGCTGATGACGGCTACATTCTTAGGTCCAATCTTAGAAGCCGCATCGTTGGCGATGCGGGCTGCCATCACCGTTTTGCCTGCCCCCGTCGGGCCAGCGATGAGATGGACTCCTTTTTGAGGTATCGGGGCAGATGGTCTGGCGAGGCTGTGGCTGAGCTGATCTTGAATTGCAAGAAGGGCCTCCTGCTCATTGGGCATGTCTTTTATGGTGTCCAGCAGAAGCGTTCGAAGGCCGGTGGGCATTCCCGCCTCAGAGAGAGCAGTAAATAGTGGGACCAACTCTGCGGCCGGTGTCAGGCTTGCCCGCCAAGCCGTTGTTTGCTGAGCGAGACTGAACTCCCGTCGCATTGCCGCAAATTCGTCTCGTACCAGATCAACGATCTCTCGGCTGCGCAGATATTCGCGTTCATCGTCACTGGTATGCCGGAGGGGCTCCTGCGTCCGCTGTGCCTTGCCAGCGTTTGCTGGTTGCTGAGACCGAGCAAGCTGACTGCCAAAATCGGTTTGCCCGTGGACCGTCAAGTCTTTGCGCACAAGTGACAATTGATCATCCAGGTCAACGGCTATTACCAACTCGGTTTGACCATTGACTCGGTGGTTTGAAATAACCAATACGTCTTGACCGAACAGGGCCGTTGCTTTGTCAGTGGCACCGCGTGTGTCAGACGCCAGGATTCTCTGGAGTTCCATGGGATGAATCTCTTTTGCAGGGGTTAGGATTTACTTTTGGGTTCGGCGTGCACGGTGTGGATCACCTTGACGGCCTGGTCATCGGGGATCTCGCTGTACGAAAGGATCATCAATTCGTTCACCCGGTATCGAACTGCCTTGGAAAGCCAAGGACGGATCGCCGGCGAAACCACCAGCACTGCTGATTGCCCCAGGTTTTCCACCGCCTTTGTGCCCTCACGCAGTGCCCCAAACAGTCGTTCAGCCAAACCAGGTTCCATCACGATGTTCTGCCCTGGAACGTTTGCGTTTTGTTGCAGTACGTTGTGCAGGATCTGCTCAAGCGCAGGGTCCAGCGTCATGACCGAAAGGATATTCTTTTCATCGACCAACCCTTGCATGATCATTCTGCCTAAACGGGGACGCACCAGTGATGTCAGTTGTTCTGGATCTTGCGTGCGAGCGCTGACTTCAGAGAGAGTTTCAACAATGGTGCGCATGTCGCGAATTGAAACTGAGTCGTTGAGCAGATTTTGTAGAGTGCGGGTGAGAACCCCCAGAGAAAGCTTACCCGGGATGAGGTCCTCAACCAGCCTCGGTGACTTGCTGGACAATTTGTCGAGCAGTTGTTGAACCTCGTCATGGCTGAGCAGGTCAGACGCGTTGTCTCGAAGGATCTTATTCAGATGAGTGGCTACAGCCGTAGTGGCATCTACTACGGTATAGCCCAGAGTGCGCGCGTGGTCCCGCTGCGAAGGCTCGATCCATACGGCCTCGAGACCAAAAGCCGGTTCTTGAGTAGGAATTCCTTCCAAAACTCCATAGACCTGGCCCGGATTGATCGCCAATTCTTTTCCCACCTTGACTTTGCCACGGCCCCTGATCACACCCTTGAGGACGATGTGGTAGCTGTCCGGATCAATGCTCAGTGCGTCTCTGATACGAACGGGTTGAATTAGGAAGCCAAGCTCCGCAGACAATTTTTTGCGCACGCCTTTAACGCGCGTCATCAATTGGCCCCCCGTTTCAGGATTTACCAAGGGAATCAAGCCGTAGCCAATTTCAAGGCCGACCAAATCAACCTGATCAAGATCTTCCCATTCCAACTCTTTGGGTTGTTCAAGCGCAAGGCTGGCAGCTGTCTCTGCCGGGCTTGGCGCGTTTAACCCCGCTTGCTTTCGAAGAACCATAAGACCCAAACCGGCAGCACCCGCGGCCAGGGTAACAAATACCAAATGCGGCATCCCTGGAACCAGCCCAAGAATCGCAATGATGCTGGAAGTTACGAAAAGCGCTGAGGGATTTCCCAACTGGGTTCCAGCTTGCTCCGTCATTGACTCGGAAGTGGTGACGCGCGTGACAACGATGGCTGTTGCCAAAGACAGCAACAAAGACGGAATTTGCGCGACGAGACCGTCACCAATTGTCAGCAGGGAATAGATTCGCCCTGCCTCGCTAAGCGACAGGCCGTGCTGGCCAATGCCCACCGCAAGTCCACCGACCAGGTTGATGATCAAGATCAGCAGGCCGGCAATTGCATCGCCACTAACAAACTTGGAGGCGCCGTCCATTGAACCGAAGAAATCTGACTCTTGGGCAAGTTCGGCTCGCCGTTGCTTGGCTGTATCCTGATCAATCACCCCGGCATTCAGATCGGCATCAATTGCCATTTGTTTGCCTGGCATGGAATCAAGAGTAAAGCGCGCGTTGACCTCAGAGACCCGTCCGGCCCCCTTGGTCACCACTACAAAATTGACAATCATCAAAATGGAAAAAATGATGAATCCCACCACGTAGTTGCCACTGATCACGAACTCGCCGAAGGCGGCAACTACTTTCCCGGCAGCTTCGTGCCCCTCATGCCCATTAACCAAAATAACTCGTGTCGATGCCACGTTCAGAGCCAGCCGAAGCATGGTGGCGAATAGCAGAACTGACGGAAACGACGAAAACTCCAAGGGCTTACGGGTGCCGATGGCGATCATGATGATCAGGACGCTCGATGTAATGTTGAAGGTGAACAGCACATCCAGCAAAAACGGCGGCAGGGGCAAGACCAACATGCCCATGATCAACAGCACCAGAGCGGGAATGCTCAGGTCGGCGTAGTTGAATTTCGACATGTGATGTCGAATAGATGACAGTGCCAGGGTAGACATGAACGTTCGGGATGACTCCGAGCCTTGATAACAGTGTTGATCGTGAATCTGCGAGGGGATCAACGCAAAGTCCATGCCATGCATTTTTGACACATGGACGGACGTTAAGGGCGGCACTGAAGCAGCGGCAATAGTTGTCCAGTCACGGTTCTTGCGTGGTGGTTGGGCACCGCCATTTTGGTGACACCTTGAAGGCCAGACAACTGTGGACGCAAATCAATTTTTTTCGATTGCCAATCAATCGCCCTCCTCCTGGGATGCCCTTGCGACGGTAGCGCCAGTGGTCACTCTGCCACCTGGAAACACCGACTTTGCTGATCTGTTCAATGGGCAAATGCTGGCGCAGGTACGGCAAGAGTTTGCCGCACCTGTGCCCATGCAGGTCGATTTACAGCTGGTTTCATTGGGGCCAAAAATTAACCTGATTACGGCCGATGCTCCGCTGCCAGATATTGTCAGTTTGGCGTCGTTTGCGCGTTCTCAGGGGTTGGACGAAGAAGCTATAAGAACATTGTTCGGTAGTCCATCCTTGAGAAATGCCGAAACCCCGACATCCTTGATGGGCCAAATATCAGGGCAGGGTTCGTCCGAAGCGGCTTTGCAGCTGGCGGGCGGACTTGGTTTGGTGCCGGGTTCGGTCATTTCAGTTCCTAAAGCAGTGCCGAAGACGCAACTCTCTTCAACGACGACCGCCCCGGGTCAAACCAGGGCAGATTTGGAACCCATAGATTGGCCGGTTCAAAGCCTAACTGAAGGCCTGTCCGACCCTGCTTTTCAATTGGCGGGCGGACTTGGCTTGGTGCCGGGTTCGGCCATTTCAGTTCCTAAAGCAGTGCCGAAGACGCAACTTTCTTCAACGACGACCGCTCCGGGTCGGATCGGGGCAGATCTGGAACCCATGGATTGGCCGGTTCAAAGCCTGAGCGAAGGCTGGTCCGACTCTGCTTTGCAACTGGCAGGTGGATCTGGTTTAGTGCCAAGTCCGACCGGCGCGATTTCTGCAGTCCAACAGAGAGACAAGGCTTTGACTTTGTCGATAGCAACCCCTCCCATCGCAGCAGGCCTTCATTCGGTGGGCACATTGGTTACCAGCACAGGAAAGGTCTCTGAGGCCCAGCAGTTACCGGTTGATCCAATAAAACCTGCAGCCCCATTGATTGCCTCTTTGATCTCCATCCAGTTGGACACACGATCCCAGACGGCTCACAGTTTGACCAACGGACCGATCACTGAACTTGCTCCAAAGTCAATTGATGACGCAATGCAAATTGCAATGCGGGTCCAGTTCGACCTTAAGAACCAGGGCATCACGCGTCGCCTGGCTCAGATGTCAGGTAATTCCCAAAAAGCCAGTTGGGCTTCGGTATTGACGACGGCGTCCGGCGCAGGCCTGGCCGATGCTGCCCCAGGCAAGCCATGGGAGGCTATCAATATTGATATTCCTTCTACCTTGCTTTCATACTCGCCAGACGGATCAGCGACCTTGATTGCGGATCCAAATACCGGCGTCACCTCGGTAAGTAGCATGGGCGGGGAATCGGTCAGAACGGCCACCTTCGATTCATTAACAGCCTCGACTCCTGAACTTTCGCCCAATACCCTGGCCACACAGCGCAGTGCGCAGTACCAACAGTTGGCAGATCGAGTGGGGCAGGCATTGGGTCAACGCTTGATTGCGCAAATGGAAAGAGGTGAGTGGAAACTGCAGCTGCGCCTACAGCCCGAAAGTCTGGGCCGAATCGACGTTGCATTGGCGATGCATGCGGGCACTTTGGATGCGTCCTTTGCTTCGGACAACAGTTTGACACGTGATTTGATTCATCAAGGGGCTGGCAAATTGAGAGACACCTTGGCTCAGTCTGGCACGACAGTTGCTAATGTATGGGTGGGTGGTGGCCAAGGAAGCAAACATGACGGAAATCCGACACCAGGAAGATCTTTCAAAGAAGCCTCAGTGGCCACCCGCAAAAACGATGACGAAGCTGTACTCAGTGTCAGTTCCAGGAGGGGCACGTCGAATGCATTCGATGGGCTCGACATTTTGGCGTGATGGGTGGTAAGTGCATCGATTTGATTCGCAATAACGAGGTGTCAAATGGCTGAAGAAACTCCAAACGTGGAAGATAAACCGAAAGCGAAAAAACCGATCTTGAAGATTGTCATTGCCGCGGTCGCGGTAATAGTTCTGCTGACGGCCACCATCGCCGGGACACTCTTTGCAACCGGCTTTTTTTCGCCCAAACCTGTTGTGACGGCTGACGAAATCCTCGATGCGGAAGACGCCGGTCGCGGCGCGTCCAAGGCTGACGCCGGGCACGGCGCACCTGCGTCCGATGCTGGTCATGGCGCGCCGAAGGCAGATGCTGGTCATGGCGCCCCCAAGGCAGATGCCGGTCATGGAGCGCCTGCGGCAGATGCCGGTCACGGAGCAAAGAAGGCTGCTGCCAAAGATGGTCCAGGCGGGAAAATGAAGACCAAGTCGCCGGAGCTAACGCGCTTTGAGTACACCTATCATCAACTCGAACGCGAATTTCTGGTCAATGTATCGGGCTCACGTAAGGTGATGTCAGTTCAGATTGCGGTCATGACACGTTATGACGAGCGTGTCATCAACAATGTCAAGAAACATGAATTTGCGATCAGATCGGTGGTCATGGATGTGATGCGCCTTACTACAGACGCAGACCTCATTAAGCCTGATTTCCGAAAGGACTTGGCGGTACGGATACGTGACGCCATGAATGGGCTGATCGAAAAATACGAAGACTTTGGCGGCGTAGAAGAAGTCCATTTCACTTCGTTCATTGTGCAGTGAACCTGCTGCAAGAAATAAGACCTGACTCCGATGGCGCCTAACCTGCTTAGTCCCGAGGAAATGACGGCGCTTTCCGAGGGCGTCAAAGATGGGTCCATTGCGGTGGATACCGGGTTCAATACGGCTGCACGCGTCAAGAAGCATGATCTCGGAAGCGAAAACAGCAGCCTGGGAGTCAATGTTGCCTCGATTGACATGATCAACGAACGCTTTATTCGGTTGTTCAGACTGGGTCTAATGGAAGTTTTGCGGAGCAATCCGCGCATCAACCCGACAAAGGTACAAATCGTTCGATTCGGTGACTACATCAAGGGCTTGAATGCGCCGCTCTCAGTAAATGTGGTCCGAATCAATCCGTTAAGAGGCTACTCGCTAGTCGTTATTGATCCGAGCATTGTGTTCAGTTCTCTGGTGAGCTTCTTTGGCGGCTTTGGTAATGGAAGCGTCGGGAATCTGCTGCCAGGGCGCATGTTTACACCGACCGAAGTCAGGATCATAAAGATGATTCTGGACATTACCTTTCGAACGCTCAAAGATGCGTGGTCGCCCCTGCTCGGACTGGATTTTGAGTTGGTGAGCTCAGAGATCAACCCTCAGTTCGCGCAAATAGCCGATGAGAATGATCTGGTCGTTCTTAGTCGT
>Ga0194063_10002948_pt1 | contig 10321 bp, 10 predicted proteins | sample SepL3720m_MetaG_FD_155459 | JGI IMG/M metagenome (GOLD analysis project Ga0194063, IMG submission 155459) | Anoxic zone freshwater microbial communities from boreal shield lake in IISD Experimental Lakes Area, Ontario, Canada - Sep2016-L373-20m | ecosystem: Environmental > Aquatic > Freshwater...
CTGCCGCAGGCAAAGAACTACATCGGCGCTTACCACCAGCCCGCCGCCGTGATCGTCGACCCGGCGATGCTGACAACGCTGCCGCCCGACGAGATGGCGGCCGGTTACGCCGAGGTCGTGAAGACGGCGCTGATCGGCGGCGGCCTGTTGTGGCAGCGAGTCAGTGGCGGCGAGCCCGTCGATGAAGAGATCATTCGTGAGTGCGCGCGGATCAAGCTGGCGGTAGTTGCTTCCGACGAGCGCGACGAGGGCCCGCGCCAGAAGCTCAACCTTGGCCACACAATCGGTCACGCGATCGAGACCGCGACCGGCTACAGCGAGCTGCGCCACGGCGAAGCAATTTCGCTCGGGCTGCTGGCAGCGCTGCGCATCTCCGACGCCCCTGAGCTACGCGAGCAGGTGCGCAAGCTGCTTGACGGAGCGGGGCTGCCAACGAGCCTTCCCGGACTCGACGTCGACGCTGTGCTCGCAGCAACCCTGCTCGACAAGAAGCGGCTAAGCGGAGCCGTTCCGTTCGTCTGTTGCAGCACTCCAGGCGAGGTCCATTACGGCGTTGAGGTCGAGCCGGAGCTTGTCCGCGCGGCGGTTGAAGAGCTCGCAGCCTGACGGGCGCCCGCCCGACATGGCAAACTGGCAGCCGTGCTCGCCCATAACCGCATTGCAGTTCTTCACGGCGTCAACCTCGACCAGCTCGGCCGGCGCGACCCGGCGATCTATGGCGATCTCGATTACGACCGACTGACCCAGCGGATCGGCGAGTTCGCAACAGAGCTTGAGCTCTCAGCCCAGTTCTTCCAGACCAACTTCGAGGGCGATCTGGTTGAGCATCTACATAGAGTGAATGACATCGCAGACGCGATCATCATCAACCCGGGGGCTTGGACGCACTACTCCTACGCAATCCGTGACGCGCTCGAGATTGCCGCGCTGCCAGCGGTTGAGGTCCACCTCAGCGACATTCAAAACCGTGAAGAGTTCCGCCGCGTATCCGTGATCAGCGACATCTGCCTGATGACCGTTAGCGGCCAAGGCGTTGACGGCTACCGCCCGGCGCTCGAAGCGCTGCGCGAGCACTTGGCTACAGCGGCGAGCTAGTGCCCGAACGGATTGAGCGGCTGGCGGCGAAGGTCGCCGAAGCGGGGCTCGATTGGCTACTCGTTTCTGCGCCGCTCAACCTGCGCTGGCTGACCGGCTTTACCGGCAGCAACGGAGTCGCGCTTTGCCCGGCCGATCCAGGCCGCAACCCGGCCGTGCTGCTGACCGATTTCCGCTACACCGAACAGGTAGCCGCGCAGGCGCCATCTGCCTGGCAGATTGAGATCGCCAGCAACGATCTGCTCGGCGCAGGGCTGGCCGAACATTTTCCCGTCCCCGACAGCGGCGGCGACAACTACGGAACCGTTGGCTACGACGACAAGCACCTGACGGTGGCGCAGCTCGCCGCCTTAGAGACAGCGTTTGAGGAGCGCGCCAGTTTCGAACCGCTCAGCGGCAGCGTCGAGGCTCTGAGGCTAATCAAGAGCGCCGCTGAGGTCGAGAAGATCCGCGCCGCCGCCCAGCTCGCTGACGCGGCAATGATCGAGCTGCTTGAGGGCGGGTTGATCGGGCGCAGCGAGGTTGAAGTTGCGCTGATCCTCGAATCAGCGATGCGGCGGCTTGGAGCGCAGGAGCTCAGCTTCCCGCCGATCGTCGCTGCCGGCGCGCACGGCGCCCTACCGCACGCCGAGCCGCGCGAAGTGGAGATCGAGCAAGGGCAGATGGTCACGATCGATTGGGGCGCGAAGTTAGACGGTTACTGCTCTGACTGCACACGGACCTACTTCACCGGCGAGGTCGACGATCAGCAGTCGGAGATTTACGACCTCGTACTCGAATCGCAAATAGCGGGAGCCGCAGCCGTGAGGCCAGGGCCGAGCGGCCGCGAAGTCGATTCCGTCGCGAGGGCAATCATCGAGAAGGGCGGGTACGGAGATAAGTTTGGCCACGGCCTTGGCCATGGCGTCGGCCTCGACGTGCACGAGGCGCCGCGACTCTCGCGCCACGGTGACGCCGCGCTTGAGGCTGGAATGATCGTCACGGTCGAGCCAGGAATTTATCTGCCCGGCCAGTGTGGCGTGCGGATTGAAGACCTGCTCCTAGTCACAGCTGATGGCAGCGAGGCGCTTAACGGCCTGCCGAAAGAGCGGCAGCTAGTTAGCTGAGCGGCGGCGCGGCGGGAGTGGCTGGTGCAGAAGGCACGGTCGCTGTTTTACGCAGGAAGGCCCAGCCGACGCCGCCAAGGAAAGCGATCGTGAGCGCAGGGACTAGCGCTTCGACGACGCTCACATCGATCAGCTCTGCGAGCTCTGTCAGGCCGCCGTAAAGCAGGTAGGCGGCGAGGATCAATACCAGCAGCCCCGTCACGAGGAAGAAGCGACGGAGGTCCAGCTTGAGGCTGCCGCGGTAGAAGCCAACGCCAAGGGCGATCGCGACGATGCATCCGATCACGCCGCCGATGATCGTCGCCGCCGCGCCGGTTTCGCCAACCGAAACGAAGAGGAAGAGCGCCGTCTCGAATCCTTCACGCACAACAGCAACGAAGGCAACAGTCGCGAGCGCCAGTGTTCCGCCGCCGGCAATCGCGGTCGTGACCTCGTTGCGAAGATCACTACCCATTGTCCGTGCCTGGCGACGCATCCAGAAGACCATCCAAGTGAGCACTGCGGCGGCGGTCAACATTGCTACCGCTTCAAAGAGGATCTCTGCCGTCCCTTCAAGTTCACCAACGGTGGCGAAAAGGATTATCGCGGCGATCGAACTCACCAGCACTGCCGCTGCTGTGCCCTGCCAGACAGCGCGGCCGTGCGTCTCGAGCGCGCCGGTCTTCTTCAGGAAGGCCAGCATCAACCCGATGATCAGGCTGGCCTCGAATGTCTCACGCAGGGTGATTAGAAACGCGCCCACGAGCCCTCATCTCTTGAATAGTTTGTCATCAGTTAGGAGACCCTAACAAAAACCAACGCGAACAGTCGGGAATGGCGCTGAGACGCTACCTGCGCAGGTGAATGGGGGAGCCAATAGAATGCCAACGCTGTGGTCCGTTTCCTAACAGCATTCAGCGTTCTGCTAGCCGTGGGCGCGTTCGTAGTCGCCCCAGCTCAGGCTCAGCAGAGCAGCCAGACGACCGCCGACCGGATAGTCGCGATCGCGCAGCAAGAGCTCGCTTTCGGCGTTCACGAGATCCCGATGGGTTCCAACAAGGGCACGCGGATCAAGATGTATGGCCTGGCGACGCAGGAGCCGCTGCGTTACTACCCGGCCGCCTGGTGCGCCTACTTCACCTCTTGGGTGACGCAGCAGGCCGGCGCTCCGATCGGTTGGAACGGGCTCGGCGATGGGCTCGTCTCGCGGCTGCGCGACTGGGGTCACAAGACCGGCATCTGGCGGACCGTTCCTCAGCCCGGCGACCTGATCGCCTTCCCGCAGCACATCGGGATTGTCGAAACGATTCAGCCGAACGGCCTAGTGACGACAATCGAAGGCAATACCGCCGACGCGGTCCGCCGTCGGTTGCGTCTGATCAAGAGCGCCACAGGCTTCATCCGGGTCGCTGCGATTAACGCTCCGGTGCCCGTTTTGACTGCGCCGAGCGACACCGTTTACCGCACCGAGCCGGTTACGCTGACGGTCAAGAACACTTCGCTTGCGAAGCGGGTGATCAAGAGTTACCGCTGGGACCTCAATGGCGACGGCAAGTGGGATCAGACGACCGCTGATGGTCAGATCACGATCGCCTTCCCGGAGAACGGAATCTTCCCGCTGACCGTTCAGCTAACCGATTCGAATGGCGTCTCAGGCAGGGCGACGATAACTCTCACCGTTGTTAATCGTCCCGGCGTCGTAATCGCGCGCTGAGGCTGGGCGCTAGGCCTCGTTGCGCTGATCGTCTAGTCTGCGCCGATGCTCGAAGCAGCGGTTTTCGCAGCCATCGGCCAAGTAGCGCTCGTTGTGGGTGCCCTGCTGGTCTGGCGTTTCCGCACGCTGACGCGAGCCGCGGTCGTCGGTTCGCTGATGGCATTTGGCGCCGGCGCCGTAATCTCGGCCGTCGGCACCGACCTCGTAGCTGTTGCCTATGACGAGGCTGGGGGAGGTGCCACTGCGCTGGGCATCGGCATTGGTGGTTTCGGCTACTTCCTGATCATCACGCTGCTGGAGCGCAGCGGCGCGCGTGAGAAGCCAGAGGCACCGCTTGAGGAAGCGGCGCAGTCTGACGGCGGCGAAGTCGCCGCAGCCACCCCGACCGAAGCGCGAAACCTGTTCGTCGGAATGATCATCGACGGCGTTCCGGAGTCGGTCGCTGTTGGCCTGAGCCTCCATCTCGGATCGGCTGGCGTATCACTGGCGCTCGTCGGCGCGATCTTCATTGCAGGCCTACCGGAGGCGATCGGTGTGGCAGCGGCACTGCTTGCCGGCGGCTACTCAATCACGAAGATCCTGATCCGGTTCACTTACGTCGTTGTCATCGGCGCCGTCTCGGGCGTCGTTGGCTACAAGCTGCTCTACGGCCAGAGCGACGAATTGATCGCGCTGATCCAGTCGATCGCTGCCGGCGCGCTGCTCGTGGTCGTGATCAACGAGATGGTCCCGATAGCGATCCGTGGCGTTCAAAGGTGGGCAGGCGTACTCGCTGCATCAGGCTTCGTCTTCTCAGCCGCGATCACTTGGATCTCAGGCGGCTGATCAACTGCGGCCAGCTGGCTGAGATCGCGTGAGAGAGTAATCCGACAGCTCGCGCTATCCGTATAACGCTGGTGCGCCCAATCGATAGAGATTGGTTACGTGGCACTTAAGCCCGCCAAGCGGGCAGAATGGAAGAAAAATCATGGATATGACAATTGGCCTCAAGACGATCGCCGATGCGAGCTTTGACTCGGTAATGATCACAAGTGCTGGGCGTAAGAACGAAATCATCTACGTCAACAAGGCGTTTGAGAAGCTCACCGGCTACAAGGCCAAGGACGTCCTCGGCAAGGACCCGAAGTTCCTTCAAGGGCCAGCTACTGACCCAGCCACAATCCGGCAACTCGTCAAAGATTTGAAGGCCGCGAAGACCTTCGAGGGCCGCACGATCAACTATCGCGCCGACGGTAGTCCGTTCATCATGCACTGGCGCGTACTGCCGGTTAAGAGTGGTCGCGGCGCTTCGGCAAAGGTCGAAAACTACGTCGCGATTCAGCGCGTCATTTCCGCCTAGTCCGTCATCTTCTGGCGAACGCGGGAGCTATAGGAGTACTGAAGCGGCTGAAGGGACTCGAACCCTCGACCTTCTGCATGGCAAGCAGACGCTCTAGCCAACTGAGCTACAGCCGCAGTGATGGCGGAGTATAGAGCGCCGCGGTCGCGCTAGGGAACGACGTCGAGCTGGGCGATCTGCGTGCTCGGGTGGGCCTCTACCTCGAAGCGCCCCGTGTCCTTCGCTTCGAAGACAAATTTCGCCGGCGCGCCAGGGGCGGCGGTCTCTTCGATGTCATAGCCATGGACGTGAACTTCGGTCTCGGCGCCATCGGTAGTGACCGTCAATCGGACGGTGGAGCCCTGCTTGTAGCTGAGCTTTGCCATTCCTCCGACCGGCTCGCCGTTCTTGATCACGATCGTGTCAGCTTTCGTGTCCTGCGGGACGGTCGCGGTCGCGGTAGTCGTCGCCGTGCTGGTGGTCGCAGTAGCGACGGCGGTGGTACTCGTTGACGAGGTGTCGTCCTTCGGCTTCAGCAACAGGAACCCGACCACGAGGACGACCGCGGCGCCGAGCAGGATTGGCAGCGTCTTTTTGTTGTCCATGCGAAGTGAGGATATTTGGTTCGCTCCCGGCCGTCGCCCGACTAAGAAATGGCACTACGTCTATAGTCCGCGACATGATCAAATATGACGCACTCTCAGCTGACTTTTACGACGACCGCGCTTCAATCTTCGCTCAGCTGCGCGATCAGGAGCCAGTCAGTTTGGACGACGAGACAGGCATCTTCACGCTCTCTCGTTACGAAGACGTCGCGGCCGCGGCATTGGACTGGGAGACGTATTCGTGCGTTGGTCCGTGGACCAGCGAGGACCCGCCGATGCCAGGTAAATTTGATCCGCCGGAACATACAGCGTTGCGCAACAAGCTCACGAAGGCTCTCAGTGCTGAACGCATGCTCGCGATGGAGGATGACCTTCGCGCCGACGCGCGAGCGACGCTTGAAGTCCTCGTAGCGCAGGGCGAGTGCGATCTCAAAAGCGACTACATCGTTCCGTGCCTCGGACGAGTCGAAGGTCGCCTCCTCGACCTGACCGACGAGCAAGTTGGCGAAAGCATCTCCTGCGCGGACCTTCTGATTCGAGCGATCCCAGGGGAACCCGAGCAAGCGCCGACAGTGCAGGAGCGTCTGCCGGCCCTTTTCTTCCCACTGATCGGCGCGCGCAAGGCGGCGCCTGGGAATGACCTCATCAGCGCGCTCGTAACCGAAGGAGCCGACGGGGGTGACGGACTCACGGATCCAGAAATCTTTGGCTTCCTGGTCAACCTCTTCTTCCCTCTCGTTGGCCTTACCCCGTGTGCAGTCGCAAACAGCGTCGCCTTAATTGGAGCGCACACCGAGCAGCGCGCCGAACTGGTCGCCGATCCATCGCTGATTCCGCAGGCGTTCGAGGAGGCGATGCGATTGGACGCACCGCAATTTGTTGCCAATCAGGTCCGCGTGCTGACGCGCGACGTCACGCTTCACGGAGTCACTTTGTCAACCGGCGCGAAGGTTCACCTGTTGTGGGGAGCAGCAAACCTTGATGAGCGGGTACTCGAGAACCCCGACCAGTTCGATCTGCACCGCGATGGGTTTGAGCAGCTCAGCTTCGGGCATGGCGTCCATGAATGCCTCGGTCGCATGCTCGCGGGGCTCGAAGCACGTGTGCTCCTTGAAGAGCTGCTATCCGCCGCTCCCGATTACTCAGTTACCGAGTCGGGGCCGCGAATCAGGTCCAACTGGATTTTGGGGCAAGAGTCGCTCAACGTTTCGTTCGCCTGAGCAAATCGCGCCAACTGAGGCCCGATGGCGGCGTAGTTTGCCTCCCAAGTAAGAGGCGACGACCAGAATCGAACTGGTGTACGCGGCTTTGCAGGCCGCTGCGTAGCCACTCCGCCACGTCGCCAATCGGTTCGAAGAGTAGCGCCCGCGATCAGCGGTGCGGAATGTCTTTGCCCGCGCCGCGCTGATACTCTTTCGCTTCTTCCCAGGGCGATTAGCTCAGCTGGGAGAGCGCCGCCTCGACAAGGCGGAGGTCACTGGTTCGAGCCCAGTATCGCCCATCAGCTTCGCGCGTAAATAGCTCTCGAGCTAGGCGGCTAGCGCGGCTCGAAGGACGCCGGCCATCTCACAGACAGCGTCATGTGAGGTGCGGTTGGCGACCGCGAAGTTGATGAAGCCGTGGATCAGGGATGGGTGGCGACGAAGAGTTACCTCAACCCCGTCAGCCTTCAGCTTCGCTGCGTATGCCTCACCCTCGTCGCGGAGCGGGTCAAAGCCCGCCGTGATGATGTGCGCTGGCGCTAGACCCGCGAGCGGACCTGCCTTCAGCGGCGAAGCTTTTGGATCGTTTAGATCGTCTTCGGAGCTGAGGTAGTGCTGCCCGAACCAATCCATCTGAGCCTCGGTGAGGAAGAAGCCGTCACTGAAGAGGTGGTAGGAGGGGTACTTCTCGGCGAAGTCGCAGACCGGGTAGATCAGGAGCTGAAAAGCTGGAGCGGGCCCACCGTCGGCGAGCGCCTGCTGGGCAGTCACCGCGGCTAGCTGGCCGCCTGCGCTATCGCCGCCGACCGCAATCCGCTCAGGGTCGGCGCCAAACTCGTCAGCCCGCGCCACTACGTCGCGGAACGCTGCGAGCGCGTCATCGGCCGCGGCCGGGTACTTGTGCTCTGGGGCTAGGCGGTAATCAACGGAGAGCACGCGGCACCCGGAGTGCTGCGCGATCAGCCGGCAGGGCGCGTCATGCGTTTCGAGATCACAGATCACGAAGCCGCCCCCGTGGTAAAAAACGAGCAGCGGACTGATGCTGTCCTTGCACTCCTCTGGCACATAGAGGCGCGCCGGCAGCGGGCCTTCTGCGCCAGCGACCGTCGTCTCCGTCACGCTCGCCATCGGCAGCTGCGGCGCGGCGATCAACGAGCGCGTCTCAGTCACTCCGGCGCGTGCCTGCACCGGGCTGAGCCGCTCCATCTCTGGCTGCGGTGCCATCGCCATCAGCTTCAGCAGCAGCTGAAGGCCGGGGTCGAGCGTCTGTCCGTCGCGGACCGTTGGCGTTCCACCGGCAAGGCGGAGCTGAGCCGCTGGGCCGAGCCGCATTAGGCCGCGGACGACGGCGCCTTGGGCTTTCAATGCGGCAGAAGCAGAATCCATCGCGCAGACGCTAACTGGTTGGTGGCGTCGGCGCGGCGACGAATGCCAGCAGCGCGTCGTTGAACTGAACTGGCCGCTCAAACATTGGAACGTGGCCGGTGTCGGCCATCGTCAGGAGCTCGGCGTTCGGGATCAGCTCACAGAACTCGAGCGCGTCACCAAGCGGCACGAGAATGTCGTTCGCGCCTTGAATTACGAGCACCGGGCAGCTGATCTCTTCGAGCCGGTGGCGGAAGTCGTAAGCGAGGATCGCCTCGAACGCGTCGCCGAAGCCCGCGTCACCGAAGGTCAAGAGCTGTTCTGACAAGAGTTCTTTCGAGATTCGCGTTGGGTAGCGCGCGACGAGCCCCATCCCGAGAGCTATGTATCCCGGGCGTGTCAGCATCTTCTTGGCCGCATTGGGGTCTCCCTGCCCGCGCATCATCAGCTGCCGAGCGAGGCGCTCGCCCGAGCGTGATCTGGTGACATTGGCTGAACTGATTCCAGCCGCGTCAACTAAGGCCAGTAGCTCGACTCGCTCGGGGTGCTGGATTGCCACCTCGGCTGCAGTAAAGCCGCCCATCGAGTTGCCAATGAGCACCACAGGCCCAAGCCCCAGCGCTTCGCAGAAAGCATCCGCCGCGGCGGCAAAACCGGTGATCGAGATCGGATCCGCTGGCATCTCGGAGCGACCAAAACCGGGCAGGTCGAGCGCGATCGCGCGGCAGCTCTCAGCCATGCGTGGCAAGTTCTCCAGCCAGTTCTGCCATGAGCCGCCAAGTCCGTGAATGAACACGACGGCCTGATTGCCCTCACCGATGTCTACGTAGTTGACCGAGCGACCATTGATCTCGACCTGCTTGGTGTGCGCAGGCCAGTCAACGTCGCGCCAGTCGGGCGTGTCAGAGACGCCGTAGCTGGCGTCAGCTTTACGCGCCGCGCGGTGACTCAATGGACGCGCCGTCGACGGCCAGACGTTGCGCAGTGGTCCGCGCCGGTAGACGCGCTCTGTTGATGCATCGGCCATGCCCCAAAGGTAGCGGAGCAGGAGAGCCAAACTGTCACGTTACGGCCCATTCTTGGCTACTCGCTGCCACAGCTGTAAGTGATCCCCCTGCCGCTCGCGTAGCATCAGCCTCGTGCAGGTAACTCTTCCAGACGGCACCGCTCTAGAGCTCGCAGATGGCGCGAGCGGGCTAGACGCGGCCGAGGCGATCGGCCCGGGCCTGGCGCGCGCCGCGCTCGCTTACCGCCAGCAAGGCGAGCTGCGAGATCTCTCCGCTCCGCTGACCGCCGACGAGCCGATCGAGATCATCACCAAAACCTCCGGCGACGACGGCCTCGCTCTGATCCGCCACGACGCCGCCCACGTGCTCGCGGCAGCGGTGACGGAGCTCTATCCCGGCGTGAAGGTGTCGATCGGCCCGGCGATCGAACGCGGCTTCTACTACGACTTCGAGTTCCCCGACGGAGTCGTCATTAGCGAGGATGATTTCGAAGCAATTGAAGCTCAGATGAAGAAGCACATCAAAGCGGGGGAGGGGTTCGAGCGTGAAGAGGTCAGCGTCGCCGATGCGCTCGGGCGCTTTCGCGGCGAGCAGCAGGACTACAAGGTCGAGCTGATTGAGGATCTCGTGCGCGACGAGGGCGTTGAAACCGTCTCGCTCTACACCAACGGTCCGTTCACCGACCTCTGCCGCGGCCCGCACGGCCAATCGACGAAAGCGATCGGTGCCGTCAAGCTGCAGTCCGTTGCGGGCGCTTACTGGCGCGGTGACTCTGACCGCACGATGCTGACGCGAATCTACGGAACGGCCTTCTTCGACAAGAAGGAGCTTGAAGCCGAGATGGAACGCCTCGATGCCGCCCGCGCCCGCGACCATCGGCGTCTTGGCAAAGAGCTTGAGCTTTTCGAGTTTTCCGAGGTCTCTCCCGGC
>Ga0194063_10002949_pt1 | contig 10321 bp, 10 predicted proteins | sample SepL3720m_MetaG_FD_155459 | JGI IMG/M metagenome (GOLD analysis project Ga0194063, IMG submission 155459) | Anoxic zone freshwater microbial communities from boreal shield lake in IISD Experimental Lakes Area, Ontario, Canada - Sep2016-L373-20m | ecosystem: Environmental > Aquatic > Freshwater...
GAATATTGAATAAAATATAAATCATATAATAGGAGTAATACTGTTTCTGCAAGAGAAATGAGAAAAAATCCAACACCAGCTGAAGAAAAAATGTGGCAAGATATACTTAAACATAGACCATGAGGATATAAATTTACAAGACAAAAACCTATATGATCATTTATATTAGATTTTTACTGTGCTAAACTTTCATTGGCTATTGAACTTGATTGAGAGGTTCATAAAAAGAATAAAGAATATGATAAACAAAGAACTTCTTTTTTATCTTCAAAATGAATATATGTAATAAGATATTGGAATAATGAAGTTATAAAAAATACAGATAAAGTATATAAAGATTTACTAAATAATATAAAAGAAATAGAAAAATAAATCCTTCGATATAGCCCCCTGTCAAGGGGGAATGGGGGTTTGAAAAAATAAAATTAAGATAAAATTTATTTGTTACTACTGACCATGATCAAAACTTCCATATTAGACGCCTGAAAACTCCAAGCCTTTAGCAAGGAGCGTAAACTCCAGCCCTTCAGAGTCAAACAAATCTACCAAGAAGTATTCAAAAATCAGAATATTAATTTTGCTGATATGACGACACTTTCCAAAGATCTAAGAGAGGATTTGGACAAAGAGTTTTCTGTTGTTACCTTAGAAGTCGATAAGGTATTGGAAGATGAAAGTACCACCAAAATATGATTTCAGACGCATGATGGATTTATGATTGAGGCAGTAATTATCTATCACCGACAGGATGAAAAATACAACAAAAATGATACCAAAAAATTAAACAGAATCACCCTCTGTATTTCTTCACAGGTTGGATGTCCTATGGGATGTCTGTTTTGCGTGACAGGGAAACTCGGCTTCAAAAGAAACCTTACGCGAGACGAAATGATTTCACAGATATTTTATGCCAACAATTATATCAAAAATAAATTTGGTAAACAAGATGACGGTACATTATTCGGCGTAAGAAATGTCGTCTTTATGGGAATGGGTGAACCATTACTCAATTATGAAAACGTAAAAAAATCTATAGAAATTATGTTGAGACAGGAAGCTGGATTTTCATTGTCCAAAAGACATGTAACGATTTCTACCGCAGGAATTATTCCAGGAATCAGACAATTGATCAAAGATGAAATCCCAGTAAAATTAGCTATTTCACTACATGCACCCAACCAGGCATTACGTGATAAACTTATGCCAATCGCAAAAGCATATCCACTCGAAGCACTTGAAAGAGTGTTGAGTGATTACGTGAAAGCGTCAGACAATAGGATTTTCTACGAATATATTATGATCAAAAATATGACCGACAAGCCTGAGCTCGCAAGAGAATTAGTTACTATGCTCAGAAGAAAATTAGCACATGTAAATTTGATTCCTTACAATACCAATCCAGCAATTTCACTTACCGAAAGTGATGCAGCAGCTACGCAAACGTTCAAAAAAATATTGGAAGAAGGTGGGCTTACCGTGACGGTCAGAGATAGTATGGGAAGAAAAATGAAGTGAGCTTGTGGTCAGTTATGATATGAAAAATTAACCAAAGAAGAAGAATAAAAAAAAGAAATATATTCATAAAAAAATACTCTTACCAAGAGTATTTTTTGACAAAAAAAGATAATTGAATACAATTGTAGTAATGTCTTTTATTCATTAGTCATGAATATGAAAATTATTAAGAAGTCTGAAAATATTATAAAAAAACAGATAAAATGATATGCAGAAAATAGTACGGAAGTTTCCCCAGAAGAAAAACAGAAAATATTAGAAGACACGACAAAGATATCACAGATAGAAAACTTACATATTCTTTTTCAATTTTCTCAAGAATCAGAAGATTTAATCAAGAAGCACAAAGATAAATATCTACAATTTTTACGTTCAAAAAAACATAAGGAATATGGGGAAGAAGAGGTAGATAAAATACTCAATAAATTGGAAATTATTTTGTGAATCAAAGATGGATCAAGACAAGCAGAAGAAATAAAAAAATTTGTCGCAAATAGATTGACTACACTAAAGAAGAAAACGAAACTAAATCAAGGTATGATTTCTACTTTCAAAAGGAAACAGGAGGATTTTATATTGCCAGATACTGAGATCAAAAGAAGTATTTTCGTAGATAGTTTACATATAAATGATCCCGAAATATATGATATTATAATCAAACAATTCAAGCAAATTTACGAAAAATGAAATAATAATCAGACGAGAAATATTTTAATGAATGCAATTATATATGCATTGGGAGAATATTTTGGAAATTATTACGGTACGCAGTATACGGAACAGGAAAATAGAAAATTCTATATAAATCAAACAGATGAGATCGACTTGGCTGCATTAAAAGAAAAAAATATTGCTGTCTGTATAGAAAAAGCTGCAGTAACACATAATTTTCTGAAGTTTTTTGGTGTATGTTCTTATCTTATACTATCAACAAAATGCAAGATAGGGGATTGAGAAGATGCACATGCATACATCATATTTCAAACAACAAAAGGGAAATTTATATTTGATCCGACAAATCCTGTATTGATAGAAGATAGAGAGGGACATGTTAAACATATAACTCCTGCTATCTATAAAATATCTGATGAAGAATATGAACACATTATACAGAATGACGAAATCCAAGTCGTCATAGAACACCATGATCAAATACTTGATAAAGAAAAATATACCAAAATGGAAGCACAAAAAAGAATATACGGATAAAATGAGGTATTCTTTGATAATATCTCTATATAGTCCAAGCCCCATGGACGACTCAAATAATGTACCATTGTCAAGCGACTTGTTCAAATACCAAGGTCAAACTCTTTCGATCCATACCTTCGTATTGAGCATCAAAACCTGAAAAATAATATTCAACTCGTTGTTTTCCTTGATAGATTTGACCGATATTGTTTATCATGTTTCCTCTCTGTACGCTTTGATTGTACAATATTTCTGGTGCATTAGCATAGTCAGCATCATGTACAAATTTTTCAAAATATTGTCAGATTCCTAAGTCGATAGGATCTCATTTCCCATCTGTAGTTCACCAAACATAAGATCTAGAAATCATTAATGCATTCTCAACTATTTGTTTGTCGAGGATGACATCAGTTTCTGTATTCACATGTTCATACGGAGAAAAACGGATTCATTGTGGTCATACAAAAGTAGCAAGGGTTGCAAAATCTTCATTTTTAAAAGCTATGAGAACGGTATTGACCGTACCGGTAAAGTCGCTATGGTCGATAGTTCATGAGGTTGTTCCACAAGCAAAACTTCCTGAACCGATAGGACAGGTTTCTGCTGCTTGTTGTTTACCACAGCCTACGAAGAGGAGAGATAGAACACCCACAACAATGAGAGGAAAAAATTTTTTCATGGGAAAATCCATACACAATAAAAAATCAGTATATATTATTTTACATTCATTTTTTTCTGAAAGAATTGTACCAATCGAGTCACGATAAATCATCCTACAAACATATCTACAAATCATCGGAGAAATCCTATAAAGGCACCGAGCAAACTTGCATCATATCAGATATAAAAAGTTTTAATAATGCTGACCAAGATTTTACAATATCCAAACCCTCGAGCGGTGAGAGCAAAAATAAATAGTCATATTCCAAAATAAATTCCTAGAGCTAAACCGACGGCAACAGGTGTTTTAAGATGTGCTTTCATACTAGAAAAAATAAGGGATAAAAGATTATCATCAATATATACAAGTACCAAACAATTACAAAAGATATTTTTTATTGAAAGTCTTAAGATGTTAGTTATATTAGGGAGTAACTTTATCTACTTATTGTATCTATGGCAGAACTTGATGTCCAAACGATTAGTGAAAAAACAATTCTTTGACTTCGCATCACTGCACTTACAAAAACAATAGTTTTTCTGATCCCCTTATTCTTCATCCCATTTCTTCTTGGCGGACCACAATTACTCATAGGGAGTATAATAAATCTTCTTTTGATATTTGTCGCACTAAAATACAAAAACTATTACGCTATCATTCCGATGATGATGTTACCAAGTATAGCTACCTCATTGAGAGGATTTGTTTTTGGACCATTCACTATTTTTCTCGTGTATATGATACCAGCTATTTGGCTAGGAAACTTTGTCCTCATCTATACCATCCAACACATCAAAACACAACGACTATCGATTCTTGTAGGTGGATTTTTGAAAACAATATGTCTTTTTGTTGTAGCATATATATTAGTTACATTATGAATTTTACCAACTATATTTCTCAAGACTATGGGAATGTTTCAGTTGATAACCGTCATGATAGCAGGTGTATTGTATGTCGGTTGGAGTAAATTATGTACTATAAAAAGATAATATAATCGAGTTGATTTTGAGAGATTATAAGTGTATATATACGTATATGTATTTTATCTTTTATTTTTTTTCATGCAGAAAAAGATCAAAAAAGTTGCTCCAAAGAAATTGGTAGCAAAAAAAGTAATCGCTAAAAAAGTAGTTTCCAAAGCCAAAAAAAGTTCATGGCTTGCTGCATTGGCTATCGGAAATGTTATCGGATTTATCGTAGTACTTATCGTAAATTACTTAGCAGTAAGTATTCCACTTGGTGGAATGACGACATGAGCATTGGCAGATTTGTACCCAAATCTCTTCGTTCCTGCAGCACTTACATTTTCTATCTGGGGACTTATTTATGTATTATTTCTTGGATTCATTATCTGGCAATTAGTAGATTTCTACAAAAAACAAAGCACAGGAATTACGAAAAAAATATGAATCTGGTTTCTTCTTTCGTGTGTAGCCAACGTTGCACGAATGTTTGCTCGACAATATCAATATGTTATTCTTTCTGTACTTATCATTATATTCTTCTTGATCACGCTCATGGTGGTAGCACAGAGGATTCAGTTAGGAAAAAAATTGGGAAGTGTAGGAGACAAATATTTGGTACAAGTACCATTTAGTGTATATCTTTGACGACTTTCTGTGGCTACTATAGCAAATATTACTGCAGTACTTGTCCATTATTCATGGAATATGTTTGGACTGACAGATATCTTCCGAACTATTCTTGTAATCATCGTAGCGACATTGATAGCACTTCGAAGCTTGAAAAAAACATACAATATTATTTTTGCTCTCGTAGTTATCCGAGCATTTATAGGTATCATTATCAAAAGAGTGAGTGTAGATCCTGTCTATGCAAGTAGCATTATTCGAACGCTTGGAATCTGTATCGCAGCACTTACTGCTGGTATAGGAGCAAAATTTGAACAGTGGAAAAAGAATTAGAAGCTTAGACTTTTAGAAAAATAGAAATTATATATTTTATATTGTAAACGATAATTATGTATAATACATACATCATCATAGGAATAGTTGCCTTCTTTTTGTTCCTTCTCTCGATCAGGATAGTAAAGCCAAATACGGTAGCGGTCGTATTGTTCTTAGGGAAAACATGAAGGATCCTCAGAGAATGAATTAATGTTATTATCCCTTTGTTTGAATCTATCAGACGTCAGAGCTTAGCTTTGATTAATCTCAGTGTAAAGGTTGATGGAATCACCAAAGACAACGTAAAGACGAGTGTAAACATAAACGTCATCTACCGTGTAAAACAAGATGATCAGTCAGTGATCGATTCATTATTCAAAAACTCTAACGTTGTACAGACAATCACGTCATTGACAGAAGAACAGTTGAGAGCTAGAATATTCGAGTTTTCTCATGAAGAAATATTTGGTAAGAGAAGTGAAATCGGTGAAGAGATAAAAGATACGCTATGTGTAAAGATGGCTGAATTCGGTATGGAGTTGGATAGTGTACAGGTCGTAGATATCCAATTAGATCAGAAAGTTGTAGACGCTATGAACAACGTCGTAGCGAGTCAAAAAAACAAAGCAGCAACCATCACCGAAGCAGAAGGAAGCAAACAAGGTCAGATATTGACTGCTGAATGAGACAAAGAAGTCAAAAAATTATTATGAGAAGGAATGGCACTTCAGAGAGAAGCTATCGCAAAATGATTTAAAAATTCAATCGGAGAAATCCAAGCGACAGACAAATCACTCACCGGAAAAGACATTCTAGATTTCTTGCTCAATAGTAGCAGAATAGAAACCTTAGAAAGAGTAGGTCAAAATAATGCAAAAATAATTTACATTAATGAAAATCTAGAAGGAAAATCTGCATCTATGATCAACCAAAAATAGATGATTTATATTGCAAAAAATTATGAAAAAAAATACCACTAAGAAGAATTGAGTAAACTGGTATTCAACGATAAAGAAACCATCATGGGCACCACCTGCATGGGTGTTTTGACCTGTTTGGACGGTATTATATATCTTGATAACTATTTCATTTGGTAAGGTGTTTTTACTGGCAGGAGGACATGAGATTGGCTTTATGATAGTACTACCATTTTTGCTCAATCTGATGTTCAACTTCATCTTTACTCCACTCCAATTTGGACTCAAAAATAATCTGTTGTCTGCTATCGATATTGTATTGATCCGATGAACGATTATATGGTCCATGATAGCTATCTATTCATATCTCCCTCGGATTACCTATATGCAGATACCGTATCTTATTTGGGTATCAATTGCTACGGTGCTACAGATCAGTGTCACTATAATGAATCGAAGAAAATAAATAGTATATACACAAAGACCATAGCATAATCGCTGTGGTTTTTAAAATAACAAGGTATTGACATTAATAATATAATAGATATATAGATTAATACATTTTTAATTTTTTTTTATGTACAACCGTATGAATACACCTAAATTTGATGAAACTTCTAAAAACGACATATTAGAAGCACAAAACAAAGAATTATTTCCAGAAGAAATTTTGACTATTTTATTACCATTCAAAAGTCAGATTGAACAAGCCAACAAAAAACGATCAGATTCTCTCAAAGAGTTTGCAGAAAAAATTGGTGTACCAGCAGAAAAATACAACAATTTACCAAAAGCATTTGAAGCTATAACCTATGACAAGATTATGCAAAAAGAGAAAAAATGAAAAACAATTATGGGAATATGTGGCCCAGGAGCTTCATGAAAAAATACCGTAAAAGAAATGTTGTCTGAGGTGAAAATGGTAATTAACACCACTACAAGAGCCCAAAGACAAAACGAAACTGAAGGGGTTCATTACAACTTTTTGTCTGAAGAAGAATTTCAGAAAGCAAAAGACAATGGTGATTTCCTCTCTACAACACCTAGACCAGGAAGATGAAATTATGGAATAAGAAAAAATGATATATTGGGAACTATGAAAGACAATAAAGCATTTGTAATAGAAGAAAATCCAGAAACTATTTTCCAAGTATCAGAAAAACTCAAAGAAGTAGATGATGATTGTAGAATGATATTGGTATATATTTTACCACCTGATCCTATTATCTTTAATCTTTCATCAAGATTGGCTAAGAGATCACTTACTTCATGAGAACCAGCAGAATCTCTTTTGGATACAGTTTTATGAGAGAGACAACACGATGAATTTTTGAGTGTATTGAATCTTATAGATAAAATGGATGTCTTATTTATAGTAAATGATAAACCTCAAAGAGCAAAAGAATTAATCGAATCTCTTTATCTTACACCAAATAAAGAATAAAATATCTATGTATAATACACAAAGACCATAGCATAATCGCTGTGGTTTTTTTTAAAATTCTAGTTTTTATTTTGTAAATTAATCAAAAAAAATATATAAAAATATGACAAAACATCTCCCCCAATACCCATTTTTTAAAAGATTTTTACGTTGTAAATATAATAGGTGATAATTAGTTTTTCTCATGAAAATGTCCACATTCTTGAATTATTCAGTTTTGTTCTTTTTGATTCTGTATAAAATTATTCACGTACACCAGAGAAAGAAAAAATCTGGCGTACAAACGAAGAGGGTAATTTGCAGTTCAATGTTGCAAAAATTTATGTGTCGGGATATGTATCTGATTTTCCAATAGATAGATGTCTGCGATGTGGTTTGACTTATGTGTCCCCAGAGACATATGAGGGTGACGTACCGATCAACATATTAAGCAAAAGCGTAAAAAACTTTCTGCCTCTCATATGCGGTATAGATATTACAATTACTTATGGAGATGTATGGTTTTTCTTCATGAGCCACCCGGCTTCCACTAGGTGGTATATATATGGGAGATAGAGAATTCGTTCTGTGTCTTTCGGGAGATCCAATCCTTCCTTCTTATATGAGCGCATTCCCATACACAGGAATGACTTGTATCTGGTAGTATATATAGAGTTGTCGTATTCTACTCTGCTTTAGCAGAGTAAGACTTGATCTACAAAGCTTATGGCTTTTGTATCAAACTAAACAATCCTACCAGCTTCCTCTGTAGTGAGCATCTGCTCTCTCTACGATGTTGGTGTAAAAATTTATTATGCGTAGAAATACGTTGTATTCAGTAGAGTTCTGGCATTGGTAACGGGTTAACCACCGTATACTTATGTTTAGTCTTGGGACTTCACTTCCTAAGAAGGTACTGATATGTGGCTTTGCCTCCATATAAAATTTTGAATAGTTTTATCATAAGATATGGGCCCTAATGTACCAATGGCATGGTTCATTACCAATCATATCCTCTGGATAGAATATAGGATGACACATAATACTAGTCAGCTATGTACGTTACAAACGGCGTAGTAGTAGCAATATGCTTCATGATTAGTGTAAAATTCATTAACAAAGACTGTTGTGCCTTAGTACTTCGGTGCTAATCACGCTCACACAATAGGATGTGAATTTTGATTTCGCTGTGATATTGGACTGCAAATTACCCTTTTAACTTTTATTTTTTTTACCCATATTGTATGGTCGATACAAAAAAACTAGCGCTTTGGATGTGAATTGTGCTTGGTTGATTTCACTTTATCCGAGCATTGTGTATAGCAATTATACCCACAGCACTCCAAAATTTTCTTAACTGGATCTTTGAAATCCATATGATAGAACCTTATCGAATCATTAAACAATTTGATTTTAGTAAAATGATTGTTCTCGTAATCTTCACGTTTATCGTAGGTTGGTTTATGTGACGAATTCTAGGGCTTATAATCAATCAAATTACTCATAAAAAAAAGTAAGAAAAAAAATAAAAAAATCCACGGCGTAATTGCTGTGGATTTTTTACAATACATACGAATTTATTTTTGTACTATCTGTTCCATGATATGGGGAATAGCTTCATGAATATAATCAACAATAGTTATGACATAGTCTTCAAGATCAATATCTGGACCATTAATCTGCATATATTCGGTATCATCCAAGACATCTTCAGATTTTCCATAAGCGATCTCATTAAACAATACTGCTTCAAATCACAACTCATTCACACTTTGTCTATGATGCTCCGCCATACAGATAATAAGATCTTGCTGTTCCAATATTTCTGGCGATATTTTTCTTTGTTGATGGACTGATGCATCGCATCAATAAACATTCAGTCTTTCCAATGTCCGAGGAAATGGTAATTCTGGTCTAGCTTTCGTTCATGCAGAACCAATAGTTATATTTCAGATTATTTGATCTTCGATATATTTTTTACTGAGATATTCTGCAGACATGCTACGAAAAATATTTCACGTACAGACATAGAGGATATTCATTATATGATATACATATTAAAAAATAGGAAGATGGAAAATTACTTTAATCTAAATGTTGTTTTGATTCCCTCTTCTGAATCAGAAAATTTATAAAGGTGATTATGCAGATACCAAAATACACAAACATAAAATATTTACCATAAAATGATGAACTCGCAATTACGCCACTTGTCGATATTCCAATTAATCATAGGGTATATGCTAGTGGGATAAGTATAAGTATATATGGCGATAATTCTTTTGCCTTTTTGCTGATGAGTAGGTAAATTAGACCCGTTAGAAAATTGGATATTCCAAAAATTCCCAGGAGAAATAATTGATCATTTGGCATAGGTAATAGAGGAAGTTTAGCAATATTGGTGCCTGACCATTGTAGTATAAACGTATGCATAATTCACCTGATAATGTCAGTTATTCATAGAATAAACAAAACTACTGAGGGCAGTCGGAATATATTTTTTATTTTTTCTTTCATACTATAGCTTTTTGAAAATAAATTTCCAATTCGGAAGATGGGGGATTCGAACCCCCGGTACCTTGCGGTACACACCGTTTCCAACGGTGCGCGATCGACCACTCTGCCAACCTTCCAATTAGAACCATAGAACGATAGATATTAGAACGATAGATTATTATTTAGGATTAATTTTTTTGTATGAAAT
>Ga0194063_10002950_pt1 | contig 10319 bp, 6 predicted proteins | sample SepL3720m_MetaG_FD_155459 | JGI IMG/M metagenome (GOLD analysis project Ga0194063, IMG submission 155459) | Anoxic zone freshwater microbial communities from boreal shield lake in IISD Experimental Lakes Area, Ontario, Canada - Sep2016-L373-20m | ecosystem: Environmental > Aquatic > Freshwater >...
CGCCTCGGTGGCGTAGTCGTCGAACACCGGGCCGTCGAACACCGGGGCGTCGAACACCGGGGCGTCGAACACCGGGGCGTCGAACACCGACTCGTCGATGGCATGGCGCCGCCGCGACGGAGCGATTTCGTCGAGATCGAGCCGCCACATCGCCGGCGACACTACCGCGGTCGCGGAATGCCGGCCACCGCCGAAACCGGAGGTCGCCAACCAGTCTTCGGCCTCGATTTCGGTTGACACAGAACGGAATTCGTGAACATCGGTGTTTTCGAGGTCGGCGATCCGGGTCGGCGCGGTGTCAATCGCGTCCTCGTCTGAATCGAAGTCCGATACGGCGATGTCCTCGTCAGCGGCGGGGGGCGGCGACCACATGCCGAAGTCCCGGCTCGCAGCGGCCTCCAGGTACGGCTCGTCGTGGCGGACCCGGGTTCCAGGCCAGAAGTCGTCGTCGGACTCATCGGCGAGCAGCTCACGCTCAACGTCGCGAGGTGTACCGGCCCGACGCTGGGCCATCACGGCGAGCAGCCCCAGGAATGCAAGCAGCGGCAGCAGGATCGCCAGCCACCACCACTGCCAACCGCCGTCCTCGTCGGAGTTGCCCGACGATGCGGCGGCCGGTGTCTGCGCCACGGTGTCGGGCATCTCCAGACCCGAGAGCGACCCGGCCAGATCGGCAGGCTTTGAACTGAACTCCTTGGTGGCGTTGTTCCAGGAGATTTCACCCTCGCTGAACGTCTGGGTGACCGTGTCGCCCTTGACGGTCTGCTCGCCCGCCGGCACACCCAACGAACCGGTGGCGCCGCCGAGCTTCGCCCACGCGGCGTTGATGGCCCCGCGCACCACGATGGCTCCGCTGTCCGGCGTCCAGAAGATCACCGGCTTGTCCGCCGCGCTGAAGGAACTGACGCGGCTGTTCGGGACGCCGCCGTCGACCTCGGTACCCACCGGATAGCCCAAGTCGCCCGTAGGCCCGCCCACGGATTCGTACTTCGACAGGATCGCCCCGGTCACCGCATGGGCGCCGGTCTGGGGCGAGAAGAAGATCTTGCCGCCGGCGTAGCCCTGCGCCGCCCCGTCGTCGCCCACCGTGGTCTGCTCACCTTGGCGGGCGCCGAGAGGACCACCCAGTCCGCCGGTGGTCCGCCACGCCAGACTGATCAACGTGGCGGGATCCAGTGGAACCTCCAAGCCGGCAAGCTTGTCGGCCAACTCGGGCGGATCGGTGGTGAAGGTGTTGGACACCCGATTCCAGGAGACCTGGCCCCCGGTGAACTTCTGGCTCACCAGATCGCCGTCGTAGCGCTCGTCCTCAGTCGGAACGCCCAGCACCCCGGCCGAACCGCCGAGTTTGTCCCACGCAGCGTTGATGGCTCCGCGCACCGCCCACGCGCCGGTGTCGGAGGTCCAGAAGATGGCGGGTTTGTCGCTGGCACTGAAGGTGCTCACCCGACTCTTCGAGCTCACCAAACCCGCGACTTCGTCGATATTGGGAAAGTCGAGGTCGCTGTCGGCCGGGCCGCCCAGGGACTCGTACTTGTCCAGGATTGCGCCGTGAATCAGGTGCGCACCGGTGGTCGGGGTGAAGAAGATCTTGCCGTCGCTGAATTTCTGGCCGTACCCCGCACCGACCTCGAAGACGTCGCCGTCCTTGCTGCCGACCGGAGAATCCGATGCGCCGGCGGCCTGCCAGGCCTGGTTGATGGCGTCGAAGGCATCGCTTTCCGGACTCGCGATCGCGGTCGGGACCACAAACGCCGCCACCGCGACAGTCGCCGCGGTGCACAGCGTCAGCCGTCTTACGGTTCGGCTCAGCCGATTAGCCACCCTCGTCATGCGCCGCCTTCCGCGTTCGGGCAATGCCCGCCTCAGCCGTGATGCTGTGACCTAAAGTCGCATATTCCGCGCAAAGCGTGGCACGACACGCGGGTATTTGCCAATCGAGTTCCGAATCGAGATAGAACCTGAACACAAATGAAATCGTGACCCCTGGCTATTAGCGGTCAGACTCCCAGACTGCGCCCGATGATTTCCTTCATGATTTCGGTAGTTCCGCCGTAAATCGTCTGCACTCGCGCATCCAGGAAGGCCCGTGCGACGTTGTATTCGCGCATATAGCCGTAACCTCCGTGCAGTTGCAGGCAGCGGTCGATCAGCCGCACTTGCGCCTCGGTGGTCCACCACTTGGCCATGGCCGCCTGGTCCGCAGTGAGCTTCTCGTCGAGATGGAGCCGGATGAATTCGTCGGTCATGATGCGCACCGCGGTGGCCTCGGTCGCCAATTCCGCGAGCAGGAACCGGCTGTTCTGGAAAGAACCGATCGGTTTGCCAAAAGCTTTGCGTTCCCGCACGTACTGCAGTGTTTCTTCGAGGACCGACTCCATTGCGGCGGCCGCCATGATCGCGATGGAGAGCCGCTCCTGCGGGAGGTTCTGCATGAGGTAGATGAAACCCATGCCCTCCTCGCCGATGAGGTTCTCCACCGGCACCTGCACATCGGTGAAGGAGAGTTCGGCGGTGTCTTGGGCGTCCAGGCCCACCTTGTCGAGGTGACGCCCGCGCTCGAAGCCCGCCATTCCGCGCTCGACGCCGAGCAGTGAGAAGCCCTGGGCGCCCTTCTCCGGGTTGGTCTGGGCCACCACGATGACCAGGTCGGCATTGATGCCGTTGGTGATGAACGTCTTTGACCCGTTGAGGACGTAGTGGTCGCCGTCCCTGACCGCCCGGGCCTTGATGCCCTGCAGGTCGCTGCCGGTTCCGGGCTCGGTCATCGCCAAGGCCGTGATCATCTCGCCGGTGCAGAACTGCGGCAGCCAGCGCTGCTTCTGCTCCTCACTGGTCTGGTGCAGCAGATAGGGCGCGACGACGTCGTTGTGCAGCGAGAAGCCGAGGCCGCTGTAGCGGCCGGCGACCGTCTCCTCGACGACGATGGTGTTGTAACGGAAGTCCGAGTTGCCCCCGCCGCCGTACTCCTCGGGAACCGCCATACCGAGGAAGCCCTGCTTGCCCGCCTCCAGCCAAACCCCGCGGTCGACGATCTTGTCCTTCTCCCACTGGTCGTGGTTCGGCGCCACGTGCTTATCCAGGAATCCCCGGTAGGACTGACGGAACAGTTCGTGTTCGGGCTCGAACAGGGTGCGGGTGTACTTGACGGCTTTGCCCATGGCGATGACCTCCGGAAGTAGCGGAATTGTTCACCAGGATAGACCAACCGGATGGTTGGTCACCTGGCTCTCCCCCGGAAATCGTCCTGAACAGGGCTTTTCTCAGAAAAGTGGACGCACGTCTTGGGTGATCCGGCCGCCCGGCCTCACCGCCGCCCCGCAGTCGGGGCCGGCCACATTCGGGGGATGACGAACTCCTCCAGCATGGCCCGCTCCTCGGCGGCGTCACGGCCGGGGACGGTCAGAAACGACGTCAGCACCCGCACCAGCCAACGTGCCTGCCGCCCGGCAGCGGCAACGTCCTCGGTATCCACGGAGAGCAGGAAACCGGCCGTCATCGCCTGCACCACATCGGATCCCTCGGCAGCCTGTGCGCCGATCGCGGTGCGGGTGAACCACGCTGCGAGTGCGGGGTTTTCGCGCACCAGCGCCAGCGCGCCGGTGAGCCCGGCGAGCAGCCGCTCCCGCGGGTCGTCGATGCGGGCGACCCGTTCGGCAAGCCGGCGTTTGACGGCGTGGGCATGCCGGTGCACGTAGGCGGTGTGCAGCGCTTCCCGGTTCTCGAAGTAGCGGTACAGCGTGGCTCGCGAACAGCCCGCAGCGCGGGCGATGTCGTGCATGCCCACCGCCTCGACACCACGCTGCGCGAACAGCATCCCGGCGGCGTCCAGAATGCGGTCGCCGGCCGCCTCGGTGCGCTTCTGCGCCAACCAGTCGGCCACGTCAGCCCCCGATCCGCACCGGAACCGACAGCGGGCGGCGCACGTAAGGGCCGCCGGCCCAGAGGATCCCGCCTTCGTCGACCTCGAAGTCCGGGCAACGGGCCAGCAGTTCGGTCAGCGCCACCCGGGACTGCATCCGGGCGGCGGCGGCGCCCAGGCAGTGGTGCGCCCCGTGGCTGAACGTCAGGATGTTGCGCGGGCGTCGGGTGACGTCGAGTTCAGCGGCATCCGGCCCGTACTGCCGCTCGTCCCGGTTGGCCGAGGCGTAGAGCAACAGCACCTTGCGTTCGGCCGGGATGGTGGTGTCGTGCACTGTCGAACGAGATCCGATGGTCACCTCCCGCGTGGTGGTGCGCGCCAGGCCCTGCACCGGGGCGGTCAGCCGCAGGAACTCCTCGATCGCATCAGGAATCAGCTCGGGGCCCTCGACCAGCAGCCGGCGCTGATCGGGATTGCGGTCCAACAGTTGCACCGCCCCGCCGAGCAGACCGGTGGTGGTGTCGTTTCCGCCGGTGACCATGGTGAAGGTGAACGCCAGAATCGACAGCGTCCCCGCGATATCGCCGCCGCCGCCCAACCCGGCCGCCACCAGATGCGAGACGGTGTCGTCTCCGGGTTCCCGGCGTCGCCGTTCGATGAGTTCGGTGAAATAGCCGGTCATCCCCAGCAGCGCGTCGGTCGCGGCCAGAAGTCCCCCTTCCTGGGTACTGGCCGCGACGATCGCATCGGTCCACCCATCGAACTGGGCGCGGTCGGCCTCCGGAACCCCCAGGTAGTGCGCAACGACCATCGACGGCAGCGGCTTGAACAACTCGGCGACGATGTCCCCGCCGCCGGCCGCGCGCAGCCGCTCGATGCGCTCGACGACGAACTCCCGCACCGCCGGCTCCACCGCCTCGACCTGTCGCGGGGTGAACCCGCGCGCCACCAGCTTGCGGAACTCGGTGTGCGCAGGCGGGTCCTGCATGACCATCGGCGGATTGTCCTGCAGGCCAAGGAGTTCGAGCTCGCCGTAGGTGACGGTCAGGCCCTGGGCTGACGAGAAGGTCTCATGGTCGCGGGCGGCGGCCCAGACATCGGCGTGCCGGGAGAGGACCCAGTAGTCGCCGGCGGGGTCGTCGGGAACGACGTGGTGCACCGGGCTGTGGTCACGAAGGGCCGCGTACATCGGCCAGGGATCGGCCCAGGTCTCGCCGCCGCACAGGCGGAATCCGGCCTGAGACATATCAGCAATCATGTCTCATATGTAAAACTTGAACTGCTGATATGTCAAACACCTGATCTTCGTCACCGGCATCGCATACGTTCGGATCGACGGACGCACCGCAAGTTGGGGAGGTAAGCCCACAATGATTTTCGACAAACGTGCGCATCGAGGGGCAGTGGCCGTCTCGGCGGGAATTCTGCTGGGCGCCCTCAACATGGGGACAGTCGCCCACGCAACCCCGGACTCGGACTCGGCGTCGTCAGCGGCAGACCAAGCCGCCGCAGCCCCGACTTCTCGCGGCGCGCAACGGGCCGGTGGTAATCCCGGCCGGCCACCGGCTCGGGGTTCCCGGGCCGGCTCAGCCCGCAGCGCCACAACTCCCGCCGCGAGCGACCACGCCACGGTGACCCCGGCCGCCGCGCAAGCACCCAGGCGGGTGCCGCCGGTGTCCGAACCGGCCCCGGTGGCCGGGGTGGCCGCGGCTGCGCAGGTCGTCGACAACGAACCGACGGTCTCCGTCGCCACGCCCCCGGCCGTCGCCGATGTGGTTGCCCCGGTAGCGTTTTCGCCACCGGAACCTGACCTGCCCAATCCGCCGACGACGGTCCCTGCTCCCTCGGCGGCAGTGCGGATTGCGACTCCCCCGGTGGCGGCGCAGCCGCCCAGCCTCACCAGCGCCGCGCCCCTGCGGGCGGGCGGCGCTGCCGATTCGCTGGCCCAGAGCTGGGGAACCCCGCTGCAATCGGCACTCGCCTGGTCGGTGCTGGCCGCTGCTCGCGGCGAGGTCGGACGGCGTGGCGTGGCGCCCGCTGCCGCCGTCCTCCCCGCGATGACCACCAGCACCGCGCCGGTCCAGCCGGTGGGGCAAGCCGTCAGCCCGCTGGGTACGCCCGAACAGATCGCGGCCGAGGCCGCGGCGATGCAGACCGTGCACACCCTTCCGATGCTGGCGATGAAGGCGGTGCTCGACATCGCATGGCGCGTCATCGGGGGAATCCAGTACGGCCAAGTCGGCGGTCCGGATAGGGAGAACCTCGCCGTGCTGAGCCAGGCTGTCGACGAATGGGCGATGGGCACGGCTTTCCAGCTGATGATCCTGAACTCCAACGCGCCGACCATCGTCACGCAGGTCGCGCCCCCGCATCAGTGGTACGGCTTGGACGTCACCGGCTCGCGCATCCTGTACGACAACCCGGACACGATCTACCGATTCGTCGGGGTCAACTACGCCTCCCAGTACGTGATCACCGGCCGGCTGCCGGTGCATGATCCGCAGGCGAGCTTCAGCGTCCTGACCGGAACTACCGGAACCACCGTGGCTGTGCTCAACGGCGACCAACTGGAACTGGGCCCGGACCGGACCTTCGTGATCACCGTCAGTGGTGACCCGGCGGCTCCGGGGCAGCCAAACCACCTCCAGATCACCCCCGACACCACCCTGATCGCCATCCGGGACACGCTCTCGGACTGGAACACCGAAGAGCCGATGAGCCTGGCGATCCAGCGCACCGCCGGCCCGCCCAACAGCCTCTTCAGTCAGATCGGGGGCTTCGCCATCCCGGGCCTCGGTCCGCTGGTGGCTCAGAGCCACTTCCTGACCGCACTGTTCTCGCTGATCCCCCCGCTGCCGGCCGTTCCGCCGATCCTGCGAGGCGCATACGCCAGCCTGCTGATGCTGCGCGGGATCGGGCAGGAATCGGTCTACATCAAGGTGGCCACCACCGATCCCACCACGGGAAAGCCCAAGGCGCCCAACGTGTTCACCAACCCAGCGAGCAACGCATCCTTCCTGGCCACCCAACTACAGAGCCCCGGCTACTTCCAACTGGCCGACGACGAGGCGCTGGTTCTCACGATCACGCCGAACAATGCCGGCTACTTCGAGGTGCCGGTGACCAACGACTGGACGATCACCAACAACTACTGGGATGAGCAAACGAGCCTCAATAACACTCAAGCCAGGGCCAACCCTGACGGGAGCTACACCCTCGTGGTGTCGCCGACCCAGCCGCAACTGATCGGCGGCACCAGCGTGTGGAATTGGGTGTCCACCGGTGGCCTGAACCAGGGCACCATGGCCATCCGGTTCCAGGAAATCGACCCGACGAACGCGACCAATCCGACCGTCAGTTCGCAGGTCGTGCCGCTCAGCGCGCTGTCATCGGCGCTCCCGGCGGGGACGGTGCTCATCACCCCGGCCGAACGGGCACTGCAGATCGCGGCGCGGCGGGAGGGGTTCAACCGGCGGTTTGCGCCGTATCCGCAGACTGCGGTGGTGTAGCGACCGCTATCAGGTGGCGTACTGGGCGACCGCCGCGGCCAGGGCGGCCGGCACCCTCGCTTTGACCCGGGTGCCGTCCTGGGTGTGATCGGTGGCATCGACGCGGCCCTCTTCGTGCAACCGAGCCACCAGGTCACCGCGGGTGTAGGGAATCGTCACATCGACGACGACCTCGCGCGGCTCCACCAGTTCGCCCAGTCGGGCGCGCAAACGGTCCAGCCCCTCACCGGTGTGCGCGGACACGAACACCGCCCCGGGAAGCGCCTGGCGCAGCTGCGCCAGAGTCAGCTCGGTTGCGGCATCAATCTTGTTGACCACCAACAACTCCGGGGCCGGCGGAGCATCATGGTCGGCCTGAACCTCGCCGATGACGTGGTGCACCGCATCGATCTGCGCCAGCGGATTGACATCCGAGCCGTCGACCACGTGCACCAGTAGATCCGCGTCGACGACTTCCTCGAGAGTCGAACGGAAGGCCTCCACAAGCTGGGTGGGCAGATGGCGCACGAACCCGACGGTGTCGGTGAGAACGACCGCGCGGCCGTCATCGAACTCGCCGCGTCGGGTGGTGGGCTCCAAAGTCGCGAACAGCGCGTTCTCCACCAGAACACCGGCCCCGGTGAGCGCATTGAGCAGACTTGATTTGCCGGCGTTGGTGTATCCGACGATGGCGATTGACGGCACCTCGCTGCCCCGGCGCTGGCTGCGCTGGGTGTCGCGGACCTGCTTCATGTCCTTGATCTCTCGTCGCAGCCGCGACATCCGCTCCCGGATGCGGCGGCGATCGGTCTCGATCTTGGTCTCACCGGGGCCGCGGGTGCCGACACCGCCGCCGCTGCCGCCGGCGCGACCACCGGCCTGCCGGGACATCGATTCACCCCAGCCGCGCAACCTGGGCAGCATGTACTGCATCTGAGCCAGTTCCACCTGAGCCTTACCCTCCCGGCTGCTGGCGTGCTGGGCGAAGATGTCCAGGATCAGCGCGGTGCGGTCGACGACCTTGACCTTGACGATCTTCTCGAGCGCGTTCAACTGGGCGGGGCTGAGCTCGCCGTCGCAGATGACGGTGTCGGCGCCGGTCGCCAGAACGGTCTGACGCAATTCGGCGGCCTTGCCGGAGCCGATGTAGGTGGCCGGGTCCGGTTTGTCGCGCCGTTGGATCATGCCTTCGAGAACCTCCGAGCCGGCGGTCTCGGCCAGGGCGGCCAGTTCGGCAATGCTGGCGTCGGCGTCCGCGGCGGTTCCGTCGGTCCAGACACCCACCAGCACGACACGTTCCAGCCGCAGTTGCCGGTACTCGACCTCGGAGACGTCGGCGAGCTCGGTAGAGAGCCCGGCCACGCGGCGAAGCGCGGCGCGGTCTTCGAGGGCCAGTTCGCCGAGGGTGGGCTCGGCGCCGGGAGGGGTCAGGTCAGGATCGGTCATAGGGATGCCTCGATGGTGTCACGCCGGTACAACGCCCGGCCCAATCGGCCCACCAGCCGTCGTGCACATCGCCGTGCGCCACCAGGATCGATGGCCCCCGCAGAAAGCTGGTGGTGTCGGTGATCGCGACGCTGACCTCGCCGCCCGGAACCCGGACACGCAGCGATCCGGTGGAAACGTCCTGATCGGCCAGGGCGGCCGCGGTGGCGGCCACCGTCCCGGTGCCGCAGGAGCGGGTTTCGCCGACACCCCGTTCGTGTACCCGCATCGCCACCGACCCGCCGCTGGCGCGGGTGAGCACTTCGACATTCACGCCCTCGGGAAACTGCTCCCGGTCGAACTCCACCGGCGCACCGACATCCAGGGCGGCCAACTCGGCGACGGTGAGGTCGGGCACCAGGCAGGCCAGGTGGGGGTTGCCGACGTCGACGGCCAGCCCGGGGAGCCGGCGGCCGCCCACCGTGGCAGCGCCGCGCCCGAGCAGGTTGACTCGGCCCATCTCGACGGTGACGTCGGCACGGTATTCGTCGGCCCGGTGCACCACGACCGGCCGCGGGCCGGCCAGCGTTGCGACCACGAACTCCTCGCGGTGTTCCAGGCCGCTCGAGCGCAGATAGTGGGCGAAGACCCGAACGCCGTTGCCGCACATCTGCGCCACCGAGCCGTCGGCGTTGCGGTAGTCCATGTACCAGTGATCGGGCTCCACACCGTCGGGCAACCGGGCGAGGACACCCGCGTCGACGGCGGTCTCGGCGGTGACGATCCGGAGCACGCCGTCGGCGCCCAATCCGCGTTGCCGGTCGCACAGTGCGCTGACCACCGCCGCCGTCAGATCAAGCTGGGCGCCCAGGTCGGGTAGCAGCACGAAATCGTTCTCGGTCCCGTGGCCTTTGGCGAAGATCATTGGCGCCACTCCTCGGTCCCGGCTCCGCCGGATCCATCGTCGTCGGCGCGGATCACCTGATCAGGATACGTGTCGCCATTGCGCGAGCACGGCGGCGACGAGGCCGTCGCACGCGCCGTCGTGCCAGTGGATGCGGTGGTCGCGCCGGAACCACGACCGCTGACGGCGCACGTACCGGCGAGTTCCGGCGAACGTCAGTGCACGGGCCTGGTCGATGTCGGCGGCGCTTCCACCCGCGTCGAGCGCCTCGAGCACCTGGGCGTAACCGAGCGCGCGGGCCGCGGTGATGCCGTCCCGCAGCCCGCGATCCAGCAAATGCCGGACCTCGCCGACCAGGCCCGCCCCGAACATATCGTCGGTTCGGGCGGCGAGTCGTTTGTCGAGAGTCTCTGTGTCCCGGTCTAATCCGATGATCGCAGCGTCCCAGCGCGGATCGCCGATAGTGGGCGCGGACGCGGCGAACGGCTGACCGGTCAGTTCGATCACTTCCAAGGCCCGCACCACCCGGCGGCCGTCGGTGGGCAGTATCGACGCTGCGGCGGCGGGGTCGAGTCGGGCCAGTTCGGCGTGCAGGGCAGCCGTGCCCGAGTCGGCAAGGCGGCTCTCCCATTGCCCGCGC
>Ga0194063_10002951_pt1 | contig 10317 bp, 7 predicted proteins | sample SepL3720m_MetaG_FD_155459 | JGI IMG/M metagenome (GOLD analysis project Ga0194063, IMG submission 155459) | Anoxic zone freshwater microbial communities from boreal shield lake in IISD Experimental Lakes Area, Ontario, Canada - Sep2016-L373-20m | ecosystem: Environmental > Aquatic > Freshwater >...
AGAAAGCCCCTGCAACAAAGACTTAAGCATCAAACCTTTTGAAACCAGAGAGGCTTTCGGGTTTCTTGGTGCACGCAGCATAATGTCCTTTTCAGACGGTTGGCGCTCGAAAATAATCGAACAGGTCGGGTCGATAATGAGTTCTAACAACACGATATGAATCGGTAACAACATGAGCGGCAACCCAAATATCGGCGCCATCAAAGCAATCAAAGCAATTGGGATGTGAATGACAAACACATAACCGATTGCTTTTTTGATGTTATCATAAATTCTTCTTCCATCTTTAATCGTTTCAACAATCGTCGTGAAATTGTCATCGAGCAAGATCATATCAGCGGCTTCTTTCGCTACCCCTGTGCCTCGTTTGCCCATTGCGATTCCGATATCGGCATATTTCAGTGCTGGCGCGTCGTTGACACCGTCCCCAGTCATAGCTACGATTTCTCCAACCTCTTTTAGCGCCTTTACAATTCTCATTTTATGTCTTGGAATCACGCGGGCAAAGATATTCGTCTCTTTCACACGCGCACGTAGTTCTTCATCCGTCATGATTTCAAGTTCTTTCCCCGTGATGACATTTTCACTATGCAAAATGCCAATTTTTTCAGCGATTGATTTTGCGGTGGTCCCATTGTCGCCCGTAATCATCACAACGCGGATTCCCGCTTTCGAACAGATTTTGATTGCATCTGGTACCGCTTCTCTCGGCGGATCCATTAATCCAATCAATCCAAGTAACGTCAGTTGATTGTCACACAAACTATCCGGTATCGTTCCCATATCCACTCTGTTTGCAACTGCAATCACGCGGAATCCATTTTTCGCGAGGCGTTCTTGTTCCCCCAAAATTTTCTCAAGATCCTGCTCTGACAAATTGCAAAGCGGAAGAATACTCTCCGGCGACCCTTTGGCAGCAAGTTCGGGCTTCCCATTCATCTCCCAGACATGCCCCATCATCTTTGTTTCAGAGCTAAATGGGTATTCAAAAATCAAATTGCGATCAAATGTTTTCGATAGAGAAACGCCATTCTTCTCTGCATATTCTAATATTGCTTTTTCCATCGGGTCAAATGGCTCCGTCTCGCAACCAAGCGCAGACCACAGATTCAGAATTTCCTTCGTTGCACTCCCGTGCACAACGACTTCTTGCACCGTCATTTGATTCTTTGTCAGCGTACCAGTCTTATCCACGCACAATACGGAAACAGCGCCAAGCGTCTCGACGGAAGGCATCCGGCGAATGAGCGATTTTTTCCTTGCCAGTCTCCATGCACCCATTGCCAAGAAAACAGTCAGAATAACTGGAAATTCCTCTGGAATCATCGCCATCGCAAGTGTCAAACCAGAAAGCAAACTATGGATACATTGCTCCAAAAGATTTGCCTCTTTTAGTGTAAAGAACGCAATTAGAAATACAAGCAAAAAGAGCCCCAGTCCTATTAAGGCAGCATATTTTATCAAATGTCTTGTTTGTTTCTCGAGTGGAGTCGGCTCTTGCGGCACTGACATAATATCCATGCCAATTTTTCCGTACTCGGATTTTGTTCCAATAGCGGTAATTTCTACAATCGCGCCTCCCTGGGTTACATTCGTCCCTGCATAGCACATGTCTTTCCGCCAACTGTTTTCCAGTTCCTCTTTTGAAATCTCGAGTCTCTTCCATACAATTTCAGACTCGCCCGTCAAAGTAGACTCATCAACACCCAAATCATGCATCTCGAGAATCTTGCAATCTGCGGATATTTTTTCTCCTTCTTCAATCAACATAATGTCGCCCACAGTAAGGTCTTTACAGTCTATGCAAACAACCTCCCCGTTGCGGACGACTTGCACCGTGGGTGCAGACAGATCTTTGAGTGCCTGCAGCGTCTTGTCGGTGCGCCATTCCTGAAACAGATTGATGCCCGCCATGAAAGTGACAAAGCCAATCATAATAAGACCATCTTTGGGTTCCCCAAGCAGAAAGTATAAAATGGCCGTACCAAAAAGAAGCAAAAACATTGGCTCTTTAAAAATCGTCAAGATCTTATTAAAAAACGTATGATCCTCAGGCGGAACGAGTTCGTTCTTCCCGTGCTCTGCAAGCCTAAGATTCACTTCAATATCAGTCAACCCAAAATATTCACTCTTATACCCATTGATTCTTGCCATAATTCCCTCCGTGTAATCTGGTGTCACATATATAAAAATACCTATGGCACCATAATTTTTTAGATTATAGTCCCACAGGTATTTTCTTTCCTGCTGCCAATGACTTGGCCCAGCCCCACGCACGTGTAACGGTGCATCGCCTGCTCTATTTCAAAACCAAATATTTAATTTCTTGCCCATTCATACTACCCTATCCACGAAATGATTGTCAATCCCTTTTGCAAAATTTTACAAAATACTTTTGTTTTGTTTTTCATAGCGCTTATTGCGATAAAGTAAAATTAAATCAATTGATACCATGACAAAATTCAAAATATAAAGATACAGTACGATATCCCCTGGTTTGTTCAACAACTTGTTGATGACCCCCGCAATGTACCCAAGCAAAATAATATAAAGGAAAAATACGCTTTTCCCTCCGGAACTCTTGCTTTTCAAAGATTTCATAATGGAAAAGGGCCATGCTACGCCAAAACAAATTAGCATAATTGCCTCAAATATACTCATTCCATTTCCTCCATTCTTCTTGGATGTCCGCTGGCACTTCAAAATCAGGCAGACCAAATACTTTGTTTGCAACCTTTCCCATGAGCAAATTCCCTAAATAATTCACATGCATCGCATCCGTCATGATTTCCCTGTATGTGGTTTCGTTTTGACGATACAGAGGTTCAAAAGTCCCAAACTGATCAATCAAAGTCAACTTGTTTTGCGCAGCAACCCGACGATTCTCCTCAACAAATTCCAAAAATGCTTTCTCAAATCCGTCTGGAGTTTCCGAAAACAAAGGGCAGTAATAAGTCTGCAACACAGGAATCACACCTTGATCCAACAAACGATCGATGATGATTTGAATGCTCTTCGCGTATTGTTCAATGGAATATCCTTGTGCAATGTCGTTGCCGCCTGAAGTAACGATAACAATATCCGGCGAATAGGAAAACACATCTCGATCTAAGCGTTCTATCATCTGATCCGTTCGCTCACCGCAAACGCCTTGATTGATCGTGTTCACGTGCTTTCCGATGTGCGTTCTCAAGCTGATGTTGAGCCAGTCTACCCAATTATGTCTTCCTCCACTATGCCAAGAAAGTTCTGTATTACTCGAACCCAGTGCGATTAGCTTAAAAGCACGTGCATGATTTGATTTCATTTCTTCAAGCAGTTGCATCAACATTTCATCACCCATTTCCGAAAAACATTATAACATATATAATGTAGGGGATTAAAAAATTCGTTGATTTGATTCGTATATATTACAGAGGGGTGAAAAAATGCTAGATTCTGAGATGGAACAACGCATCATTGAAATTTCGGAAGGTGATAAAACGGCACTGGAGAAGCTTTATCAAGCATATCGACATGTAGTTTTCTCATTGGCACGTTCTATTCTATCCAGTGAGTCGACCGCAGAGGATGTCGCACAAGAGGTATTCCTAAAAATCTGGGCGAGCGCCCACACTTATCGCATTGGAGCAAATCCAAAAGCGTGGATCATGGGAATCACAAGAAACGCGGCAATCGACGCGATGCGAAAAACAAAGTATGAAATGAGCACGGACGAAGTGTTCGAGACCGATTTTAGATCTCAACCTTCACTTGAAGAAACGGTTGTGAACGCAATGACACTCTCAGAAGCACTGCATACGTTAGCATCGGATGCGCGCGAGATTGTGATTCTAAGAAGTCTTGCTGGACTCACCGTATCGGAAGTCAGTAAACTCACACAAACCCCCTTGAATACGGTTTACTGGAAGTATCACCGAGCGATCAAATCGCTCAAATTATTGATTGGAAAAGGAGTGCTTTAAAATGAAGAATGAAGAATTAAATGAGAAATTAAACGAACTTGCGAAAGAAGAAACCCCAGAATATTGGGACAAAATTGAATCAAAACTCGAAGACCAACCCGTTTCGGAAGAAACCGTCATCGCTTTCCCAAGCAAGATAAAATTCCCGCTTATCAAGGTTGCGTCAATTGCAGCATCGTTTGCAATTGTTGCAGGTGCTTTCTTTTTGACACAGGGGACCCCATTAGACAAGAAAGCGGCTCTCTCAAATGGCGTCGCATCCGAAAGCACAACGATTGGTTCTAGTACACTAGACAAAAAAATCGCCGAAGGCTCTTTAATGTTGCCTCGAATGGCCAAATACAAAGAACTCCCGATTGCCGAAATCGAGACATTGTTCAATTTAAAACTCGATGGGAAAATGACGATCCCTTCGGGAATGAAGTTAGAAAAAGCGCTTGTCTATTTCACTACAGATGAAAAAGAGACGCCATATCTGGCGCAACTCACCTATACAGGCGCGAACAAAAAGATCTTAAACATTTCTATTTCTATCAAGCCTGAGATGGTCGCAGATGATCCGAAAATCATTGCACAGACGGAGGTTGCACCTGTGGATCCAAACGATTCCGTAACTAGTTCCGACGGTAGCGTCACTATTCCAAGTGACAAGGTAGACCCTTCTGCCCCAACGAGCGGATCCGAACCTGGTTCTGCGGGTTCTGCGGGCTCCGCAGGTTCTAGCGAACCTGGCGTTGCGCCAGATGAACCGACTGGCACTGGTACGATTTCTAATGATTATGTCAGCGACGAATACAAAAAGACAATCGAAGGAATCTCCGTCACATTTTATACCGCTTCAAGCAAAGCCGATGACTATACCAGTGTTTATGTCAATTTTGAGAAAGCAGACCTTCTTTATGATGTTTCTAGTGAAAATATTGAAAAAACAGAAATCGAGAATCTTGTCGTTTCATTCCTCAAGTAAAAATGACTGTTTTGAAAAGCCTGCAGATTATTTTGCAGGCTTTTTGAATTTCATAAATGCTAAAATTGCACCAACATAAACGGTCTGTCCAATTAACTGAAGCCATTCTGGATTTGAAACCCAGCCAAAGATGATATAAAGCGGAAATCCAATGGCACCTTCCTCATGTGCAAAGATGGTTCCAGTCAAATCATATGCCTTGATTAGTAATGGACTGTCTCCTGCAATGACATTCCAAGAAGCAAGCGCTTCCAATCCATCATGAATCGCAAATCCAAGCAAGTACCCTGCCTGAAAGACCAGATAGATGAGTGTGACATTAAAAATGATTGAAATATTTACTTTGATCAAAGAAAAATAAACGAGCAGCGTAACCCCAATCGCAACAACGATTCCGGCGAGTGTGCCGATGGCATTGTACCCGCCAGCAAATGAAAAAATCGCGATTTCAACTCCTTCTCTGCCCACCATGAGCGCAGAAATCATCAGCAATCCACCTTTTGAGAGGTTCAGTGCTGTCTGGTTTTGAACGTGTTTTGCCATATCTGAGCCATTCTTAATCATCCAAATAATAAAAGTCGTCACCAGTGCGAGCGCAACAAAACTCGATACACTCGCCCAGATTGTTTCCAAACGGTCTGTAGAATCAATGATATTCGAAAGATAAAAGAGAACGCCACCCACCAGCAATGAGATTGCAATCCCGACTCCCGCGCCCAAAAATACATTCCTTTTGAACGAATCTTGCTTCATTTTATCTAGATATCGAATGATGATTGCGATAATCAGAAATGCTTCCAGTCCCTCTCGAAAGCCCATAATCAAACCTGGCAAATATTGATCCAAAAATATCACCTACCCTTTTTAGAACATTTTAGCATATTCTCATGCCTTTTTCATCCATTTCGCTTTACTTTTTTGCAATTCCGTGAAATAATGTTCTCACAAATATATCAACCATTTATATTGTTTTGAGAAAGGGGTGTTTCGTTTGAAATTAATCTATATTGGAAACTGTAACTCTCTCGCTGCTAGGTTCGTTGATAAGTTAGTGAAAGAAGAGCACGAAGTTTACATAGTCGCATCCAAGGATTTTACAAAAGACAACAAGCCGACTCTTTCCTACCGATTTTACAATTATCAAAGTGATGAACTTGGGGTAGAAAAAGTTTTTGCGAGTATCAAACCAAACGTTGTTGTGTTTGCAAGCAACCTATTCGTCAATGATCAATGGGGGCATGATAAAGAATCCAATGCATACCTCTCACAATTGATTAATGTATTGAATTTATCTGCAATCAACGAAGTGACGAAGTTTGTTTATCTCTCTTCCAATCAAGTCTATCCTTGCCAAACGGCAATTATTCCAGAGTCAACGCACAAAAAACCGGAAGAATACAAAGGCGTATTATGTTCGCAAGGGGAAGACATCGTAGCAAACTACAAAGAACTGTATCAACTGGAATATGTCATTCTTCGCGTGCCAAGTCTTTACGGTTTTTCTGTAAACGAAAACGAAAAGGATATTGTGTCAAACATTGTGAACAGTTTTAACGCAACTGGTACTTACACCGCTAACACAAATCGATTCGTCGTCCCAATGCACATCAAGGACTGTGTCGAGGCAATCTTTAGAGCAAAAGACATTACCCCTTCCCTTATTTACAATGTCGGCGAGGCCGAAACGATGTCGGAAGCTTCCCTTGCAAAGAAAGTAAATGAGATACTCGGTTCGAAATATGTCGTCAACGAAACGGACGGAACGACATACAAATGTGCACTTGATTGTTCAAAAATAAAGACAGAATTAGAATGGGTCCAATTTCACAATCTTGAGTCCACACTCAAAGAAAAAGAAATTGATTTAGTAAAAAAAGTGGATAAGCAAGATAAACCCAAAAAAACTATGAAACATCCAACCTTTTTACAAACTATTGAGAACGTCGTTGTTTTTCTATTCTTTGTATTCTTGACTTATATTTGCAAAGATCTTGTGACCCTCAATACCATCGATTTTTTCACGATTTATGTGGTCATAATCGCCCTCATTTTCGGTATCCGCCAATCGATTCTTTCGATTGTTCTATTGACCTTCTACTCCATTATCCTTCTTGGTAATCGAGTCGGCTTTGTTGATATTCTAGTCAATGTCAACGTCATGTTGAAAATCGCTCAATATATGTTTGTCGGCGTTGCAGTTGGATACATTGTAGACCATTACAAGTCAGTCATTCACGAGAAGAATGTCGAGTATGATTTTTTGAATACTGAATTCAATGAAATCGCTGAAATCAATAATGATAATATCATCATCAAACAAGAATACGAAAAGAGATTACTAAATTATAAGACCAGTTTGCCAAAGCTTCATTTGATAGTAAGTCAACTCAATGTTCTTGAGCCTGAAAAGATTTTTGCTGGCATCGTAAACGTTGTGCGCGATGTCATGGATACTGAAACAGTGGCTGTTTATTCTATCAACACCAGTAGCAACTATGCACGTTTAATTGTTTCGTCCAATCCGGAATCGGTTTTCGTCGGGAAATCAGTCAACATGGCAAACTATCCGAAAGTCTTTAAAACACTCTCAAACAACGAGATCTTTATCGGCTCACAATGGGATAAAGATGAGCCAGCGTTTGCTGCGCCAATCTTTGATAAAGGGAAATTTATTGCAATTGTATTAATCAAAGAAATGCCGTTCAACGCGTTGACCTTGTACCAGGTGAATCTGTTCAGAACATTGACCGCTTTGATCACTTCCGCCATTTCGATTGCGGATCAGTATGAATCTGTAATGCGCGAAAGCAATTACTATGAGAACACCGAAATTCTTGTAAAAAGCGAATTTGATAAACTCATCCAGATTAAAAAAGATGAGAAAAAACGGGGTCTTTCGAATTTCACTTTAATCAAAATTGAAGAAGCAAAACGAACTCAACCCCTTGATTTCAGCAAATTATTGAGCCCAAGTAATTATTACGCAGGAGGCTCTGATGCGAAAAATTCTTGTATTGATTTATATCATGCAGTTTCCGGATTATTTAGAGATAGTGATTATTTCGGTGTGAATGAAAACAACGAGTTAATTGTTCTCCTCGGCAACACAATCAAAAATGATGTGGATTTTGTCATTGAACGTTTGAAACAAAAATCATTTCAGGCTGTCATCATCGAATAACACGAAGGATTGAGAAAGGAGAATAAATATGGACCTGCTTATCTTTGTATTGATTATCAATTTAATAGCGACTATAATTTTCGTGATACTAGAAAAGAAGAATAAAAACAACCATGTCTTTCTTTTTGCAGTCATGTTTCTTCTGACCCCCATTTTCGGCCTTCTCATTTACATCCTTCCGCATCTCATGTTTAAAATTACGCATAAGCGCAACATCTATGACCCACGGGACCTTTTGACACTCCAAATGAACGAAAAATATGTCTCTCGCCCTCTTGTGGATGAGGAACTTGATATCGTCCCATTTGAAGAAGCCATGGCGGTTGGCACGACAGACGAGAAACGTTCCTTACTTCTAGACGTGTTAAAACGAGATATGTTGAGAAGTTCCAAAATAGCAAAATCAGCATTAAATGACAAAGACTCTGAAACATCACATTATGCCGCAGCCGCTACGATGGAAATCTATCGCAAGTTAAAAATTAATGTCCAAGAGATTGAAACAAAGTTTCTTGCTGACAAGACAGACCAGACCTTGCGGCGAGAGTTCTTAGACGCGCTTTATGAATACATCGCGAGTGATGTGTTATCGAGAAGAGATTATCTAATCAATGCAACCAAATTCGTGCAATTATTCAACGAAACGCGAAATACAAACGAAGAAGTTTTGCAATGCAAAGATTATCTGAGACAAGTGGATTTTCTCCTCGAACTCAATAATCCCTATAATGCTGAAACCGTGGCAAAAAAAGCCAAGCAACTCTTTTATAATGAGGATGTTTACCTGAAATTAATGGAAGTATTCTTTAAAGTGAAAAATCAAACTGAATTTTTAAAGGTGTTCGAAGAGCTCAAAAAAGCAAATATCAGCCTTTCCAACCATGGACTTGAGACCATTCGTTTCTGGATTGCAAGAGGTGAATAGATGTTATCTATCAAACGCCTGCTACAATTGATTAGTATTGCAGTATTTATTGGCGTCGCCTACCTGCTCCTCACGATTGATCACAACAGCTCGAATTTCGAAGGCAAAAACATTTATATTGATCAACAATTACAGCTCATTTCTAGGAATTTGCCATTAAACTCCAATAACGAAAACTACATCATTCTAGGTGCTTCCAAAGACAAATCCGAGCAGGCGATTTTCAACAATCTTGTTGCGACGATGTCTAATATGAAGTTGCAATTCAAAACAACCAACAGTCTGACCCAAGCCGATTTAAACAATCGTCCAACCGTGGTGTTCGCCGTTGCGCATGTCAGCCTTTTTGCTGATATGGGATTGGTCGGGAATTATATTAGTAGCGGCGGGAAAGTGCTTTTTGCTGCTGGAATACCGGAAGGCTTTCTAGACTCCTATCTCAACCCAGTATGGGGCATCATAGAGAAAGGAAACCGCGTCGGCGTCAACGATTTTGAAATTTCGAGTGGGTTTCTACCATACCAGTCAGTCTCCGTTGACTTCAAAGGAAGCAACGCATCGACAACGTTGCAACTGGGTCCGAATACAAAGGTCTATGTGAAAAACCACGAAGGTCTTCCAATCATATATTCAAACGAATTCAACAGCACAAAAACGGTTGTCATGAATGGCACATTCCTACAAGAAAAATATGCTTCAGGGCTTTTCTGTGCAGCGCTTGGCGTCTTAAAAGGAGACTTGCTTTACCCTACCATTGGCACAAAAACGGTCTTTCTTGAGGCCTTCCCTCCTATCGCAAACGTAGACGACATCCGTTCCTCTCAACTCTACGGACGAAGTACGGAACAGTTCTTGCGCGATATCCTTTGGCCGCAACTATTGTCAAATCAAACGCAACACGGTTTAGTGTATACGGCATCTATTTTAAGCATCTTACCAGAGGGATACGATACAAATATTATCAATAGCCGTCTTTTCAACTATGTGTTTCGTGAAATCATTTCTCGCAAAGGTGAAATGATAATGGCTGGAGACCACTCAAAATCAGCAAAATTCGATCCTACCCAGGCACAGAAAGCAGTTGATTTCCTCAAGAAAGCGTTCCATAACTATCAATTAAATGCCTACTCTGTAATGTATGGTAAACCTGATTTGAAAACAATCACGACAATCAATCAAATTTTTGACAACGCCAAAATCGTAGTTGGTGTACTGAATGGAGATCAAAAAACCCAGATGACTCTCGATTTCTCCGAAGGTGACGGCTTTTTATATTTCA
>Ga0194063_10002952_pt1 | contig 10316 bp, 7 predicted proteins | sample SepL3720m_MetaG_FD_155459 | JGI IMG/M metagenome (GOLD analysis project Ga0194063, IMG submission 155459) | Anoxic zone freshwater microbial communities from boreal shield lake in IISD Experimental Lakes Area, Ontario, Canada - Sep2016-L373-20m | ecosystem: Environmental > Aquatic > Freshwater >...
GCGAATCCCCCGGCTCATCGGCCAAGCTGGACGCGCTTCTCGAACTCGTCGGCGAGGCGGTGGACGGCGGCCACCGCGTGCTCGTCTTCAGCCAGTTCACCGCGATGCTCGACCTCATCGCCCCCGCGCTCGACGGGGCCGGATTCGCCTGGTGCCGGCTCGACGGTTCGACCAAGGACCGCGCCGCCGTCGTCGAAAAATTCCAGTCCGACCCAGCGATCCCGGTCTTCCTGATCAGCCTCAAAGCCGGCGGCACCGGACTCAACCTCACCGCCGCGGATACCGTCATCCACTTCGACCCGTGGTGGAACCCCGCCGTCGAGGCCCAGGCCACCGACCGCGCCCACCGGATCGGCCAGACGAACGTCGTCACCTCGATCAAGCTCATCGCCCGCGACACCGTCGAACACCGAGTCATCGCCATGCAGGAAAAAAAGCGCGCCCTCATCTCCGGCCTCCTCGACGCCGAAACCCCATCCCTCACCAGCGGGGACTGGGAGGAATTGCTGGGGTAGCGCTCAAGCACGCTCGGTTTCGGGCAATTCCTCCGGGGCTTTCGAGATCGCGCGAAGTGCCAGCACGATCAAAATTCCAACCGCCGCGCCGCAGACATCGAGAATCACATCCGAAAAAAGCGGTGACCGCGCCGGAAAGAAAAGCTGGATACCCTCGCTGGCAACGGCGAGGACCGTCGCGGAGCCAACCGCCCAAAAGATGATCCGGCCGGGCCGCGATTCTTTGGACGGCGCCAGCCTGAACCCCCGCCACACCAGGAGGGCGTAAATGACGAACTGGAGGAAGTGCGCCGACTTCCGCAAGAAAAAGTTGGCCTCGCCGAGGCGCTCGGGATGGGAGCCGGTTCCGAAATGGAGCCAGGCGAAGAGGGATTGCAGAAAACCGGCGGTATGCTCACCGGAGGCGATGCCGGTGGAGGCGCAGAGAATCACCGCTCCCCATGCGGCAGCAGGGAGCCAGCGCTTCAGGAACAGTGGCGGAATTTTCAACGGGCTACTCCATCTTCCGGGAACCGCGCTTTGTCAACCCTCGTTGATCGTGTAGGTCCGGATCGCCTCGCTCTTGCCTTTGACCGCGATCTCGGCGACCGGCTTGAACGGGAACCGGCTCCGGACGGCGACGTAGGTGTATTCGCTCACGAGGATGTCCACTCCCGGGTAATCGCGGGTGGACTGTTCGAGCCGGGCGGCGAGGTTGACCGCATCGCCGATCGCCGTGTATTCCATCCGCTTCTTCGAGCCGATATTGCCGACGATCGCGAGCCCGGTGTTGATGCCGATCCCGATCTCGAGCAGGGAGATCGTCCTTTCGGCCGCGTGCTCGGACTCCGCCCATCCGGATTTCAGGGTGGCGAGCGCGGTCCGCATATCGATCGCCGCCTGCATCGCGTGCTCCTCCTGAAAATCGTCGTCGCGCAGAGCGCCGAACAGCGCCATGAGGCCGTCGCCCATGAACTTGTTCAGGTGCCCGCTGTTCTTGAAAATCGCCTCGATCATCTTCTCGAAATACTGGTTGAGAAAAGCGGCGATCTCCTCCGGGCTCGATTGTTCAGAGAAATTTGTGAACCCCCGCACGTCCGCGAAAAGGATGGTCACCTTCTTGCGCTGGCTGAACAGCTCGCTGGATTTCCCCGCCTGGATGACCTCGTGCACGATATCCTCGGAGACATAGCGGGCGAGCGCCCCCTTGAGGTCCTCGCGCTGCTGCAGGCCCAGCGACATTTCGTTCATCGCCTTCGCCACCTCGCCGAATTCGTCCTTGGAATCCAGGTGGAGCGTCTCCTGGTAGTTGCCCCGGGAAATCTGCTCGACGAACGAGCGGATCTTTCCGAGCGGGGAGGCGAGCCGGCTGGCGACCAGCTTGGAAAACAGCCAGGCAAACACGACGGCTCCCGCCAGCGCCAGCGCCCCGCTCCAGAGCAATCCCTGGAGCTTTTTCAGCGTGTCCTCCGCGCTCACGTCAACGCCGACCGCAGCCACCGCGTCGCCGCGCGCATCGCGCACCGGGGCGTTCGCTGTCAGCCACACGCCCCACTGGTCGTGGAGAAAATGGTCCTCGACCTGGTAGTCGTTCACCCGGAATTTGTAATCCGCATCATCGACCTTGTAGATGTCGCCGACGTTCGACTTGTCCTCGCCGCGCTCCTCGGAATCCACCACGAACTGCGCCTTGGCCGGGTTCTCCGGATACGGCCGCATGCTGTAGAGAAATTTGACGTAGATATCCTGCCGCCGGTTGGCGTTCCGCGCATTCCGCAGCTGCTGTTCGATCCGAAGATACTGTTCCCCCGACTGGTCGTCCCTCGTCAGGATTTTTTCGTGATCGGGGGTATCGATCAGGGAGGCCGTGGTGGCGGCGATCGAAAGGACGTTGGTCTGCATGAGCCCGAAGACCAGCTTCCGGGCGGGAAGATAGACGAGGATCGCGGCCAGGAGGCTGCTCAGGATAGCAACCGCCAGCGCATAGAAAAAAACTTTTGTTTGGAACCGCATACAAAACCCGCAACCTCCTTCTTCTATCACGCGGCCGATGCGCGAAAAGCCCTTTCGCGCAGGGCAAACGCATTAAAGTCGGGCGGCTGTTGAGGTGCTGCCAAAGGAGAACGGGCGTCCCGCCCGTTTGGAGACTGACTCCCGCATGAAAACGCCCTGCGCTATTCACTGGCGGGACGCCTGTGCTCCCTGTATCAGCGAGACCCAGCGGGGATTAACAGATCCCCGGCCCCGCTACGAACGCACGCGGCCTTCCATTTTGAGGTCGGGCCCGAGCCTTCCATACGCGACCTCTTCGAGCCGGATCCCCTCCCCGCTGGAACCGGCGCCACGTCCAGCGATGGCCGGCACGCCGCCGCCGATCAAAACCGGGGCCACATAAAAAACCACGCGGTCCACAAGCCCTTGATCGAACGCCTCGCCCAGCGTGCGCCCCCCACCCTCGATGATCACCTTCTCGACTCCTTTGTCTGCCAGATCTTTCAATGCCTCCCGGAGCGGGACGTTTTTATAGACAAGGGTTTTATCCCGGAATTCATCGGTGAAGAGATGGCTCGCGCGGGGAATTTTTCCCGACCTGGTCCAGACCGCCCGCCACGGCTGCGACGACGTTGGAATCCCGCGAACCGTGAGCCGGGGGTTGTCGGCGCAGACCGTTTCTCCCCCCACGAGAATCGCGCCGCATCCTGCCCTCAGCCTCATCGCGTCGAACCGCGATTCCTCGGATGTGATCCACCGCCTTCCGGGCGGAGAAGCGATGCGCCCGTCAAGGCTCATCCCCGCCTTCGCCACCACAAACGGAAGACCGGTCGCGATCCATTTGTTCCAGGCCTCGTTCAACAGGGCGCACTCTTCCTCGATGACTCCGCGGGTCACGGATACCCCCGCCTTTATAAAAATCTTATCCGCCCGCCCGGCATGGCTTGGATTGGGATCGCGGGCGCCGTAGACGACCCGGACGATCCCCGCGTCAATGATCGCCCGCGTGCAGGGCGGCGTGCGCCCGTGCGTCGAGCAGGGCTCGAGCGTCACATAGAGCGTCGCCCCCCGCGCGTCGATTGACTTCTTCAAACCTCTCAACGCCTCGATCTCCGCGTGCGGCTCCCCCGCGGCACGGTGCCAGCCGCGCGAAAGGATCTTCCCGTTTTTGACGACGAGCGCTCCGACGGCCGGATTCGGGTGCGTCAGCCCCCTCCCCTTCACCGCCTCCGCCAGGGCGGCCTTCAGAAATTTTATGTCCTCGCGCAAATTGCCGGTCACAGGCATGATCATTCACAACCGCCCTGATCGTGCAACTCCGCTTCCAAGATAAAGAGCACTTCTTCCACGACACGGCCCAGATGCTTCGAAGCGGGCTCCCTCTCGAGCGCGCGCTGGAGCAGCTCGCCCGCGGGCGCGACCGCGCCGCCGCCGCAGCCCGCCGTGCCGCCCCGCTTGTCAACGGAGGGCTTGATGCCGCGTTCCAGGCGGGCGGATTTTCCATCGTCGACCGCGAGATCCTCGCCGCCGGCGAACAGAGCGGAAGGCTGGAAGAAGCCTGCCACGAGTTGACGGATTACTATGCCCACCTGGCAAAGGGCAGGAATCGCGCGGTCGCCGCATCGCTTTACCCGGTCTTCATCCTCCACTTCGGCGCCCTGCTGCTTTCGATCCCGCCCGCTATTATCGACGGAAGCCTCACAAAGTTTTTCACCCAGGTCGCCCTCTTTCTGGGCACCGCTTACCTGGCAGGCGGGATCTTCGTGCTTCAGTTCTGGATGATTGCGCGGTCATTTCAATCGAGCGCCGCCGCCGACCGTTTGATCAGGGCGGTTCCGGTCGTGGGAGGTTTCTTCCAGGATGCGGCACTCGCCCGGTTCTGCCTCGTCCTCTCGCTCGGTATCCGGTCTGCGGACGGCGTGCTCTCAAGCCTTCGCCGTGCCGGACGTGCCAGCAAGAGCGCCGGCGTCGAGGCCGCAGCGGAGGCGGCGGTTCCCGCCATCCGATCCGGAAAAGGCTTTGCGGAGGCTCTCGCCAGCTCCCGCGCCTTCCCCGTGGACCTGGAGCGCGCCTTCCATGTCGCGGAAGCCTCCGGCAGGATCGATGAGGAAATCACGCGATGGTCCGGAATCTACCGCGACCGGTTTTTCAAACGCATCGATTCCCTCACCGAATGGCTCCCGAGGATCCTCTACCTCCTCATCGTCGCCCTCGTCGTCTCCCGCATGTTTTCCATGATCTCCCTGGTCACCAGCTCCCTTTCGTCTGCCCTGGAGATGTAGACCATCCCTTCTTCGATGATTTCAGGCGTGCCTTGAACAATGCGCATTGAATCCCATCATGACGATCACGCAGCGCCCGGAAATTCGGGTTCGGCCTTATCCTCCCGATTTTTCCACAACCCAGCGGCCGTAGGCCTCGTTCCACTTCGACGGGGGAATTGAAACGATTTCCGGCACGTCATACGGATGCAGTTCGCCGAGGCGCCGGATGAATTCCTCTTCGTTCGCCGCCGCGATTTTGAAAAGGACGAGGACCTCCGCGCTGTCCTCCATAACTCCCTTCCAGAGATAGATGGATCGCGCGCCGGGGATGATAGTCCCGCAGGCCGCCAGCTTTTCCGAGACGAGCGCCAGGACGACCTGTGCCGCCGAGTCGCCGTCCGCAAACGTGCTCAGGACGATCCGGATCATGCGGGAACGGGTGAGGGTTGCCTGACAATCCATCCGCCGCCAGCCACGCGGTCCCCGTCGTAAAAGACAGCCGCCTGCCCAGGCGTCACCGCGCGCTGCGGCTCGTCGAGAACGATCCTGGCCCGCCCGCCGGGAAGAGCTTCCAATGAGGCTTCGGTGCCGGGGTGAGCGTAGCGGATTTTCACGTTCGCCCGCAACGGTTCCTCCGGTTCTCCGGCATGCCACGTGACGCGGTCCACCTCGAACTCCCCGCGGACCAGATCCTCCTCGCCCCCGACAATGACGCGCGAGGTCTCCGGATCGATATTCACGACGTAGAGGGGCTTGGGCGATCCGCCCGGCAGGCCCTTCCGCTGGCCGATCGTAAACATCTCGATCCCCTCATGGCTGCCCAGAAAATTTCCCTCCGTGTCATAGATCCCGCCCCGGTGAAATTCCTCATCACCAAAATGTCCGCGCAGGAACGCCCGGTAGTCGTTGCCGGGAACAAAACAGATTTCCTGGCTGTCGGCCTTGTCGGCGACCTTGAGCCCGAGCCCGCGCGCGATCTCCCGGATCTCCGGCTTCGACATTCCGCCCAGCGGGGTCAGCGCGTGAAGGAGCTGGTCCTGGTTGAGGCTGAATAGAAAATACGACTGGTCCTTCCGCGGATCGGTCCCTTTCCGCAGGACCGCGCGGCCGTCGCGATGTTCGATGATCGCGTAGTGGCCGGTCGCGATGAAGTCCGCCCCGAGCGCCCGCGCCTTCGTGCGAAGGCTCCCGAACTTCAGGTGCTCGTTGCACATCACGCACGGGTTCGGGGTCCGGCCGGCCCGGTATTCGCCGGCGAAATAATTGATGACCGCCTTCTCGAACCCGTCCGCCTCGTCCACGACGTAGTGCGGGATCCCCAGCCGGTGGGCGACGCCGCGCGCATCCGCGATCGCCGACGGCCCGCAGCACTTGTCCTCGGCGCGCGTGATGCAATCCTGAGGCCAGACCTTCATCGTCACGCCGATCACTTCCCACCCGTCCCGCTGCAACAGCCAGGCAGCCACGCTGGAATCCACCCCGCCGCTCATGCCCACAAGGATGCGCCTTCCGTTTCCTTTCATCGCCGCACTATACCCGGACATCCCATCGCGTCAAAGTTCCGCTATCAAACGTTTCGCGGAATGGGTGCAGGACAAATTTCTTCGAGGGAATTCCCCGAAGGGGATGGAATCCCATAGCCCAGGGTTGCGAGCAACGAGCTACCCTGGGTTCGACAGAAGACATGAACCAACCCTGAATGGGTTGTGTCCCACGGCGGATAAGCATGGGAAAACCATTCCTTGCTAATAATGCCTGTCTGGCACCACAATAAGCCAGCTCTGCCATCACGAGCTCGAGCTTGGTTTTCCCATCCACGTGCGGGAGGTCGCACCCAGACGATGAAAAAAACGATCCCAGCAGCCGTTGAAAACCCACCCGCTCAAGGGCAGGTCCCGGAAGTTTTTGAAAAAGGAAACTCCAGTCAGCCAGTCAGCCAGTAAAGATCGTTTCCCCATCGCTGGCATCGGGGAGAGCATGAATAAGCGGCGTCCAGAGTCCCCGCAGGCAGCCTCACTTCGCGAGCAGGCGGAAAAGGCCTTCCGGGAAATGCTCGACAGCTCGCTAGAGAATCTCGATGCCCTGTCGCCGGAAACCCTGTTCGCCTCGCTCCACGAGCTGCGGGTGCACCAGATCGAACTCGAGATGCAGAACGAGGATCTGCGCCGGGCAAAGGAGGAGCTGGATACTTCGCGGGCGCGGTATTTCGATCTCTACGATCTGGCCCCGGTCGGCTATTGCACGGTCGACGAGAAGGGACTGATCCTCGAAGCGAACCTCACCGCCACCGCACTTCTTCGCGTCGAGCGGGGCGCACTGGTCGGAAGGGGCTTGTCCGACTTCATCTCCAAGGAAGGCCAGGACCTCTACTACCTGTGCAGAAAGAACCTCTTGAATGCGCGCCAACCGCAGGAATGCGACCTCCCGATGGTCAGACATGACGGCACGGCATTCTTTGCACACCTGAACTTCACCGTCGCACGCGCTGAAAACGGCGAGCCCGTCTGCCGCGTCGCGCTGGTTGATGTCACTGCGGGCAAGCGGACGGAGGAGAAAATCATGCGGCAGGACGCCCTGATCAATTCCCTGCTGGATTCCATTCCTGACATCGTCTTTTTCAAGAATCTCGAGGGGGCTTGTCTGGGCTGCAACACCGCCTTCGCCGAGTTCATGGGGCGGCCAAAGAACGAGATTGTCGGGAAGGCGGGCCACGAACTCTTTGACAAGCAGGTTGCCGATATATTCCAGGAACAGGACCGGCAGATGATGGCGGGACGCAAGCCCAGGCATAACGAGGAATGGGTCACCTATCCCGATGGCCGGAAAGCGTTGATGGACACAATGAAGACACCCTACTGGGGAGCGGACGGAGAACTCATCGGCTTGCTCGGCATCAGCCGCGACATCACCGAGCGCAAGATGGTGGAGAAGGAGTTGAAGACAGCCAGGGATGTGGCGGAGTCTGCCGTTCAGGCAAAAAGCGAATTCCTTGCCACCATGACCCATGAGCTGCGCAACCCGCTCTGCGGGATCCTGGGGTTTGCGGAGCTTCTCGCCGACACGACGCACGACGACAAACAGCAATCCTTCATCGAGGCGATTCGAGATAGCGGCAATCACCTTTTGTCCCTCATCAACGATGTCCTGGATTTCTCCAGCATCGAAAAAGGCTCTCTCACGATCCATTCCGCCTCGTTCGACCTCGCCCGGCTCGTGAAAGCGGCGTCGGACAGCGTCAGGAAATCCGCCGACGACAAAGGGATCGCGTTCCACTACGATGTGGCCGCCACCGTGCCGGAGCAGATCACAGGCGACGAGCGGCGGATCCGCCAGATCCTCATCAACCTGCTGGCCAACGCCGTCAAATTCACATCGGACGGATCGGTGAGCCTCCGTGTGACGAGATTCCGGAAGTTCCTGGATTTTTCGGTCAAAGACACGGGCATCGGAATTTCCTCCGAAGCTCTCTCCCGTCTGTTCCAGTTGTTCACGCAGGCGGACTCGACGATCAATCAGAAGTATGGCGGAACGGGGATCGGGCTCGCCATCTCGCAGTGCCTGGCCGAAGACATGGGAGGCTCGATCTCGGTCATCTCCGTTCCCGGCAAAGGCAGCACGTTCACGTTCCGGCTCCCGCTGGAAGCCCCCGCTGGAGGGATAGCCTCCGCGCCGTCCCATTTACTCACCGGCACTGACGTCGCATCGCCATCCAGCCCATGCGCAAAGACGCCTGCGCGCACTGCCCTCCTCCCGGTGCTCGTCGTCGAGGATGACCGGAGCAACTCTTTGATGGTTGGAAAGATGCTCACGAGCCTTGGCTATCACGTCGAATTCGTGACCAGTGGAGCCGAAGCAATCGAAGCATTCTTGCCGGGCAAGTATTCCGCCATCCTCATGGATTTGCGGATGCCGGTGATGGACGGGCTTGTTGCCACAGAAAAAATCCGGGAGATCGAATTGGTGACGGGATACCATGTTCCGATCATTGCATTTACCGCGCAGGCGATGCGCGGTGCCCGCGGGCGATGCCTCGCCGCAGGCATGGACGACTTCCTCTCCAAGCCGTTCAAAAAAAAGGAGCTGGCCGCGAAGCTGGCCTGCGTTTTCCGCCAAGAATGCCATCACAGCGGATGAACATAAACAAACCAGGCAGGTACCATTCCTTGCCAAAACAGCCTGCCAGGCACCAAAATGGGCCAGTTTCGCTATTGCAAGTTCAGTTTCCGATCCATGTGCGGGAAGTCGCACCCAGACGATGAAAAAAATGATTCGCGCGGTCGCCAAAAATCCACCCGCGAAAGGGCTGCCGCCGGAAGTTTTAGAAGAAGCCAGCCTGGGAAATAGGGAACATGGCGGAAGCGCCGCTGCCGGCGATGCGGTCACCGAGCTGGCCATCGCCAACAAGAAACTCGCCTTCCACAACGAGGAGAAGGACAAGCGGGCCGCCGAGCTGGTCGTCGCCAACAAGGAGCTCGTCTTCCAGAACGAAGAGAAGGAAAAGCGCGCCGCCGAGCTGAAGCAGAGCAAGGACCAACTCCAACTCCTGCTGGATTCCACAGCAGAAGCCATCTACGGCATCGACATGCATGGAGATTGCACCTTTTGCAATTCCGCCTGCCTGCAGATGCTCGGATATGGGCGTGAGGACGAGCTGCTCGGAAAGAACATGCATTGGCAGATCCACCAAAAGCATGCGGATGGCACCCGTTTCCCGGTCGAAGAGTGCCGCATTTTTCGCGCGTTCCAAGCGAACGAAGGCTCGCACGTGGATGACGAGGTGCTCTGGAGGGCAGACGGCACCAGTTTCCCTGCTGAATATTGGTCCTATCCGCAGCGCATTGATGGCGCGCCGGTGGGGGCGGTCGTGACGTTCATCGACATCACCGAGCGCAAGCGCGCGGAAGGCGTCGTCATTAAAAACCTCGTCCGCGCCGAGGAACTCACCCGGCTTAAGTCGCGGTTCGTCTCGATGGCCAGCCACGAGCTCCGCACCCCGCTCGCCAATATCATGCTCGACTGCGATCTCCTGAAAAACTTCGGTGACGCGATGCCGGCCGAGCGGGCGCAGTCGGTCCTGGCTGGCCTGATGACCGGCGTGACCTCCATGGTGCGGATTCTCGACGACCTCCTCCTTGCCGGAAAGCTCGAGGAGGGGAAGCTGCCTTTCACCCCCACCCGTTTTCCCCTGCTCGACTTCCTGAGACGGGGCTGCCTGGAGGTCGAATCCGACTTGAACGTTCCCTCGCGGATCGAAATCACTTTCCGTGATGCCGGGCTGGACATCACGGCCGACGAGCGGCTCCTCCACCATGTCCTGATCAACCTCCTGGAAAACGCGCTGAAATACTCGCCGGACGGCACCAAGGTCGAGCTGGGCGTAGAGGCCGGTCCGGACTCGCTCACTCTCTCAGTCTTCGACCACGGGATCGGAGTTCCGGAGGAGGAGAGAAGATTCCTCTTCGACGCGTTTTCGCGGGCATCGAATGTCGGGGACAAGCCCGGCTCCGGACTCGGCCTCTTCCTCGCGCAGAAGTGCGCGCAGGCCCACGGGGGACAGATGCGATAC
>Ga0194063_10002953_pt1 | contig 10312 bp, 12 predicted proteins | sample SepL3720m_MetaG_FD_155459 | JGI IMG/M metagenome (GOLD analysis project Ga0194063, IMG submission 155459) | Anoxic zone freshwater microbial communities from boreal shield lake in IISD Experimental Lakes Area, Ontario, Canada - Sep2016-L373-20m | ecosystem: Environmental > Aquatic > Freshwater...
ATGAGCCTCACGGATCCAATCCGGACGTTCGATCTTGGTCGGGTAGCGGCCTTTGAGTTTCACTTCTCCATCCCAGAAGATCAGCGGCAGCACTTCCGTCCCGGCGGTTTCCAGCGAGGATTTGACTACTGGATTATTGGCAAAGGCAATGGGTGTTTGGGCCAGGTTGTAGCGTTCGATATGGATGCCGCGCTGGCCGAGCTGGGTAAGCATGGCCGAAAAACTGACAAGATCGGGATCGACACCGGTGCCGCAGACACCGGTTGAGCAACACATGGGCGGGTCGTAAACTTGGATGGTTTTCATGGTGTTATTTTTTTGCATCACGCCGACCATCGGCATAGGCTTGGAATACCATTTTGATCTCGTCGCGCACCCGGCGGAAAACGACCAGTTGCTCCTCCTCGTTGCCTTCTGCGTGGGCCGGATCGTCGAAGCCCCAGTGGTGGCGATTGAGTTGGCCGGGGAACATCGGACAGGCTTGGTCGGCATTGCCGCAGACAGTGATCACTGTCTCCACTTGCTGTTGGAGAAACTCGTTCATGTGCTTGCTATGGTGCGCGGAGATATCGATGCCGATTTCGGCCAAGGCACGAATGGCAAGCGGATGAACGTAACCGGCAGGCTTGGAACCAGCGCTGCGCACGTCTAGCAGATCGCCCGCCGCGTGGCGCAGAATACCCTCCGCTATGTGGCTTCGGCATGAATTGCCGGTGCAGAGGATCAGAACGATAGGTAATTGGGGTGTGCTCATGAATTTCAACGGGGGTTAGTTTGGTTGCGGGCCGCATTGGCTGCTGCGGATTTTCTTCAGACATGCGAGATCCTCTTGAAAAATCGGACCTTCAAAAATGCAGTCCTGCAGGCAGGCGAGATTGGCCGCCAACTCCGGACCGGGCTTGGCGGGCAGCGAATACATCCTCCATGTGCCACGAATCTCAACCTCCACCATGCCGTGACGACGCAGGTAGGCGAGCTGCTGGGAGGTCCTCACCGGACCAATCCCAAGCACCTTCTCGATGTGACAAACACATTGGGGTTCAATGCGCAGCAGGTTGAGAATCCTCAGGCGATTAACGTCGCACAGGCACTTGTAAATCGCGACGACCTGATCGGTATTGGGATGCGTGACAGCCATGACGAGAACTAATTAACACAGCGCTTAAATAAGCGCAAGCGAATATTGTGTTTTGTAGTGATTCTTTTGTGGCCCTGTCAACTGGCCGGAAGCAACACTACAGGATGGATCGCTCCACTAAGGTTTGCGCGCCAAGGCAGGGACCGATCTCCGCAGCGGTCCGCGCGCATGGAAAGAGAATCAAGAGCCGAGCCGACTTCTCCATTCACTTTTCTAAAACACACCGCCCTCGGGAAAAATCAGCGACGGTCATCCTCCTTCGCCCTATGGGCTACGGAGGACAAGTAGACGCGCCGCAGCATCAAAACAACAAAGAGTGATTCACAGTTGTGTGAATCACTCTTTGAAAGAACCGACGATACAGTTTTGCTAGATGAACTCGTTGATGAGATTTTCCAGCAATTCCTGGCGACCGGAGGCGATGACCGGCTCCGGGGATGAGAGGACGTGCGCGCTGATTCCCTCCAGCGTGACGGCTTTCTTCTCGATCTTGGCACCGATACCTTCGTTCCAGGTTGCATAGCGCTTGGCCACGAAGTCACCGAGGCGCCCGTCCTTGCGGATGGCGGCGGCGGCCTTGAGTCCGCGGGCGAAGGCATCCATGCCGCCGATGTGGGCGTGGAAGAGATCCTCCGGCTCGTGGGATTCACGGCGGCGCTTCGCATCGAAGTTGAGACCACCGGTGGTGAAACCGCCCATTTCGAGCACTTTCATCATGATCGAACTCGTCAGATAGAGATCGGTCGGGAATTGATCGGTATCCCAGCCAATGAGTTCGTCGCCGCGGTTGGCATCGATCGAGCCGAGCGCGTTGGCATCGAGCGCGACGGTGAGTTCGTGCTCCATCGTGTGGCCGGCGAGAGTCGCGTGATTGGTCTCGATGTTGAGTTTGAAGTGCTGGAGCAAATCATACTGGCGCAGGAAATTCAGACACGCCGCCGAATCCGAATCGTATTGGTGGGTCGAGGGTTCGCGTGGTTTGGGTTCGATGTAAAACTGACCTTTGAAGCCGATCTTTTTCGCGTAATCCACGGCCAGCCAGAGCAGGGACGCGAGGTTATCGAGTTCGCGTTTCATGTCGGTATTGAGCAAGGTGGAATAGCCTTCGCGACCACCCCAGAAGGTGTAGCCTTCACCGCCGAGCTTGAGGGTGGCATCCATCGCCGCTTTGACCTGAGCCGCGCCGTAGGCGAAAACTTCGGCGTTGGGCGAGGTGCCCGCGCCTTGAGAATAGCGAGGATGGGAGAACAAACATGCGGTGCCCCAAAGCAGTTTTTTGTTGTTGGCCTTTTGCAGCGCAAGCAGGTGGTCGGTGACCTTTTCAAGCGCTTCGTTGGACTTCGCGAGGTTGTTCAACTCCGGCGCGATGTCGCGGTCGTGAAAACAATAGTAATCAATGTCGATTTTATCGAGGAACTCGAAGAACACATCGGCGCGCTTGAGGGCGTTGTCGACGCTGTTGGATTGATCGTCCCAAGGAGTGACCGCAGTCGGGCTACCAAATGGATCGGAGAGGCCGTTGCGCATCACGTGCCAGTAAGCAGCGGCGAAACGCATGTGATCGCGCATGGTCTTGCCATCGACGATTTCATCGGGATTGTAGTGTTTGAAGGAGAAAGGATTCTTCGAAGAAGGTCCTTCGTAGCGGATTTTTGGAACGTTGCTGAAGTGCGACATATAATTTCGGTGTTCTAGGTTTAGAGAATACAAATACTCGGTTTGAATTCCCCGCAGGAGGTGATCGTATAAATTCGGCTGACGCAACTCGTTTTTGTAAGAACTGTCTGAACGGGGAGGTGCGAATGCGCCGATCACGCTGAGGTCGATTTATCGGAAAACCGGGTGATTTCTGACCCGGAATTTCCGCCGAAATCGGGATTTTTATCAAAAACCGTCCTCTCGGACAAAAAAAACTTGCGTCCCGGGCGGGTCCGTGGTGATCTCCCCGCCCCGCCCACTCGGGTGGTTCAACCATTTCTCATATACGGCCATGGCCTACGCAGTGATCAAAACCGGCGGCAAACAATACCGCGTCCAACAAGGCACCAAATTCGATGTCGAGAAGCTCGACGTTGCGGTGGATTCTGAAATCAAGTTCGACGCCCTGATCGTCGGCGAAGGCGAGACCGTGAAAATCGGCACTCCCACCGTGGAAGGCGCTTCGGTGACCGCCAAGGTGATCAACCAGTATCGCGGACCCAAGGGAATCGCCTTCAAATTCAAGCGCCGCAAGGGTTTCCACAAAACCAAAGGCTTCCGCCGCAGTCTGACCACGCTCGAGATCACCTCGATCGCCGGTTAATCCATCTTACCCCACACCACCTACTTCCATGGCCCATAAAAAAGGACAAGGCTCCGTCAAGAACGGTCGCGACTCACGCAGCAAACGCCTCGGCGTGAAAAAATTTGGCGGTCAAGCTGTCATCGCCGGCAACATCCTGATCCGTCAGCGCGGAACGAAGGTCCATCCCGGCCTCGGCGTCGGCATGGGCCGTGACCACACGCTCTTTGCGCTGATCGATGGCAAGGTGAAGTTCGACCAAGAGTCCCGCCGCGTGAACATCGTGGCGACTGCCGCGAACTAATCATTATTGATCAAAATCCCTCTCAAAAAGCCGCTTCCCATGATGGGAGCGGCTTTTTTTCTCGGGTGATACCGGCATGAACCATCCGCCTATCCGGCAGTCGCCTCCGCCCATTGGCGGCGCAGAAAATCGAAGGCCGCAGGGATCGCTTCCAGCGGGTCTGTTCCGCGAGCCACTCCGCATTCCAGACTGCAATAATCCTGGTATCCGATCCGATGCAGCGCGCGGAAACCATCGACGAACGAACGCTCCGGCTGATCGGGCTCCTTGAGCTTATCCTGGCCCGGCAGCCAGCGCACCCGACTGGCCAGATGCACGTGGTGCAGCCACGGCGCGCCGGTGGTAAATGCCTCAGAATCGGATTTCTCCTCCTTGGCCATGTGATAGAAATCCCCCATCAGGCAAATGCCGGGATGGTTTATTTTGCGGCAGATGGCTACCGCTTGCTCGATGCGGTTCAGATAGAATGTCTCGCCCTTGTTGAGCGGCTCCAACAAAACGCGGCTACCGGCTTTCTTCGCGTGCTCGGCGATCTCCGGAAGGATTTCCTGCAGAACCTTGTCGAGCTCGTCGGGAGTGAGCGTGCTTTGTTTGTGAAAACAGGGGACGAAGATCACTCCGGTGGATTCCAGTTCGCCTGCGGTGTTGAGGGCCTTTTTCAACGCCTCGATGCCCGCCTTGCGTTTTTCGGCGTCTGAGGAAACCAGATCTCCTTTGCACGAACCCCAGCAAAGGGCTGTGATTTTCACGTTGGTACCTTTGATCGCCTCTTTGATTTCAGCAATTCTGCTAGACGGATCACCGCCTAGCTCAAGGCCGCTGGCACCCCATTTTTCGAGGTTCGTCACTTTTTCCTTGAGAGTGGCACCGGGCAATCGTCCTTCCTGGCTGCCGAGCTTCAAGACTCCGGGTTTGGCCGGAGCTTCGGCTATGAGTCGGTCAGGCAATGCGACGGCTCCTGCTGCGATCAGGCCGGTTTGGAGGAAATGACGACGTTTCATGGATTAAGTAAGGTGAATGAATTCCAATCGAATACGACGACCGCGGCGGTTTCTTACTCCGTTCCCTTTGCTTTGATATAAAACAGCACTAAATCCGCATTTCATGCGGAGCCATCCGCTCAACACGACTCCATAGTAGCCATGCGAATTATCACGGCGATTCTAAACTGCCTGCCAAATCCTGCGGCACGTGCACGAATTTCCACCACATACACTAGTCGAAATCGAACCTACTCATGGACAACACTACATTCGGACTGACAATGCTGCTCGTCGGCATGGGGGGCACTTTGCTGACCCTCTGGATCCTCGCCATCCTCATCGGATGGCTCACACGTCTCTGCGACACCAGCAAAGAAGGAGGTAAACCATGATCGACGCAATCTATAATGCACTCGACGCCCTCGGAGCAGGTGCCAGAGCAGCCTTCTCTCCGACAGGACTGCCGAATCTCGTGATGATCGGGATTTCGCTGACCATGTTCTGGCTGGCGATCAAGAAGGAAGTGGAACCCTTGCTGCTCCTACCCATCGGTTTCGGCTGCCTTTTAGCCAACCTGCCGCTCAGCGATGTCATGAATATCCCTGGCACCAACCTTCCGAACCATGAAGGCTTCTTGCGGGTGATGTATGACATGGGCATCGGCAACGAACTTTTCCCGCTGTTGATCTTCGTCGGTATCGGATCCATGACGGATTTCACGCCGTTGTTGGCACGTCCGAAAATGATTCTCTTCGGCGCGGCGGGACAACTCGGGATTTTCCTGACACTCCTGGTTGCGTTGCTCATCCTACCTTACATTCCCGGCATCAACCCTGCCCAGATCAAGGAAACCGCCATTTCCATCGCGGTCATCGGTGCCTGTGACGGTCCCACCGTGATCTACGTCTCCAATCTTTTCGCCGGCCTAGGCAAGATCGATCACTCGATGGTGGGCGCACTGGCAGTTGCCGCCTATTCCTACATGGCGCTAGTCCCGATCATCCAGCCGCCGATCATGCGCCTGATGACCACCGCAAAGGAACGCGCCACGCCGATCCCTCCAGCCAAGAACAAGGTATCCAAGACCGCGTTGATCTTTTTCCCCATCCTCGTCGTCGTACTCACCGGCATCATCGCGCCGAAAGGACTGCCGTTGATGGGATCGATCATGCTGGGCAATTTCCTCAAAATGAGTGGCGTCGTTCCACGCCTCACCCAATGCAGTGAAAACGAAATCGCCAACATCAGCACGCTCTTCCTCGGACTCGCGATCGGCGGCACCATGGCGGGGCAGGAATTCCTCAAGTCCCAAACCCTGATGGTTTTCGCCCTCGGTCTCATGGCCATCGTCGTCGACACCGTCGGCGGCCTGCTTCTTGGCAAGATCTGGTACAAGCTTTCCGGTGGAAAAATGAACCCCTTGATCGGCGCAGCGGGCATTTCCGCCTATCCGATGGCGGCCCGCATCGTCCAGGTGGAAGGCTTGAAAGCCAACCACCAGAACCACCTGCTCATGAACGCAATGGGTGCCAACACCGGTGGTCAAATCGGCTCGGTGATGGCAGCCTCCATCATGCTCGCCATCCTCAAGGGCATGGGCCTGATTTAAGAGTGACGGAACGACGAGACGAGGGACTTGAACGGCCAGACGACGGCCCGCACAAGCGTGTTCACGACCTTCGCATAGATCTGCAGCGGCGCACATGCGGCTAAAAAGAGCGGTTTGCACATTCTGCTGATGGCAGGGCTCCGGGAATACCAGAGCGACAGCGCAATGATCACGACGATCCCAATGAATTTCTGGAAAGTCGTGATCTCAAGATTCCAGTGGAAAAAATACAGGACCGAGAGTTCCCCCAGCAACAACAGACCGACGTATCCGATGAGCAGGAATGCAGCGTGCTCCAGAATCGGAAATTTTTCCACCAGCTTCAGACACAATGTCGCAAAGGCGAACAGCAGCAGCAAACCGAGAAAAACCCCGGTAAACACCACCCACATCTGCCGACTCATCGCCACGGATGCGACGATATTGTCCACGCTCAGACTCAAATCCATCAACTGGATCGCAATCACCGCCTGCCAAAACGTGCGCGGCTTTGAAGGCACTGTCTCTTCAATATCATCGTTTTCCGCAACATAATCGCTGAAATGCCCCGCCATAAGGTGAATGAGATAAAAAGCTCCGAGAAAATTCACCCATTCATTTTTCATGATGAACCCGGCGAATGGCAGCGCAGCACACCTGAAGAGATAGGCCCCGGCCAAACCCAAACGCAGCGCGGTTTTCTTTTGGTTCGCCGGCAACGAATTGGCCAAAGCGGCGATTGCCAGCATGTTGTCCACGGAAAGAAGCCCCTGGATGATGATGAGCGACACCACCACCGGAGCCGCCTCGCGGATTTGCGGCAAATATTCGGAGATCATGGATGGATTTGATGGGATAGTGCATCAAATACCGCAGCCAAGCAAGCAAAGCCATGTTGAATGGACGATAGTCCCGCAGGAAGCATTCGCCCATTGATCATATTTCTCCATTCTCTCCGCATCACTTGCCGGACCTAACACACGATTACCGGTCTAACATTTGTCTAAAGTCGATCATCAGGCTCGTTCCCGATTCCAAAGCCGCTTCGCCATTGCTCCGGCAACACGCGGTTTCTCAATACTTTGCGGAATTCCACGGTGCCGCAAGCCACCACAACCTTACAGCGGCAACGCTGACGCGGCTTCAAAATCCACGCCTCATACGAACTACGGGTCCACAGGATCGCCGCAGCGAAACACTTGACGCCCCTGCCATCTCGTGCAACACAGTCCCGAAATTTTTCAGAAACTACACATAGTGGGAGAAAAAAGCGTATGACAGTCGAATTCTGGATGCTATTGGCACAAATCATGATGGTCAACATCGTGCTGAGTGGAGACAACGCGGTGGTGATCGCATTGGCCGCGCGCGGCCTGCCACCACACCAGCAGAAAACCGCCATCCTGTGGGGAAGCGGCGGTGCCGTGGTGCTGCGAGTGATTTTAACCCTTGTAGCCGTGGCGCTGCTGAAGGTTCCCTTCCTGCAATTCGTGGGAGGCCTGATGCTGGTGTGGATCGCCTACCAATTGCTGGTGGAGGACGACGAACCGGAAGGCACCGAACACCACGGACACGGCAACCTCATGAGCGCGGTCAAAACCATCCTGGTTGCCGATGTGGTGATGAGCCTCGACAACACACTGGCCATTGCCGGCGTGGCCAAGGGCAATTACACCCTGCTCGGCCTGGGCCTGGCACTTTCTATCCCGTTGGTGGTTTTTGGCAGCACCATCATCATGAAAGCCATGGACCGTTTTCCAGTGCTGGTTTACATCGGTGCCGGGCTAATCGCCTACACCGCAGGTGAAATGATCGACAGCGACGCGAAGATCCAGCCATACCTGCCACACGTTTTACACCAATTTCCATACCTTCTTCCGATCGCGCTGACCGTGCTGGTCATTGCATACGGATGGTGGCACAACAAACGTAAGGGCCGCACATCGCACGATGTGCTTGTCGCGGGAGAACATGCAGCCCAACGACTGGAAGACAAGATTGACTGATTGAAATCTGATGCTGGACGAAGCGCCCGGTCTCGCTTTAACTGATGGCCGCACCGCATGAGTCTACTTTTTTTTAAACGTGTCCTAGCGAACCCCCGAAGGGTGGGTTACATCGTACCCAGTAGTCCTTTCCTCATCCGCCAAACCTCAAGATTCATCGATTTTTCCGTCGCTCGCACTGTGGTGGAACTCGGTCCCGGCGAGGGTTGCCACTCACGCAGAATCCTGCGATTCCTGAATCGGGACTCCCGCCTGATCCTCATCGAACTGGACTCCCATTTCGCCGCCCACCTGACCGAACAATTCGCGGATGACTCTCGGGTTTCGGTGATCCATGCCAATGCGGTCCACCTTTCCGAAACCCTGCAAATCCACGATGCTGCAGAACCGGACTACATTGTTTCCGGGATTCCGTTGACGATCATGGCCCGTGCGCTGCGCGAAGAATTGCTAGCCGGCATCGCACTGGCCATGGGCCCGTCCAGCCGATTCATCACGTATCAAGCGTCACTCTCGATCTCAGACCATCGGCATTTCGATCTGGTGCGTAAAAAACACTGCCTTCTCAATATCCCTCCGCTCCATGTCATGGAGCTCATGAAGTCACCCTGCCCAGAGGCACCTTGATTTCGGCATCTTCGCTTACAAACCCGGTCACTCCTTGTCAGCACCATGTTTATCCGCTAGATCGCGCGGATTTTGACGAACTTCCAAAACGGTGGGCTCGTAGCAATACGGGCAGCAAAAGGAATTTTTGGTAAGAATCGAGTTAGCAACCACGATCTTATAGCTGCCAAGAAGCGTCCGTGCACGCCGGTGTTTCGAACAGTTTTTCCCACCGAGAACCGGCGTAAGGCAAAGCGGACAATTCGTCCGGGACGAAATGATCCAACGAAAAATCGTCAACACTGGAAGAAACAGCAACAATCCAAGTCCCACCACCAAATGCTGAGGTTCATTGGAAAAAACGAGATGAATACAAAAAAACACCGTCACCAAAACCATCAAATGCCCAAACCACAATAAAAACGCCGCCAAACGGAAACGGCGGATGATGGCTTTGGAGCGAAGTCTGTGCACGAGGCATCGTAACGGCGATCAGCGGATTTCACAAACAATTTTTCTTCATTATATCGGCGTCCGCACGGGACGAACACGTTCAGAGCCCCTTGAAGCTCTTGTATTCCTGATAGGTTCCAGTAGGGATCGACACCGGACGCCACTCACGGTTGAGCTTGCGGTATTGATTGATGAAAACGGTGGGATCCGCCCAATGGACCATGTCCGAGAGCACGCTCTCGCGTTGCATGCCGATGTTGATATCATGGCGGATCTCGAAATGCAGATGGGCGGGGTACATGCCCGAGTTACTGCCGATGGTGCCGATCTGTTGGCCACGTTTGAGTGCCTGTCCGGTGGTGACCATGATCTTGTCGAGATGGCCGTTGAGTGTATCGATGTATTTGACCTGTCCTGACACGGGATCCCTGAACGCGTGGCGAGTGAGCACCACGTTTCCCCAGCCTCCGCGAACATTGTAGGCAAAAGTGACGATTCCATCGGCGATGGCATAAACCGGGTCTCCTAAATCGGCATCACCTCCGGAACGGCCGTTCCAGTCTTCTCCGAAGTGCTGTGGTGAGCGTAAACGAAGCCCCCGCGCCTTGTAGTAGCCGTCGGCATTGGGTTTTCCGACGGGAAAATCAAAACCATCCGCGAGGTTCACGCGGACTTCTGCCGCAGCGCGATCCACGACAGGAAACAGGAAAAGCACCAGCAGCCATGCCGCCATACTTCCTCTCCATGATTTCCGAGAATGTTTCATCGGCCACCAGTGGAACCCCGTTGTGTGCGCCTCGCAAGCGTAAAAAGACCAACACATCCTCAGGGTCCTTCCATTAGGGAAATACCACGGGGCGGCAATCTAACAGGCTTGTACGCCGTATCTTGTGCCTTCAGAGTTCCTGAATGCCAAGAAATCCCGACAAAACCGACTATTCCCAAGGCTTTCC
>Ga0194063_10002954_pt1 | contig 10308 bp, 6 predicted proteins | sample SepL3720m_MetaG_FD_155459 | JGI IMG/M metagenome (GOLD analysis project Ga0194063, IMG submission 155459) | Anoxic zone freshwater microbial communities from boreal shield lake in IISD Experimental Lakes Area, Ontario, Canada - Sep2016-L373-20m | ecosystem: Environmental > Aquatic > Freshwater >...
GAAACTTCGACACCGACTGGGCAACCGGCATCCGCGAGTTGGCCAAGCGCGAAAATGTCAGCTGCAAGGTTTCCGGCATGCTCACCGAAGTGCACGGAGAAACCTGGGATCTTGAATTGCTGCGCCCGTATTTTGAAACGGTTTATGAAGCATTCGGCCCGCAACGCGTGATGTTCGGCTCCGATTGGCCGGTCTCCCTGCTCCGCTCCAGCCATGCCGGGTGGACGCGCGTTTGCGCCGACCTAACCGGAAATCTGGATGCCGCCGCACAAGCGGCTTTCTGGGGCGCCAACGCGGCGCGCATCTACCAAATCCCGAACGGCTGATTTTCCCTGTCGATGTAATATTAGCCGATAAAGAATGGCTCTTCGTAGAATTTTATGGAGCGAGGGAGAGCTTGCCGCAGAAGAAGAGGATTCTGGTGCGGTAGTTTTTGAAGTTCCTGAGGCGGATTCAAGCGGCCAGCGCAATCGGTGGTGGCGCTAGCCACTTGAATCCGCCATCCAAATCTTCCATTGTGAAAAATAGTTTGCCATCTATAATGACCAAGTTGAACCGATGACATTTTTACTTCGTTCTCTTCTGATATTGGTTTTTGTGGGAACTGCCCTGGGATTGGCAGCGTTGCCGTTCATTGGCGAACCAGGGCTGGCGAATCCTAAGACGGCAGGCTTTTTGGGTTTGTGGATCAATTTCATCGGGGCTTTCCACCCCGTATTTTTGCACCTACCGATCGGGGCGCTGCTACTTCTCATGACCATGGAAGGGCTGGGGGTTGTGTCTCGTGGAAAGGTACGGATCGATGCCGCTTTGCCTTTGTTGTTTGCTTTCGGAACCTCGGTATTGGCGCTCGTGACTGGGTATAGCCTGTATTTAACGGGAAGCTACACGGGCGAGTTGATTCAGATGCACAAGAGGGATGCCTTTTTGTTTTGCGGAGTCCTGTTGTTGACGACCGCTTGGAGCCTCTGGGCGACCTTGGCGAAGAAAAACTCCCGCCTCATTCGAGGTGGGTATTTGGTGGGGTTGGTCTTGAGTGTCCTTTTGATGACGAAGGCTGGCCACTACGGCGGCGAGATCACGCACGGTGACCCGCTCGACCAATTGCCCCCGAAAATCCTCGCCGATCGTCAAGCTGCGGCCGAGGCGCTGACGAAAGATCCGGTGGTTTTTACTCAAATCGTCCAACCGATCCTCTCCGTGAATTGCATTTACTGCCACGGGGGAGACAAGCAGGAGGGGGAGTTCCGCATGGACAGTCTCGCGGCGCTACTCGAGGGTGGCGAGGATGGGCCGGGTCTCATCGCGGGTGATCCCGATCAAAGCGCCATTCTCGAGCGGTTGCATCTGCCGTTGAATGACAAACTGCACATGCCACCCTCGGATAAACCTCAACTTTCGCAGGACGAGATCACTTTTTTGAAATGGTGGATCGCCCAAGGAGCCTCGGAAACTGCGCGCGTCAGTGACCTGAAGAAATCCCCGGAGGTCGATGCCGCCTTGGCAAACCTCGTCTCGCCCGAGCAACGCAAAGCCGCCGAGGAGGAGAAAAAACGACTCGCGATTGAGAAGGCCGAGCGCATCCGCGCCAATAAGGCAAAATTGGAGCCAATGATTGTCGCATTCAGCGCCGATTTCCCCGACTCCTTGAAATATGCTAACGCTGGCACGGATGCCCTGCGTTTTTTGGTTTGCAGCCATACCGGAACCTTCGGCGCGGATGGAATAGCGAAGCTTCAGCCGTTCGCCGAATATTTGGTGGAGGCCGACCTGACGCTCTCGACGATGGACGCGGCGGCGATGTCCGGTCTCGCAGGTCTCCAATCCCTGCGGAGCTTGAACGTGAGCCAGGCTGCGGCCGACGATGCTTTTGTGGCATCGATTTCGGAGTCGCCCTCGCTCGAAATTTTGAATCTGTTCGGCACCAAGGTCACTCCTGCCTGCGGCGACGCACTTGCAAAAATGAAATCCCTCCGTACCGTTTATGTCGCCGGCACGGGAATTGATGCCGCCGGAGCGAAGGCCCTTGAAGACCGTCTCACCGCCGTCCATGGCCGGCCGGTTCGCATTGTGGGCTCAGCCGTCACGGCCTCTGCAGCTCCACAACACCCCCAAGCAAAATGAGAATCCTGAAAACCCTCTTGCCTATTGTTTGCGCCTCAGTGTGCTGCCCTCTGATTCTATCTTTTGTATCCTGTAAAAAAGCACCTGAACAGGTGGCGAATCCTTCGGAGAAAAATGAAGTGGTCCAAGCTTCTCTTGCTGCGGCGCCGCGTGAGGTTTTATTCAATCGCGACATCCGGCCTATTTTGAATACCTCATGCACCGGTTGCCACGGCGGCGTGAAGAAAAATGCTGGCGTGTCGTTCATTTACCGCGATGAGGCTCTGGGCGTTTCCTCAAACGGCAAAAAAATCATCATCCCCGGCGACCCCGACAACTCGGAGGTCATCAAGCGCATCACTTCGACCGACCCGCGCTATGTCATGCCGCCCGCACACGGCGATCACCACAGAGACCCGCTTAAGCCGCAGGAAATCGAACTCATCAAAGAGTGGGTTCGGCAAGGGGCGAAATACGAGGAACACTGGGCCTACATCCCCCCGAAAAAAGAACCGGTCGAAACCAAGCTTAAGGATTGGGGGCGTAAACCGATGGACGCCTATGTCCTCGCGTGCCTCGAAAAGAACAGCCTCCAACCGTCCCCTGAAGCGCCGAAAGCCCAGTGGCTACGCCGCGCTGCTCTTGACATCACCGGCCTGCCGCCGACCAATGAAGTACTGGCCGCCTTCCTTGCCGACCAGTCCCCTGACGCCTTCGAAAAAACAGCCGACCGCCTGCTGGCCTCGCCCCGCTTCGGCGAGCGCTGGGCCGCGATGTGGATGGATCTGGCCCGCTACTCCGACAGCTATGGTCTGGAAAAAGACCCCCACCGCGAGGCGTGGCCTTACCGGGATTGGTTGATCGCCGCCTTCAACCGCGACATGCCTTACACCGAGTTCGTTCGTGACCAGTTGGCCGGCGACCTTGCTGACAAACCCACCACGGACCAACTCAAGGCCACGCTCTTCCAGCGCCTCACCAAGACCAACACCGAAGGCGGTACGGACGACGAGCAATTCCGTGTCGAGGCTGTGATTGACCGCATCAGTACCAATTGGAACAGCCTTCAGGGAATCACGATGAGCTGCGTCCAGTGCCACTCTCACCCTTACGAACCGATCCCCCACGAGGATTTCTTCGGCTTTATGAGCTATTTTAACAGCAGCGAGGACTGCGACCTCGATGATGATTTTCCCAAGCATGTTCTCGCGAGCGACCCCGCCGAGCAGCAAAAAGCCACCGATGCCCAACTCGAGCGGATTACACTCCAAAACCAGCGCAACCGCCGTGGCGCGGAATGGATCAACAAGGACCAAGCCTGGGTTCTGCCCGAAATCCTCGACCTCAAGATCAACTCTGGGGGCTTGAAACACAAAGACGGGATTATTTTCACCGAGGGCACCCAAACCGACGACACCACCTACAATGTGACCCTGCGCCCGCCAGCAAGCCTGACGCCCTACACGGCGTTCAAGTTCACCATCCTGCCCGACTCAGATGACTTGGCAAAAGCTCCCTTCCGCGGATCAGTGCTCTCGAACATCGTCATTAGTAAAGTCGCGCCCGATGGCAACCGCACCCCCGTTCCCCTGTCTTTCGTCTACAGTGACGCCTTGGCCGGTCCGAATGCGCCCGAGCGCAGTCTCGACAAAACGCCCGCCGGGTTTGGCGGGTATCCCAAGCTCTTCAGAAAAATGGAAGCCGTGATTGTGCTGCAATCTCCCCTCACATTGGCCGAGGGGGAGACTCTGGTCGCCGACCTCCGGTCCAACATGCCGACTACCGGGAGCCAAGCCACGCCGTTGCGTAAATTCCAGATTCAACTCATCGCCAATCCAGGTTGGCAGAGTTTGATCAACGATCCCGAGCATGTCGCGCTCACCAAACGCATCAACGAGTTGAATCGCTACATCACCGGGGTCAAAGGCACCCAATTCCCCGTCATGCTCGATCGTCCACCGGAAAGCATCCGCGAGACCCGGCTCTGGATCGGCGGCAATGCCATGAACAAAGGCAAGGTCCTGCAACCCGGAGTTCCTGAAATCCTCAATCCCTACAAAGCCCCCGCCCGCAACCGCCGCGAAATGGCCGAGTGGATGACCCACCCCGAAAACAGCCTCCTCTCCCGCGTGTTCGTGAACCGTGTTTTCTTTGAACTCTTTGGGAACGGAATTGTCCAAACCCTCGGTGACTTCGGCACCACCGGCTTGAAACCGACCAACCAACCCCTACTCGACTACCTCGCTGTGGCGTTCCGCGACGATTATCAATGGAAGCCCAAGGCCCTCATTAAGGAAATGGTGCTCTCCTCCACCTACCGCCAAGACCACAAAGCTTCGACTGAGCTCGCCGAGCAGGATCCCAAAAACATCCTGCTCGCCCGCGGTCCTCGCACTCGACTGACGGCAGAGATGATCCGCGACCAAGCGCTCGCCGTTTCCGGCCTCCTCGCGAACCGCGATGGCGGCCCCTCTGTGATGCCGCCACAACCCGGCGGAGGCGGGGCTGCTCCCTACGGCGGGGGATGGAAATGGATCACCGCCGAGGGGCCCGACAGGTTTCGCCGTGCGCTCTACACCTATTGGAAACGGACCTCGCCATTCCCTGGTTTGATGATCTTCGACACACCCATGCGGGATGTTTGCACGACACAGCGCATTACCACCAACACCCCACTCCAGCCGCTCGTTACGCTCAACGATCCTGCCTACATCGAGATGGCGCGGAGCCTCGCCCAGAAAATGGAACTGGCCCCTGGCGCAGGCCCGCGAGAGAAACTCGCCTTCGGCTACCTCCTCGCCACCCAGAATCAGCCGACGGTCAAGGCACTCGATGTTTTGACCCAGCTCCGCGAGGACCTCGTCACCCAATACTCGGCGTCCGGTTCCAAGCCCTTGGCCGATACACCCGACCAAGCCGCCATGATCAATCTCGCCAGTGTCTTGCTGAACCTCGACACAGCCCTCACCAAGTAAATCTAAGACCACACAGCTATGAATGTCATCGAACAACTTAAGCACGACAACGGACTCCTCAATACCCGTCGGCAGTTTTTAAAATCCTGCATTGCCGGTCTCGGCACCGCATGGTTATCCAGCTTGAAAATGGATATGCTCGCGGGCGAGTTGGCTTCCATCGGTCATACTGGAAACCAGTCTGCTCTCGATGCCCACTTGGCCCACTTCGCACCGAAAGCCAAGCGTGTGATCTTCCTGCACATGGCGGGTGCTCCGAGCCAGCTCGAGCTTTTCGATTACAAACCCGAACTCGCTAGACTCAATGGTGCGGATTGCCCCAAGGAATTCCTCGAAGGTCAAAACTTCGCCTTCATTCAAGGTGTCCCAAAAATGCTCGGCACCCAGTATCCCTTCCATCAGGCCGGCGATAATAAGCAGTGGATCAGTGACCGCCTGCCCCACACGGAGAAGGTCATCGACGATCTCTGCATCATCCGTTCGATGTATACCGACCAATTCAACCACGCCCCGGCGCAACTCCTCATGCACACCGGGCACACCATCCTTGGCCATCCCTCCATCGGATCTTGGTCTACCTACGGCCTTGGCAACGACAACCAAAACCTCCCAGGCTTCATCGTGCTCGCCTCGGGCGGCAGCCAACCAGATGCCGGAAAAGCCGTTTGGGGCAGCGGCTTCCTGCCTTCCGTCTATCAAGGTGTACAGTGCCGCTCGGAGGGCGATCCGGTTCTTTATCTTGGCTCGCCGGAGGGCATTCCCCGCGATATGCGGCGCAAGGCGATTGATGCCATCACCCGCATCAACGAGGAAACCCACGAGGAAATACAGGATCCCGAGACCATCGCTCGCGTCCAGCAATACGAGACCGCATTCCGCATGCAGATCCATGCGAGCGACGCCTTCGACATCAAGAAGGAACCAGACTACATCCACGCGCTTTACGGTTCGAATCCCGGCGGATCGAGTTTCGCCAACAACTGCCTCTTGGCTCGCCGCCTCGCCGAGCGCGGTACCCGCTTCATCCAGCTTTTCGACTGGGGCTGGGACTCCCATGGTGCCGCCGAGAGCGAGGCGCTGAATGGAGGTTTTTCTCGCAAGTGCCAAAGCGTTGACCAAGCCACCTACGGTCTAATTGCCGACTTGAAACAACGAGGCATGCTTGAGGAAACACTCGTGATCTGGGGCGGTGAATTCGGTCGCACGCCGATGCGCGAAAACCGTGGCGGCACCGAGATGAAATTCATTGGCCGCGATCACAACCCAGGCGCCTTCACCATCTGGATGGCCGGCGCCGGCATCAAACCCGGCAGCTTCGGCGAAACCGATCCCATCGGCTACCGCGCCATCAAAGACAAGGTGAGTGTTTACGATCTTCAAGCGACCATCCTGCACACCATGGGCCTGAATCACCAAAAGCTTAGCTACCCATTCCAAGGCCTGAACCAGACCCTAACTCCCGTCACTAAACCCTCTCGAGTCATCAAAGAGTTGTTTGCATGACCCCATACCTGTCGTGTCGGGAAAGGCGAGGGCGCGCATCTACCAAATCCCGAACGAGTTGTTCATCGGCACCCGGTAGGGCTGGGCCGCCGTGCCCCGCCGACTTTGGCCCTGAGGGTAAGATGCGATAAAATGTGAATTCTTCGGAAATTTTCTTCTGCGTGCCGTCACCATTCACGCCGATGGCGACAAGTGGGCGGACCACGGCGGGTCAGCCCTACCGTTTGGAACTGCTTGACCGCTTCGCCTAAAAGTATTGCTCCCCGGGGGTGTCGGGTTTCAACCATTGGCATCGAGTGAGTGGAGGGCGGCCTTCATCCAGCCACAGGCATAGGCCATGCCGGCGTACCAAGGGGCGGAGCAGGTCATGGCGGGGGCATGGTCGGGGATCAGCACACCATCGTAACCGTTTTTGCGCAGGATGCGCAGAACGCGCAGCATGTCGATATCGCCTTCATCGATGAAGGTTTCCCAATAGTGAGGGGCTTTGCCTCGCACATTGCGGAAATGGATGTAGGCGATCTTGTGCTGGCTGCTGTAGGATTCCACCGCTTCGTAGAGGTCGCCGTCGGTCATTTCGGCCAGTGTCCCGAGGCAGAATTCCAGCGCGTTGGAGCGGCTGGGTTTACGGTCGATGAGTTTCTGATAGAGCGCGGGTTGGTTCACCAGACGCGGTTGGTTGCGCACGGTGGGTGTGGGTGGATCGTCCGGGTGGGCGGCAAGTATCACGCCCGCTTCCTCGGCGACTGGAACAATCGCGTCGAGGAATTCGCCATGGCGGCGCCAGAGTTCCTCGGTGGTGATAGGGGCGAGTTCGCCGGGCGCGGCGTTGCGGTCATAGACCATGTTCCAGATCATCCCGTTAGGGATCGGTTTGTCATAAGGGCCGTCCATGCCAACGACTTCCGCGCCGCCGCGGCCGTGGGGTCCCTTGACGCGCCCCGAGACACCGGCGAGCGAGAAATTGTAAGCGATCACCGGGATGCCAACCTTGCCGACGGTGCGGACGAGGGTTTTGATTTTTTCGAGTTGTTCGGCCTTTTTCGGTCCATCGAGAAGCACATCGTGCCAATGGGCGGGATCGAGGTTTTCGATCGCCTCGATGGTGAGTCCGTGCGCTGCCGCCGCGTCGCGGATTGCGCACAACTCTTCGTAGGACCAGAGTTGGTCGGGGTCGCCGGCGAGTCCCCAGCCGCTGTCGTCACCGAGCGGTTGATCGACGGTCAGGTCCGAGTGCGACGAGCGGAAGTAGTCGACCATGTGAATGATCAGGTGGCTCGCGCCGCACTGGCGCGCGAAGCGGAAGTGATCGTCGTTGAGTTGGTGGCGGTAGAGTCCGAAGCCGAGTTTCATGATCTGGTTTGTTAGAATCCGATGCTTACGCCGCCATCGACCGGCAGTACGGTGCCGGTGACAAATTTCGCCGCCGGTGAACTGAGATATACTGCGGCGTAACCGATGTCTTCGGCTTCGCCGAAGCGTCCCATCGGAGTGCGGGCGAGAATCTTGTCGCGTCGGGCCGGATCGCTGTCGAGCGCCTTGCGCATCATGTCGGAATCGATCCAACCGGGGGCGATCGCATTGACGCGGACGCCATCGCCGGAGACTTCGGTGGCAAGCGTGCGGACCATGCCGATAAATGCGCTTTTGGCTGCGGAATAAGCGATGACGCGGGGGATGCCGAAGAGCGATGCCATCGAGGCGATGAAGATCACGCTGCCATGGCCGCGTGCGATCATGCCGGGGAGCACGGCGCAGGTGAGTGCGTGGGCACCGATGACGTGGGTGTTGAGGACTTGGAGAAACTCCTCGGGGCTGGTGTCCAAAGCGGGTTTCTTGAGGTGGATGCCGGCATTGTTGATGAGGATGGAAATCGGCCCGGCGAGTCCCTCGGCTTGTTGGACAAGCGATGGCAGCGAGGCGGTGTCCGTTACATCGCCCTGCAAGGGAAATGCGGCATCACCGATTTCCGTGGCGGCGCGTTCGAGTTCCGAAGTGCGGCGGCCTACAAGCACCACCTTGGCACCTGCTTCGGCGAGGCAGCGCGCCATTCCGAAGCCGAGGCCGGTGCCGCCTCCGGTGATCAGGGCGGTTTGGTTGTGAAGTTGAAATGCGGAGAGTTGGTTCATGACGGGGTTAAGGGGCTTGGGATAAGGAGATCAGAGGATTCCATACTTGGCGAATGCCGCGGTGCTGCTCATGCCGTTTTCAATCTCCTGGCGGACCAGGTTTTCGCCGGCGGCTTTGGCGAGGGCTTCTGCAATGACCTCGGCTTCGACATCGCGCGGGATGATCACCACACCGTCGAGATCGCCGAAAACCAGATCGCCGGGTTGAATGGAGACCTGGCCGACATCGATCGGACAACGGTAGTCGAGAACCTGAGTGCGGACTGCGGAATCCTGCGCATACCTGCCGCGGCTGAAGACTGGCCAATTTTGTTCCAGCACGCGTGGAGTGTCGCGGTGGTATCCATGAATCACGGCACCTTCAGCCCCGCGGGCGCGGGCGGTGGCGGTGAGAATCTCGCCCCAATAGGCGCAGCGCATATCGCCGCCGCTGGCCAGATAGATGTCTCCGGGTTCGAGTTGGTCGAGCGCTTCCGTAAGCTTGCCAAACGGCTTTTTCTGAGGACCGTGCACGTCGATCATCAATACCGGCATGGCGCGTCCCACGAGCTTCATCTCGGGCAGCAGCGGTTGGATCGACTGTGGCAGGAATTGGTGGGTGAATCCCATCCGATCCAAGATGTCCCCGACCACCGGGGTGTAGAGCCGGGATTTCACAAGTCCGAAAAGTTCGGGTTCCGATGACCATGGGGTAGATGATATGGATGAGGTGGATGACATATTGTTATGTCAGTCGCTTTTATTCTTGAGGACGAGTGGAGTTTTACGAATATCGTTTCGTGAGTGGATCCCACCCGGTGACTATGCGCGATGTGGCGCATGCGGCGAAAGTTTCGGTTTCGACGGTTTCGAAAGCGTTGCGCAATGATCCGACCATTCCGGAGGGTCGGTGTCGGAGCATTCGGGAAATGGCCGAGCGTCTCGGCTACCGCCCGCATCCGATGGTGGCGGCCTTGATGGCGCAGATGCACCACCACCGCCGCCGCAGCGACCCACATCATCTCGCCTGGCTGGATTTTTGGGCCGGTGCGAAACGCCAGCGCGAGACGTTGAATATCGATCACATCCTGAATGGTGCGAGGATCAGGGCGGGTGAGTTGGGATACGGACTTGAGGTCTATCAGTCAGGGTCGGATGAGGAATCGTTGGGCCGACTGAAGCGTGCGCTGACGGCCCGCGGACAATGGGGCGTCATTGTGCCGCCGGTGCCGGAGTCGGCGGCCAGCTTGTCATTGGATCTGAGTGGATTGTCGGCGGTAACTATCGGCACCAGTCTGCATGAGCCCAAGATGCACCGGGTTTCTCCGAATCATTATCAGGGTGCGGTTGGGGCGTTTCACAGAGTTTTGGAGATGGGGTATGTGCGTCCTGGTCTGGTGTTGAGTCATGAGATGAATGAGCGCGTGGACGGACGCTGGCTTGGGGCTTTTATGGCATGTCAGCAGCGATTGTCGGAACAGAACCGGGCCGTCCCCTTGCTAGTGGAGCCCGGCGACAGGAAAGCGCTGGGTCGGTGGTGGAAACAGGAGCGCCCGGATGTGGTGCTGATGGCGGAGGTTCTGGACTGGCCGCCATCCGCTCGCCCGAAGATCGCATGG
>Ga0194063_10002955_pt1 | contig 10304 bp, 3 predicted proteins | sample SepL3720m_MetaG_FD_155459 | JGI IMG/M metagenome (GOLD analysis project Ga0194063, IMG submission 155459) | Anoxic zone freshwater microbial communities from boreal shield lake in IISD Experimental Lakes Area, Ontario, Canada - Sep2016-L373-20m | ecosystem: Environmental > Aquatic > Freshwater >...
GTCGTTAAACATCCAATAGACGGCCCCCGAGGAGTCGAACATCCGCCGACGGAAATTGTTGATATATTCGCTGAGCGCTTCGCCATGAAGGAGCCCCCCCCAGTAGGTGAACTCTTCGACCGTCATGTCCCGCATCATCAGCCCGAGCCACTGTTCAGTCATCGCATCGGTGGCGCTCGGCTCTGACCAAGCGTCGACCGAGTTGTCATGAACTCTCCAGGCGAGGGAATCAATCCGCCGTAGCGGTCCTTCCGGCAAGCAGGCCAACATGGTCGGCAATGCCCGTGGACCGAGCATGCCCCCTTCCGTGGGAAACCGGCAGGTCAATTTTCGGTAGTCACGGAAATCGGTGTTTGCAAATCCGACGCCCCATGGATGTTGGTCGCCCGAGTCGGGATCGCTCGGTGTGCGGTGATGTGGAGAGAAGGGTGAGCTTGGCTGGTAGTAGCGCGTCCCGTCCTCCTTGCCCACCAGATGCCGCAAGGTCTGATGATAGAGGCCATGGTCCACAAGCAAGGGAGCCGTGTCGGCATAGCCCCACTCCCGGTATCCTGCCTCAATCTCGTTATTCCCACACCAGGCGATCAGACACGGATGCGAAGCCAACCGGCGGACGTTGTGAGTCGCTTCCCGGACGACATCGTTTACAAAATCGAGATCGTGCGCCGGATACCGCATGCAGGCAAAACTGAATTCCTGCCACACGAGAATCCCATGCTGATCGCACAATTCGAAAAAGTCATCTGCCTCGTAGAGCCCGCCGCCCCAGACGCGCAGGAAATTGAAGTGAGCTTCCCGGGCGAGCGCGATCAATCCTTCATATCGTTGTCGATCAATGCGGGAACGGATCACATCGGCAGGGATCATGTTTGAGCCTTTGCAGAAGATTTTTAGCCCGTTGACCAAGAAGGTGAAATGGTATCCTCCGGACGGATGCGGATCCTGGTTGACCCGCACGTGTCTAAATCCCATGCGACGGGTGGTTTCCCCGATGATCTCTCCCTCCACAGAACAGGTTGCCCGGATGGAATAGAGCGTCTGTTCCCCTTGATCGGCCGGCCACCAGAGCTTGGGCTGCTTGATAACCAGACTTAGCTCGCAAAAGCCTGCTCCTGCTTCTTTTGAGAACTCGAGGCTCGCCTTCTCCCCGGTCTCGAGCACTTCAAGTTTCAGTTCCACCTTAATCGGCCTGGTCGCCTCCAGAAATTGTCGCGCCCGAACGGAGCCAGCAGTGAGATCCTCATTTACAGAAGTGGTCAAGACGCATTGGTCCGCACGACAAGGAACAGCGGTCCATTCCAGACGAACCGACTTAAAAATGCCGATATTGAACAGGCGAGGGGCCCAGTCAAATCCGGCATCGCTGAGCGGCTTTCTTAGCCAGCACGGCTTGGTCAACCGATGCCCGTCCAACCCGCTGAACATCGGCTTCTCGGCTACGGAATATATTCCGCTGTCCAATAACACCACGAGCGTATTTTTTCCCGGGCGCAGCTTGCCTGCTACGCTGATGCGGCAGGGATAAAATGCATTGTGATGGGTGCCGATCAAATCGCCGTTTAAAAAGATTTTTGCGACCAGATCGAGTCCTTCGAATTGGAGCCATGCCGAATTCTCAAGCGATTCCGGGGGCGCCTCAAACTCCCGACGATACGACCAGAGACATTCCTCGATCCAGCGGGCGGCCAAGCAATTGGTGCCGACCAGCGGATCCTCGATCCACCCTTCCCGCATCGCATCGAGGTGGACCTCTCCCGGCACCGTCGCTTCAATGCCCCGGTAGCTGGCCGCCGATTCCAGGTTTGCATGTTTTGATCGGCTCCGCTCCTCGTCATGCCAGCGCAACCACCATGTCCCATCCAAGCTGAGGCTCTGGAGGCCGCTTTGGTTAACTTTGTTCATCGCTTGTTTAAGGAGTGGAGGTTTCAGCGGCGAGCCCCTGTTCGGTTCCGGTTTTTACGAGATGAATCAGCACGGCTCCTCGTGGCGGCAGGGTCACTTCTAGCCCTTGGCTTGCCAGCTCCAGCCCCGACATTATCTGGGACGCCTGCGGCGCGCCCAGCCGGCCTTGGATGCGATACACGGCATCGGGAAGCGCCTTGAATCGAATTTTCCTCGTTGCCTCGCTGCTTCCATCCGGACGAAAGACGAATGCCAGGGCCTCGCCACGATCTTGAGTCACAAATTGGCCTGCGTCCCAATCTCCAACCTCCACCGGCGCTGCAAGGAGCCGGTAGTAATCTTCAACAAGGAGATGCCGTACATCACGATACACATCAACAGCATGGCGCATCAGGCGGGTTGTTTCCGACGGCCACGACGCAATATCGCCACTAAAGAGAAGCGAGCCAGCCATCCGGCTAAGCACGTCGTAGTCCGTGAACGGAAGGTCTGCGAACCCTTCCTGTACCGCCACCGCCGAACCGCACAGGTGCGCCGGCAGAAACACATTGGCTTGCAGCTGGATAAATCGGCACAGGTCAGCCCCGACCGTGGTATCGTTGATCCACGCGCTCTGGGCGTACCGCAGAGTGCCGATATCGATTCGCCGTCCGCCGCTGGCACAGTTTTCATGAACACACTGCGGATGCCTGTTTAGCAGCTCGCCGAGCACGCGATAGAGCCCTTTGCAATAAGCCAACTGGAGTCGCCCGGTGCGGTCGGCCGAGCGCCAATAGGGGGTCATATCCATGTTCAAGTCCCAACGGATCCACCGGATGTCGTGCTCGCGGATTAATTTGTCTGTTTCCTCAATGACAAGGTCCTGTGCAGCAGGCAATGCGAGATTCAATGTGAGGGATGGATATCCGTCATCCAAAAACAAATCGGGATGCTGTCTCACCCACTCGCTCTGGCGGGTCGCACGCTCAGGCTCGTAGAAAATGCCGAACTGGAGACCTCTCGAACGAACATAGTCGGCAAAAGGAGCAAGCCCGTCAGGAAACTTTATTTTATCTGGCACCCAGCTCCCGACTCCGAGCGGAAACCCGCCATCAAACCAGCCCGCATCCAGCACAAACACCTCCAGCCCCAGTTCGGCCGCACGATCCACCTGCCTTCGCAGAGTCATGTGATCAAAGTTCATCCCAAGGCCGAACCAATGATCATACGCCAAATGTGGCAGCACCGGCTTGCCATTGAGCGGCGGACAAATGGATCGGCGGAGATGCCGCCGCAAAGCGTTCTCACCTTCTTGAAGCCCGCCATCAAAGAAGCCGAAGTGTACCGGCGGAAGCTTGATCCTCTCTTGCGCGTTCAAACGAAATTCCGGATCCAGCAGGTAGAACCCATAGCCTGTCCCCATTCCTGCAGCCAGCGTCACATGCGTTGTGCCGTCCATCTGCGTTTGGCACATATGGGACCATAGTCCCGAGCATTCCATTCCGAACCAGATACCGCTTCCATCCCTGTCTGCGAGAATGGTGAAAGGCAGGTGGACGTCGCTGGATCGCCCACCAGCCATCGACCCAATCCATAACGACTCATCCAGACGCACATGTTGAACGCGAAAGCAGCCGCTTGGGGGATACTGCCCCATTTGCGCCCCACCGGCCGCGCTGCTGCCAAGATAGGGTTCGCCCTGATCTGCAAGTATGGCGCTCAGGCATACCGCGTTGAGCGGCTCCGAAGCGAATGTGGTCGTATTCACCAGCTCGACTTCCATGGTGGCCGTGCGGTCGGCTTTGCTGATTTTAAGCCGAATATGTGCCTCCACGCCATTCCCGTTGTCCGCAAGGGATTCCAGTCCGGTGTCGGGGGAGCCGCGAAAGGCCGTAGGTTTCCACTGCGTCGCCGCCCCCGAAATGAAAGCCAACCGGTGGCCGAAGTTTCCTGCAATATCACGGATATCCGCTGGGACATCCTGGTTGTTCACATTTGCTGTTAGATTTTTGTTCATATAGTTTTAGTTTTAAGATTTGACCACACTGTCAGATTCGGCACATCCCTTACTTCCATTCTCGTGAGGAGCCCTGCGTACGACATCAAGAAATTCATGATGCCCTCTTTTACATCGATGGTTCCGGCGGAACAGGGGAGAATGTTAGATCCCCGGGATTGCTTACGGCGAGGTTTGCCATCCAATTTGCGGTGCCGGGCGAGGTCTTGACGAGAAGCAAGTTCCAGCCAGCCTTGAGGTGGATCTGCTGTTTCGTGAAAGCCGAGCTTGGTCCGGTGATCTTGGGCAGTACCAGCTGGTCGTTGACCCAAATTTTTCCGAACCAGTCCATCGCGTAGAACAGCACCGCATCACGGTCCGTCGGGGATTTCACCCAACTGGCCAGATAGGCAACAGCGCTGGCCGGGCTGTTGGGGAATACAACCTCGCGCAGATTGAGAAACGGGGCGTTGCCCATATCTACCTGGCGCCAGCGGATCGCTTTGCCGTCCAATCCGGCATACGCCGCTTTGACATCAATCCCCTTTTCGGGTGGGAAGACCTTGTCCAGGCCCTCCCCTCCATCGAGCCTTGAATCCTGGCGATTTGTTCCTTTGTCAAAAACGCCCAGCACGCTCCACTTCTTGATCGGCATCGGCGGGCACAGGGTCATTTCCATCGCGCTCAAAGCAAGACCCCTATTCCCTTCAGCGATGAGGGAAATCAAGTGTCCGCCAGCCGGCAGGCACAAGGTCACCGGCAACACATGCCGAAGGTTGTTCGGCTGATCTGTGACGACTCCGATGCGCCCGGCTTCTTTTCCATCCACCAGCACATTGATTGGCCCGTAGCCTCCGCCCATGAGGCCCCAGATGCGAAACTCATAAACGCCGCCGGAAGCCCCCATGTTCCAAGTCGTCTTGCCGGAGGGAATAAGCAGGAGTTTTCCCTTGAATGGTGCGATCTCGGCCACACGCGACTCGCCTTCGATCTTTAGCTTTTTATTCAATTCGTCTGCGCTCTTCAATACGCCAACTGCCGTGCGGAAGGACTCGGTGCCAACAGGCCAACCAAACGCCTCAAACCACCAAGTGCGATCAGCGATCATCCGATCCAGCAAATAACTGGCCTGGACGGGTTGGCCTGCCTGCCAAGCTGCCAGGATGGGCGCGCCATTGTCATCAAAGACTTCGTCCACGTTGCGCTCCCAACCAAAGTCATTCTTGCCGGCAGCCAACGTAAAGACATGTCGAACGGTCCCGGCCCGTTTGCGGATGGCTTGAAATGATTCCATCTTTTTCTGCAGCTCTGCCATCTCGGTTTCGGAGACATCGACATTCACAGCCTGAATGGGGGCCTTGCCCTCTACGCCAAAGACAGCGGGCATGAACGGGGCCAAGGAAATGGAAACGACGCCGTTCGCTGCGGGAATGCGCTTGCCATCAACCAAGTTTCCAACGTCTTTGAGGCGGTCTCCAAAATTGATTTTGACGATGCGGGATTTTGCCGTTTGGTTAACGACATAGAAGATCGTCTCGCTGCCGGCTCCTTTTCGCGGCCGAACGGCGGACCAGCACGAAAATAGGGTCTGCTCGGATCCAGATCCCGAAAACCGCTCATATGCGAGCATCGGGATCGTGCGAAACACCTGCACGAATCTGCGGAAGCCTTCATCTATCGGTGGCAAACACCAGGCTGGGCTATAGGTGAACATCTCAAGACGGTTATTTGCGAGCGCCTTGGCCGGCTCCTCAAGCTGGTAAGGATACGAACGGAACGATGCGTCACAGCACATTCCATCGGGATAATTGAAGCCGTTGCCCGGGCTCCATTTATCCATTGTAAACCGCACGGATGCGGGCTCACGGATGTCAAAGTTGGCGAACGCCAAGGGATCCAACTGGTTCCACTCCACACCTTCACCGCCAAATTTGCGATGCGCTCCAAATCCAATTTCACGCTTTCCAACGAGCTTCTCAGGATCCAATCCTCCGCCCCGGTTGGCATCGATGCCGGGCACCCCAGCGATCACCCCGCTGTAGATCTTGGAATCCGGGGCACGGCGGCGCATGACCACCACCGCTTCCTCGAGCAAGCTCTGAACCTTATCGCAGCGCCAGTCCAGCCACGCCTTGCGCAACGCGGCCTCACCCATCAAGGTTTTCTGACGAAGGGCGAATCGTTCTTTTCCCGTGTCGTCAACGCCGACCTTGCGACCAGTTTCTTTTTCGAAGAGCGCGACAGTGAAATCATCGTAGCCATTTTTGTCGTTCAGATACCATGCGTCCATTGCAGACGGCCAGCCAGTCCACTGCCGAATCCTGATTCCCGCAAATGAGGGAATGGAGCCATAGCGGGCGGCGATCTCGTCAATCACTGATAGAAAGTACTTCCTTGCGATCGGGTGGGCGGGGTTGAGCAACCGCGTATCGCTGATCGTCTTAAATTCGCCCCCCTGCATATCAGACACCAGGATGCCGTCCATATTCGTGCAGCCGTGATTTTTGGAAAATGCCTCCAACGCGCCATTCTGCAAACGACGAATCATCAAATCTGCGACCATCTTGATGTGGTACTTTTCGGCTAGCAACAACATCATCTTAAACGTGTCGCGACCCATCGGATCCTCCACCCGGCTGTTATATCCCCCAGCGTAAACATCATAGGCGTCGGGCAGAGTTTTGATCCCCTGTACGAGACTCATTTCATAGGTCCAAACTGGGGCCATGCAAAGATTGTCGCCGTGAAAAGCCGCATTTTGGCCGAACCGTTCCCACGCGGTCAGAAGCGCACGCCAGTCACAATAATGCATTCCATTGATCGGGCCACCGGGCAGAGTGCCGGGAACGGGCGCCTTGCCCTTCCAAAGGGAGGGGCTCGACCGCTCTACGGGCCCCAGATTAGTCTGCTCGCCCTCCCACCCGACCTCACGCTGGGCGTCCCAGCCGGACACTGCGGATGGCATTGCAGGCAGGGGATCTGGAAGCTCGACCAATTCATATTTGGCCACGGCGCCTTGACGGTTGAGCTTGGATCCGTGATTCTCGTTGCTACAGAGGGTCATCACGTCAATCGCCGATCCATTCGGCCATATCAGGAATGAAAGTTTACTGAATGGTCCGGCTTCAGGGGCATCGCCAGCCTCAAGGTTAAAGCCATTATATTTTCCGGTCACCTGGTCAAAGGCCTGCACGGAGACAAGGCGGCGAAGATCGTTGGGGACATAGGCCACCAGCATATGCGGCTTGCCCGGGTGCTCAACTTTCATGGTATAAGCAAACCAGTCCGCCGCGCTTCGAGGCACGCCTTTCTCTCCTTCCTTGGCCCGGCGCCAGCTTGTGCCATCCTTCAGATAGTCGTTGAGACGAAATGGGCTGGTCCCGGTGACGCGGTATTTTCCTATCGGACTGTCCACCACTTCGCTCGTGCCGTTGTCGCGCAACTTGTGCTCTGCATCCCCGGGTAACGTACAATCTACCTGGTCCACGATCTTTCCTTTGAGTTCGGGCGGCGGCACGCCGGTCTTGGCAATTGGAATCGGGGAGGCATCGACCACCACAAAGGCCCATGGCCCTTCCAATATCTTTCCTGTGCTATCTTTTACGACATACTCGAATGCGCCTTGCCGGTCACAAGGATACCGAAGCTCGGCTTTTGCGTTTTTCTTGGCTTCCGCAAATGTGGCCGACTCGGACCACCGATACTGATCATCGCCTCGCTGTTCCTTGACCTCCACGGTAATCGGCTCGGCGGGGCCTGTGTTCTTCACCATGCTCACGATCAGTGGCTCACCCTTCCTAAATACCATGTCGCTCCGGTCTTGGCCATTTTTGTCCACCACTCGGATCCCAAGCGAACCGATGAGGTCGTTGTCTTTGACCGAGCTCACTCCGATGTTGACAACCTTGAGCAACCTATCCACAGAGTCGAGGTAAGGTTCCGGGCTATAGTGACCGAGAACTGTCGCACTATGTTTACCGCGCTTGAGAAAACGCACCGCACGCAGGCGTCCCAAGTAATCAAACCGCTGCGCCGGCGCTCCGTAACGAGCTGTGTAAACATACAGCAGTTTCTCGCCATCCAATAAAAGCTCGAACTTGGCAGGAATATTCTCAATCATGCGAGCCGCCACTTCATAAAGTCCATCTTTCGGCACCTCAAACGGCAAAAACCGCTGGCAGAAGGAACTCATCTCGACCCGGTTGAGAGGAATTTCAGGTTTCCAGGCCAGCTCCTCAGAAACATCAGCGGCACCGTGGGCGAGCAAAGAAGCTGGCACATCCTCGAAGGCTGTCTGACCGGGAGTCTGCCACTTCACCCGGACAGTCGCTTGGCTATCCCATCGCGTTGACTTCCAATACAATGCGATGGGGTGAGAGCCCTGCTTCAAGAGCTGGCTCCGGCTGCCATCAGTCGCAGCCAGCATCCCATCCACAAGCAACAGACCTTCGCTCCCCTCGACTTGGAATCGATATTCGCCCTCAACCGGAACGGTCAGCGCTCCGCGCCAGACCAGAGACCACCCTGTGCCCCGATGACAGACCGGCCCCTTGGCCGCGTCATCGTTATTGGCAGGCCAGGTCAATTGGCTTGGTTTAATGTCCAAGGTGAGGCTCGGAACCACGAGGCTGCCCGCATGCAAGAAGAACTTCGGCTCCCCATAGTAATGAACTGCGAGCCCTGGCTCTGAAACCGCAGCTTCAGCATGGGAGGTTGACGGAAGCATCGTAGCCAGCACAAGGCAGGCCGCAAACTTACAGAACGTTGGAATTGTCATTGATTTGGTATTAATTGGGAAACGGGAATGAGGTGGTTGCTGCTTGCGTGCTGACCTTGCCAGTCAGGGAGCTGACACCATCGACACGCCAAGTGAGTCGAACTGAATCGGGTGCGGAATCGCATTCCCATTCGCGGCAGTGACGCCGACCCATGTGAGGGTGCCCAGATCCAGTATTCCACCGAATTCCTTGCCGCTGTCCGTCCAAGTCATGACTGGCGGATTGGATGTGCTTTGGTAGTACAGGGCAATCTCAACAGGCGAACCCTTTGCTTTTTGCTTGAGACGCAAGAAAAAGTGCAGGTAATCATCGCTGGATATTTTCAATGAAAAGGGGACGCCTGGCATATTCTTTTTCCATTCAGAAGTCCTGCTTCCTCCGAATTCTCCATGATTGTCAGAAAACTTGAAAATGGCCGCGCAATGGGTATCTTCCTCGGCATTGGTTCTGCTGACCATGATTCCATAACCGTTCTGATCGGGATCGGCCAGCCAGAGGTAGGCCATGTCAGAGCATTCAGTGGGAGTTGCTTCACGAATCCAGCCCTCAAGCTGCAAGGTCTTCCCTTCGACATATTCTGCAGAGTGTCGAGCTCCTGCCACCCACCAGTGGCAATTAAACGCACCGCCTTTAAATTCGAAGACCTTTTTTTGAGGGCCGCCCGAGTCCGCCACCGCCCACATCAAAGGATTCTTCAATCGAAATGCCCAAGTCTCCGGCCATGAACCTTTAGGGCCGAGCGTTCCAGTTTCCGCATCGTTCGTCCATCCGGCTTCAAAGTTTTCTTGAAAAGCCTCGCCTGCTTGTGACGCCATCGCCAATCCCACAAGCGCTGCAATCACTGCCGCGCGAAGGGCAGTAAGATTCTTCCTCCCATTTCGTATTGATGTTTTGTTCATTTGTTCCTTCCCACGTCGGGAGCATTCATAAATCGAACCCTGCGGTCACCATCGGCCAATCATCCGTGCGAAAAACCGGACATGGCAAGCCGGCCTGATTCACCAGATTCCCGCCTCGAGGCGAGGGGGCCCAAGAGTAGCGCACCGCTACGGGATTTGGCACCTTCGGGCTTCTGACGAGCACCGTCTCGCCGTCGATCTTAGCATCGGCCCAAACCCACTTGCGATCCTCGCCCGCAATCGCAAAGGCGTTCAGAGCTTCACCTTTTACAGCGAGCCCTTCGGCATGTTTAAAGAATAGCCGTATTGCCCCATCCTCGACCTTCTGGCTTTTGTAAACGGGGCCGGAGAACTCCACCTGCCGGTTATAGACGGAGGCTAGAGCAGCCAATGCGAGCCGGTGCCCCACTGGAAGCTTGTCGGGATAATGGATGTCATCTTCCGGTTTCATCAGGTCGTCGGTCACCGCCATGGCCGTATGGGGAACGGAGAGAGCCAGTGTCTGTGCCTCCTTAAGCTCCGAGCCAGGCGAGTCTCCGGGTTCACCAATATATTTCTCTCCTTTGGCGTAGGCTATCTGCACAAAAAGAAATGGCATTTGCGGATTATTCCAAAGCTCACGCCAGCTTCGAATCAAGGCCGGGAATCGCTTGCGGTATAACTCGGCCATGGAGCAGTCCGCCTCGCCCTGATACCACAACACCCCGCGCATCGCGAAGGGCGCCACAGGTTGAATCAAAGCATCATAAT
>Ga0194063_10002956_pt1 | contig 10303 bp, 10 predicted proteins | sample SepL3720m_MetaG_FD_155459 | JGI IMG/M metagenome (GOLD analysis project Ga0194063, IMG submission 155459) | Anoxic zone freshwater microbial communities from boreal shield lake in IISD Experimental Lakes Area, Ontario, Canada - Sep2016-L373-20m | ecosystem: Environmental > Aquatic > Freshwater...
GCCTTTTACTACTCCGGAAAAGCTTGATGCATTATTGAAAAAAATCCGGGAAATCAAATCTGCCCGTCCGCTTTTTATCAAAATGCCAATTAATCTCAGTTGGAATCGGATTGCTCAATTGTTGAAAGTAGCAGTGAGATATGAGGTCACAGGAGTGATTATTGGAAATTTAAATAAAGATCGCAGCAATATTTCTTCAAAAGATAAAGTAACAGAAGAGATGAAAGGTGGCATCAGTGGTAAGCCTACCTGGAAACTCGGCAATAAATTAATTGAAAAAACATATAAACAATTTGGAAAAAAATTGATAATAATTGGCGTTGGTGGAATTTTTTCTGCAGAGGATGCTTATGAAAAAATCAAACTGGGAGCTACATTGGTACAACTCATTACCGGTATGATTTTTGAAGGTCCGCAATTAATCGGTCAAATCAATAAAGGTTTGGTGAAATTATTAAAGCAAGACGGTTATAAAAATATTAGCGAAGCAATTGGAGTGAAAGCGGGGAAATGAATGGATAGTATCAAGTATCATGTATCACGTATCAGGTAGTGAGAAAAGTATCTGGTAGCTGGTATCTAGTATCTAGAAAGTATCTGCTAGCTAGGTTTTAATGGCATACTAAAAGTTTCAAATAGCCCTAAACGTCATTCCGGAAGTTAGCAATTCTTAGTGATAGCTTAGAATTGCTTGCTGTCCGGAATCTACCGATATACTAGTTAGCACCATTTTCCAATATTTTTCCCTCCCGATCACCGCTCACAGTTTTCAGATACTCATACACTTCCTTGGCATGTCCTAATGGCTTAACTTTGGGCCAGGTTTTAATTAATTCTCCTTGAGGATCAAAAATATAGGTGCTGCGAATAATTCCGAGGAAAGTGTTGCCAAACATGGATTTTTGTTTAATTGCACCTAATTCTGTTAATAATTTTCGTTCCGGATCTGACCAAAGTGTGAAATTTAGTTGATGTTTTTCCTGAAATTTAAGATGCGATGCTACAGAATCGCCACTAATACCAATGACTTTCACTCCCATTTTTTTAATGTCATTGTTGAAATCTCTGAATTCACAAGCTTCTACGGTACAACCAGGTGTCTGGTCTTTGGGATAAACGTAAAGTACCACATAACTTCCCTTCAAATCCATAAGTTGTGCTGGTTTACCTGCTAAATCCTGAACTGGAATTGATAAAATTTTATTGTTCATCTGATTTTAATGATAATTATGATAAGATAAATATATAATAAATTATTACTTTTGATTAAATGAAGCTTAATTCTACAACGCAACCAGCTCAAGATATTGCAAAAGTTCTCTCTAAAATTATCATATCCAACATAAAGCAGTCTCAAAAAGTTTTGTTATTTCTCTCTGGAGGAAGTGCATCACAAGTGTATCAAATTCTCGATCAATATTTTGATCCGGAATTGGATTATCATAATTTAGCAATCGCTATGGGTGATGAACGTTGGAATCAAAATCCTTTGCATGACAAAGCCAATTGGGCATTGATTGCCAGCGCTCCGATTTGGTCAATTTTGAAAAAGCAGGGTGCAGAAATTTTTTCGATTTTAACTGGAGCTACGCAGGAAAATGAAGCACTACGTTTTGCTGATTTTATTGAAAGAAAGCTCGCTAGTGCTTATAAAATAATTAGCTTGCAGGGAATTGGCAAGGATGGTCATACTGCTGGTATTATTCCCCATAAAGTAAAATTAGTTTTTGAACAGACTTATTTGGATGGGCATTTTACAGCAGCTCATAAATTTGGGACTGATTATGCCGAAAGAATTACGATTACTCCGGAATTATTCCCACACATTAGCGAAGTGCTTCTCTTTGCCGTTGGAGCAGATAAAAGTGATGTCCTGAAGCGTTTTGCGTTGTTAATGCAGGATGATAAAATGGCAGCCAGAAAAGATTTTTATCATTTGTTTCCAGCATTATATTTGGATCAGACGAAGTTGACAGTGTTTACCGATCAGAAATTAGCTTAAATATTAGTATTATCCATCATGAAAGGAGCAGATTTATTAGTTAAATGTCTAGAGAATGAAGGAGTGGAATATGTATTTGGTTATCCCGGCGAAGAAAATCTCGATTTACTCGAATCTTTAAGAACATCAAAAATCAAATTTATCCTGACTCGGCATGAACAAGCTGCTGGCTTTATGGCTGCGACATATGGCCGGCTCACCGGAAAGGCTGGTGTTTGTCTAACTACTCTTGGTCCGGGAGCGACAAATTTGGTTACTGCTGCTGCATATGCTTATCTGGGAGGAATGCCCATGGTAATGCTTACCGGACAAAAACCAATTCGGACTGAACGGCAAGCGCAATATCAAATCATTGACCTGGTAAATATATTTACACCGATAACAAAAATGGCGAAACAGGTAGTTTTTGCCAATCATATTGCTCCAATTGTGCATGAGGCATTTCAAATCGCCCAGGAAGAGCGACCGGGCTCGGTTTTAGTCGAGGTACCGAAAGATATTTTAATTGAAGAAAGTAATAATCCTCCTTTTATAACAAAGCGATTACGTAGACCAATTGCGGAGATAAAAGCAATTAATGCTGCAGTTACAATGATTGAAGAGGCACATACTCCTTTATTATTGATTGGTGCCGGAGCTAATCGTAAATTAACTTCTAAATCATTGCAGGATTTTATGGAATATACTGGCATTCCTTTTATCACGACTCCTATGGGAAAGGGAGTAATTGATGAACGTTCTAAGAAATTTTTAGGCACAACGGCAATTATTGATCATGATTTTGTTCATAAAATGATTGAAAAATCAGATTTAATTATCAATGTAGGATATGATATCAACGAAAAGCCACCTTTTTTCATGACTCGAGAAAAACAGGTATTACATGTTAATTTTTATGCTGCAAAAGTAAACAATGAATATTTTCCTCAAGTGGAAGTAATCGGCGATATTGCGAACGCAATTTGGCAAATTAAAGAAAAAATTACATTACAAAAATGGGATTTTACAAAGATAGAAAGTATTCAAAAGGCACAATATAATCAGTTGCAAACAGAAATTGATAATACATCCTTTCCTGTTATTCCACAACGTTTTGTAAGCTCAGTGAGAAAGATTTTACCTGAAGATGGAATATTGGCTTTAGATAATGGAATGTATAAACTTTGGTTTGCCCGCTATTTTAAGGCATATAGTGCCAATACGGTTTTATTGGATAACGCACTGGCCACAATGGGTGCCGGGCTTGCTAGTGGAATTGCTACGAAATTAGTTTACCCTAACCGAAAAGTGCTAGTAGTTACAGGCGATGGAGGTTTGTTAATGAATTCTCAGGAACTGGAAACTGCTGTGCGTTTAAACATTGATTTAGTAATTCTATTGCTGCGTGATGATGGTTTGGGAATGATTCGTTGGGAACAAAATATGAAAAAATTTCCGGCTTTCGGTTTAGATTTTGGTAATCCAGATTTTGTTGATTTAGCTAAATCATATGACGTGAAGGGATATCGTCCCAAAACAGTATTACAATTTGAGGAGATTCTTGATCATGCTATCAATACAAGTGGTGTTCATTTAATTGATTTAGAAATTGATTATCGACCAAATGATCAGATTTTTTTTAAAGAATTAATTGCCTTAACAAATAAATTATAATTTTACTGAAATTTAGAGATGGCGATTCAATCAAAAAATCCTTATTCCAATAAAATATTAGCTGATTTTCCTGAGGAAACCAGTGAAACAATATTTATGAAAATTACAAAGGCGAATAAAGCATTTTTATCATGGCGTTCTGTAAAACTTAGTGAGCGCATAGAAAAAATTCAGCAATTAGCTGAAGTATTACGTAAAAATCAGGAACAGTATGCCAGGATTATTGTAGCGGAAATGGGTAAGCCAATCACACAAGCAATGGCTGAAATCGAAAAGTGTGCTTGGGTTTGTGATTATTATGTGCAAAATGCACCCAAATTTATGACACCCGAAATTGTTAAAACTGAAGCAGTGGAGGCTAAAATGGTAATTGAGCCCTTAGGAGTTATTCTTGCAATTATGCCCTGGAATTTTCCTTTTTGGCAAGCTATTAGAATGATGGTTCCGACATTACTTGTCGGTAATACAGTAACCTTGAAACACGCTAGTAATGTACCTCAAGCTGCTCTTGCAATCGAATCTGCTTTTGTTGAAGCTGGATTTCCTGCTGGCGTATTGCAGACTTTATTAATTTCCTCAAAAAAAGTGGAAGCAGTGATTAACCACCCTTTAGTGCGGGCGATTTCTCTTACTGGTAGTGAAACTGCCGGAAAGATTGTGGCTGCTCAGGCTGGATCTCAGTTAAAAAAAACTTTAATGGAACTTGGTGGTAATGACCCATTTATTATTCTCGAGGATGCAGATGTTGATAAAGCAGCTAAAGTCGGCTGTAATATGCGGTTACATAATGCCGGTCAAATTTGTAATTCACCTAAACGGATGATTGTTGTCAAATCCAGATTAGAACAATTTACCAATGAATTATTACGGGAAATCAAGTTGAAACGTGTGGGCAATCCTGAAGAAAAGGAAACTGAAATTGGTCCGCTTGCTTCAGAAGAAGCAGTTGCTATTGTCGCCAAACAAGTGGAAGCTTCAGTGAAGCTTGGTGCGAAAATTCTCTTTGGCGGTAAGGTAGGTGATCGTAGTACGGTTTATTTACCGACAATTATTACTGGAGTTAAAAAAGGTATGCCTTGTTATGACGAAGAAGTTTTTGGTCCAGTTTGTGCAGTGATATCTGCCGAAGATAATGAAGATGCAATTAGAATTGCTAATGATAGTGAATTTGGATTATCAGCTTCACTTTGGACAAATAATTTAGAATTAGTTAATAAATATGTTTCAGAATTATATGTTGGATTAGTAGTTGTAAATGATAAAGCTTCATCTGATCCAAGACTTTCATTCGGAGGAGTAAAAAAATCCGGATATGGTCGTGAGTTATCACAATATGCTTTATATGAATTTGCAAACATCAAAGCAGTAGTAGTTAATTAATTTTTATTATTAATAAAATGTACAAAAAAGAAACACTTCTTCAAGAGATTTTAAAGCGTGATCCGCAACAGGCAGAATTTCTGCAGGCAGTAGAGGAATTTCTGGACTCAGTAATTGATTTTGTAAACAGCGATCAGCGCTATGAGAAAAATAAAATTCTGGAACGGATGCTTGAACCAGAGCGGATGATTACTTTTCGAGTTACTTGGGTGGATGATCAGGGTGAAATTCAAGTAAATCGTGGCTTTCGGGTTCAGTTTAATTCAGCGATCGGGCCATATAAAGGTGGTTTACGGTTTCATCCCAGTGTCAATTTAAGTATTTTGAAATTTTTGGGATTTGAGCAAACATTCAAGAATAGTCTTACCGGTTTGTCAATGGGAGGTGGTAAAGGGGGTAGTGATTTTGATCCTCATGGCAAATCAGATGGAGAAGTTATGCGATTTTGCCAGGCTTTTATGACTGAATTATATCGTCATATTGGATCAGATTGTGATATTCCTGCCGGCGATATCGGCGTAGGCGGTCGGGAAGTAGCATATATGTTTGGCATGTATAAAAAGTTAGTAAATGAGTTTACCGGTACATTTACTGGTAAAGGTATTAGTTTTGGCGGTAGTTTGATTCGCCCTGAAGCTACAGGTTATGGCTTAGTTTATTTTACAGAAGCAATACTTCATACTAAAGGAGATTCAATCAAAGGCAAAACAATATTAGTCTCAGGTGCGGGAAATGTAGCACAATATGCCGTAGAAAAAGCAATTTCCTTGGGAGCCAAAGTAGTAACTATGTCTGATTCCAGTGGGTATATTTTTGATCAATCCGGTATTAATTCAGAAAAGTTGGCGTATATCTTTGATATAAAAAATCGCTTGCGTGGTCGGATTAAAGAATACTTGAAAAAGTATCCGCAAGCTCAGTATTTTGAAGGACAAAAACCCTGGAAACAAAAGGCGGATATAGCTTTGCCATGTGCAACGCAGAATGAAATTGATGCAAAGGATGCCGCCGATTTAATTAAAAGTGGGATTTCAATTGTGGCAGAAGGAGCCAATATGCCTTCTACACTTGAAGCGATTAAACTATTTCATGAGGCAAAGATTCTTTTTTCTCCGGGAAAAGCATCGAATGCTGGAGGAGTGGCAGTATCAGGTTTAGAAATGAGCCAGAATTCACAGCGTCTTAGTTGGAATAGGGCAGATGTGGATGCCAAATTACAAAGTATTATGAAAAATATTCATCAGATTTGTCTTGAGAATGGTAAGGAAGAGGCATATATTAACTATGTAAAAGGAGCCAATATTGGTGGTTTTAAAAAAGTTGCAGCAGCAATGCTGGAACAGGGAATAGTGTAATTAATTTATAATTTTGCTACTTGATTTTACTAAAAGCTTTTTAAGTTGTTATTTTGTTAATCTTTTAATTTATTCTTTCTTCCCATGGCCAAACTGCAACTCAAGCTTTATCTTTTTCTCTTTGCCATTATTTTGCTGGTGGTAATTACCCTTGCTAGTTTTTTCTCAGGGATGTTTTATCAGAAGAGTCGTGTCGCTTCTACAACTGAAAAGGTCACAGCACAAACAATTGTCAACAAAATTTCCGATCAGGCCTTTTTGGTTACTAAAACAGTTTACCTTAACCAAAAAACTGATATCAAAGTCGATCAGGGATCAGATTGGAATAATTTTTGGTGGGGGCAGACAATTAATGCTGAAGCATTAATCAGAGCAGATGTCGGGGTAGATTATGCGCAAATCAAAGCGGAAAATATCAAAATTGATCACCTCAATAAAACTGTAAAAATTATTGTTCCTGATGCAAAGATTTTAGATATCAATCCCACTGGTGATATTCAAGTAACTTCGAAAAGTGGCATTTTGAAACTTTTACTGGCTAATGATCCTAGTGCTGACCGCAATCAAGCTGCTAAAGAACTGACTAATCAGGCTGCTGTGGCAATTGAAAAAGATCCGCAAATTTTTCAGGAAGCGCAAAAATCCAGTAATGAAGTGTTAAAATTACTGGTTTCAGAATTTGGGTATGATGTGATTATTGAATCTGGTACTAACTAATGAGTTTTTAAATAATTAAGCCAATTTAATTTTAACCATTTTCTACTAATCCGGTAATATTCGCCAAGACCGCGTTTTATCAACTCTTTTCTGATGATTCCGCCTTTATGGGGATGATTAAATTGCTGTTGGAGAGGCGAATTAAAGCCATGGGCATAGTGGCACATCTCATGGGCGATGGTGGCAATTACCACTTCTTCTGGGATATTATCATCTTCAAAATAACGGGTAATATTAATCTGGGAAATGCGCTGATCATCTGCCACGTGGGTGGCCACTTTTCTTTTTACCGGGTCTTCAGCCCATTTGATACAGCCTAATTGTCGTTTCGCTCGTTTACCAAATTTAATGACCACATGATTTTTGCGCGGGATGTCGACAAAATGGTTTTCCCATAATTCAAACATTATTTCAGTGAGCCAGTGATTGTCTCTTTTCATTTTTGCAAATTTTTTATGCTTACTTTAAGATTAAATTTAGAGTCATTTTATCAAGAATTCTTGAACTTATGGAATATCTTAGCAGAAGAAGACAACTAAAGAGAATAGTGAGCTGGAAAATCAGTCTACGCTCGATAATCAGCTGGAAGGCAATATCCAAATTTGTAACTTTGGTATTAATTGCAATTATTATTGCCCCGTTGACTGTATTTCTTACAATTAAACATGAATATCAACCGCAAATTTATTATAATCTCAAGGACGTGCCAACTGAGAAGGTTGCAATTGTTTTTGGAGCAGGTTTAGCTGAATCTGGGACAATGCCGAGTGATATTTTGAAAGATCGTGTCGCTGCTGCAGTGGATTTATACAATGCTGGTAAAGTAAAAAAAATATTAATGACTGGTGATAACCAAACTCCGACACATGATGAGCCAAAAATTATGGTTGATTATGCAAAAAGTTTAGGTGTCCGTGAATTCGATTTGATTTCTGATATGTATGGTGTGCGTACTTATGACAGCTGCTACCGTGCTAGAGCAATCTACAATATCGATGAAGCGATTCTGATTACTCAGTCATTTCATTTACCGCGTGCCTTATATTTTTGTTCGTCCTTTGGTATCAAAGTAATTGGTTACAGTGCTGATCGTAATGTGTATCAGGATATTAATTATCTGAATTTCCGAGAGTTTTTCGCCACCATTTACGCCTTCTGGAATGTCGCCGTATTGGCGCCTCCGGTGTATTTGGGCGATAAGGGGTAGGGGCGTCCATACACCATTCGCTCTTACTGCAATACACCACAGATCCGTACTACGTTTTAATTTAAATATATGATAGAATTATCATCGCAAGGATTTAGTGAAATTGCGCCTTTAGCTCAACTGGATAGAGCATCGGTCTTCGGAACCGAGGGTTGGGGGTTCGAATCCCTTAGGGCGCAGTTCTTTCAATTTATTTTAAAAATCAAAAGAGCCTTAGTACCATAAAGGTACAGGACTCAAGAAAATTTGATTTTTCATATATAGATTTAGTTTAAAAATTAAAATTTTCTATGAGTCAGTAGCTCAATGGTAGAGCAGTGGACTCTTAATCCATTGGTTGCGGGTTCAAATCCCGCCTGACTCACCAGAAAATCCGTAACTGTTTTTTGTTTTCTTTGCCTAACTAATTCCCGTTTGCTAGAATTAATCTTTAGTTAATATCTGAAATGATTACTCAAATTTTTATCGTCGGTTCTAGCAATGTTTACGGAGTAGGAGCAGAGCAGGCAGGTTGGGCTGACTTGCTTAAACAGAAATTGCATAAGAAAATGTATTCGGAGAATGGTTTGGGTGAAAAGTTCGAAATATATAATTTGGGAAAATCAGGAGCAACAATTGATTTCGTAAAAAATGAGTACCCGAAGCAGTTACATCAGTATTATCGGGGTGGTGATTTAATTACTATTGTTTCTGTTGGTGGTAATAATTCCAAAGCTATTGGTCGTCCAGATAACTTTGTTTCGACGCTTGAAAAATACGAGACAGAAATGATTGAATTACTGGATCAGCTTAAAAAATTAAGTACACATGTTATTGTTGTGGGGAGTGGATATTTCGATGAGTCTAAGACAAACCCAATTTTTAACCCAGATATTGGAGGCAACTCATATTTCCAGAACTCTCGCAAAAAAAAGTTCGAAGCAAAATTACGGGAATTGGCAGAACAAAGAGGAATCACTTTTGTTGAAATTTCAGTAAGCGAAGAGGAATGGAAGGCTAAATACCTTTTTCGAGATGGCTTGCATCCGAATCAACAAGGCCATCAACTAATTTCTGATTTAGTTTATTCAAAGCTACAAAAAATTATTAGAGAATTTTAGCAAATAGTGAATAGCATATAGTGCAAGGAAGGCTTGTAAATAGCTATGTTTCAAAAGAAATTCAGTGAAAGTTTTCAAAATAGGCATCAATTACTTTTTTCATTTTAAGACCAACTTCTTCAAAGATTTTTAGTGTTTGCTCATAAGCTCCTTCGCCACCAACAAAATCCCACAAGTCCTTTGCAACTTTCAGTTCATCTTTTACATCTATTATTCCTTTCAGTGTCCATCTTTGGTAAGGTTGTGGCTCGTAAGGATTATATGGTATTCCAAGGAGCGAATGATATGTTTTGGTATTATCCGCTAATAAAGCAGTAGCTTTCCACTCAAGGAGATTTCTTTTTAATCCTTTAAATTCTCCGGAATTACCTTTTGCTGTCTTTACATCAATTAAATAGACGTTACCATCAGTAGATTCTAAATAAATATCAACCTTAGTTAATCGCCGTTTAATATTTGTAGTAGAGATGCTATTTTTAAGCAATTCATATTCATTTTCTGCATTTGGAGATTGTTCTGTTGTTTCCAGATTTGTCATAATTTTATCAATTATCTGCATTGAAGACTCAGAAATTTGAGTCCCAATGACGTGTTGTCTTTTCACGATTTTGAAATTTTCTTGACCAATTTCAAAAATTATATTTTCGAAAATGCTCATTCCAAGGGTTGTATTGATCGATTGAATAAAAGAGAACAAAGCCATTCTATCTTTTCCTAATAAAGCCCAATGAAAAGGCATGTTGTTTGATTCTGGTTTGTATCTCTGGAGTTTGGAAGCCAAAGCATCTTTTAATATATTTTGAACTACTAGCTCTGTTTTTTTTGAATATATAATTTATAAATGATTAAAAATTGATTTGGTTACTTCTTTTACAATATTTACAGCAAC
>Ga0194063_10002958_pt1 | contig 10300 bp, 10 predicted proteins | sample SepL3720m_MetaG_FD_155459 | JGI IMG/M metagenome (GOLD analysis project Ga0194063, IMG submission 155459) | Anoxic zone freshwater microbial communities from boreal shield lake in IISD Experimental Lakes Area, Ontario, Canada - Sep2016-L373-20m | ecosystem: Environmental > Aquatic > Freshwater...
AAACGACATCGTGGCGGAAATTAACAACCGCCCAAGAAAGTGTCTAGGATACGCCAAGCCAGTCGAATTATTTATGAGCTATACTAACGAAAGGAGTTAGGTGGTGCAATTCCAGTTAGAATGTAGGAATTGTCGTTCTCAACTAGATAGCTGGTACAATACAGTCATGCCACAAGAACTAATTTATGTCATCCTTGCCAATGTGCTCGTTTCCTCTGGCTCATTAATCGGGGTTATTACTTTGGCTTTGAGTAGAAATTTTCTCGGAAAAATTCTTATGAGCTTGGTTTCACTTTCAGCGGGAACAATGTTGGCTGCGGCCTTTCTTCACCTTTTACCAGAGTCGGTAAATACTCTTGGGCCTATTCTTCCTTTTCAACTAACTTTGATATCATTTATTGGCTTTTTTTTGCTCGAGCATTTTCTCCACTGGCGCCACTGTCATGATTGCGATCACCCAAGCATTCATACAGTTGGGATAATGAATCTTGTTGGCGATAGTATCCACAATTTTCTCGATGGAACACTTATCGCTGCAACCTTTGCTGTTAACCCAGGTCTTGGTGCAATAACAACTCTTTCGATTGCTTTACATGAATTACCTCAAGAGCTTGGTGATTTTGGCGTCTTGTTGCATTCTGGATTCACCAAGAAACGCGCTCTTTTTTGGAATATTATGGTTAGTCTCACCGCTATTTTGGGTGGTATTCTCGGCTACTTTGCGAGTCATGGTATTTCTTCATTTGCCAAACTTCTTATCCCAGTTGCAGCAGGGGGATTTATTTACATTTCAGCTACCGATCTTATCCCAGAACTAAAAACTGATACTTCTTCAAAAAAAACTTTTGCTATGATCGCTAGCTTTCTTCTTGGTATTTTTCTGATGGCAATCGTGAAGGATTAGTCATTCCTATCTGGTACAATAAGCTTATGTCCATGCGTATTCACAAATATTTAGCTCACGCCGGAGTGGCTAGTCGCCGTCATGCCGAGGAGATGGTGGCCGATGGCAAGGTTACTGTCAATGGAAAAGTGGCCACAATTGGCCTGGTTATCGACGAAAATTCAGCACATGTTGAGGTAAACGGTAAACCAATCAAGCTCGACACCAATTTAGTTTATTATCTTTTGTACAAGCCACATGCTGTTGTTTCAACGGTAAATGATCCAGAAGGTCGCCCGACTGTAATGGACTATCTTCCCAAAAACACTCCTCGCCTTTACCCTGTAGGGCGCCTAGATTACAACTCCGAAGGTTTGATATTGCTGACCAATGATGGAACACTTGCCCAAGAATTAACTCATCCCAAATATGAGATCGACAAAACTTATCGTGTCTTAGTACATGGTTTACTTACTCAAGTTTCGTTGGATATTTTGCGTCGCGGTATTCATCTCGCAGATGGCATTACAGCCCCTGCAACTGTCGATGTGGTTAGGCAAGAAGGCGGCAATACCTGGCTCGACATTACTATCCACGAAGGCCGCAATCATCAGGTTCGTAGAATGTTTGAAGCTTTACATCACACGGTCTTGCGTTTAACTCGTACCAAGCTTGGTGATTGGGATCTTGGCGATCTCAAGCCAGGCGAATTTAAAACAATTACCTTATAGGAGGATGTTATGTATTTAACTATCATCAACGATTGTCATGACCCTTTGACTATGAATCGCCAAGTTGTTAGAGCAGCAACATTGTTTCCAGGTGTTCAAATCTCACCAGTTGCCGTTGGCAACTATGCCGATCTTGAGGCATCAGGTGTTTTGATCGATACTCTCGACGCCGCCATGGGTAAGCCCGGTATTATTTTTGCAAACGTAGCTCCCCGCCATGGCAAAGCCAAAAAATGGGAAAATGGCACTCCATTTGGACATATTCAGATAGGAGAAACACATATTTTCACAACAGTCGACGGCTTTACCCTGTCACTTATTTCCAAATATGGTCTCGCCGATAGTATTGAGGTGTACGATCTTCCCACTGTTATTAAATCTCAGATCAAAAATGGCAAACTAGAAAAAAATTTAGAGTCCGACATTATAAACACTCAATTTAGGAGCTACGAATTTTTGCCGAGAGTCGCCAAATGGTGCCTCGATGGCGACAAATTGCCTTTTGAGAAGCATGCGCTCTCAGATTTCTTAAGCTCGCCAATTGCAATTTGGTATATAGACAATTTTGGCAACTGCAAAACGACAGCATGGTCAACCGATTTTACCCACGTACCTGGGACCAAAGTCAAAACCAAATGGGGAGAAGTCAAGTGCTACGCTCGTCTCAAAGATGTTCCCAATGGCGAGACAGGACTTATTATTGGTAGCTCTGGGCTCGGTGATCGTCGATTTATTGAGCTAGTGGTACAAGGTCATTCGGCTGCTGCACACTTTGGTGCCCAGGTTGGAGATAGTCTTTTCGATTGACAGTTAGCACTCTATAAGTTAAACTGCCAGCATGGATCAAAACACTCCTACAATTACTGCCGTACCAATCGCACACACCGTGCCTTATGTTCCTTTGCGTGATGTTATTGTTTACCCTCACAATGAGGTAGTACTAACAATTGGTAGAAATGCCAGCAAGGCAGCGATCGAGTACGCGCACAAATCAGACAAATTGATTGTTCTTTTTGCACAAAAAGATAGCAAGGTAGATGAGCCACACGAATCTGATCTTTACAGCGTTGGTACGCTTTGTCGCGTGGAGCGCACTCTCAATACCGAAGGCGAGCTTAACGCTCTTGTCCGCGGTCTTACTAGAGTCAAACTACTTAACTTTATCCCAGGATCAATAGTTTCACTAGTCAATGTAGTTGAGTTACCAGAGGTAATTGAAGTAAATCCCGAGGTTGAGGCCTTGGCCAAGCATCTTACAGAGCAATTTCGTATTTCGGTTGGGCTTGGCAAATCAGTCGAGTTTATGCACTTTATGCGTTTAGTTTCTGGTGTTTCTGCCGAAGAACTGGCCGATCAAGTAGCAGCCACTCTCAATATCAACATTTCGATCAAACAAAATCTTCTAGAAGAACTCAATCTCAAAAAAAGGCTGTACACAATTATCGAGCTTCTTGCTCGCGAAGTGAAAGTTCTCGAAATCGAGAAAAATATAGCGAGCAAAACTCAACAAAAATTTAGCAAAAGTATGCGCGAAGCAGTACTGCGCGAGCGTATCAATACGATTCGCCAGGAGCTTGGGGAGATAGATGAGTTGGAGGCCGAGCACGATGGGCTTTATGTTGAGCTAGATAAAATAGAGCTAGGGAAAGAAGCGCGGGCCAAAGTTACCAAAGAGCTCGATCGGCTCGATCGCATGTCGCCAAACAATCCCGAATACAACTATATTCGCACTTGGTTGGAAACAATTTTTGAGCTACCTTGGGCCAAAGTTACCAAGGATATTGCTTCTCTCAAAACTGCAGAGCGGATTCTCAATGAAGATCATTATGGCTTGGAGGAGGTTAAAGAGCGTATTCTCGAATATCTTGCTGTTATGAAGCTCAAGCAAAAGCAGTTGGGTACTACCTCTGTTGCGCTCCCCACAATTCTTTGTTTTGTTGGTCCACCTGGTGTAGGTAAGACTAGTCTTGGCCGTTCTATCGCCAGGTCTCTTAGGCGCAAATTTGTCAAAGTTTCTCTTGGTGGCATAAGGGATGAAGCCGAGATTAGAGGGCATCGCAAAACTTATGTTGGAGCCATGGCGGGTAGGATAATTGAGGGGATCAAAACTGCCAAAAGCAGTAATCCCGTTTTTGTGCTAGACGAAATCGACAAGCTTGGGAGCGATTATCGGGGTGATCCTTCTGCAGCACTCCTCGAGGCTCTCGATCCAGAGCAAAACAAAGCTTTCTCAGACCATTACATTGAGCTTGATTATGATCTATCCAAAGTGATGTTTATTGCAACCGCCAATACGCTAGATACAATTCCAAGCGCTCTTCGTGATCGCCTAGAAGTAATTCGTTTTGCCGGCTACACTCCACTTGAAAAATTTCATATTGCCAAAGATTACTTACTCCCAAAAGTTCTAGAAAAAAACGCACTCACCCCCAAAGATGTTTCTATCCCTGATTCAATTATGCAAAATATTATTGCCGACTACACACGTGAAGCTGGTGTTCGCAGCCTCGAAAGAGAGCTGGCAAATATTGCGCGCAAAGTGGCACGCAAAATAAGTAAAACCAAAGTTTCCAAAATATATCCAATATCAAAGGAAAATCTGCATTCTTATTTGGGGCCAGCCAAGTTCCTACCAACACTTGCCGAGAAGAAGAATCCAGTCGGGCAGGCAACTGGTCTTGCTTGGACATCGGTCGGTGGGGAAATCTTATTTATCGAAGTTGCCACCATGCCAGGTAGTGGAAAGTTGCAAATAACCGGCCAACTTGGCGATGTTATGAAGGAGTCGGCTCAAGCCGCCTTTACTTATATTCGAAGCCATTACAAAGATTTTGATCTAAAACCAGATTTTTACAAAAAAATTGATATACACATTCATGTCCCAGAAGGCGCAGTGCCCAAAGACGGTCCTTCGGCTGGGGTCACTATGGTCACAGCTCTCGTATCTGCTCTTACCAAAAAAGCGGTTAAGAGATTTGTAGGTATGACTGGCGAGGTTACGTTGCGTGGTAATGTGCTAGAGATCGGCGGGCTTAAAGAAAAGGTGATCGCCGCTCATGCATCGGGCCTTAAGGAAATTATTATTCCAGCAGCCAACTTTAAAGATATCGAAAAAATCCCCGACGAAGTAAAGAAAGAGCTCGCATTCCACCCGGTCCACAAAGTCGCCGAAGTTTTGTCGCTCGCTTTGGTCTATTAAATCAGATTTAGGCTTGCGTGATATATTATGTCAGTATGAAAATACTCATTATCGAAGATGAACATAAAATCGCACAATTTATCAAAACTGGACTAGAACTAGAAAATTGGTCAGTAGATCTTACATTTGATGGGGAAGCTGGGTTAGATTTAGCTACAACAGAAAAATACAATGTAATCATCCTAGATCTCATGTTACCCAAGATAACGGGTGAAATAGTATGCAAAAAACTTAGAGAAGAATTCAACATCCACACTCCAATTCTTATCTTAACTGCCAAGGGTACGACAGATGACAAGGTTTCTGTGCTCAATTCAGGAGCGGATGACTATCTTGTCAAGCCGTTCGTTTTCGCCGAGCTCGTGGCAAGAGTAAGAGCGCTTTCAAGAAGACCAGAGAATCAAAAAAACGTCATATTGCGAGTCAAAGATTTGACGCTAGATACCATTAACCACGTAGTAAAAAGAGGAAAAAATATATTAAAAATTTCCAAGAAAGAATATAGCCTATTAGAATATTTATTAAAGAATAAGGGAGTAATAAAGAGCAAAGATGAAATAATAAAGAATGTTTGGAGCTATGATGATGACGTGTTGCCAAACACTGTCGAAGTGTATATTAATTATTTACGCCAAAAAATCGACAAATCATTTGTTACAAAAAATCCATTAATCCATACAATTCGCGGTTTTGGTTACAAGGTAGACGCACATGAATAATGAATTTAAGAAAACAAGATGGCAACTAACCAAGTGGTATTTGGTCATTTTAATGGTGTTAGCTTTCATTTTTAGCATCGTAGTGTTTGTTTCACTGAATGCCGAACTTCTCAGATCTGCTAGGCGCGAACAACAAAAGATAATATCTACACAACTAAATTATGTCATGCCCAAGCCTCTTCCTGATCCACAAGATTTACCGAAAGAATTAATTAACCCACCACTTGGTATAGAGATTAAACAGTCATACATTTCAGCCAGAAACACTCTCATACTTCAAATTGTTTTGATAAATACAATGCTATTAGCACTTGGCACCTACGCAGCATATATTCTTTCGGGCAAAACGCTATCGCCAATTGAACAAATGCTTATCGAGCAAAGACAGTTTATTTCCAATGCGTCGCACGAACTACGCACTCCAATTGCCACTATAAAAACCGCAATTGAAGTGACACTCAAGATGGGTCAAATACCTTATGCTCAAATTAAAAAAATACTTATGAGCAATCTCGAAGATATAAATAATATGGAGTTATTGATTAATAATTTATTATCATTCGAAAAATACTCAGAGCATAGAGATTATTCAAATCAAACATCAATCGTAATAAATACTCTTTTATCTGATTGTGTCCAAAAAATCAAAACTGCTTCGAATAGAAATATAAAATTTCAAGACAACCATAAAAAAATCTCTGTGCTTGGAGATCACACATCATTGGTGGAAATGATAAACATCTTTCTCGATAACGCAATCAAATATAGCTCGCCAAACGGTAAAATCTCAGTAAATTTAATTTGTAAAGAGGGCCAAGCTGAAATCAAAATTAGCGACAATGGAATGGGAATATCCGATCAAGATTTGCCACATATTTTTGACAGATTTTATAGAGCAAATCATTCCAGGTCCAAAGATAGCATACCAGGTTATGGACTAGGTCTATCAATTGCGAGAGAGATCGTCAATAATCATAATGGCAAAGTAATAGTAAGTAGCAAATTAAGTAATGGCACCACCTTTACGATTTTTCTACCAATTGTCTAAGCACATTCTAAGGTAATATTTGGTATTGTAGATGCAATACTCATAAATAGGGGGATATATGGAAACACCAATTATCGAAAGTGCAGAAGCAATACAAAGTATTAATGAATCTCCCATCCAATCCGATGATAACAAAAAAGTAATAATTATCGTGAGTGTACTAGGCGTACTTACATTAAGCGTGGCTGGGTTTTGGGCATATAGTAGATACTCCAATAAGAGTGTAGGGCAATTGGCCGCCAGTGTTACAGGTGATGTTGCGCAATCGCAATCGCAATCGCAATCGCAAAAACAATCACCAACTCAATCTGCAAATCCAATCAAAGGCAACGGTGAAAATAATAAACAATCAACAACCCAAGCAGGTGGCAGCGACTATACTCTCGAACAAGCGATATCTGACAATGCACAGCTATCCACAATTGCTTTTAGCGGTCTTGCATTTATTACGGGTACCGCGGGTGCAGATAGTTTTTTCCCACCTGGAAAAGTAGCCGATTTTAATGGTTTTCAGTATATGCGAGATGTAGATACTGCAGGTTATGGGCATAACACAACGTTCTTGTCGCTGGTGGCTAACAATGTATTAACAGTACTAAATGATGCTCAAAAGGCAAAACTAGTGTCACTGGCCAAAATCCAGGCGCCACTTTATAGTAATTTTGCATACAACAGATATCCTCTCATGAATGCTTTTCGTCGAAATCTAGAGGGAGATATTCCTAGTGGTACAAACGGGCTAAGTAGTGAGGTTGTAGCCAAGTACACGGCCAATTTATACAAGACTGATGCTGACCTTTCTTATAACAGAGCTCTCGTCGTAGGGGAAATAATCAACTCCTTTACAGACGAACAAAAAGCTTATCTGGCCAAAATGGAATTTAACAATTACGCAAGTTGGCCCAAAGTTGAGGAAGACGAAACTCTCAAAAAAAGCATGAACAACAATGAGTTTGTCGCTGTCATGACTTACGCAAGCGAGTTATTTTCGTGGTACAAGGGGAGTCTTACTGCTGATGTGTATTTTTGCCCCGAAAGACATGGGACTTACTTCGGTGGATTTTACATGAAAGATTATCCTGCTATGAACAACCCCGATTACTTTATTAGTACAGCTACAACTGGAGACAGTGGTAAAGGATTTTTGGAAATCTTAAATAGCGAGCAGCGCGCGCTAATAGAGGGGATCATTCCAGCACAACAAAAAATGCTTGCGGAAGTTGTACAAATTAGAACAACAGTTTCTACCGAACTTCGCAAGGCGATAGCTGGTGGCACAATAGACAAAGCCAAGGTTTATACACTGATCGAAAGATACGGCGAACTAGATGGCGAAATGTCTGCACTATATGCCATAAGGTTTGCACAAGTGAAAAAAACTTTGACAGATACTCAAATGGCCGCACTCGTAAAATTGCGCAACCTAACCGTGGTTCCGCAAGGTGGATATAGATTTTCTACTCCTGTTAGCTATCCAACCTTACCATCTACAGATTACATGTTTGGGGTAGGATCAATGCCAAGCGATGCAGGGCAACTTAGCGCCCCAACTGCATTCGCAACCGCCGAGGAGAGTAATAAGCCAGCACCAAAAACTAATTAAGGAGCAATATGACAAAAAGAAGCAAAATATTGATACTCACGATGTTGTTAATATTCCTACTTACTACAGTTTTTGTTTTCTATGATCTATATGGCAAAAATAGTAACCAAGTTGATAATGCAAACCAACCACCAGTAGAAGCTATTGCAGCTTGTGAAAACAAGGTAGATGGTGACGTTTGTGAGTTTAGTGATAAAGGTGTCACTGTCTCTGGTATCTGCGACAATAAGCCGGGTGTTATGGCCTGTGCCCCGGCAAAAAAAGATGATTTACAGAATCAAGATAAAACTACCTCAGTTGATACTGGCACAACGTTCAAGCTAACTAGTGTAGTGGCTACAGATAACGGTAATTTGCCTGCTGAATATACATGTGATGGACAGAGTGTTTCCCCAGCATTATCGTGGGCTGGTGCCCCAAGTAGCACAAAAGAGTTTGTGGTACTTATGACTACCATGCCGGTTGATGGAAACAAAAAATGGAGTTGGGCTCTTTATAATATCCCAAATTCAATCACGAGCATAAATAAAGGTGGATCAGCTGGAAAAACTGGTTTTGCCTACAAGGCACCATGTTCACAAGGCCCTGGAACAAATACCTATACGTTTACTGTCTATGCCCTTTCTGAAGCTATTAAACTACCAAGTCAGACAACTGATATTACGGGAGCAGCAATAGAAAGTGCGATCGCAAATACCACACTTGCAAAGTCATCACTGAACTTGAAATATACGCGTACTAATTAATTAAATATAGATAAGGAGAATATGTCGAATAAGCAAAAAATCATTATCTACGCCCTTACACTTGTGCTAGTGCTCGTATCATTTGGTGCATTCTGGGACTTGTACGCGAGGGAGCATATTTGCATAGGAAACTGCATAAAAGCAAATACTCCTTTGCCCAGCGCTAGTCAGGCCTCAAGTACTACAACCACTTCCACAAATGGAGGAAAGCAACAGCCAAAGGCCAATATTGACACTAGCTTGTATTCAACATGTACTGCAAGCATAGTAAACAAAGCTTGCAAGGACTGTTGTGATAGTCTTGCGCAGGACACTGCGGTAATACAAGCGTGTAAAAAATCTTGTAATACGATAGGACAATAGATATGTTAGCTACAAAATCTGTGGTTATATCAACGTCTCTCTTTTTGGCGATTTTGTTAGTGTCAGCATTCTGGTATTTGAGTAGAAATCTGACTAGCTATAAAAACACCAATCTAGGAACAGAAGCGACATTTAACTTCGGAGTCCAAGGAGACTCTCACCCAGAACGTGAAGGTAAAATGTTTAGCCCGTCGCTATATACGACTACCATGCAGAACGTAATTAGCTACAAACCTAGTCTGTATTTTTTGATGGGGGACGATTTTAGTACCGAAAAATTAATTGATAGCAATACAGTTACCCAAGAAAATGTAAACCAAGTATATTTGACACAAAAGAAATATCTAGATCTACTGGACAAGTCTACGTCGATATATTTAGTAAATGGTAATCATGAACAGGAAGCAAAATACTTACTAGGTCAAAATCCTAGTCCTGCACTACTTGCTGACAATGCCAGGACTACCTATTTTGATTCTCCTGGAAGCAAAACTGGATACTACTCAGTTACGAAGGGTGAGGCACTGTTTGTTGTAATCGACTTTTATTGGCACTCAGACACCCCAGTGGACAACACCGCAGGTGCCAAAAACGAAGATAAAAAACAAAGGGATTTGTGGAATAACACTCTGGGAGAGGAACAATATACATGGTTTAAAAATACCCTAGAGAGTTCAACAGCCAAATACAAGTTTGTATTTACACACCATGTACTTGGAACTGGACGGGGTGGAGTAGAAATGGCTAAGCTGTATGAATGGGGAGGCTACAACCAAAAAGGTGTATGGGAATTTGATAAGATGAGACCTGGGTGGGAGCTACCAATCCACCAGTTAATGGTCAAAAATAAAGTCACAATATTTTTCCAAGGGCACGATCATTTATTTGCTAAACAGGAACTGGACGGGGTATGATGTACCCCAATATTAGTACAATGGTATAAGATCCAAACTATATGCAGAATGGTCCAAGAAAAGTGTTCTTACCAACACTCAAAGCAAAGGTGGC
>Ga0194063_10002959_pt1 | contig 10299 bp, 13 predicted proteins | sample SepL3720m_MetaG_FD_155459 | JGI IMG/M metagenome (GOLD analysis project Ga0194063, IMG submission 155459) | Anoxic zone freshwater microbial communities from boreal shield lake in IISD Experimental Lakes Area, Ontario, Canada - Sep2016-L373-20m | ecosystem: Environmental > Aquatic > Freshwater...
TTCATATAAATCTTTTGTTGGATAATATTCAATCTTTCCAAATTCTTTTTCATATCTTCTGTGTTCAAAATCTAATCCAACAAAAATAGCATTACTATCTACTGATTCAATAGGAAATTTACCATTATATCTTAATGTCCTATTTACAACTGTTTTAGCAACCCTTTTTGGTTGAATATTTAACCATTTGTCATTTACATATCCTAATGGTGTTTTATGATAATTTGCTTGTGTTTCTGCTAGTTGTTCGTCCTTATATCCTTTGCGCCAACCATTACAATCAACACATGATTCTCCCTTATATTCTTTTACTGACCATACATATCTTTGTGATAATAACAAAGGAACAATTGGTGCAAATTTTTCAGGTGTAAGTTTTTGTCTTGTGTAGTCTGAATAACCAATATATAAATCACCAGGACGATATTTCATTGTTGGTAAGAAATAAACAATGTCTCCAAGGTCACCATAATGTTTATAATTCATATAATTAATATAGGTAAAAAACCAATAAAAAAACAACCATATTTTTAATATGGTTGTTTAAGCACTAGCGATTCCCGTAGCCCGCCTTATTGCATCAATGTTTCCAGCGTCCAATTATAACTTTAACCCAATCACCAATAGCACCACCTTGTAAAGCATATGCATATGTAATTCTTCCAGCAGGTGTTTTAGTTCCCCTACCAATTGCGTCATATGTTAATTTATCGTCTGTATTTACTGCTTCTGCTAATTCTAATAAAACTGGAATACCACAACTTAAACTAAAATATTGTGCTATTCCTACTTCTTCTGTTGGATTGTTTGTCCATTGATATACACCTAATGGATTAGGTGTTAAAATTGGCATTCCACCAAAACCTAATGAAAAACCTGTTGAAAATCCACTACCTAGCATTCCACCAAAACCTAATGAAAAACCTGTTGAAAATCCACTACCAAATGGTAGATAGGATTTGCCTTTTCTATCAGCAAAAACAAACCTACACCTTGTTGCAGGGTCTTTTATTTCAATAAGTTGTAAATTAGTAAAATACATATTATTTATCACTTATATTCCAGCACGGGTTTTCAATAATTGGATTACTGTTCCCATAGCAGCCAATTCATCAGGCGTAGCATTAGCAAAGAAATTATCAATCCTTACCAAAGTTGCCATTTCATTACATTGACACGCTTCATACTTTCCATCAACAACTCTTGCTGGTGATATTTTGGCGGTGATTACAACATTATCGGTGTTTCTTGCGTCACAATGAAACTCGGACAACCAAAGAATGTCATAGGTTACTGCCACAACTGGTTCGGTAGAAACGGGTGTGTTCAACATTATAGCCATAATTTATTTCCTCTTACTTATAAAGGTATTCAATCTTCCATACTTCTCGTATAACTCTATTTAGTTCCGCCAATTTTTGTTCGGCAGAAATCGCATATAGGTGGAACATATATTGTTCTCCCCCGTGTCCGATGGACTTCAACAAATCGGTCACGGTTGCGACTTTCAATCCAAACCTACAAAAGTTTTGCGTTACTAAATAATCATCAATCAAATGTTGCTGGCTACACACACCAGAACAAAGTTCATTTTGTGTGGACTGTATGTTTTCCATTGCTTTCTCAAATGTCATTCCGTCAAACATTGGATGCCAAACATCCCGACACCAATCTGAAAACAATACAAACCATGTGCAAGCACCATGCAAATTACTACTTCTTCGGATATAATCGTTAGACCTAAATCTATTCAGAGATAAATCTAATCCGTTGAATATGACGGTATCTTTCCTTACCAATTCTGTCCAATCTGGACAATCTGGATGGATCAATGTGTCAGCATCAACGAACAATGTCCAATCATATCCTCTACTCTTTTCATATAATTGAAACTTCTCATAAGTCACACTCGGTTGATTGAACACGGGCGTATCAATTATATTCAATTCCGCACCAAGTTTCTTTGCCCACATTCCCATAAGTGGCATCGTAAGTTTGGTAATTTCGGGTTCATAATTCCCGATATTCAGGGTTACTACCTGTTTTTTCATTTCCCATATCTCCTAGTTTTGTGTTTTTATAAAGATGTAATGGTTTCCCAAACGCTTCCGCCACCAATCTTCATCTTATTGATGCCAGTATCAAAATAAATACCGCCCGCTTTCCATAGTGGGGCTGTTCCATTACCAGAGTTTCCAGATGGCGCTACCACCATCCACTGATTTTGTCCTAATTGAATACTGTTGGCAGTTGGGTTAGAAACTCCATTACCAATAGCAACCGCATTGGCGGCAGAAGCATTTGCTCCGAAACCAATCGCAATCGCACCAGCACCACTAGAAGCATTTGCTCCCGCACCAATAGCCAAAGAATTAGTATTTCTAGCGGTAGCAAATGCTCCAACAGCAGTTGAGCCATTACCACCAGCCACGGAAACATTAGCACTATAACCAATCGCTAAAGCATTACCCGCACCAGCATTGGAAGAACTTCCAATAGCCAAACTATTTGTATTGTTAGCATTAGCGGATTTACCAATGGCGACTGATCCATCATAAGTTCCACCATTCGCACCACCACCAATGATAACAGCATTAGCAGCAGCAAAAGAGGAAGCACCGATAGCAATAGCATTATTGTTAGCAGCATTGGCTTGATAACCAATCGCAATAGCATTATTGTTGGCGGCATTGGCTTGATAACCAATCGCAACAGCATTACCACCCGCACCAGCCGCATTCGCAGATGCTCCAATAGCGGTTGAACCAAATAATGTAGCGGTAGCAAATGCTCCAACAGCAGTTGAGCCATTACCATTAACAACATAAGCATTGGCATTATAACCAATCGCTAAAGCATTACCCGCACCAGCATTGGCAGAACTTCCAATAGCCAAAGCATTAGTATTATTTGCGTTGGCGGATTTTCCGATAGCAACAGCACCATCATTAGTTCCAACTGTGGCTTGACCACCGATAACAACAGCATTAGAGGGAGCAATAGCCGAAGCACCGATAGCAATAGCATTATTGTTAGCAGCATTGGCTTGATAACCAATCGCGACTGAATTACCACCCGCCCCAGCCGCATTCGCAGATGCTCCAATAGCGGTTGAACCAAATATACCTTTGGTAAAAGCACCGATAAGTGTTATACCATTACCACTAACAACATAAGCATTGGCATTATAACCAATGGCGGTTGAATTACCCGAACCAGCATTGGCAGAACTTCCAATAGCCAAAGCATTAGTATTATTTGCGTTGGCGGATTTTCCGATAGCAACAACACCATCATTAGTTCCACCTGTGGCTTGACCACCGATAACAACAGCATTAGAGGGAGCAATAGCTGCCGCACCGATAGCAGTGGAATTACCACCAAAAGCATTCGCACCATAACCAACAGCAGTTCCATTTCCTGTTGCCGCACTTGAACTTTCTGCCGTAGCATTTGGCCCAATCGCAACCGCAGCATTATTTCCCGCAGCAGTCAGTCCTAACAAAACTCTCGTCGCTTCGGTCACACCAGTAGGAATGGAAGGTTTATTTGTTAGATCATTATAATTTCCAGTTGAAGCAACTGTTGCCAAAGTTGGCTTATTCTTGATATAATCAACTTGGGCATTATCGGCTTGTGTCCAATTAGATTGAACCTGTGCCGCATCACTAGCACTAATGGTCACGGCTGGAAGATTGCTCTTATCAATCGTTACATTCGTGCCTGCAACCAAATCTTCTGGAAGTACAGCACCGTCAACAATATCACGAATATTGACTGGTAGTATTAAACCCGCTGTATTATCTGGTAAATTTGCTTTTAATGTTATTCTATTCATTTTTTATCCTTATGATTCTAACCACGCAATCCACAACTGGTGATTTTACCGCCTTATATTTCTTTGTTTAATTATTGTTCTATTCCTTGCCATTTCAGGAAATTTGTCCTGCCAATGTTCTATTGTCCTTGTTATTAAAAAAATAGGTTTAATAATAGTTTGTTTCGTTTCTATTGTTGTTTCTTTATTAATTGTTTCTGCATTAATTCCGTCTTTACCACTTATTCCATTAACGCCAGCAATTCCTTGTATTCCTTGTTGTCCACTAATCAATATAGGTTTATTCTTAATATAACTTAAAGCATTTTCGTCGGTTTGGTTCCAATCCGCTTGTTTCAAGTGTGGTAGTCCGTCACTTGCCATGTTATTTTCCTTTGTCTAATGTATCCATTCTTTGTAAAACCCTATCTAACTTTTGTCCATTACTTATAATAACATTTAATTTATCATTTATTTCTTTTTCAATATTTTCAATCCTATAATCTTGTCGTGATTGTCCAACTTCAACAACCAATACTTTGCTAGACAACCAACCAGTAAACGAAAAGCACGCTAATTGCATGGTTATAACTATGCCAAATACCCATTTATTACTAGATAATTGACAATCAACCGCTTTATGTTTTTCGTTGCATACTTCCATATCAAATGTCGCCATTATTTATTTGCCCATTTCATTAAATCTTCTTGCCAATTTAATAATTGTGATTTACTTAATCTACCAGTCGCCCGTATCTTTTCGCCTTTGCCATTCATTATTTCTTTTCCGTCTACAAAAGCAATATATGTTGGGGTACTGGTTACTTCATATTTAGTATCATATATTTTGCTAATATTAATTCCTGCTGTTACATAATCAGCAATCGTCTTATCACTATCACAATAAACACAACCAGCACTTGCTATTTCTAATATGCTAACTACTTTTTTAATTGCAGGAATAGGTCTTGGTTTATTATTGGTTATGTCAGTTAATAAGGTAATAAGTGCGTCTTGATCAATTTTTAATTGTGCTTTCAATTTAATGACATTCATTTCAGCCACCTTTAAATCTTCTTTTGCTTTTAATAACTTGTCATTTTCATTAGTGAATTCAGTCGCCCCGTTTTTAATTCTATTCATAATTAAATCAATAGGTGCTTCTGCTTTATTCACAGTACATTTATCGCCCATTGGGGACAATTCAATTTCACCACCAAATGTATACCAGGGTATACAAATTAATAAACAAAATAAATACTTCATTTTAATTTTTCCTTTTTCCTTAATTTTTGCATATAGATAATATCGCTTTTATTAAATCATGGTCTTAATTAAGGTTTGCCAATGTTGGCAAACCTTAATTCTGTTGGCAGTTTCCTAAATGGCTTCTTTTTTCTAATTTTTCCTTTTTACTTAATTTTTGCATATAGATAATATCGCTTTTATTAAATCAATAATGGTCTTAATTAATAATGACCAGTCAATAGGGTTGGGTGTTGGAACAGGAATTGGTGGGTCAGGATCAGGTGTTGGTGGTAATGGTGGTTCGTCAGGAATAGGTGGAACAACTGGTGGAATTGGTGCAGGTGGTACTACTTCATTTCCACCTAGACTGTTAAAATCTTCAACTAATTGGTGTGCGTTAAATCCTGTTGGATGATTATCACGCCATTCTGTATCTAACACAATATAAAGTTCGTCAAATAATCTTAAACCATTGCGCGTTAGTTTTCTAATTTCACCCCAAGTTGATATATGTATATAATCTTTTTCATAATCCACCATTGCGATTGCGTGTCCACCACGACCAGCAGTAATTTTGTCCCAAATAGTCGCTTCTAACCACGAATCTGGAACAGGTGCAAACCCCGCATAAACTGTCCCAAATATTGCTATACAACTTTTTATTGTGTCAAAATCTGCTGGAATGGACAAATAAGGACCAATTTTACTACCAAGCAAACCCGTCTTTTGCCAATATTTTAAAAAATAAAGCATATTCAATCCACTGTCAGCCCCATTTGTTAAATATAAATATGTATCAACAATTTCTTTAGTTGTATGTACCCTTTCCTTACCCAAATTTGCTGTCCATATTCCTTCGCAATGACCTGCACCTGCTACTGTACAATCACCATAATTGTCATTTCCTAAAACAGTTGCCAACGATTTTGTTGCTTTTTCCTTCCAATTCGTGTATTCAGGTGGTATAGGTAAATCATAATATCTAGATAATGGCAATCGTCGTCTTAAATCATTATTATGGCTTGGTAGTCGTCCCAACTTGTAATTCATTGTCTATTCCTTCCAAAACTGTGTCTATTTTAAATCTTTTAATAAAAAGGTAGAATATATCCACTTTTCATTTTGAATCGCCATTTTAAATAATAACGCCATTTAGCGATTCCATTTTTATTGTTTTTCTATCATTTCTAAATCTTTTTTTTAATTCGTAGAATATACAGGTGTAAGCATAAGTAGAAAATTTAATATTCTTTGTATAGTCATATGTTTTGCAAGCATATGCTAAACCTAATAAACCGTCGCCCCAATAATCGTTGTCCAATGGGTCGTCTGTTGTTTTTAAATACTTTTTAACAATTTTCATTACCAACCCAAAATGTTTACTTGCTTCTTCCATTTGTATCGGATTCTGTTGGCAATTCGACTTTGCCGAAATCGGCAAAGTCGAATTCACTATCTTTATTGACATTTGCTTTTGCTTCCCCAGATATCTGGGGAAGCAAAATTTCACCTTGCCCACCTTTTTGATTTTCCTTATTTTTTGTGTCAGGTGTCTTTGTTTGTTTTTTGAAATATTTCTTCTTATCTGCTTACTCCAAGTTACACTACTGACAACGCTTAACCATGTCTCCCTATATATCTTTTATATATAGGGAGACAGGTAAGCGGTGGTAGTAACCGCGTAAGTCTATATGTAGTAAGGACTTACACCTGCAATCCACGCGCCTACCTCCTAGGCGCACAACATTTTTTGTCGTCGTAAGTCCTTGCTACATAAGGACTTACCGTGCGCCTATTCAATTTATCAAAAAACACCATTTTTTATACCTAAAAAACAACATAATTTGCGTAAGTCCTTGCTACATAAGGACTTACCGCGCGCCCCTGTGCGCCTACCTACTATTTTTTTGTCGTCATAAGTATATATAGAATAAGGACTTATGACTATTTTTCATTTTTTTACACTTTTAAAATAGTAAAAAAGTAGTGTAAAAATATACACCTATGTTTTTATTCTTTTGGTGTCATAAACAATGGCAACAATTGTAAAATAACTGGCAACATTTTTTGCAACCAAGCAAGGATTTTACCGTCACCAATTTTGGATTTTTCATTTGTTAAATCAGCAATAATTAATTTAACACGATTCATTAAAGCAACATTTTCCGCACACTTGCTTGCAGCAATAACTTCTGGTACAAGTGCAACCAACTGACTTACTAAATCTACATAATTAATTTCTTTATTTTCCATTATTTCCTTCAATTCTAATTTTTGTAAAAACTTTAAAACCTTATCACTTATTTCAATTAATATCAAAACCAATTCGTTGGTGTTGTCTATTAATTCTTTTAATTCTGGTATTAATCTTGGCATAATTAATTCCTAAATAGTTTGTTGAATTCAGCAGCCAATTCTTCAGGATTTCTTTCTTGTTGAATATTAGTTATTTCAATTTCTTCTTTTTGTCGTCCAAGCAGGCGGTCTAACATATATATCACGGCCTTCAATTCACCACTCAATGCTTGTCGCAAACATTCGTCATATAGTCGATTAAAATTATGTGCTGTTTTTGATTTAAAAATATTCAACCATTCCTTGGTAACTGGCGGCATTCCTGGTCCACCTGGATTTCCGACCAGGAAGCGGCCACGATTATCACGCTTAATTTCAGCGTATTTATCCTTTATTTCTTGTTTTTCTTCTTTTGTTCGCATATTTTCACCTTCCAATAGAATATAGGTAGTAGCATGTGTTTTTGATATTCTTTCATTTGGCAAAAACACAAAATGGCAGTCAAATCGAAGATTAACCATTTTTGGCAGTCGATTACCGATTTAAAAATGGCAGCCTAATTCTGAAAAACAATAGAAAATCGGAATAGACAAGTCGGAATTGGAATTGGCACGGAAGTTGCAACAGGTGATAGTCAGGAAATCAAATCTGACAGAATGAAAAAGAATAGAAAATCGGAATAGACAAGTTATACGAACAGCGTATAATGGTAATAGAAGCGTCCACCACCGCTTAAACAATTTTTGACCTGCTGGAAGCGTGGTGGCTTTCAGTGGGTCTTTTTTTTTGAAAGGTTTTAAAATGTTGAAGAATCAGTTGAAGAATGGTCAAGTAGTAGTTTATACCCAAGCAGGTGTCAGTTATTTAGGACACATGGAAAGTGGTTTCCGCAACAACTTGAAGTTAGTAACTGCCGACGGACAAGTTGCAGGCAAGTTGAAAGACAACAAGAAGCGTGGTAATCCAACATGTTCGTTAGTAATGAAGCAAGGAAAGTCATTACCGACGATTGAGATTGTGGATATTGCAAGCGAAGCACAAGAAAAATTTGTAGTTTTTCAAAATTTGAAACAAAAAACAGACGCAGCACAAGAAAAACTTGAAAAATCAGCAGCGTTTGCTGAATTTGAACAAACAGAAGAAAGTCGTATGCAAGTTATTCAAAACATGAATGACTTGGATTTTAAAAAACAGGTTGCTTTTGCATATATAAAAAGAAATATATGGAATATAACAGGTGTTTTCGGTATATCATGCGACACCTTAATGCCTGCTTTGCTTGATTTGCTTAAAAATCCTACACCTGATACATATCTATGTATATATCAGATCATTAGTGGTGATTGGATGTGTGGTGCATGGTGTTGGACAGCGATACACGAATGGTTTGACAAGCATGTTTACGACGACACAATGGCGATTGTTATGTCGGAATATGACGCACAAGAATTGGAGGTTTCACAATGAAAAAACTACAACAATGGCAAATTGATATGTTGGAAGCACTTCCTGATTTTCAGGAATTTGTTGAAGCGGAAGCACCTGAAATGGATTCTATCCCTTCTGTTGTTCGAAAGTTGTTGGAATATCGAAGAAAGAAAGTAGAAAAGGAATAATGAGATATATTGGAATTCAGTTTAAATATGAAAAATCATATTGTTGGTCAACGCAGATTGGTTATGCACATATTATTAGTTATTTTTGTGGCTATAGCCAAAAATGTTTTTGTTTTTTTGAAGAAAGGTGAAAATTGAAAGAATAGTACTATATAAGTAAGTTGCCCGCCAGCGACAAACAAATCAATAATGACCCACACATACCTAGATTGGCGGATTTAGGTGTGTTGTGGGTTTAATTTTAGGAGAAAAATGTTAGAAAATTTTATTACAAGACGGGACGCATATGGGAAGTGGGTTAATAATAGTTGGATAAGTATAAAAAACGAATTAACCGACGACGAAATCAAGCGACACGAACAAGGGTTAATCACGATTGGTAGTTATTCTATCAGTCAAGACAACACCTGCAACTTTGTATGTTGGGATATTGACAATCATGGTGCAGGTGAAGCAGCGTTGAATCAAAAGACAGCGTTTGCAATTTGCGAACAGTTGGAAGCATATGGACTATATGGATTAATTGAGGACAGCGACGGACGAGGTTCGTTTCATGTGTGGTTGTTGTTTTGGGAAGCAATACCAAGCAAGACAGCATATGACTTAGGTTGTTTTATTAAAAATAAATTTAATATTAGGGAAGCATTTCCCAAGCAGTCAAAAATAAGCGAAAACACGCCATTCGGTAATTTAATAAGATTACCAGGGAAGCATCATAAGCACGACCATTATTCATCATTTTGGATTGACACAGAATGGGGTGAATTGGATAAACTGATGCTTTCTTCTGGTTTAGATATACCAGATTTCGGGTTTGCCAAGACACCTGATCAACAACGACCATTGGAATCAAAAGACACGGAATGGTTAAGAAAATATGACGGTGATTTTAAAACGCTTGATATTGTTGCGTTATGTAAAGATAGGTATATTGGTGAAGGTAGTGGAAATCACAAGATTATATGTCCGTGGGCAGATAGTCATAGCGACGGAAAAGAAGAAGCGTTTATTTGGGAAGCCACAGAAAGCCGTCTACCGTCGTTTTTTTGTCATCATAGTCATTGTAGTGGCAAATCAATAAAAGATTTATTAGAAGTGTATCCTAGTGCGAATGGCGCGTGTCAAAGTAAGTTTAGCAAGGTATTGAATATTACGAAAGAAAATAAAGAAAATAAAGATAAGCCGATTAAATTTAGAAAGTGGAGTGAATTAAAAAACATTGCTGAAACGCAGCAAGAAGATTGGTTTATAAAAGGTTGGTCTGAATTTGGAACATTAACATTATTTACTGGTTTGCCATTTTCTGGAAAATCTACAATAATT